>Ga0209254_10000538_pt1 | contig 31198 bp, 23 predicted proteins | sample FrelakmetDIP11DI_FD_187148 | JGI IMG/M metagenome (GOLD analysis project Ga0209254, IMG submission 187148) | Freshwater lake sediment microbial communities from the University of Notre Dame, USA, for methane emissions studies - DIP11 DI (SPAdes)... | ecosystem: Environmental > Aquatic >... | reverse complement strand
CCAGCGCCTCCTCGACCTGGTCGACGAGAACGACGCACACGTCGCCGGGCTCGAGGCGCGCGAGCACGAGGTCGATGGCATTGAACTCGCCGCGGACCTCGTCGGTGCGCGAGGTGCGTCTCGCGCCGTCGAGGCCGGCGCGCAGCAGCGCGATCACCTCGCCGTCGGTCCGCCCGCGCTGGCAGGCATCCTCGTACAGCACCACGTCGTCGAAGGAATTGCCCAGGATCGCGGTCTGCTCGCGGATATCCTCGTCGCGGCGGTCGCCGGCGGCGCTGATCACCACCGCGCGGCGCCGGGCGGGCAGGGTGTCCACCGCGGCCACGAGCGCGCGGATGGCGTCGGGGTTGTGGCCGTAGTCGGCAATCACCGTGGCGCCGCGGTAGTCGTAGACGTTGAAGCGGCCCGGCGCGGTGCGCGCGTCGCTCACGAACGTCGCGAGCGAGCGGCGCACGATGTCCCACTCGAGGCCGAGCGCCCACGCGGCGCCCACCGCCGCGAGCACGTTCTCCACCTGGAAGCCGAGCGTGCCGCCACGCGTGAGCGGGACGCCGGCGAGCCCGATGCGGACCTCGGTGCCGCCCTGCGCGGCCACCACCGCGTCGTCCTCGACGTAGACCACGCGGCGCCCGAGCGCGCGGTGCTTGGCCATCACCGGATGATGGCGCTGCGGGGCGAAGAAGGTCACCGAGCCCGGGCACGCGTCGGCCATCGCCGCGACGTAGGGATCGGTGGCGTTGAGCACTGCCACGCCGTCGGGCGCGACGTTCTCGACAATGGTCCGCTTGACGTTGGCGATGCCCTCGGGGGTGTGGATGTAGTTGAGGCCGAGGTGGTCGCCGGTGCCGATGTTGGTGACCACGGCGACGCTGCAGCGGTCGAACCCGAGGCCCTCGCGCAGCAGGCCTCCGCGCGCGGTCTCCAGCACCGCGGCGTCCACGTCCGGGTGGCCCAGTACGTTGCGCGCGCTGCGCGGGCCGCTGCAGTCGCCGGTGTCGATGCGCTCGGCGCCGATGTACACGCCGTCGGAGTTGGTCATGCCCACGCGCTTGCCGGCGCCGGCGAGCAGGTGCGCGACGAGGCGCACGGTGGTGGTCTTGCCGTTGGTGCCGGTCACGGCGACCACCGGGATGCGGCCGTCCTCGCCGGGCGCGAACATGGCGTTGATGACCGCCTCGCCGACCGGCCGTCCGCGCCCGTACGACGGGGCGAGGTGCATGCGCAGGCCGGGCGCGGCGTTGACCTCGACGATGCTGCCGCCCTGGTCCTCGAGCGGGCGCTGCATGGTCTCGCACACCACGTCCACGCCGGCGACGTCGAGGCCGATCACGCGCGCGGCGTCGACCACCCGCGCGGCGAGGTCGGGATGCACGTCGTCGGTGACGTCGGTGGCGGTGCCGCCGGTGGACAGGTTGGCGTTGTTCCGCAGCACCACGCGCTCGCCCCTGGGCGGCACGGACTCCGGCGTCAGGTTCTGGCGCGCGAGGCGCTCGCGGGCGATTTCGTCGATGCGGATCCTGGTGAGCGACGTGGCGTGGCCCTCGCCGCGGCGCGGGTCGAGGTTCACGCGGTCCACCAGCTCCTGCACGGTGTGCTCGCCGTCGCCGATCACGTAAGGCGGATCGCGGCGCGCCGCGGCCACCAGACGGTCGCCGACCACCAGCAGGCGGAAGTCATGGCCGGGGATGAAGCGCTCGACGATCACCTCGCGGCGGATCTCGCGCGCAGCGGCGTAGGCGATCTCGAGCTGCGCGCGCGTCTCGATGTTGACCGCTACGCCGCGGCCCTGGCTGCCGTCGCGCGGCTTGACCACCACCGGTCCGCCGATCTCCTGCACCGCGGCCCACGCATCCTCGAGGTCGCGCACCGGCCGTCCGGCGGGTACGGGCACGCCCGCGGCGGCGAGCAGGCGCTTGGTGAGGTCCTTGTCCTGCGCGATGGATTCGGCGATCGCGCTGGTGCGGTCCACTTCCGCCGCCTGGATGCGCCGCTGTCTTGCGCCCCAGCCGAACTGGACCAGGCTGCCCTCGGTGAGGCGGCGGTAGGGAATGCCGCGGGCGAGCGCCGCCTGCACGATGGAGCCGGTGCTGGGGCCGAGGCGGATGTCCTCGTCCAGCTCGCGGAGTTTCGCCAGCGCGGCGGCGAGGTCGAACGGGGCGTCGTCCAGCGTCGCCTGGCAGAGTTCGCGTGCGTAGTCGAAGGCGAGGCGGCCGACTGCCTCCTCGGAGTACTCGACGACCACGAAGAACAGGCCGGGCTCGCCCGTGGGCTCGGTGCGGCTGAAGGTGACGGGGCAGCCGGCCAGGGCCTGCAGGCCGAGCGCGGAGAACTGCAGCGCGTGTGCCACGGAGATCGGGCCGCGATGGCCTATCGGCCGCAGCGCGCCGACGTCGGGGAAGCGCGCGCGCAGGCGGGTCTCGAACCCGGGGATGACGTCGATGGAGCAGTCGCCCTCGCGGCAGGCGACGACTGCCTCGATGGCGGTGTGGCGGCTCCAGACGTTGGGCCCGCGCAGCGCGCGGACGCGGCTTACTTCCATCGTTATTCTGGTCGGTTGCGGCGCAAGCCGGAAGATCGCGGCCATGAGTTTACTTTCTCTACGCCGCCGCCGGTACGGCGACGGGTTGGTCGGCATCGAAGGTCGCGAGCGCGGTCTCGATGAGGTCGGGTGCGAGGCCCAGGGCCCACGCCGCGCCGACCGCGGGCAGCACGCACTCGAACGGCAGCGCGCCGCCGAGGGCGGCGGGGGCGGCGCCGCGATTGCGCTGGAACAGCACCGTCTCGCCCTCGGCCGCGGCGAGCACGACGCGGCCGTCGCGCACGAACACGGCGCGGCCGCCCGACGCGCGATGCTCCGCGAGCGCAGGCAGCGCGGCGTCGGTGCCGTAGAGGACGATCGCGCCCTCGCAGAGCCGCGCCATGCTCGTCGCCACGGCGTCGTGCGCGTTCAGCACCGCCGCCCCTGGCGCGAGCACGATGTCCACCTGGGTGCGCATCACGCGGAACACGAAATCGGCGTCGTCCAGCCAGAGATCCGGCATGGTGGCGGCGGCGTCCACGTCGGTGACGATGCCGACCAGGCAGCGGTCGTACGCGGTGCCTTCCGTCGCCAGGCGGCGCGGGCCGTGCTCCAGCACCGCGGCGTCGACCAGCTTGTTGATCAGCACCTGCGAGCCGCATTCCCAGCTGGTGCAGTCGCCGGCACGCAGGCGGCGGCGGTCGATGAACAGTCCCTCGCTCGAGGCCAGGCCGGTGCGGCGGCCGGAAAGCTGCAGCAGGTGCGCGACCAGCCGCGCCAGCATCGCGTTGCTGCGCGAGCCGGTGATGCCGACGACGGGGATGCGCCCGTTCGCCTCGCCCGGGAACAGGTGATCGACGATGGCGCGGCCGACCGGGCGCGCCTCGCCGCGGGCAGGCGTGATGTGCATCTGCAGGCCCGGACCCGCGTTCACCTCCACGATGGAGCCGTCGGTCTCCGCGAGCGGGCGCGAGATGTCGGTCGTCACGAGGTCGATGCCGGCGATGTCCAGCCCGACGATGCGCGCGGCCAGCGACACCGCCGCGGCGGTCGAGGGGTGCACGCGGTCGGTCACGTCGTTGGCCACGTTGCCCATGCGCTGGATCACGACGCGGCGGCCCTCGGAGGGAACGGACTCGACGGCGAGCCCCTGGCGGGCGAGCTCGATGCGCACGGCCGAGTCGACGCGGATCACATTGAGCACGTGCGCGTCGGTGGTGCCGCGGATCGGATCGGCGTTGAGCTGCGACTCGATCAGCTCGGCGATGGTGGAGCGGCCGTCGCCCGTGACGGCGGCGATGTCGCCACGCGCGGCCGCGACCAGCTTGCCGCCGACGACCAGCAGGCGATGCTCGTCGCCGGCAATGAAGCGCTCGACGATGACGCCGGTGCCTTCCTCGAGGGCGATGCCGTAGGCGGCCTCGACCTCCTCGCGGGTGGTGAGATCGACGAAGACGCCGCGGCCGTGGTTGCCGTCGTAGGGTTTCACCACCACCGGCACGCCGATCTCCTCGGCGGCAGCCCAGGCATCCGCGGGGCTGTTCACCAGCCGCCCCTCGGGCACGCGCACGCCGCAGGCGCGCAGCAGCGACTTGGTGAGGTCCTTGTCGCGCGAGATGCCCTCCGCGATGGCGCTGGTGAGGTCGGTCTCGGCGGTCCAGATGCGGCGCTGCGCGGCGCCATGGCCGAGCTGCACCAGGTTGCCGTCGTTGAGGCGGACGAACGGGATCTTCCGGTCGTCCGCGGCCGCGACGATGCAGGCGGTGCTGGGGCCCAGCGCGAGGTCGTCGGCGAGGTCGCGCAGCTGCGCCACCGCCGCGCCGACGTCGTACGGGCGGTCCTCGATCGCCGCCATGACCAGGTCGCGGGCAAGGTGAATCGCGGCGCGGGTGATGTCCTCGTGCCAGGTGCCGACGATCACCTTGTACAGGCTGCGGCGGGAGGTCTCGCGGGCGCGGCCGAAGCCGCCCGGGCCGCCGGCCAGGCACTGCAGCTCCAGCGCGACGTGCTCCATGATGTGCGGCGGCCAGGTGCCTTCCTTGAGGCGGCGCAGGAACCCGCCGCGCTCGTCATAGCTGCAGCGGTGCTCGATCAGGGTCGGCATCCAGGACGACAGGCGCTCGTACAGCCCAGGGATGCGGTCGGAGGGGTAGTCCTCGAGATCGCCGATGTCGACCAGCGCCTCCACGGCCGGCTGGTAGGTCCACATGTTGGGACCGCGAAGCACGGTAGTACCAAGGATTTCAATGGTTTTGGCCACTTTGGGTCTGCCTTGAAGCCGCGGGTTCGTGGGGACGACCGTTGTTCTTGTGCTTGTCGATGGGGCGGCGGCTGGAGCAGTAAACGCGCGCCCCGGCCGGCGCGTTTACTGCCGAGGGCTGGTTTCCTTCCGAAATCCTGTCGCTTCCTGGCGACAAGGACGCTGTCCCGGGTTGCGGTACCCTAATGTCTGTCTGTCGGCGGGCCGGGGAGGCCCGTCCAGGCGCCTCCGGGCGTCCCGCAGGCCCACGCAGCCATCCGCCCCCAGAGAAGGCGAGGCGAGGAGAATCACCCGCACATGAACGCGCCCGAACAGCCGCCCGCGACGCGGGGCATCCTCCTGCCCGAACCCTGGCAGGGCGAGCTCCAGGCGCGGCTCGAGCCCGGCGAGCAGGCGCTCGCGTGGCTCGACCTCGACCTCGACGCCCGGCTGCACTACGGCGCGGGCATGCTGGTACTCACCGAGCGCCGCCTGCTCGCCCGGGCGCCGGGCGAGACCGAGTGGCGGAGCTGGCTGCTGCGGCCGGACCTCGCGATGGATCACCGCGACCACGCCGGGGTCGGCACGCTGGAGCTCTCCGACGAAACCGGGCTGGTCGCGGCATGGCGCTATACCCTCGGCCGCCATCCGCTCGCGCTGCGCCTTGCACAGCGCTTCGGCGAGTGCCGCGAGCGGTTGCTTGGCCGTCATGTCGCGCACGAGCCGGAGGAGGCCTGCGCGCGCTGCGGTGCCCCGCTGCTCCCGGGCAAGGAGGAGTGCGTATTCTGCACCGAGGAGGAGGAGGCCGCGCCCTCCACCTGGACGCTGTTCCGCCTCTGGCGCTTCGCGCGTCCCTACAGGCGCCAGCTCGCCTTCGGGTTCGCGCTCACGGTCGCGTCCACCGCGGCGACGCTGGTTCCGCCCTACATGACCATGCCGCTGATGGACAACGTGCTCATCCCGTTCCAGAACGGCGTGCCCATCGACCGCGGCCTGGTGACGCTCTATCTCGGCGGGCTGGTGCTGGCGGCGCTGTTCGCCTGGGGGCTGGGCTGGGCGCGCACCTACGTGCTCGCCAGGGTGAGCGAGCGCATCGGCGCGGACCTGCGCACCACCACCTACGAGCACCTGCTGCGCCTCTCGCTGGAGTACTTCGGCGGCAAGCGCACCGGCGACCTCATGGCGCGCATCGGCTCGGAAACCGACCGCCTCAACCTCTTCCTGTCGCTGCACCTGCTCGACTTCGGCACCGACGTGCTGATGATCGCGATGACCGCGACCATCCTCTTCTGGATCGACCCTTGGCTAGCGCTGGTCACGCTGCTGCCGCTCCCGCTCATCGCGTGGATGATCCACGTAGTGCGCGACCGCCTGCGCCACGGTTTCGAGAAGGTGGACCGCATCTGGGGCGAGGTCACCAACGTGCTCGCCGACACCATTCCCGGCATCCGCGTGGTGAAGGCGTTCGCGCAGGAAAAGCGCGAGGCGGCGCGCTTCGTCGAGGCCAACAAGCGCAATCTCGAGCTGAACGACCGGGTGAACAAGGTCTGGTCGCTGTTCTCGCCGACCGTCACCTTCCTCACCGAGATCGGCCTGCTGGTGGTGTGGGGCTTCGGCATCTGGCAGGTCTCGCAGCAGAGCATCACGGTGGGCGTGCTCACCGCGTTCCTCGCCTACATCGGCCGCTTCTATACCCGGCTGGATTCGATGAGCCGCATCGTCTCGTTCACGCAGAAGGCCGCGGCCGGCGCGAAGCGCATCTTCGACATCCTCGACCACGTCTCCAGCGTGCCCGAGCCGGAAAGGCCGGTGCGCATGGCGAAGGTCGAGGGCCGCATCGCGCTGCGCGACGTCGGGTTCCGCTACGGCAACCGCGCGATCATCCGCGGCGTCGATCTGGAGATCCGGCCCGGCGAGATGATCGGCCTGGTGGGCCACTCGGGTTCGGGCAAGAGCACGCTGGTCAACCTCATCTGCCGCTTCTACGACGTCTCGCAGGGCGCCATCCTGCTCGACGGCGTCGACATCCGGCATCTCGCCGTCGCCGATTACCACCACAGCATCGGCCTGGTGCTGCAGGAGCCCTTCCTGTTCTTCGGCACCATCGCCGAGAACATCGCCTACGGCAAGCCGGATGCGACCCGCGCGGAGATCGTCGCCGCGGCGCGCGCGGCGCACGCGCACGAGTTCATCCTGCGCCTGCCGCACGGCTACGATTCGCTGGTGGGCGAGCGCGGCCAGGCGCTTTCCGGCGGCGAGCGCCAGCGCATTTCCATCGCGCGCGCCCTGCTCATCGACCCGAGGATCCTCATCCTCGACGAGGCCACCTCGTCGGTCGACACCAAGACCGAGCAGGAGATCCAGAAGGCGCTCGACAACCTGGTGCAGGGACGCACCACCATCGCGATCGCGCACCGCCTCTCCACGCTGCGCAAGGCCGACCGCCTGGTGGTGATGGACCGCGGGAAGATCGTCGAGGTCGGCAACCACGAGGCGCTGATGCGCCGCGAGGGGGCCTACTGGAAGCTCTACCAGGCGCAGGCGCGCAACGTGGATACCGAGGAGGAGATCCCGGAGTTCACGGTCCCGGCACGGCGGAGCGAATCATGAAGCCCGGCGAGCGCCTGCATCGCAACGCGTTCGGCCGGCTGTTGTTCACCAGCGCCGCGGGCGAGACATGGGAGCCCGCGGTGCCGGTGCGCGCCTTTCCCATCGGCGCGCCGGACGAGGGCATCGCGATCGTGAACGCCGAGGGCCGCGAGCTCGCCTGGATCGACCGCCTCGCGGATCTCGGGGGCGAGACGCGCGCCCTCATCGAGGAGGAGCTCGCGACGCGCGAGTTCATGCCCGAGATCCTGCGCATCGAGTCGGTGTCGAGCTACGTCACGCCGAGCACCTTTGCCGTCGAGACCGATCGCGGCCCGACGCGCTTCACGCTCGACGGCGAGGAATTCATCCGCCGGCTCGGGGGCGGCACCTTGCTGATCGCCGACAGCCACGGCATCCACTACCTCATCCGCGATCTCAAGGCCCTCGACGCCGCCAGCAGGAAGATCCTCGACCGATTCCTGTGATCGGTCGGCCTACTCCAGGTTGTGGGTCTTCTGCAGTTCCGACACGATGGCGTCGACCACGGCGGCGCAAGCGGCCGGGCCGTTGAACGAATGCAGCGCCCAGTTGCAGCCGTCGGCGTCGGGCGCATTTTTCTCCACCTGGTTGGCGTGGCACTCGCGACATGCGCCGCCCTGGGCGTCGCTTGCGTAGAGGCGTGCCTGGATGAGGCGCCTGATCTCGCTCGCGCTCGCGATCGTCCTGGCCATCTCTTGCATCTCCCGTGCTCGATCGGCGGTTCACCCGCCGCATGCGGCATGATAACGGCACAATCGGCCTGTTAGCATTCGGGGCGGCATCCGCCGCGCCCTTGCCCGTCTCGATGTCCCTCTCCGATCCGTTCCAGTCGCAGCTCGCGCGCGCCTCGGCCGAGTTGCAGGCGCGCCGCCCCGCCGCCGCCGAAACCCTCTATCGAGAAGTGCTCGCCGCCGCGCCGGACCACGGCGTGGCGACCCACTTCCTCGGCATGTGCCTGGTGCAGACCGGTCGCGTGCAGGAGGGCCTCGCGCTGATGCGCCGCTCGCTCGATCGCCTGGACGGGGGCGCGCGCTGGCGCCACAACTATGCGCTGATGCTCGCGCAGGCCGGGGACCTCGAGGCTGCCGAGCGCGAGCTCGCGGGAGCTGCCGCCCTCGAGCCGCAGAACGCGGCGATCTTCCAGTACCTCGGCATGGTGCGGCAGAGCCGCGGCCGCGCGCGCGAGGCGGCCGACGCCTATCGCGCCGCCTGTGCGCTCGCGCCGGGCAACGCACAGCTCGCCAACAACCTCGGCACCGCGCTGAACGAGGCGGGCGACAGGCCGGGTGCCGTCGAAGCCTATCGCCGCGCCGTCGCGCTGCACCCCGGCTATGCCGTCGCGTGGCACAACCTCGCGATGTGCCTCGCCGGCGCCGGCGACGACCCGGGCGCCATGGATGCGGTGCGCCGCGCGATCGAGGCGAACCCGCAGTTCGCGCCCGCGTGGCAGCAGTTCGCCGAGCTGTTCGCGGGGGCGCGTTTCGCGCACTGGGACGCTGATGCCGCGCGCGATCTCGCCACGGCGATGACGCGCGCGGAGGTCGACGCGCAACCCATGGCCGCGGCCGCCGCGAGCCTCGTGCTCGCCGATCCGCTGTGCGCCCCCGCGATCGCCGCAGTCACGCGCGGCGAGGGCGCGCGCTGGCTCGCTCCGCAGCGCGCGGACGCGGTCGCGACGCCGCTGCTCCTCGCGGCTCTGCACAACGCGCTGGTGACCGATGCCGCGCTCGAGGCCTTCCTGACCCGCCTGCGCGCCGCGCTGCTCGCGGCGTGGCGCGGCGGCGCGCTCGCGGCATCGCAGGGCGTCGCGGAGCTGCTGCTGGCGCTGGCGAAGCAATGCTTCCTCAACGAGTACGTTTGGGACGAGTCCCCGGAGGAGACGGCCGCGCTCCCCGCGCTCGAGTCCGCCCTGCGCGGCGGGGCCGAGCCGCATCTCATTGCGCTCTACGGCGCCTACCGGCCGCTGGCGGACCTCGCCGGCGTGCGGCCCGGCGCGGACGCAGGTCCCGCGTTCGCGGCGCTATGGCGGATCACGGTGGAGGAGCCGCTCGAGGAGCGCCGGGCGCGTCCGGCGCTGCCTGTGCTCACGCCCATCGCGGACGCGACATCGCGCGCGGTGCGCAGCCAGTACGAGCGCAATCCCTATCCGCGCTGGCTGCGGCTGCCGGCAACGCTGCGGACGCAGCAGCCGGTGCGCCAGACGCTGCGCGCGCTGTTTCCGCGCATCGACCTGGAGCGGCTCGCGGTGCCCGACGCGCCGGACATCCTGGTCGCCGGCTGCGGCACCGGCTACCAGACTGCGGTGACGGCCGCGCGCAATCCGCGCGCGCGCATCCTCGCCGTGGATCTCAGCCTGGCGAGCCTTGCCTACGCGCAGCGGCGCGCGCGCGAGCTGGGCTTCGCCAACGTCGAATTCGGGCAGGCCGACCTGCTCGAGCTCGGCGCGCTGGACAGGCGCTTTCACGTGATCGAATGCGCCGGGGTGCTGCACCACCTGGCCGACCCGCTCGCCGGGTGGCGCGTGCTGCGCGGCCTGCTGCATCCAGGCGGGGTGATGAAGGTCGCGCTCTACTCCGAGCTCGGCCGGCGCGGCGTGGTGGAGGCCCGCGCGCTCGCGGCGAGCCGGGGGCTGGATGGCGACCTCGGCGCGGTGCGCGAAATGCGGCGGCTCGTCCGTGCCCTGCCCGAAGACGGCCCGGCCCATGCGCTGTCGTTGTCCGCCGACTTCGCATCGGCTTCCGGCGCCCGGGATCTCATGCTGCACGTGCAGGAGCACCGCTTCACCACCGCGGCCATCGCCGCAGCGCTCGCGGAGCTGCGCCTTGAGTTCCTCGGCTTCGAGATCACGCGGCCCGAGGTGCGGGTCGCCTACCACGAGCGCTTCCCCGAGGATGGCGAAGCGCGTTCGCTCGCCCGCTGGGGCGAGGTCGAGGCCGCGCATCCGGACGCGTTCGGCGGCATGTACCAGTTCTGGGCGGCGGTGCCGCGCTGAGCGCGCGGCGGCGGCCATCCGCGGCAACACGATTGCGGCGGCGCGAGTCCGCCGCGAGGGAGAAGCAGATGCACATCACACGCATGGCGGCGCCGCTCGCGGCGGCGCTCGCCTTGTTCTGGGCCGCGCTGCAGCCCGCTGCGGCGCAGGCCCCGGCGGATTCCCCGCAGGCCGCGCCGCGCCCGAAGATCGGGCTCGTCCTGGGCGGCGGCGGCGCGCGCGGGATGGCGCACATCGGCGTGCTCAAGGTGATGCACGAGCTGCGGGTCCCGGTGGATTACGTCACCGGCACGTCGATGGGCTCCATCGTGGGCGGCACCTTCGCCTCCGGGTCGAGCGCGACGGAAATGGAATCCAAGGTGCTCAAGATCGACTGGGACGCCGTGCTCGACGACCAGGTGCGGCGCGAGAACATCACCCAGCGGCGCAAGGACGACGCGCGCACGCCGCTGCTGCGCCCGGAGTTCGGCGTTCGCGGCGGCAGCATCCAGCTTCCGGCGGGCGCCATCTACGGCCAGAAGCTCGCTATCCTGCTCGCCGACCTGACCGCCACCACCCCGGGCACGCAGGACTTCGACAAGCTGCCCACGCCGTTCCGCGCCGTCGCGACCGACCTCGAGACCGGCGCGATGGTGGTGTTCGACCGCGGCTACCTGCGCCAGGCGATGCGCGCCAGCATGAGCGTGCCGGGCGCCTTCGATCCGGTGGAGATCGACGGCCGCATCATGGTCGACGGCGGCCTAGTGCGCAACGTGCCCGTCGACATCGCGCGGAAGATGGGCGCCGAGGTGGTGATCGCCATCGACGTCGGGGCGCTCAACCGCAAGCGCGACGAGCTCAACTCGCTCCCCGCGGTGCTCGACCAGATGGTGAACATCGGCATCCGCCGCAACGCCGACGAGTCGCTCGCGAGCCTCACCGAGCGCGACGTGAAGATCATCCCGGACCTCGGCGACATCGGTTCGGGGAGCTTTGCCCGCGCCGCAGACGCAATCGCGGCGGGCGAGAAGGCGGCGCGCGCCGCCGCCGGCGAGCTCGCGCGGTACTCGGTCTCTCCGGCCGACTACCAGCGCTGGCTGGAAACCCGCGAGCGCGAGCGCAAGCCGTTCCCCGTGCCGGCCTTCATCGACACAGAGGGTCTGGCGCGCGTGAACCCCGAGGTGATGCGCGGCATGATGAACACCAAGCCCGGGCAGCCGATCGACACCATGACGCTGGTGGATGACATCGAGCGCCTCAACTCTCGCGGTGACTTCAACGGCATCGACGCCATCTCGGTCACCGACGAGCGCGGCACCGGCCTGCGCATGCGGTTCATCGAGAAATCGTGGGGGCCGAACTTCCTCAAGTTCGGCCTGAACCTCTCGTCCGACTTCCAGGGCAACGCCTACTACAACCTGCTCGCGCGCTACACCCGCACCTGGATCAACGAGCTCGGCGGCGAGGTGCGCGGCGACGTCTCAGTCGGCCGCACGCGCCGGCTGTACGGCGAGCTTTACCAGCCGCTCAACTACAGCGGCACGTTCTACGTGCGCCCGTACGCCGGCACGCAGCGCACCACCCAGGACTTCTTCTTCCAGGGCAACCGCGTGGCGCAGTACGACATCGGCGCGGACTACGTCGGCATGGACGTGGGCAGCCAGTTCTTCAAGTGGGGGGACGTGAGCGTCGGGGTGCGCTACGCGGATTCCAGCGCGAAGCCGCTCATTGCGCTGCCCGGCCTCTTCCCGTCGTTCGACGTGCCCGCCGGCGGGATCACCTTCCGCGCGGTGTACGACCAGCTCGACAACTTCTTCTTCCCGACCTCCGGGTCGCTGCTGGAAGTGAAGGGACTGGCGGCGCGCGAATGGGCCGGCTCGCCGCAGGACTCCGAGCGAGTGACCGTCGATGCCATCAAGGCGTTCCACTTCGGGCCGCACAACTTCTCCGTCGCGCTCGAGGCGGGCCGGCTGTACGGCGGCGACGACCGCACGTTCTCGAACCTGTTCCTCGGCGGGCTCTTCCGGCTGTCGGGCCTGCAGACCGACCAGCTCTACGGCGACGAGCTGCTGCTCGGGCGGCTGCTGTACAGCTACCGCATCGCGCGGCTGCCCGCGCTCCTCGGCGGCAACATTGTCGCGGGCTTCTCCGTCGAGGCCGGAAACAACTGGCAGCGCAGAGAGAAGTCGAGCCTCTCGGATCTGATCTACGCCGGCTCGGTCTACTTCGGCGCCGACACCTTCGCGGGGCCGTTCTATCTTGCCTACGGCCAGGCCGAGGGCGGGCGGGGCGCGTTCTACATGTATCTCGGAAGGCCATTCTGAGCAGGTTGCTGCGGGCAGCATTCGAGTATCCGACGTAGGTGGGATATCGTATGCGCCGTGGGCGGTGCAGCATGGCAACCGCACGCGGCGCCGCCTGCCCGGGACCCTCGCACGAGGGCGTCGCAAGGAGATAGAGGTGTCGAACAAACGACTTCTGCCGTGGTCCGGCCGCGGCTTCGCGCTCGCGGCGGCGGCCCTTGCCGCGCTGCCCGCCCATGCATCGATGTTCGCGGGCGAAGCGCTCGACAAGGCGGCGGACATCCTGACCATCGTGGTGCTGATCGTCGTGCCGATCGTCGCCATCGCGGTCTTCTGGATCGTCCACGTCCTGCCGGAGAAGATCGCGCACAAGCGCCACCATCCGCAGCGCGACGCGATCCAGACGCTGTGCCTGCTGTCGCTGGTGTTCGGCGGGCTGCTGTGGCCGCTGGCGTGGCTGTGGGCGTACACCAAGCCGGTCGCCTACCGGAGCGCTTACGGCACGGAGAAGCACGAGGACTACTTTCATGAGATGGCCGAGAAGTTCCGCGGCGGGAAGCTGTCCGCGGCGGAGGTCGACCACCTGCGCGACGAGCTCGACGCGATGGCCGCCTCCGGCGCGCTGTCACCGTCCCTGCGGACCCTGCGCGGCGAGCTCGATCGCCCGCCGCCCGCTGCCGCGGCGCCTGCGGCCAGGCCCGCGGAGGGCAAGGCGTAATGGAAATCCTGCTGCTAGGGATCTACTCGGCCATCGTCTGGCTGATCTTCATCAAGTTCAAGTGGCTGCCCTGGAACATCGTCACGCAGGTCACCGTGGTGGTGATCCCGATCGTCGCGCTGACGGTGCTCATCCTCTACCTGAACGTCGTCGCGCCTTCGTCGGCCGACGTGCGCGTCTACAAGTACACCATTCCCATCGTCTCCCAGGTAAGGGGGCGCGTCATCGAGGTGCCGGTGGAGGAAGGCAACCGGCTGGTGAGGAAGGGCGACGTGCTGTTCCGCGTCGACCCCACCCCGTACCAGCTCGACGTCAACACGCTCGAGGCGCAGCTCGCCACCGCGCAGGGGCAGAGCCGCGAGATCGAGGAGCAGGCGCGGGGCGCAAAGGCGAAGGTCGCGGAAAGCCGCAGCGCCATTGCGGCCGCGGTCAGCCGAACCGGCGAGGTGAGCGCGCGCCTGGGCCTCGCGCAGCGGCGCGTCGAGCAGTTCCGCGAGCTCGCCGCGACCGGGGCCGGCAACCGTTTCGACCTGGAGAAGGCCGAGGCGGACGTGAAGGAGCTCTCCGGCCAGTTCGACGCCGCGCGCAGCGCCGAGGCACAGGCGCGCGCCGGCGAGGCGCAGGCGATCGCCGCCGAGGCGCAGGTGCAGCAGAAGCTCGGTGCCAAGGTCAACGGCGAGTACGCGCAGGTCGCCCAGATCCGCGCGCAGCTCGCCAACGCGAAGTGGCTGCTGGGCGAGACCACGACGCGCTCGCCGTGCGACTGCTACGTGGTCAACCTGCAGCTGCGGCCCGGCGCCTTCGTGGCCGGTCTTCCGCTCAACGCGGTGATGACGCTGGTCGAGGCCGACGGGCAGGTCCTCGCTATGTACAGCCAGAACGAGCTGCAGAAGGTCGAGGCCGGCAACGAGGTGGAGTTCACGCTCCAGACCCTGCCCGGGCGCATTATCAAGGGCAAGGTCGACTCGATCGTGTGGGCGCAGGGTCTCGGGCAGATCCCGGCGAGCGGCACGATTCCCATGACCGGATTCATGGCTGCGCCGCCCGGGCGCTACGCGGTGAAGGTCGACATCGCCGAGCGCGACCGCCAGCTGTTCCTGGCCGCGGGCGCCGCGGGACACGCCGCCATCTATACCGATCACGGACACGCGGTGCATATCCTGCGCAAGGTGATCATGCGCGTCGGCTCCTACCTGAACTACCTTGTTCTGAAGCTGCATTGACGTGATGCGCGCGCTTCGAGCGGTGCTCGTCCTCGCGGTCGCGGCCGGCGCCGCGGGCTGCGCGCTGCAGGCGCCGCCGGCGCACGAGGACCTCGTGCCCGAAGCGCTGCCGAACCTCAGGACCCCGGCGGCGTGGTCGGCGCGCGGCGGTGCGGGTGCCGACGTGGAGCATCGGTGGCTCGCGGGCTTCAACGACACCGAGCTCGACGCGCTGGTGCGCGAGGCGCTGGCGTACAACCCGGACCTGCGCGTCACCGCGGCGCGCGTCGAGCAGGCCGCGGGCTACGTCAGGCTCTCCGGCGCCACGCTCTATCCGCAGGTGAACCTGCTGGCGCGCGGGGGCGGACAGATGAGCGGCGACTCCTCCGGCCTGCAGGGCGTCGGCGTGTTCGCGAACTGGGAGCTCGACCTGTGGGGCCGCGTGCGCGCGGGCCGCGCCGCCGCGGAGGACCAGTACGTGTCCGCGGAGCTCGATGCGGCCTATGCGCGCCAGTCCGTCGCGGCGCTGGTCGCGAAGAGCTGGTTTCTCGCCACCGAGGCGCGGCTGCATCGAGCGATCGCCGCGGACGCGGTAAGCGCCGCCGGCAAGCAGCTCGGCTTCGCGCAGGACCGACGGCGCGTCGGCATCGGCGACGAGTACGAGGTGACCCTCGCCCAGGCGAGCCTGGCGTCCTACCAGGATGCGGTCGCCAACCTGGACCTCGCCTACCAGAACGCGCTGCGTGCGCTGGAGGCGCTCGCGGGCCGCTATCCCGCAGGCGCCGCTGCGGTGCCGGCCGCCCTGCCCGCGGTGCCCGGCACCGTGCCGGTCGGACTGCCGTCCGAGCTGCTCGAGCGCCGCCTCGACGTGGTCGCCGCGGAGCGTCGGGTCGCGGCGGCCTTCTACCGGGTCGAGGAGGCCAAGGCGGCGCGCCTCCCGCGCATCGGACTTACCGCGAGCGTGAACAACGTTTCCAGCGATCTCTTCGTGCTGCAGGACCGCGACAATCCGGTGTGGAGCGCCGGCGCCTCGCTGTTGGCGCCGCTCTTCCTCGGCGGCGCGCTGCAGTCGCAGGTCGAGATCCGCACCGCGGAGCAGAAGCAGGCGCTGGCCGAGTACGGCCGCGTCGGCGCGCGAGCCTTCGGCGAGGTCGAGAACGCGCTCTCGGCGGAATTCGCGCTCGCCGAGCGCGAGCGCCTCCTGCAGCAGGCCGTCGCCGACAACACGCGCGCGCTGGAGCTCGCCAACGTGCGCTGGCGCGTCGGCTCCGGGGACCTGCGCGCGGTGCAGCAGCAGACGCTGGCGCTGGTCGCCGCACGCACGGCGCTGCTGCGCGTGCAGGGCGAGCGCCTCGTGCAGCGCGTCAACCTGTACCTCGCGTTGGGCGGGAGCTTCGAGGCCCGACCCGCCGCGCCGCTGGCGGAAGGGCAGCGCCCTTGACCATTGCGGTTGCGGCGCTCGCCGCGTGACTCCGCCCCGCCGGCGATGATCACCGTCCTGCTTGCGGCGCTCGCGCTGACCGCCGTCACCGTGCTCATCCACGGCCTCGGAGCCGTCACGTTCGGCCGGCACGTGGCGACACGCTGGGCGACGCTGCGCGAGCAGCCCGGCCGTCTCGCCGGCGAGCGCATGATCACCCTCCTGGTGAGCGCGCTGCTCGTGCTGCACCTCGCCGAGGCGCTGGTCTGGGCGGCGTTCCTTGTGCTCCTGGATGCACTGCCCGACCTGGAGACGGCCGCCTATTTCTCCCTCACGAGCTACACGACGCTCGGCTACGGCGACGTGACCCTGCCGCGGGAGTGGCGGCTGCTCGGGCCGCTGGAGGGCGCGGCGGGCGTGCTGATGTTCGGGTGGTCGACCGGCATCCTCGCGGCAGCGCTGAACCAGGTGTACCGACGCGCTGCTCCGCCGGCCGGGGCGGCATCGGGCCGCGAGTCGTGACCGCCACCGAACGTGCCAATCCGCCGCGGGTACTCGACCCGGTCGAGCGCACGACCGAGGTGATGTTTGGGCTGCTGATGGCGCTGACCTTCACCGGCACGCTCAGCGTTGCGACCGCAGGCCGCGAGGAGGTGCGGACCATGATGCTGACCGCGCTGGGCTGCAATCTCGCGTGGGGCCTGGCCGATGCGGTGATGTATCTCGTGCGGACGATGACGACGCGCACGCGCAACCGGACACTGCTCGAGCGGCTGCACGCCACGCAGGCCGACGCGGAGACGGGCCGGCGCATCCTTGCCGATGCGCTGCCGGAGCGCCTGGTGGACGCCTTGGGGCCGGAAGCGCTGGAGCACACGCGCCGCCGCCTCGTCGCCCTGCCGGTGCCCGAGCGCGGCGCGCGGCTCAATGCACGCGACTTCAAGGGCGCCTTCGGCGTGTTCCTGATGGTGGTGCTCGCCACCTTCCCGGTGGTGATTCCGTTCATGATCTTCCAGCAGACGGCGCTTGCGCTGCGCGTGTCCAACGCGCTCTCGGTGGCGATGCTGTTCGCAGCCGGCTGGACGCTGGCGAGCCATGCCGGCGGCAGCCGCTGGCGCGGAGGATTCGCGATGGCGGTGGTCGGCACGCTGCTGGTTGGCGCCATCATCGCCCTGGGCGGATGAAGCGCGCGGCCGCGGCCTGTCTCGCGATGGCGTGCACGGCGGGCGCCGCGGCCCAGGACGACCGCGGCGACTTCGCCGCGTCGAAGGGCTCGGCGCTCGAGGCGCAGCTCGAGGCGCGGGTGAAGGCCGCGGTGCGGACCGTGCCCGGGACGGATACGCAGTACCTCATCGGCGGGTATGCGCAGCTCGACGGCATCTGGTCCCGCAGGCGGCAGGGCGGCGACGAGCAGGACACCTTCTTCGTGTCGGCCACGCCCTTCGACCCGGCCGACGCCACGGGACGGCTTTCCGTGCGCCAGTCGCAGATCAACTGGGTCTCGCGCACGGCGACGCCGGCCGGCCACCTGTGGTCTCGCCTCGAGGCCAATCTCTTTCCCCTCGACGGCACCACGTCGCCGACGCTCAACCAGCTCTACTTGCGGCTGGACGACCGCATCGTGGTCGGCAAGACCTACTCGACCTTCATGGACGAGGCGATCCTGCCGACCACGCTGGACTACAACGGCCCGAGCGGAGTGACCTTCGTGCGCCAGCTGCTGGCGCGCGTCTCGGTGCCCTTCGGGGACGGCTGGGCGATACAGGGCGCGGTGGAGGACCCGCAGGTCGATTTCGCCGCGGGCGGGGCGCGGCTCGGCCTGCGTACCGATCCGCGGCGGCCCGACCTCGTCGCGCGCCTGCGGTACGAGGGCGAGCGCGGCCATGTCCAGTTCGCCGGTCTGTGGCGCAGCATCGACGTCACGGTGGAGGGCCCGCTCGGCGCAAGCGAGCGCCACGTCAGCGGCACCGGCGCATCCCTGTCGGGATCGCTCGCCACGACCGGCGACGACACGCTGCTGTGGCAGGCCGTCACCGGGAAGGGCGTCGGGCGCTACTTCAACGACCCGCTCTCCGCGACCGGCGTGGGCCTTGCAGCGGACCGGCGCCTCGAGTCCCTGCGCAACTCGGGCGTGACCGTCTACTACCAGCGCAAGTGGGCGCCCGACTGGATGACCGTCTTCGGCGGCAGCACGCTGTGGATCGACGCCGACGGCGACCTGCGGCGTCCGGAGGAACTGAAGCGGGTCGTCTATGCGTCCGCCAACCTGCTGCATCGCCTGACCCCGACGCTGGTCGTCGGCGCCGAGGTCATGTGGGGCGAAGCGACCCGGGTGGACGGCGAGGACGCGACCAACACGCGCGTCCAGGTGTCCGTCCGGTATCTGTTCTTCTGACTACTTCTTGATCCTGGTGATCTTGGTGCCCTGCAGGCCCACCGACGCCATGGCGCCCTTGTTGTCGAAGACGAACGCGTAGATGTTGTCCTGCACCGTCGACGTGGTGGCGGATTTCGCGAAGGCATCGTCCGCCAGCACCACCGAAGGCCCGACGCCGACCTCGAAGCCCTGGGTCTTGTCCAGGTACGCCAGCGTCTTCTCGCTCAGGAAGAACATCGCGTAACCATAGGACTGGGCACCGTACTGGAACCCTACCGCGGCGCCGGCGGTGTTGTAGTAGCCGGCCGCCTTGCCGCCGCGGAGCAGGACGCCCTCGCCGTACTGCCCCGAGACGCCGAGGCCCGCCTTCACGATGCCCGGGAAGACCAGCACGGCGACCGACTTGCCGCCGAGCTCCTTCGCCTTCGGGTTACTTGCGTAGAGGCGGTTCAGTGCCGCCTGCGCGTCGCGGGTGAGTTCCGCCGCAGTGGCGGCAGGGGCCGGCGTCGTGAGCAGCAGCGCCGCCGTGGCCGCGGCGATGGCGACCAGCCAACGCAGGGTCTCGTGATTGACCTTCAGCATGATCACCTCCATTCACACGATGATTCACATTACGCCGGCACGGCCGGGAACGCTTGCTCCGGATCAAACCACGGGCGCGCGGTCTCGGGCGTTCCTACTTTGGTGGGATGTCGGCGTGCCGATGGGATCGGAGCGCTCACGGGCCGCGCTTCCGAGAGAGCCCACCGCGCGCTAGAAGCGCTCCTTGACCGTCTTGAACGCGTGCTTCGACGACTGTTGCGAGACCTTCCGCTTGGGCAGCTTCACCTTCTTGCGCGGCGCGGTTTCGTACGGGACCCGCGACAGGAGATCGGAGATGATGTTGAGGCGGGCCCGCTTCTTGTCGTTGGAGTGCGCCACGGTCCACGGCGCGAAGTCGGTGTCGGTCGCGGCGAACATGTCGTCGCGGGCGCGCGAGTAGTCGTCCCAGCGCGTGTAGGACTTGAGGTCCATCGGCGAGAGCTTCCAGATCTTCCGGCCGTCGTCGATGCGCCCGGTGAGCCGGCGCGTCTGTTCCTCGGGGCTCACCTCGAGCCAGTACTTGATGAGGATGATGCCGGACTCGATCATGGCCTTTTCCACCAGCGGCACGGCGTGCAGGAACTTCTTCGCCTGGGCCTCAGTGCAGAACCCCATCACGCGCTCCACGCCGGCGCGGTTGTACCAGCTGCGGTCGAAGATCACGACCTCGCCCGCCGCGGGAAAGTGCGGCAGGTAGCGCTGCACGTACATCTGGCTTTTCTCGCGGTCGGTCGGCGCAGGCAGCGCGATGACGCGGAAGACCCGCGGGCTCACGCGCTCGGTGATCGCCTTGATGGTGCCGCCCTTGCCGGCGCCGTCGCGGCCCTCGAAGACGATGCACACCTTCAGGCCCTTGTGGACCACCCACTCCTGCAGCCTCACCAGCTCGACATGCAGCTTGGCGAGCTCCTTTTCGTACACCTTGTTGCGGAGCTTCTGGTCGGCGGCCTTCACTTCGCCCTTCGTGCTCCGGCCCGCGTCCTTCTTATTCGCCTTCATGCTTTCTCCTTTTCGAGGCGGGAATCCCACGTTGGTCGGATGCGCGGTCAGTCAGCCGCGAGGTCGCCCGCCTGCTCGCACACGCGGACGAGCTCCGCCACGGAGCGCACCTCGAGCTTTTCCATGACCCGCCCGCGGTGCTGCTTCACCGTCTGCTCGGAGATGCCCAGGTCGGCGGCGATCTGCTTGTTGAGCCGTCCGCGGATGACATGTGCCGTCACCTCGCGCTCGCGCGGCGAAAGGCGCGCGACGAGGTCACGGCAGCGGTCGCGCCCGGCAGTGTGCTTGCGCTCGGCAGCGCCGCGCGCCATCGCGTCGCGAAGCACGCCGACGAGGACGTCCTGCTCCACCGGCTTGGCGAGGAAGTCGACCGCGCCGAGCTTCATCGCCTCGACGCCGGAGGCCACGTCGCCATGGCCCGTCATGAAGACCACCGGCGGCACCGGGCCGAGCGCCGCGAGGCGCCGGTGAATCTCGAGCCCGGACATGCCGGGCAGGCGCAGGTCCAGCAGGAGACAGCCGACCCCCGCGATCGGCCAGCGCGCGAGCAGGTCATGCCCCGAGGCAAGCGCGATGGAGGCGCAGCCGCATGCGTCCAGCAGGCGAGTGACACCCTCGCGCACCGCCGCGTCGTCGTCGACGATGCAGACCAGCGGGCCGGCGTGGGTCAACCACTCCGCGGATGCCCTCGGCTGAAGCGGCGCCGATTCGGCGGGCCGTTCCGCCGCGGCCGGCAGCGTCACGGCGAAGGTCGCGCCCCCGTCGGCGTTGTCCTGCGCCTCGATAGTGCCCTGGTGTGCCTCGACGATGGATCGGCAGATCGCGAGGCCCAGTCCCAGTCCTTCCTCGCTCGTGGTCCAGAAGGGCTCGAACACCGCCTCCCGATGCTCGGGCGCGATGCCGGGCCCGGTGTCGCTGAACGCCGCCTCGATGCGGCCCTCCGCCGTGGGCGCGACCGAGATGCGCAGCTCACGCGCGCCACGGGGCGTCGCCTGCATCGCCGCCGCGGCGTTGAGGATGAGGTTGAGCGCCACCTGCTCGAGCTGCACCTTCTCCGCCGTCACGAAACATCCCTCGCGCAGGCTCGTGCGGACGCGCACGCCCTGTCGTCGCAGATCGCTCGACAGCAGGTGTGCGATCTCGGCGATGGTGGCGCCCAGATCGATGCGCACGCGGCCCCGGTCGTCGCGACGCAGGAGCGCGCGGATCGAGCGGATCGTTTCCGCCGCGCGCTTGTCCTCGCGCACCACGGCCTCGAGAATCGCCCGCAAGCGCTCGGGCGTGGCCTCGCCGCGCTCGAGGTACGCGAGCGCGGCCTGCGCATTCCCCAGGATGGCGGCCAGGGGCTGGTTGATCTCGTGCGCGATCGCCGCGGTGAGTGCACCCGTGCGGGCCACGCGGTCCGCGTGCCACAGGCGGCTGCGGAGATGCTGCGTCTCTTCCTCGAGCCGGGCGCGGGCGCTTGCGCCTGCGATCAGCTCGCCGATCAGCGTGAGGCGGCGGATCACCGTGTCCGGCCAGGCGCGTGTCTGCCGCAGCGCGGCGAACGCCAGGACGCCCGCCACGTGCCCGCCGATGTGCAGGGGGATGGAGAGGTGCGAACGCAGTCCGACGGACCGCGCGTGCGCTGCTTCCGTCAGCGCCTCGGGCGGCAGGCAGTCCGGCAGGTCGGGAAGTGCGACCACGCGGCCTGCGCGCAGCTCGTCGGTGAACCAGCGCAGCTCGCGCCCGAACAGGCCCGCAGGCATCCGGTCGATGCCCTCGCGGGCCGCGGACCACCGGACATTGAGGTATCCGTCCGGGCCGAACTCGGCGTACGTGCAGCGGTCGTAGCCGAGGAACTCGACCAGCCGATCCAGCGCCGAGTCCACCTCGACGGCGATGTCCTGGGCGGATGCATTGCCGAGGCGGGTCGACAGCTCGGCCGCGAGGTCCTCGAACGCGCCGCCCTCGGTCGGCGCCGCCGTCTCCGCGACGCTCATGCGATTCAATGCGGTCATCCGGATGCCACGGAGGGCGAAGGATAACGCGGGAAGCGATTCCTCAGCGGGCGGGCTGCACGGACTCCGTGCGCGTCGCCCAGGCGATGGCATCGACCAGCGCAGCGCCGTCGACGGGCTTGCGGAAGAACGCCTGCGCGCCGAGCTCGCGCGCCAGACGCCGCGTGTCGGCGTCATCGAGCGCCGACATCGCGATGATCGGCATCGTGCCCGCGCGGCCGCTCAGGCCCGCGCGGGCCGTTTCGCCCAAACGGGCGCTTCCGGAAAGGTCCAGCACCACGCAGGCTGCCGCCTCGCCGACCGTGTCCCGCTGCAGAGCGGCCACCGACTCGCATGTGCGGGCCTCCAGGCCGGCGGCGTGCAGCAGCCGCGCGAGTGCCTGGCGCACCCCATCGTCCGCGTCGACCACGTAGACGATCCTCGCGCCCGACGCCATGCTCACGGCTCCGCGCGCTGCCAGCCGGGACCGGGATCGAAGCGTGTGATGGCGGCGGCGCGGGTCGCCGTGCCCGGGCCGAGGTCCTGCTCGTACACGACGCCGTCGTGGCTCACCATGAACGTCATCACGCCGGTGTCGCCGTATTTTGCCGGCCACGCGATGGCGGCGAAGCCGCCGATCTGCCGGCCGCGCACGGTGTAGTCGTACGCGCCCCCGGGGGCATTCTTCCCCTGACCATCCAGCAGCCTGTACCGATAGCCGTAGTACGTCGCGCCGCCGCCGCCCGCCGCGCGTGCGGCCACCACCGCGGGGCCGAGCGGGCTGGGCGGCTCGCCGGCCTTGGTGGGCCAGTACAGTCCGTCGCGCTTGCCGGGAGAGCTGGCAAAGCGACCCGCGTACTCCAGCACGCCGTCGCGGTTCGCGTCGACGCGCACGTAGTCGCGCTGTGCGTCGTAGATCGCGAGCATGACCTGCATGACGGCGAGTTCGTTGCGGCCGATGCGGCGCAGGCGCATCTCGTCGACGCCAGCACGGGTGTCGAACCGCCAGCCCTGCGCGGTCTTCACGATCGGGACCGGCATGGTCCACCCGTCGCCGCCGACGGCGACGTGCGCCCGTGCGTCGCCGTCGGCCTTGATCGCGTGCGACTTCGCCCACGCGGCGAGGAAGCGGTAGCGAACCTCGGTGCCGACCGGGGGGATGAGCGTGCGAAAGTCCGCGCCGAGCATGGCGCTCAGGGCATCCTCGTTGCCGGTGGCGACCGCGTCGCCGAAGGCGTTCATCGCAGCTTCGGGCGATACGAAAGTCCTCTGCTGGGCCGCGGCCCCGGACGTCCCCGCGGCGAGGAGTGAGAGCACGGCGGCAAGGGTGGCCAAGCCCCGGCCGAACGTCTGCCATGTGATTCGCATGGTCGTCATCTCCGCTATCGCCTGCCGCCGCCGCCGCGCCCGCCGCCGCCCCCACGGGCGCCGCCGCCGGCGCTCGGCCGGGGTGCCGCACTCGGACTGGGCCGCGCGGCCGCGCCGCCGCCCACACCCGCGCCGCCGCCCGTGCCGCGGTTGGCCATCGACTGGTTGCTGGCGCGGCCGCGGTCGGCGTCGCGCTGCGACGCCGATCCGCCGCCGACGCCCTGGAAAGCGTTGTCGCGGCTGCCGGCGCCGCCGCGATCGGCGGTGGAGACGCCACCACGATCCCCCGCGCCGCCACGATCCCCCGCACCGCCACGATCCCCCGCGCCGCCACGGTCTCCCGCGCCACCACGATCCGCGGTGGAGACGCCGCCACGGTCGCCCGCGCCGCCGCGGTCGCCTGCACCGCCGCGGTCGCCGCCTGCGCCTTCGCGCCCGCGGTAGTCGTTACGGCCGTCACGTCCGGCGACGTCCTTGGAATACTTCTCGCGGCTGCCGGCATCGCGATAGGGCGCGCCCTTGCGATGGCTGGCGTCGTGCTGCCACTTTCCTCCGGCGCCCACGTTGGTGCGGCTGTAGTTCTTGTCGATGTTGGTCGCGCGGTTGATGTCGATGTCGACGTTGCCGCCGCCCCAGTTGGCATTGCCGAAGATGGCGCCTGCGGCGGCGAAGCCGACGCCCCACGCGAAGCCGCGCACCAGCGCGCCGCCGGGATAGTAGGCAGCGGGCGGCGGCCAGTAATACGGCGGGTATGTCGGGTAGGCCCAGCCGCCGTACACGACCGTGGGGTTGTAGGCGGGCACGTAGATGACCTGCGGATTCGCCGGCTCGATCCTGACGATGGTCTGCTGCGGCGCGGCCTGCTCGACGATGACCTTTTGCTGTTCGTTGGACTGCAGGTTGCCCGCCTGCTGCGCCTTGCCGCGCAGCCGCTGCACGGCATCCAGCACCGCCTTCTCGTCGGCGAGGAACGCGTCGCCGAGTTTCTGCGTCCAGTCGATCTTCTCGTCCATCGGCACCAGCACCTGCGGGAAGGCGACCAGGGACTTCACGCTGACATCCCACGGCTGGTTCTCGACGGCCTTGACGGCGGCGTCGCCCTTGGCGTCGGGATTCGCCTTGACCCAGCGTGCCGCCTGCACCACCTCGAGCGGGTACGTGGAGGCCATCAGCACCTGCACGAGCACCGAGTCGGGATAAAGCGCGATGGGCGCCACCAGCGCCTCGATTTCCTCCGGCTTGAGGGGCGGCGGCTCGCCTTGCGCGCGGGCCACGCCAGCAAGAGCGACGACCGTGGCGAGCAGCGCCGCGGCCAAACGAAGGACGAACAGGCGACTCCACGGCTTCATGTGCCGGCTTCCTTCCACGATTCGAAGCGCCACGGGCAACCCCTTTTTGCAGATTACGCCATCGCGCCGCGCCCGGCGAATCCGACTTTGGTTGGATCGTGCCGCGCCGAAGGCATCGGGGCCGTCAGAGCCCGCCACCCCACCGATACTGCCACGCGATGCCGAGGAGATCGTAGCTGTTGCCAGTCCGCGCCGACACGCCGCTGCTGGCGTAGAGCTTGATGGAGTGGTGCATGTCCACGGGGAACGCGAGCGTGCCACCCACGCGCCAGTTCTGCTGCAGGTCGTTGTTCAGCGTGTCGTCGATGGTCGTGCGGCCGCCCCCGAACCAGGTCGCGTCGAGCGATGCCCAGATGCCCGACCGGAAGTTGTAGATGCCGTGCGCCGAGAACGAGTAGAGCGGATCCTGGGAGCGGCTGGCGCCATTGAAGAAGTCGGTGTTGGTCGTGAAGAACGTGACGCCCGCCTTCAACTCGAGCGTCCACGGCCCTGCCGCCTTGGATACGCCCACCTCCGGCTTGAAGGACCAGCGGTTGGTGCCGATGTTGACCAGCTTCGTGTTGTCGTACTGGCCTGCGGGCGCCTGGACCTGCAGGCTCGTGCCCACGATCACGTCCTGCTGGTACGACTTGAATTCGGGCAGCCTGAGCGCGGGCGCGCCGTAGAGATTGATGCTGATCCGGAACAGCGGGTCGCCGAAGCCATCCACCTCTCTTTCCACCGGCGCACCCTGGTAAGTCGCCGTGCCGGACAGGAAGCTGTAGGGGGCGATCACGTCGAACTTGCCCGACTTGCCCCACAGATCGAGCGCCCTTGCGTAGCCGAGCACGGCGTTGTGGGTTTCGAGATTCGGGTCGGAGACGGGGCTGGCCGTGTCGAACGCCAGGCCCTTGCGAGTCTGGTAGTACCCGGCGAGCAGGAAGTTCACGCCGACCGGTACGTTCGAGTACGCGCGCGGCTCGATGCTCTGCGCCCCCGCGACGCGGATCGTCGCGAGGAGCACGCAGAGGACGAGCCCATGCCGGCCCGGTGCTCTGGCGGTGCGCTTCACCTGCGGCTGGCAGCTACGCTATCTGCGCCGATTGCCTGCTGCGCCCGGCTGGTTCACGCCTGGATCTCGGCCCACACCGGGCTTGCCGACGTTGCCCGCAGCCCCGGGCTGGTTGATGCCGGGGTCGCGCCCCACGCCGACGTTGCCGGCCGCGCCGGGCTGGTTGATGCCGGGGTCGCGCCCCACGCCGACATTGCCTGCGGGCCCGGGCTGGTTGATGCCGGGGTCGCGCCCCACACCGACATTGCCTGCCGCCCCGGGCTGATTGACGCCCGGATCGCGCGCATGCGATGCGGCGGACATGCCGATGGTCAGCGACGCCGCAATCAGTGCGGCGAACGTGCAGGATTCGAGTGTGCTCATGATCCAACTCCTTTCCGAATGCGGCACTGTCCGTGCCGTGTTCATTGTGCTGCCGGCGGCAGCAGGTACAGCGTCATGGCGAACACGATGTACACCATCAGCACCAGCACCCCGACGAACCAGGCAGATCGCCCGCCGGCGGTGACGAAGGCCGCGGTGATCGTGGCGAAGAACATCATCACCACCGCGCCGCGCCAGAACTCCAGGTCCATCGGGGCCGGACCGATCACGTAGCTCAGCAGCACCAGCACCGGCGCCACGAAGAGTGCGATCTGCGCCGCGCTGCCGAGGGCGATGCCGACGCTGAGATCGAGCCGGTTCTTGCGCGCGCCGGAGAAGGCCGCCGCCATCTCGGCGGCGCCGCCCACCAGGGCCACGACGACGAAGCCCACGAACGCCGGCGTCATGCCGAACGTTTCCGCCGCCTTCTGTACCGATTCCACGAAGATCTCGCTCACCAGCGCGACCAGCAGCGTCACGCCCGCCAGCGTCCCGAGCGCCAGTCCGAGCGGCCACGGTGCCTCGCCTTCCTCCCCATGTGAGGCGCTGGCGAAGAACTCCCGATGCGTGACGAGCGTGAACAGCAGGCCCAGCGCGTATGCCACGATCAGCAGGATGGAAAGCCCGAGGCTGAGTGTCTGCACGACGGGTGTCCCGGATGCCGATTGCGCATCGGACACCGCGGAGGGCATCAGCAGCGCGATCGTGGCCAGGAGCAGCAGGCCAGCCTGCAGCCGGGCGCCGGCACGGTTGAACTCCTGCACGTGGTGCTTGAGCCCGCCGAGCAGGAAGGATGCGCCGAGCATGAACAGCGTGTTCGCCACGATCGCGCCGGCGATGGAGGCCTTCACCAGCATGTACTCCCCCGCGCGCAGGGCGGCGAGCGCGATCACCAGCTCGGTGAGGTTGCCCAGCGTGGCGTTGAGCAGACCGCCGGCTGCGTCGCCGGTCTTGGCCGCGACGGATTCGGTGGCGTGGCTCAGCAACGCGGCCAGCGGCACGATGGCCAGCACCGAGAGCACGAACAGCCAGGTGTGCGCCTCCGGCGCGAGGTGCTCGGCGACGAGCACGACCGGCACGAAGGCCAGCAGCCAGAGCATCGGGTTGCGGCGGATCTCCTTGAGCAAGGGATTCATGTTGTTCTAGGGTCGGCGATGATTGATGATGCTGTCAGACTAACCGACTCGGAGTAAGACTGCGTGCAGGGCAGATGGGTTGATCTTCCCTGGCACCCGGGCGGGGCCACAATGCGTGGTGCGCCTGGCAAGACAGTGGCGACGCTGGCGATGACGATGACGATGACGATGATGGAAGATCCCGGTGCAAGCCGCGCCGAGCGATGCCGTTCCTTGAGTCATGGCACGGGAGCTGTGCCTGTCTTCGCCCTTGCGCTCGCCGTGCTGCTCCCGGGCTGCGCGAGCCTCCCCTCGCTGGAGGGGCGGACTGCGACGACGGCGCTGGCGGACACGAGCGGCACGCGCATCGGCCGGGCGCTGGCGGCCGATGCCGCGGCGAATCCCGGCAAGACTGGAATCCACCCGCTGGCGGATGGCGAAGCAGCCTTCGCCGCCCGTGTCGTGCTGGCCGCAGCCGCGGAACGGTCCATCGATGCGCAGTACTACATCTGGCACGGGGACCAGGCCGGCTACCTGATGTTCGAGGCGCTCTGGCGGGCGGCGCAGCGCGGCGTGCGGGTGCGCCTCCTGCTGGACGACCTCAACACGGGCGGCCTCGACCCGACCATCGCGGCGCTGGATGCCCATCCCTACATCGAGGTGCGCCTCTACAACCCGCTAGCGCAGCGCACGGTCCGGTCGCTCAACTTCCTGACCGACTTCTCGCGCGTGAACCGGCGCATGCACAACAAGTCGTTTACCGTCGACAACCAGGTGAGCATCGTCGGCGGCCGGAACATCGCCAACGAGTATTTCGGGGCGGGCAGCGGCGTCATGTTTGCCGACCTCGACGTGATCGCCGTCGGCGCGGCCGTTCCGGAGGTGTCGCGCGCGTTCGACCTGTACTGGAACAGCCCGTCGGCCTATCCGGCAGCGGGCCTGGTGGGTCGTCCCGACCCGGACGGCGCCGCCGCGCTGGAGGCGACCTTCGCCGCGACGCGCGCCGATGCCGAATCAGTCGCGTTCATCGAGGCGGTGCGCGCGACGACCATCGTGCGCGACATGCTCGATCTCCGGTTGGCATTCGACTGGAACGTCGCCCGGGTCGTCTACGACGATCCGGCCAAGACGCTCGACACGACCGAGCGGACCGACATCCTGCTTTTCCCGGACCTCGTGCGGGCCATGGGCCGCCCGGAGCGGGCGTTCGACCTCGTCTCCCCGTACTTCGTGCCGGGAGACGAGGGCACCGAAGTGCTGGCGGCCGAGGCGCGCAGGGGTGTGAAGGTCCGCATCCTGACCAACTCGCTGGCCACGTCCGAGGCGAGCGTCGTGCACGCGGGCTATGCAAAGCGCCGCGAGGCGCTGCTGCGCGCGGGGATCCAGCTCTACGAGCTGAAGCCGACGGCAGAACGGGCATCGGGCCAGGCGAAGGCGAAGCACGGATCGGGCTCGTCGTCGGCGGCGCTGCACGCCAAGACGTTTGCCGTGGACCGCGAGCGCATGTTCGTCGGGTCGTTCAATTTCGATCAGCGCTCGGCGCGCCTGAACACCGAGATGGGCATCGTGATCGACAACCCGAAGTTCGCCCGGCAGCTCGCCGAGCGCTTCGACGTGCAAGGCCCGCTGGTGGCATACGAGGTCAGGCTGCGGCCCGACGGCGGTCTGGAGTGGATCGAGCGAACCGCCACCGGCGAGGCGCGGTACGACACGGAGCCGCAGTCGAGCGGGTTCCGGCGCTTCAGCGTCGAGCTGCTGTCGATCTTTCCGATCGACTGGATGCTCTAGGGTCGCGCACTACCAGCGGAACGCGAGCGACACCAGCAGTCCGATCCGGCTAACTTGCGAAAAAGCGGCTTGCTGTCACCCACGTCGTAGTCCAGGTAGCGCCACGCGGCGTTGACGTCGACCGACTTCCACGAATAGCCGAGTCCGGTCATCGCCTGCCACGTGAAATCGGACTCGCCCGTCCCGACGTCTAGGTAGTAGGGCACGGCTCGACGCGCTACCCGACCAGGGCTTTCTCGACTTTGGTCTCGAGAGTCGCGAGCCCGGCTCCACATGCCGGGGCGCACGGCAGCCTAGAAGAGCGCCAGCGACACGTGCACCACGCCGCCTTCATGGCGGCGCCGCATCGGCAGTCCGCTGCGCTGGAAGACCTTCAGCATCGCGGTATTCTGCGGCAGCACCTCCGCGACGAGCTCGCGGAGCCCCGCATCGCTGGCGATGCCCGCGAGGTGCCGCAGGATGAGGCTCGCGATGCCCTGGCCCTGGCACGCCTCATCCACGCCGAATGCGATCTCGGCACTGCCGGGGGTCGCGACGATGTACCGGCCCCCGCCCACCAGGCGCGGCGCGCCGCCGTCGTCAATCGCTGCCACCAGCGCGACGTGCGAAACGAAGTCCACGTTCACGTAGTAGTCGATCTCCTGCTCGGAAAAGCCGCGCTTGGGCGTGAAGAAGCGCAGCTGCCGCGCCTCCTCGCTCATGCGGCCCGCGAGCTCGACCATCGCTGCGCGATCGTCGGGCCGCAGCGCGCGGATCTCGACGGCGCGGCCGTCGCGCAGCGTTTCGGGGGCGGAATAGCTGGCAGGAGTCGTCGGCATCACGCAGGCGGCCAAGAAGGGCGGTCCATTATTGCATCGCAGTCGCGGGCGGGGACGTGTGTCCCGCAACGCGCTAAGATTCGCGGTCTCATCGAACCCTGTCCGGGATGCCGCCGCGGCGCAATGGCGCGGCAGACGCGCGTTCGTCTCGGAAAGCCGGAACTTCGCCATGCGCTCCATCCCGTCCCGCCTCGCCGCCGTCATCCTTGCGGGCGCAAGCCTGCTCTCCGGCTGCTCCGCCGACAAGGCGCCGGCCGCGCCGCAGCGCCCCCCACCCGAAGTGGTGGTGATGGCCGTCGCGCCGCAGCCCATTCCGTACGTCACCACCTTCGTCGCGCAGACGGAGAGCTCGCGACAGGTGGACATCGTCGCACGCGTCTCGGGTTTCCTCGACCGCATCGCCTACCAGGAGGGCGAGACCGTGCGCGAGGGGCAGGTGCTGTTCCAGCTCGATCCCAAGCCGTTCGAGGCGCAGGTCGATGCGGCGCGCGGCGAAGTGCAGGCGCAGCAGGCCCGCTTCACCACCGCGCAGGCCAACCTCAACCGGATCAAGCCGCTGGCGCAGCAGAACGCCCTGTCGCAGGCGGATCTCGACCGTGCACAGGGCGAGTTCGATTCCTCCAAGGCCGCCGTGTTCTCGGCGCAGGCCAAGCTCAAGGAGGCGGAGCTGAACCTCGGCTACACGACCATCCGCTCGCCGGTGAACGGCGTCGCGAGCCGCGCGGCGCAGCGCCAGGGGGCCTACATCAACTCGCAGTCGACCGACGCGAAGCTCACCTACGTCGCCGCGCTGGATCCGATCTGGGTGAACTTCAGCGTGTCGCAGAACCAGGCCGCGCACTGGCGCGAGATGTACGAGAAGGGCACCTTGGTGCGCCCGGCCAACAACGAGTTCGTGGTCGACCTGATCATGCCCGACGGCCGGCGTTTTCCGCAGCGGGGCCGGATCAACTTCGCCGATCCCTCCTTCAGCCAGGACACCGGCTCGTTCCTCGTGCGTGCCGTGCTGCCCAATCCGACCAAGGAGCTGCGGCCGGGCATGTTTGTCACCGCCGAAGTGCGCGGCTCGATACGGCCCGACGCGATCATCGTGCCGCAGCTCGCCGTGCAGCAGGGCGCCAACGGGCACCTGGTGTACGTCGTGAACGCGAGCGGCGCCGCCGAGGTGCGGCCGGTGCTGGTGGGCGACTACGTTGGGACGAAAGACATCGTGATCTCCAGCGGCCTCGCCGCCGGCGACCGGGTGATCATCGACGGCGTGATGCGCGTGGTGCCGGGGCAGCCGGTCAAGGTCAGTGCGACCAAGACCCAGCAGGAAGCGACTTCGGTGCCGGTGTACAAGCCCGCAGCGGAGGTGCCGCCGCCCTCGGCCGAGCGTGCGAACCTGCCGGCCGCTGCGCCGGCGGGCGG
>Ga0209254_10000537_pt1 | contig 31215 bp, 30 predicted proteins | sample FrelakmetDIP11DI_FD_187148 | JGI IMG/M metagenome (GOLD analysis project Ga0209254, IMG submission 187148) | Freshwater lake sediment microbial communities from the University of Notre Dame, USA, for methane emissions studies - DIP11 DI (SPAdes)... | ecosystem: Environmental > Aquatic >... | reverse complement strand
GCCAAAACCACCTGTCTTTGCTTATGCAGGCCAGGCGTTCAATTTATTCCCTGCACTCCTTTCAGCGGTTCCCGGATTCTATCTTGGAAAAAGCCTGGAAGATGGGTTAAAGAAGGTAGAAGAATTGCTCGCTGATCCTAAATAGACCGGGTCCATCTGAATAAGGAATATATCTCTTCTTGCTTTCCCCCATAAAAAGTGAATTTCATTTCTGCGAGCCGCGGGAAATGAGTGTTTTAATCGCCAAAAGGGCTGTAAAGGAGACCAGGATCAGGATAAGCGAGAGCGTAACTGCGTTGGTCAGGTTGATCTCAAACCCCAGGTAGATTGCCATCGGCATTGTTTGCGTCCGCCCGGGGAAATTGCCGGCAAAGATGATCGTCGCCCCAAATTCCCCCAGTGCCCGCGACCATGCCAAGACCGCCCCACTGATCAACGCCAGCCTGGAAATGGGAATGACAATGAAACGGAAAACCTGCCATGAATTCGCCCCGTCCAATTGGGCAGCCTGGATCAGCTCGTTTTCCACCCCGGCAAAGCCGATGGCTGCCGCGGTGATGTAATAAGGCGCTGCAATGAAAACCTGCGCCAGCACAACCGCCGCCCCGGTGAATGCCAGGGTGATTCCCATGTTATCAAGGAATTCTCCAATCGGGCTTTGCCGACCCAGGGCAAGAAGCAGGGCAAGCCCTGCCGTCGAGGGTGGGAGTACGATTGGTAAACTGACCAGCGAATCGACTGCTTTATGGAGTGAAAAATGGCGCCGGCCAAGCAGGTAGGCCAGAGGGGTACCGAACAGTATGATCAGTCCTAGACTAAAAAAGGTTGTGCGCAGGCTGATCGCGATCGCCATTCTTACGGATGGATCTTGCAGGCTTATCAGCAGGTCCCCTATGGATGAATATGAAAATAATGCAACAATAGGCAGGATGAAGAAAGCCAGCATCGGCAGCGCAGCCAGCCACCACATCCGCTGGGTCCAGCGCTCAACCCTGCTGAGGTATTGCTCCCCCAGCAGGGTTTCCGGATCCTGCCCATTCTCTCTTTGGGATCTTCTTTGACCGGGTTCGATCGGTTGAAATTGAAAAGAGGTCATTGATGGTTATTTTGCAGGAAGAAAACCATATTTCGTTAAAACATCTTGCCCAGATTGAGATAAAACCAAGTCGATGTATGACTTCGCCAGATCGATGTTATTGCTTTCATTTAGTGGCGCTATTGGGTATTGAGCATCAATGTTGAGCACTATGGGGATTTCCAAGACATCGACTTTATCTTCTGCATTGCCCTGGCTATCGCTATAGTAAACAAACCCGGCATCTGCTTCGCCTAGCGATACCTTGGTCACTACCCCATTGACTGTGCTTTCGAATGAAACCACATTTTTATATACTAAATCTTTGAAGTCAGGAGGGAATTCAGGATCTTTTGCAGTATTCGAAAGAAAATTCTCAACATATGCGCCTTGAGGTCCCTCCTTTGCGCCCATAACTAACTTAATACCTGGTTTTGCCAGATCCGTAAGTTTTATAATATTAGCTGGATTGTTTTTTGGAATGATGACTGCTAATTTATTGCGGGCAAAAATATTGACATCTTTTTCATTTATCCTGCCGGTGTTTACAGCACTTGTCATAAATTTTTCTGCTGCGCTAGCAAAAACATCTGCTGGAGCACCTTGTCCGATTTGCAAAGCAAGCGTATTTGCATTTTGAAAATCAAAAACTACTTTTATACCCGGGTGTTGGGCTTCGAACATTGTTCCCAATTCGGTGAATGGTTGCGTTAATGATCCCGCAGCAAATACCATCAAGGAGTTTGATTCTGGTGTTTTCAGTTCAGTATTTAACATATTTGGAGCATTTTTATCAAGCGTCTCGTCAGTTACGTTATAACAACCGGTTATGAAAAATATCGCAGCGAGAAAAACGAAAAATAGACTTTTAGATTTCATTTACATATCCTTTGATTTTTTTGCTTTGATAATGATTAAATGGTTAAATTAACAATATCCTATGGCAGAAAAGTAGGTTTTTCGATATTGTAGAAATCAGCTATAATTGCATCTTCTTCAAAATTTGCCATTACGCATGAGCCCTCCGGCTGTACCAGCCAATTCGATCCGTAGAGTGCATATCAAATTCCGGGACATAAGGTTTGATATCCAATAATGGAGTTTCATCCAACATATCGATTCCCTGAATTTTCAGTTTGTTTCCATTGCACTCCAATAGATGCACGATGGATAAACCAATTGGATTTGGTCTGGATGGAAAACGAGTTGCAAAAACACCATACTTGTTGTCATCCAGGAATGGCTTTACTTTTAAAGATTCTGCTTTTGGCGCATGGTGCCAGATATAAAGCAGGATCAAATGTGAGAACTCTTCCACGCCTTGCAACCCTTCAATAAAATCCTCATAAATCTCGATCTCACCAATTGCTGAAGATCGCGATGATTGGATGGGCGTTTCAGTTAATTGCTTGAACGGTGTGTGGATGATACCTATGGGGTGCATGATGAATTGGTCCATTTGTTTCCGAATTCCTGCAAGAATTATTGGTGATTAGTCAAGCGAATACAATTAACCCAATAGAGTGTTGGTTTTCTTCTTCTATTAGCGGATGCTTGAGTTCGAATTTGGTCTGAACCGCCTGCAAAGATTACCTTTTACACAGAACTACAATGAATTAAAACCTATCGATTTATATGATCCTACTAAGTTATTTACCTCTCTAGATAATTCTTTTTTAGTAGCATTCCATCCGTTTTATTGCCGTTTATGATTCCGAAGTATCCCCTCCATATTCATTCAGGATCTCCGGAAGTTGTTCCAGCCAATCCCGGCACGCCTGCACCTGGCGCAGGCGGTAATCCAGTACAGCACAGGTGAAATCGCTGGCAGGCAGGGCTTTTTCCATCTCGGATAGGAGCTCTGTTTCCCAGCGCAGACAGATTGACTTTTGCCGGTCCACCAGCATCCTGGTCTTTCTCCCGGGGTCAGTTCGGTATACATGGTTGAGCTTGGCCAGGAATACCTGGCGCATTTCACGAGGAGATTCCACGGGTGTACCCGCCCATTCTTCCAGTTGCTGTTTTCCCGGTTCAGTGAGACGCAGCTCTTTGCGGTCCGGCCGGTTCTCACCCGGAAGGATCTGGCCTGCCAGAAGTTCCTGTTTTTCCAGCTTCTCCAGCAGCGCGTAGAGCTGGCTTTGCTTAAGATGCCAGATCAGCCCAATGCCTTCCAGCTTTTCAAGTTCTTTAAAGATCTCATAGCCGTGCCTGGGTTTCTGATCCACCAGGTCCAGCAGGATATATTCAAGCGCGATTGGGGAGGCTCTTCTTGGGGACATACTCAATTATTGAGTATTATAGCATATATATAATTTGAAAAGTATTCCTGTTCAAAATCCGGTGGTGTAAAATACTTCAAGGAAGACTTCTTAATGGCCGAGCGAAAAATCCGTCCCATGTCCTTGTGTGTATTCCGCCATGCAGGCCGTATCCTGGTTTTTTGTGGATACGACCCGGTGGAAAAAGAAAAATTCTACCGTCCTCTGGGTGGCGGTGTGAAATTCAGCGAAAGTGCCGAAAAAGCTCTGCGCCGTGAGATCAAGGAGGAGCTGGGTGCCTCCGTGACCTGTGTGAAACTCCTGGGAATTCTCGAAAATAAATTCACCTACCGCGGTAAACCCGGCCACGAGATCACTTTCATTTTTGACGGGAAATTTAAGGATAAAAGCCATTATAAAATAATAAATATCCCGGCTTCCGAAGGCGGAGACCGCAAGATCAAAACAAAATGGATTGACCCGTATAAAAAGAAGCGGAATACTCCGCTCTATCCTGAAGGGTTGGCGGAGTTACTTGAAGAATGCAAGGTGAAAGGAATTTAATATGTTTAAGGAATTTAAAACATTCATCATGCGCGGTAATGTCCTGGATTTGGCTGTTGGTGTGGTCATCGGCGCAGCCCTCGCCAAGATCGTCAACTCGCTGGTGACGGATGTCGTACTCCCTCCGATCGGACTGCTGCTCGGGAATGTGGATTTCAGCAATCTCTTTATTACCCTCTCCGGCGGTCATTACGCCTCTCTAGCCGAAGCACAGGCAGCCGGGGTTGCCACGCTCAATTATGGGCTTTTTTTAAATTCCGTGATCAATTTCCTGATCATCGGCTTTGTCATTTACCTCGTCATCCGCGCCGCCAATAAGCTATTCATCAAGCAGCCTGCACCAGCGGAACCTACCGATAAGGATTGCCCATTTTGCTTCTCGAAGATCCCGGTCAAGGCCATCCGCTGCCCGCATTGCACATCCCATTTCAAGTAAACACATTTGAATAAACGCCTCAGTTCCGACCTCACCCTTCTCCTCGTCGCATTCATCTGGGGCTCGGCGTTCGTCGTTCAACGGATCGCGGTTGCTGGGTTGGGTACCTTCCTCTTCAACGGGCTGCGCTTCCTGCTCGGCGCCTTCGTTCTGCTGCCTTTCATCAATTACCGGGAAAAAGTCACCCGCCGGCAGTTGGGTTGGATCGCCATCGCAGGCGCACTGCTCGTCACCGCCAGCAGCCTGCAGCAGGCTGGGCTCCGCTATACCACTGCTGCCAACGCCGGTTTCATTACCGGATTCTACGTTGTCCTCATCCCCATCATCCAGGCGCTTTTTTTCAAGCGCAGACCGCCTCTTTATGTGTGGATCTGTGCTGGGGTTGCCTTCCTCGGTATTTACTTTCTCAGCACCGCCGGCAGTCTCACCTTCAACCGAGGGGATCTCCTCGAATTGATCGGGGCGATCTTCTGGGCGCTCCACGTTCTTGTGATCACCAGCGCAGTCAAGGAAACGCCAATCCCTATCTTCTCAGCAGGACAGTACCTTATCTGTGGAGCCGTCAGTCTTTTCCTGGGTTTACTAATTGAAGGGAATCTCATCGCAAATATCCCTGAATTAGGTTGGACGGTGATCTATGCAGGAATCCTTTCGGTTGGCATTGCCTTCACATTGCAATCCACAGCGCAAAAACATTCTCCCCCCGCCGATGCGGCAATTATCCTTTCAATGGAGGCAGTTTTCGCTGCCATATTCGGTTATTACTGGATCGGGGAACAATTAAGCCCGGTGCAGCTTATGGGCTGTTTTTTGATTTTCGCAGCTATGATCGTGGTGCAGATTATCTCCATCCGCGTGCCGGAACCTGCGCAAAATTAAGCTGGGCTTTTTTCCTCAACCCCGTCGGACCCTTCCGGTTTCATCCGGGAGATGTTCAAAAGATAGATTCCCCCCAATGCAACCAACCCACCCGCGATCTGTCCCGCGCTGAGCGTCTCACCGAAGAACGGGATGGCCAGCATAGCTGTGAACACAGGTTGGAGGAGCAGGGTCGGTGAAACCACAGATGCCGGCAGGTGTCCCAGCGCGTACCCGATCGAAAAATACCCTCCCACCTGTGAAAACACCCCGGCTGCCAGGAAGACCGCCCAGGTTGAGGCCGGGTAAGGACCAAAGGGATTTCCCATCCCAAGGTTGATGAGCATCAGGAAGCCTGCTGCGAAGAGATCCACCAGCCAGATGTATGTGATTGTCGTCAACCGGGTGCGCGCCACCTGGGTGACCAGGAAATACCCCGCGTAGAAAATGCTGGATATCAGTGCCATGATGTTGCCTTTGGATAAACCCGGCTCACCGAGGATATTGCTTCCCAGCACGGTGGCAGCTCCGGCGAATGCAAGCAGAAGACCGATCCAGAAACCCCATTTCATTTTCTCTTTCCAGACGAGAATGGCGAAGATCGCCACCCACAGTGGAGCCATGTTGTTCAGCAGGGTTGCGTTGGCAATGCGCGTATATTCCACCGAGGTGGACATGACTGCGTGGTCCAGTGCGGTGAAAAGGCCGCCGATGAGGGGGATAAGCCAGAAGAATTTCATTGGCACATTTCTTTTCTTTTCCCTTGTCACCCAGAAAGGGATCAGAAACATCATGGCAATACTCATCCGGTAGTATGCTGTTATTGCCCCCGGCGCGGTGGACCAGCGCAGGAAGAGTGTGGAAAAGGTGAGTGCCAGAACACCTGCACCCAGCGCCAGGTAGGGGAGGGTTTTTGGGTTAGTATTCATGTTGCCGAAGCCATGATTTTAACATAATCCCACCCAGCTGCCTCCCGTATGGTTTAGAATTAGCGTACGATCACCCAATGGAGTTACCCAATATGCCACAGATAAGTAAATCAAAAATATTTATATCCGCTGCATTGCAGGTCATGCTTCTTCTTATTTGCGCTGCAATTCTCGCCGCGTGCACAGCCGATAGCAGCCCGCTCGTCTACGGGGTTTGGGACCAGGCGGATGCACCATTAAAATCGATCAGAAGGGTGAATGCAGACGGGTCCTCCCCCCAGAGCATCATCGAATCCACCACCGGGCTGGTAATGCAAAAATTCAGCGGGCGGCACAATTACGCCAACCCGCTCTCGCCCGATGGCGCATATGTAGCGGTTTACGCCCAAAACAGCGAGGGCACCTGGGAATTGAATATCCTGCCCACCCGCTCCGATACCAAGGAACCGCTTTTCTCCTACCCGATGGGCAGCCAGCCTTCGCTCTCCATCTCGGGTTTTTCCCCCGATAGCCGTTATTACGCTTTCACGGAGCAGGATCCCGGGAGTGGGCTTTTTACAGTGCAGATCTATGATCTCAAGTCCAAAGCCTTGCTCACCCCCAAGGGGGGTGCATTCTTTGCCGACTTCTTCCCCGGCTCGGATGACCTGCTCACCATCGCGGTGGGTCCCACCGGTGCCATTGCCGGTATCCAGCGCGTAACCCTGCCCTCGCGAGGAGAGCAGTCGATCTACAAGCCGCCCGAAGGCGAGCAGATCGGTCTGCTGCTCATTTCCCCGGACCAGAAGGAACTGCTTGTCTATGACCTCGCTACCCACAACCTGGATAGAGTCAACTTGGGCAGCGGGGAGCGCACGACTCTTTACCAGTTCAGTGGGGATATCGGCGCGGCTTTCACCCCCGGGGCGGGTTACCTGGTACTCACTGATCTCTCGGAGGGCATCCAGCGCCTGGTGGTATTCGACCCGGATTTCCGCGAGATCTACCGCCAGGACAGTATCGGGTCCGGCTCGCTGGCTTATTCGCCGGATGGGAAATCCCTGGCTTTCCTGACCGGATCGCCCGAGAAGATGAGCCTCAACGTCCTCAACCTGGACCCGCTGGAAAAGCCGGCGAAGATTTCCGATGGTGGTGTTTTCTACACCATCGAGTTCTCACCCAATGGCAGCCGGATCGTATTTATCGAATACAAGGGTCCCCAGGAAAAGACAGGGGAACTCTACGTGGCCAACCCGGATGGCTCCGGGAAACAACTGCTGGATGCGGGTGTTACCTCTTTTAATTTTGGGGTCAACAATACCCTGCTCTTTTTCAAAACGGATACTGTTGATCCCCAGAGCCCCAAATCCACCCTTTTCCGCGTCGGATTGGATGGATCCAGTAAACGCGAGGTTACCCAACCCGAAGCTGGTTTCGCTGCGCTGTTTCAATAATAAATTATTAGTCTCTTCGAGAGGTGCCGGAGAATACCGGCATCCCGAAGCAAACCAAAATGGATTTAGATTGCCGTATCGCAGCAATCCTTGCATGCTATTCAAATAATAACAAATCATTTGAAAAATTCTCCTTGCATCCCCCGAATCCCCGTGTTATAATCCGGCCTCGCGTTGAGAAACGCGGATCTCTGAAAATGCAAGGTGTTCACCATGAGTGTAGATATCGTAGCAGTTTCTTCTCCTGATAACCCGAATATCCCCGAGCTGCGCACGGGTGATACCGTCAGCGTGCACGTGAAGATCAAGGAAGGCACCCGCGAGCGCATCCAGGAATTCAAAGGCACCGTCCTGTATATGCACCGCCGCGGGCAGAATTCCACCTTTACCGTTCGCCGCCTGGCCTCCAATGGCGTGGGTGTCGAGCGCACCTTCCTTCTTCGCTCCCCGCGAATCGATAAAGTTGTTGTCGAGCGCCACAACCGGACCCGCCGCTCCCGCCTCTACTTCCTGCGCGATCGCACCGGCAAGAGTGCGCGCCTAAAACAGAAATTTTCATAATCTCCTCTCTCCTTTATTTTAGGGTGCAGCTTCCAACGAGGTTGCACCCGCTTTGTTTTTAATTTAGAATGGTCGCATATGCCACCCCCGCTCATCGGAGTCACCTCAGCTGAACACCGCCCGATCTCCAAAAACGACAAGGAGGTCTACACCCGCGCCGTGGAGCAAAATGGCGGCAGCACCGAGCTCATCCCGGCTGACCTGCCTATCGAGGAGCTGGATGCGCTTCTCACCCGGTTGGATGGGCTGCTCTTTACCGGTGGCGGCGATGTGGACCCCGCCCTTTTCAATGGAATCCCCCACCCGCACGTCTACGGGATCTCAGTTGAAAGGGATACCACCGAGATCGCCCTGGCCCTGCGCGCGCGCGACTTGAAGTTTCCCTTTCTCGGCATCTGCCGCGGCTGCCAGGTGATCAACGTAGCCTTTGGCGGCAGCCTCTACACCCACATCAACGACCAGCTTCCCGGAGCTCTCGAGCACAGCCATGATGAATTCCGCGAGGAGCACCATTTTGTCAGCATCGATCCCGATTCCCTGCTCGAAGGCATCACGGGAACAAATGAGCTGGTGGTAAACAGCCTGCATCACCAGGGGGTCTCCATAGTTGCCCCATCGCTCCTCCCCACCGCCTGTGCGCCGGATGGTTTGGTGGAAGGGGTTGAGCTCCGCTCCCATCCCTTCGGGCTGGCCGTGCAGTGGCACCCGGAGCATCTGACCGACCGTCCTGAAATGGCTGCACTATTCAAAGCCCTCGTTCGAGCTGCAGAGAAAAACCATGACCGGTCTCTATAATCCACCTCCGATCGGGGTGTTCGATTCTGGTGTCGGTGGTCTTTCGGTGCTTAAAGCCATTCGCGCCCAACTTCCCGCTCAACCCGTTTTATACTTTGCAGACCAGGCTCACGTTCCTTATGGATCCCGCACCCTCGAAGAGGTGCGCGCCTTCTCGAGCGTCATCACTAAATTCCTGCTCGGTCTCGGCTCTGCCATGATCGTGGTGGCCTGCAACACGGCCTCAGCCGCTGCCCTGCAGGATCTGCGTGAGGAATTTCCAGATACCCATTTTGTGGGCATGGAACCGGCGGTCAAGCCTGCCGCTGAACAGACCCTCACTGGCGTGGTGGGCGTGCTGGCCACACCCGCCACCTTCCAGGGGCGGTTGTATTCCTCGGTGGTCGAGCGCTTTGCAAAAGATGTGATCCTGCTGCAGGATACCTGCCCCGGATTGGTAAAGGAGATTGAAAAAGGCAGCCTCGACGGCTCCGTAACCCGGCGCATCCTCGAGAATGCCATCCGTCCGATGCTCGCGCAGCGCATCGATACGATTGTTCTCGGGTGCACCCATTACCCATTTGTGATCCCGCTCATCCGCGAGATCGCCGGTGAAGGGGTGAGCGTGATCGATCCAGCTCCTTCCATTGCCCGCCAAACTCGTCGGGTGCTGGATTCGCTTGGAATCGTCCAGCCGGCGGATTTCCACGCAGAGGTGCGCTATTTCACAAGCGGTGCGCCTGATGAGCTGAAAAAGCTGCTGCCCATGCTGATGGGGGAAAAAGGTACCGTTCAGGGGCTTCGTTGGGATGGCGGCCAACTGAAAACAATTTGAGTTTTTTAAAAAGATAATGCGGTATCCAGGCGCAGAAGGACATTCTGTTATACTAGCGCAAAGGAAAATCTCCCATGTCCCGAATCGATATTGAAATAAACCCGGTAGACGCCCTGCGTGCTGACGCGATTGGCAAACCCGGCAAACGGGTTTTCTACCTGCAGGGCGAGAAGGACGGAAAATTCGTCACCCTGCTGGTTGAAAAAATCCAGCTTCAAACCCTGGCGCTCGGGACGCAAAAATTCTTCGCCGAGCTCACGGTAGAGCGCCCCAAGCTGCAGGCGGCAAACGCCATCTGGAATGAGAAAGAATTCCGTCTCACCCCGCCCCTGGACCCGCTATTCAGGATCGGCGAGATCGACCTGGCCTACGACCCGGAACCGGATCTCATTTGCCTGGTCTGCCGGGAGATTCTCCTTGAAGGCAACCCCCCGGAGGATGCCGGGGTGGTGCGCTTCTGGTGCACCCGCGACCAGCTTCAAGCCCTGGCTTTGTGGAGCCTGGAGCTTGCCGGGCGGGGATTGAAAACCTGCCCCACCTGCGGCCAGCCCATGGACCCAGATGGGCACCTCTGCCCGAAGAAGAACGGCCACAAGAAAAAGTGATCTCCAACGACTGAAGGGTCAACCCATTCCATGCCAGCTTCCATCGACCCTGCCCTGATCCTCTCCGCCCTGCACGAGGGGGAGATCCACCTGCAGGGTCAATTTGTCTGGGGTTCCAATTCAACCTTCCTGGTAAATGTCGTCACTTCAGATCTGACTTTTCCCGCCATCTATAAGCCCGTCCGGGGGGAGCGACCCCTCTATGATTTTCCCGCCGCAAGTTTATCCCACCGCGAAGTTGCAGCTTACTTTGTAAGTGAAGCGCTCGGCTGGCAGCTTGTGCCTCCCACAATCTTCCGCCGCAAGGCTCCCTACGGCAAAGGTTCTCTGCAGCTCTTCATCCCCCACGATGCACAAATGCATTATTTTAATTTCAGCGAAGAGGAGAAATTACGGCTGAAGGTTGTGGCCTGCTTTGACCTGCTTGTCAATAATGCCGACCGCAAGGGCAGCCATATCCTCCTGGATGAGGACAATCACCTTTGGGCCATTGACCACGGCATCTGCTTCCACCGAGATAACAAGCTGCGCACCGTCATCTGGGATTTTATCGGCCAGCCCATCCCTGAAGAACTGCTCACCAGCATCGCTGCCTTCCTGCCCGCACTTGCCGAAAGCGGGGCAGGATTCAACCTGCTCCGGGAATGGCTGCTACCCGTGGAGATCAAATCCATGCGCCGGCGGGGGGAAGCTCTCCTTTCTGAACGTGCTTTTCCCCCTCCGCAGGGCAAGGACCGCCCCTTTCCCTACCCACCCATATAGGATTGAAACTCATGAAAAATTACCGCCTCGCAATGGTAGGTTTCGGCAACGTCGGGCAGGCCTTCGCCCGCCTGGTCCTGCGTAAAGCTCCCCTTTTGGAAAAAGAGTATTCATTTTCCTTCTCGGTCACTGGTATTGCCACCGGCTTCCATGGCGCGGTCATCGACCCGGGTGGAATTGACCTTGAAAAAGTGCTGGCAGAAGCCAGGAATGGCTTCAATGGTCACCTATTCAGAAGCGATAAAACCTCCACCCTGGATTTCATCCGGGAATGTCCCGCCGATGCCCTGCTGGAAAATTCCCCTGTCAATCCGCACACCGGGGAACCGGCTACGGAGCACCTGCGCGCCGCCCTTCGCAAAGGGATGCATGCTGTCACCGCCAACAAGGGTCCGGTGGTCTTTGCCCAGCGCGAACTTTCCCAAATGGCTGCGCAGCAGGGGAAGCGGTTCCTTTTCGAATCATCCGTCCTGGATGGCGCCCCCGTCTTCTCTCTTTTTAGTGAAACCCTGCCTGCTGTGGAACTGAGAGGCTTCTCCGGCATCCTAAATTCCTGCACCAACTTCATTCTCGGCCTCATGGAGCAGGGGGTTTCCTTCGAAGAAGCGGTTAAAAAAGCCCAGTCCATTGGCATCGCAGAGACTGACCCGAGCGCCGACCTGGATGGCTGGGACGCGGCCGTTAAGGTGGCTGCCCTGTGCAATGTGCTCATGGGCGCAGATCTCATTCCTTCAGATATCCCGCGGGTTGGGATTCGCGATCTCGCACCGGGGGAGATCCGCGCTACCTATGAGCAGGGTGAACGCTGGAAATTGATCTGCCGGGCGAGCCAGGAGAGCGGCACCCTGGTAACCTCGATCCGCCCGGAAAAAGTGAATTCTTCCTCCCCATTCTTCGCGGTGGAAGGCACCAGCTCCCTGGTCAAGTTCGAAAGCGACGTTCTGCCGGGGCTGGGCATCCTGGAGATGAACCCGGGACCTGAAACCACCGCCTACGGCCTGCTGGCGGATCTGATTCGCATATTTAAAGAAAATTAAACGATGAGCGAAGCAATCTGGCTGGCCGGAGCCTCCCGACCGCAAACTGCAAAAGAAACCCCCGAAGACTGGCTCTCAGGTTTCCTGACGGAGAAAAGGATCAAATCAGACTGGATCACATCAGCCCATATTCTTCTCCCCCGGAAAGTTGCCCAACCTTTGGAATGGACGGTCCCGCTGTTTCAATTCACCTGGAATGCCGGACCGGACCACGCGCATTACCTCCTGGGTTCCGTCTGCCGGGAGATCCGCGCCGGTGAACAGGACCTCGTCCTGATGCTCGAAAAAGATCCCAATGGCTGGAATACCTCCCTCCTGGCTTCACCCGCCTTTTTCGGTCAGCGCAACTGCATCCCCCCGGTAGAATTGCTCGAAACCCGGGCTTTCAACAGCATGGAGGATACCCGGGATCCGTCTGCGCTTCGCAAATACCTGCAGGAACACGGGATGGCATTTGTTTCATCCAGCATGGGAGAAACACTGCCGATTGAACCTATCGGTTGGCTGCAGATCCGCGAGCCGAACGCGCCCGCCTGGAACAGTGCCCATGGGACCCTCAGGGCATTGAACGCGGCAGCAAAGTCGGTATCCGACCACGGTGGCCAAATCTCGGTCATCCTGAGTTGTAAAGCAACCCACCCAATTCAGATCACCCTCCTGGAGGGATTGTGAACCCCGGTGACCTGGTTTACCTTTCCACCGGTACGAACCTTGGCAAACGGGAACAGAATTTATACAATGCCCTCGCCTCCCTCTCGGAGGGAATCGCGGTCTCCGCAGTTTCAAGCATTTATGAAACCGAGCCCTGGGGCTACGCAAACCAACCTGCCTTTCTCAACCAGGTAATAGAAGGAGCGACCCCGCTTAGCCCACAGCAGTTGAAGTCATTTATTAAACGAATAGAATCCAATTTGGGCCGCGCGCCCACCTTCCAGTACGGCCCCCGCCTGATCGATATTGATATCCTCTCCTACGGCAGCCTGGTGCTGGACGAACCCGACCTGGTCATTCCCCACCCGCGCATCGCGGAACGCGCTTTTGTCCTCGTACCCCTGGCGGAGATTGCCCCTGGTTGGCTTCACCCTGTCCTCGGGCTGTCTGTAAAAGGTCTGCTGGAAAAAGTGGACTGCACTGGGGTAAAATTGTACCCGTCGGTTAGAGATTGCGACCTATAAACGCCACAATTCTTATTGAGGAAATAATGAAACCCTTACCTTTTGGCTCCAGAACCTACATCATGGGAATTTTAAACGTCACCCCCGACAGCTTTTCAGGCGACGGGTTGATGGGCTGCGGTGAACTGATCCAGTGCGCCACCGACCAGGCACATAAATTCATGGATGCTGGTGCGGATATCCTGGATATCGGAGGGGAAAGTACCCGCCCCGGTTCCACCCCGGTCAGCGAGGAGGAGGAGCTCTCCCGCGTCCTGCCTGTCATTAAAGCCCTGCGCCATGCTGATGTGGATGTGCTTATATCCATCGATACCTATAAATCAAAGGTCGCCGAAGCCGCCCTAGGCTGCGGAGCCGACTGGATCAATGACGGCTGGGCGCTCAGGGCTGACCTGAAGCTGGGCAAACTGGCTGCCCGCGAAGGCGTTCCAATAATCCTCATGCACAACCGCAGCAAACCTGCAAATATTGAGCTCAACGAGCGCCTGGGTGGGCATTACGTGGGTACAGAATACAAGGACCTGATCGGTGAGGTTAAAACTGAGCTGCTTGAAGCAGTCCAGCGGGCGCACCAGGCGGGTATCGAAAATGACCGCATCATCCTCGACCCCGGCATCGGCTTCGGTAAGACCGTCGCCCAGAACCTGGAGCTGATCGACCGCCTGACCGAGATAAAAGCCCTCGGCTACCCGGTACTCCTGGGTCCCTCCCGTAAATCCTTCATCGGTTACACCCTCGACCTGCCGCCAAACCAGCGCATGGAGGGCACGGCCGCCTCGGTAGCTATCGGCATCGCCCACGGCGCGGATATCGTCCGCGTGCACGACGTGCAGGCCATGGTGCGCGTGGCGCGCATGACCGACGCCATCGTACGCCGCTAATTTCTTCGTAATATCCTTCATTAAAAAAGGGAGTTTATCATGAACGAATTTGATGTTGTTATTGTCGGTGCTGGCCCGGGCGGATATGTCTGTGCCATCCGCGCTGCCCAGCTCGGTAAGAAAGTTGCCATCGTTGAAAAGCAGTTCCTTGGGGGGATTTGCTTGAACTGGGGCTGCATCCCCACCAAGACCCTGCTTAGCAATGCTGCATTGGCGCATACCTTGCGCGAACGATCGAAAGAATTCGGGATATCTTTCGATAACCTCACCCTGGATTATTCCGCTGCGGTCAAGCGCTCCCGCACGGTTTCGGACCGGCTGGTGAAGGGCGTCGGCTTCCTGATGAAAAAGAACAATATCGCCGTGTTCATGGGCACTGCCAAGCTCAAAACCCGCGATACCATGGAAGTGAAGGACGCAGCCGGGAAAACCGAAACCCTGAAAGCCAAAGATATCGTCATCGCCACCGGCTCGAATTTTGCCTCCCTGCCCAATATCCCCGTGGACGGTAAGCAGGTGATCACCTTCTGGGAGGCCATCGTGCAGGAGAGTCTGCCGAAATCGGTCCTGGTCATCGGCGCAGGGGCGATGGGGGTGGAATTTGCCACCGTCTGGAATTCCTACGGCAGCCAGGTGACCCTGGTGGAGATGCTCCCCCGCATCGTTCCGCTGGAGGATGAAGAGATCAGCACAGAATTGACCCGCTCCTTCAAAAAGCGGGGCATGCAGATCTTCACCGGCTCCAGGGTGAGCTCGGTTAAACCCGGCAAGGGCAAGGTAACCGTTATCGTGGATGCACCCGATGGACAGAAAACGGTCGAGGTTGAGCAGGTGCTCATCGCCACCGGGTTCCGCCCCAACACCGAGGACCTGGGACTGAAGGAAGCCGGGGTTACCCTCACCGAGCGCAGCTTTATCCAGGTGGATGATTTCAGCGCGACCAACGTGCCGGGTATCTGGGCCATCGGGGATGTGACCGGCAAGCTGCTCTTGGCACACGTCGCCTCCAGCATGGGCATCATCTGCGCCGAAAAGATGGCCGGGTTGGACCCGGAACCTTTTGATATCAACCTCATCCCGCGGGCAACCTATTGCGAACCCCAGGTGGGGTCCTTTGGGATGAGCGAAGCCCAGGCGAAGGAAAAAGGTTACACGGTGAAGACCGGCAGGTTCAACTTCCAGGCCAACGGCAAAGCGCTCGGGCTGGGGAACTACAGCGGGTTCGTGAAGGTCATCGTGGACGCGAAGTACGGTGAAATCCTGGGCGCAGCCATGATCGGCGAATCGGTTTCAGAGCTGCTGCCTGAATTCACCCTCGCCCGCAGAAACGAGCTGACCATTGAGGACATCGCCCACAATGTGCACGCCCACCCGACCCTGAGCGAAGCCATCCAGGAGGCCGCCGAGGATGCCCTCGGCAGGTCGATCCAGCAGTAATTTTCTTGCCGATTGATTATAGGCAGCAGCATATCTGCTGCCTTTTTTTATTCCAACCTGGAGAACACCCTAAGCGCCTCCCCCGTCACCCACTTGCTTGCCTCCCCCTGGTTCTCAAACCGCACCAGCATGCGTCCATTGAAAACATCCCTTTCCTGCATCCAGCGGCCGTCCTCCCCCTGTTTGGAAAGGACAAGATCAATGGCAGCCTGCATGCGCGGATCCGAAATTCCCAATTTCACCAGGATCCCAAGCATTTCCAGCGCGTCCGTCCACCAAAAGCGCGGGAAACCCAGGGCAACCCAGCGCTCATTGGCGATCTTTTCAGGCTTCCGGCTGCGGCGGAATAATTGGTGGATCAGCAGGAATTCCACCAGCTCCGCGATCTTTACGTTCATCTCCGGAGATCGTTTTTCGGCTGGGACCTCAGCCAGCGCCTTTAACCCCTTGACGACCCCCATCATGCAGGTGTGCCTCCCCCAGCAGTTTTTATATCTTGCGTACGGCCAATCCGCGGGAGGGGTCGTGCCGTCATCAGCCCGCTGGTAGGTGGTGATCCAATCCAATCCCTTCAATACCCGCGGGTCTTCCCCCATACCAAAGCGGAGCATACTCCAGATCATGTTCCCGGTCAGGCAGGGGCCAACATATCCGCGGCTGGGGTCCCGTGTGCTGTCGTAAAAAGAGAAACCTCCGCTGACAGGGTCCTGCGACCAATCCAGCAGGAAATCGCAAGCCTTCCTGATCCGGTCATCGCTGCCATCGGCACCCATCTCCGCCAGCAGGATCACTCTCCAGACCGTGCCCCTGTATTTTGAACGCTCGTAGAAATCTTCGGGCTTCCCCCAATTTCCCTCCGGCTTTTGGTTGGAAAGGAGTGTCTGAACCTGTTCCCCCGCCATCATCGCCTGCCGAGCAACCCTTACTTCAGGATCATTCACCGTCCTGCCGCTTAGTTCGATCAAGGTAGAATGTCTGACAGCCGGGTCCTTCTCCTCCAGCAGCCAGTCCAGGACTTTCTGTTTTGGTTTCATCTTTCACTCCTTCCAGGCAATGAGTTTTTTATCCAGCAGCGGGTTTCATCTCCCGGCTGGCGAGAATGTCGATCCCTGTTCCAAGGGCATCCTTTATCACAACATCCCCCATTGCTACCGGGGTTTTCAATTCCACCTTTGAAAGCGCGTCCAACAGCTCGCGGATGCGCGGCTTGGGGAAGGGTTTGGCGGTGTAGACCGGCAGCAGCGGGTGAACCCCGCCGTGGACCTTCACCGTGGTCGCCACCATACGCCGCGGGTCGGCCAATTCGGCCTTCACATACTCCTCGCCGCGTTTGCAGCCGCAGTTATCGACTTTCAGGATCGTATCGCCTTCCCGGGTGACATCCAGGCGGCAGCCCTTGGGGCAGGTGATACAGATCACTTTGGTATTTTCTGGCATTTGTTCTCCGTTATCGTTTCACAACCGCCACGGTCAATTCATCCGCACTCTGCACTTCATCATATGCCTTCACCGGCAGCCTCAGGGTGATCATCTCGCCCGGGCGGGCATAGCGCTCCGCTCTTCTGGAAACCAAATTCGCGCCTTTACGCACTTCCACCCAGACCGCCGTCTCCACCGGCTGTTTCACCCGCAGCTGTAATTTGATATCAGCGCCCTTCAGGCTGTCTGCGCAAACATGCTGCGGGACCACGTGGTGGACGTTCTCCCCACTGCAGATGAGGATCTTCTTCTCTGCCTTGTGTTCCTGCTCAACCGCATACAGCGCGGCTGCTTTGCCGGAGACAAAGCCTGCCTGGGTCACCCAATCCACCAGGTCATAGACGTGCACCACGTTTCCTGCGGCGAATACCCCCGGCACGCTCGTCTCGAAGCGGTCATCCACGAAGGGACCGGCGGTAAGCGGGTCGAGGATCACCCCCGCCTTGCGCGAGAGCTCGTTCTCAGGGATCAAACCCACCGAAAGCAGCAAAGTGTCGCAGGGGATGATCTCCTCGCTGCCGGGGATGGGTTCCCATTTTTCGTCCACCGCCACCGCTTCGATTGCCTCCACCCGTTTGTTGCCGATGATGCGCTTGACAGTGTGCTGCAGCTGCAGCTCGATATCATAATCCAGCAGGCACTGAACGTAATTGCGGGTCAGCCCGGTCAGGAAGGGCATCACCTCCAACACCCGTTCCACCTTCGCCCCCTCAAAGGTCAAGCGGCGGGCCATGATCATGCCAATATCACCGGAACCGAGGATCACGAATTTCTTTCCGGGCATGTAGCCTTCCACGTTCACCCAGCGCTGGGCGGTGCCGGCGGTATAGACCCCCGCCGGGCGGGTGCCGGGCAGGCGCACCTGGGCGCGGGTGCGCTCGCGGCAGCCCATCGCAAGAACCAGAGCCCGGGCTTTGATCTCCCGGATCCCGCCTTTGCGGCTGGCGGTGAAGATCCTCCGGTCGGGGGTGATATCCAGCACCATCGTATCCAGCAGGAGTTCCACCCCGCTCGAAATCGCATCATCGATGAATTTTTGCGCGTAACTCGGTCCGGGCAGATCCTGTTTGAAGATCTCCAGCCCGAAGCCGTTGTGGATGCACTGCAGCAGGATGCCGCCCGGCTCCAGGTCGCGTTCTATAATCAGCACATCCCGCGCCCCGTTCTGCATTGCCGCGATCGCGGCTGCCAGTCCGCCCGGACCCGCGCCGATCACAACAACATCGTATGTTTCCTTGTTCGCCATTTCAGCCCTCCGCCCCCCAGGTCATGCCTGGCTTGGTGGTGCCGGTCAGGAATTCCGAATCGGGTCCTTTTTTCGAGACTTCCAGAGGGGATACTTCAAGCTCGCGGGAGAGGATATTAACGACCCGAGGCAGGTCGAACCCGCCCAGGCAGCGCCCGGTGCCCAGCCATGTGCGCCGTTTGATAGCGTCATAGGTATGGGCAGGGAGAGGGGCGTGGATCTCAGCCACGATCTCGCCCTCCGTCACCATCTCGCAGCGGCAGACTACCCTGCCGTAGCGTTCATCCTTGCGGATCAAATTCGCACGTTCTTCCATGGAAAGGTGCCTGAAGCGCGGACGCCGCTGGCGAACCGGGTTCCAGTCCTTTTTCTCTTCCAGTTTCTCGCCTGCATCCTTCAACATTTCAATCACACGGATGGCAATGGCGGGAGCAGCGGTTAGACCCGGCGATTCGATCCCGCCCAGGTTAACCAATCCCTGAATTTTGGATGGGATCTCGATGATGAAATCGTGTCCGTAATCCACACCCGGGTTTTCGCAGGGAGCATTGCCGTAGGCGCGCAGCCCGGCGAAAAGCGAGATGACCGGCCGCAGGGTGAGCGATGGGATGATCTTTTTCGCCCCGCAGATCACTTCCTGCAAGCCTGCGCTCGTCACCGCCCGGTCTTCTTTATCCTCGATCACTTCAGCGTTGGGACCGATGATCACATTGCCATGCACCGTCCCCGCCACCAGGATGCCCTTGCCCGCTGTCGAGGGGGTCGGGAAGAAGCATGGTTTCAGCTCGATCTCGGCCTCGTCAAGGACGTAGTATTCCCCGCGACGCGGCTGGATCTTGAACTCAGGCCGCAACCCGGCTTTGTGCATCACGTCATCGGCATACAGCCCGGCGGCATTCACCGCCCAGCGGCAGAGATACTCGCCCCGATTGGTACGAATTCCGGTGATTCGGCTGCCTTCCAGGATGAAATCCAGGAATTCGGTCTCGAGCATCACCTGCACGCCGTTTTGGATGGCGTTCTCGCAGGCAGCGATGTTTGCTCCGAACGGGTCGCAGGTTCCACCCGAGGGCGCCCACATGGCACAGACTGCTTCGGGATTAACAAGCGGTTCGCGCTTAAGCAGTTCCATGCCGGAAATCATTTCTAGGCCGGGCACGCCGTTTCTCTTGCCCTGCGCCATCAACCGCTCAAGCGCCGGCACATCCTCCTGACCGATCGCCACCACGTAATCCCCGTTGCGCTCGAAATCGAACCCCAGGTCAATAGAAAGCTGCTCGTACAGCTCGTTGCCTTCCACGTTGGTGTAAGCTTTAAGGCTGCCGGGCACCGGGTCGTAACCGGCATGCACAAAGGCAGAATTGCCCGAAGTGGCTCCCATGCAGATGTCGGTTTCCTTCTCAATTAATAATATAGAAAGTTTGTAACGGGAGAGGCTGCGCGCCATCATCGAGCCAACGATCCCCCCACCAATGATGATCACGTCGAAGTTTTGAGTCATGGGCTTCTCCACAGAGTGAAACTGTGTTTCATTTTTTCAATTGAAAATTATAATCGGATATCAGGGAGATTATATAACAGGAAATGGGGAGTGGTTTTTAAGCAACGCATTATTAATCTCCGCTATAATATGCCTGTGAAAACAGCCCAACAAGATCACCCAAACCTTACCCGTTTTGCCTGGTTATCCATCGCAGCGGCGGTGGTTACCATCCTTCTGAAAACCAGCGCCTACATGGTCACCGGTTCGGTTGGTCTGCTTTCAGATGCGCTCGAATCCGTAGTGAATCTCGCCGCTGCCATGGTGGCCTTATATACGCTCAAATTGATCCTCCGCCCGGCGGATGAAAAGTTCAATTTCGGTTTTTCCAAGGCAGAATATTTCGCCAGCGGTTTTGAAGGCGGGATGATCCTGCTGGCAGCCGTCGCGATCATCTTCACAGCATTGCCTCGATTGATCAACCCTGTGCCTCTTGAACAGGTCGGCCTTGGGTTGATTATCTCTGTGGTCGCGTCCTTCATAAACTTGGGGGTTGCCTTGGTCCTTTTAAAAGCCGGCAAGCAGTACAACTCCATCACCCTGGAAGCAGATGCCCGACACCTCCTCACGGATGTGTGGACGACTGGGGGTGTTTTGGTGGGGATTGCGCTCGTCCAGATCACCGGTTACCTCCGCCTTGACCCGATAATTGCACTCCTGGTGGCTGCCAATATTATCTTTACCGGGATCAAGCTCCTCAAGCGCTCCACCTTTGGATTGATGGATCTTGCCATCCCACCTGAGGACTTGGGGAAAATCGAGGGTATCCTGGATTCATATCAGCCGGAGGGGTTGCAATATCACGCTCTGCGGACCCGCAAGGCTGCGGCGGTCAATTATGTCGCGCTGCATGTCCTGGTTCCCGGCAAATGGACGGTCACCCACGGGCACCAGGTAGCCGATGAGATCGAATCCAGGGTGAAAAAGGCTGTCCCCAACACCTCTATCGTCACCCACATCGAGCCGGTGGAGGATCCGAAGTCGATGCAGGATACAGTACTGTAAATCGGTAAGGAATCACCTGCACAAATGCAAACCTCCTAGTTTCCCTTCAGGCCAGGTTTGGGCAAAGAAACCCAGTCATATAAATGAAAAAAACCACCTATATCTTCTTTATTAGTATATTTTTGGTTATAACATTCTTTTTACAATTTCCAAATCCTGCCCAAGCCCTGGATGCCACCCCCACGGTTACCCCCACCGGCACGCCGGTTACCCCGCAGGGGATCATGGATGCCTTCAATGCCATACGGCGCGGTCACAACATGCGCGGGTTGATCGTTGACCCAATCCTGGTGGGACTTGCCCAGCAGACCGCGGATATCATGGCGATCAACGGTATGTCAGGCCATATCGGTGGGGTGCGCGATAGAGCCATCGCCGCCGGATACGGCGCGGGGGATATCCCCTGGCTGACCGAGAATTTTGCCATTGGACCAATGAGCCTTGAGGAATTGATGATGTCCTGGTCGGATGCCGATCACATGCGCGGTGCCAATAATCTCTGGTACGCACACTGCGGGGTCGGTATTGCTGAAAACAATGGGGATGTGTATTACATTTTTATTGCCGGCTATACCTCAAATCGTATCTATAAACCTGGAGCCACCGCATTGCCAGGGGTTACCCTCACCCCTCCCATTTCACAGGTTATGTACCCTGTCGTCAATGCTCCGCCGGGACAGGATGGGAAGACCGTCCACACTGTCAAGCACGGGCAAACCCTCTGGGCGATCGCCATTGCTTACGGCACCCACATTCTGGATATCCAGCGCGCCAACGGGATGACAGCGGATAACGTGAACCTATCCGAAGGTCAGAAACTGATCATTCCGGTCGAAGGGGGTGTTCCAGCAACCCCTGAGGACACGGTGGTTCCACCTTCATCTACCCCAAGGAAGGATTCAACTCCTTCAATCACGCCTATGCCAGCAGAGTCCACCTTCTCCGCTCCCGTGCCCGAAAATAAAAACGGCATGTCGAGTGAATTCATCATCGTCCTCGCCGCGGTATTAATGGCTGTCGGGTTGATAGGTTTTGGTTTATTCGTCGGCCGTCAGAGCGATGACTAGCTTATTCCCCGGGTTTCAAATCCCACATATACTTTTTCCCGAATTCCTCTAAAACCAGAACCATCCTGGGATCCAGGATCGTTTTTACCTTTTCAGCGATCTGATCCGGCACACCCCCATAAAATGCCTCGGCGATCGGCCCAGCGATGGCCGCCATCGTATCTGCATCCCCGCCCAGCCAGATTGCATTCCGTACCGCACTTTCGAAATCGGTTGATTCAAGGAAGGCAATGATGGATTCAGGTACAGAGCCCTGGCAGGTGACATCCCACTTGTAACCCGGACGGATCTCCACCAGGCTGCGCTGCAGATCATACCCGAAGCGCTTTTCAATTTCTTCCCGGATGGCATCCTTGGAATTTCCTTTGCGCGCCATCAGAATGGCCAACGCCGCCGACTGCGCGCCTTTGATTCCCTCGGGATGGTTATGGGTCACTTCCGCGCTGCGTTTCGCTGCGTTTAATACCGTTTCAAAATCTTCCCCCACCCAACCCGCTGCGCTGGCGCGCATGGCGGAGCCATTCCCGAAGCTGTTGTAAGGTTCTTGCACATCGCCTTCCAGCCAGTCAGAAAACATCCCGCCGTAACCGCGATTGGGATAATCACGGCCATATTGAAGAAGGGTTTGGGTTAGGTCTTTGATATTCAAGAACGCGTCAGCCACGGCAACAGTCATCACCGTATCATCGGTAAATTTGGATGCTAGGGTAAAGAGTTCAAAATCATAAGAATCCACCGCATGCCACTCACGGATCGAGCCGATGACATCCCCTGCAGCAGCCCCCAGCAAACATGGTTTTCTCTGCCTTGAATTCATTTTTCCTCCCTGGTTAAAACTTTTTTCCGAAAGAAAAGAATTAGAAACCTTCCAGTAGGCTCAGATCAGCCACCCCTTTGGTCAGGGCAGCGATTCGTTGAAGCATACCCAGGCGGTTCTCACGCTGGCGTGCATCCTCAGCCATCACCATCACCTTTTCAAAAAAGGTGTTGATGACCGGGATCTGTGGCTCGAAAACCCTAAATAGATCATCGATTGAGCCGTTTTTCCGGGGGGAACCTTCCATGGCAAGTAAAGCCTTGTAAAGGTCTTTTTCCGCGGGTTCAGAGAAAACTGCCAGTTCGACCGGGTAAATGGCTGTCTGATCCCGGGTGATGCGCACACAGCGGGCGTAAGCGGGCAGCATCTGCTGCCAATCCGGGCGGTTCACCCATTCCGTCAGCTCCTTCACCGCACGGGTGGCTTTGGCCGGGTTGCTGCCCTGTTCAGTTAATACCGCGGAAACCACATCGTAGCGGTAGCCCCGCTCCAGCAGGATGCTCTGTAACCGCCCAGCGATAAATTCCCGGCAGGCGATCAGGCTTTCATCCCCGGCGAGCATTGCAAGCCCCGCTGCAGCCATGAAAAGCCCGCGGTTAATATCAAAATCCAGGTCCCAGTCGACCAAACTCTGCACAAGTCCAATGGCTGCCCGGCGTTGGGCATATGGATCCTTCGTCCCGCTGGGTGCCAGCCCTACCCCGAAGAGCCCCACCAGGCTGTCGAAGCGGTCTGCTAACCCAATTGCCAGGGCTGCTTTTGTTGAAGGTGACTTATCTCCGGAATAGCGCGGGTAATAATGTTCCCGGATTGCGTTCGCAACCTTTTCATCCTCCCCGGAATGCAGGGCATAGTAGCTGCCCATGATCCCCTGCAGGGAGGTCATCTCCACCACCATCTTGCTAACCAGATCCGCCTTACACAGCATGGCTGCCCGCAGGGCGATTTCCTTTTCATCCGCATCTATCTCGAGCGGCTCGGCCAAGTCATTGACAAGTCTTTCGATGCGCCGGCTTTTATCCAGCATGGAGCCCAGCTTCACCTGGAAGGTGAGGGTTGCCAGACGTGGAAGGAGATCCTCCAGCTTGTGCTGATCATCCTGCTGGATAAAAAAGGCTGCGTCAGTGAAGCGGGCAGTGACCACCTGCTCGTTGCCGTCGGAGACCGTTTCAAGATACTCGCCATCCCCGTTGCGTACTCCCACGAAATTCGGCAGGAGGCAGCCATCCGGCTTTCGGATCGTGAAATAGCGCTGGTGTTTTTCCATAACCGAAACCAAGACGTCATCCGGCAAGTTTAAGAAATCCGGGTTGAATTTGCCCAGGAACGCGTGCGGGGCTTCAACGAGGTTGGTCACCTCATCCAGAATTGCCTCAGAAAGGAGCGGATCCCCGCCAGCGTTAATCATCACGTCCTTCACCTGTTTTTCGATAACATCCCGGCGTTTTTTCGAATCCAGAATAATGCCTTGGGATTCCAATATCTTTAAATATTCAGTGCTTTTCTTCACTCGAATCTCTGCCGGGGCTTTGACCCTCAACCCCCGGGTGGAATCACCAGCGATCAAGCCTGCAAATTCAAAGGGGATTACTTCCTCTCCGAAAATTGCTAGAAGCCAACGGATGGGTCGTGAAAACAGGGTATTGGTGCGGTTCCAGCGAATCGTTTTATCAAACTTAATTCCGCTTAGAATGTCGGGGAGTTTATTAAACAAGATATCCGCCGTTGTGCTGCCGGGTTCATGGATCTCGGCCACCACGTATTTTCCATCGTCCATTTCCCGAACCTGCAATTTATCTGCAGAGATACCCTTACCCCGGGCGAAACCTTCCGCGGCTGGGGTGGGTTTTCCATCCTGGTCATAAGCTCTGGATGCAGGTGGGCCCTTTATGGTGACGGTGCGGTCGGGTTGGCTTCCGGCCAGTTTCTCAACCATAACCACAAGCCTTCGCGGTGTACCCAGGATGCGAATCTCGCTATGCTCAAGGCGTAGTTCGTCCATCAGCGCCGGGACACGCTCGCGAAGTTGAATAAGGGCTGTATCCAAGTCCGCCACGGGCAGTTCTTCCGTTCCGATCTCCAACAGGAAATCGGCTGCTTTGACGCCTGGTTTGACCACTCTGGTCGATTTCGCTTCCGATTTTCGCTGGCTGACAGCCTCCTTCTCCATCCACGGAAAACCCAACGCTTCGCGTTCCGCGATATAGGCTTCAGACACTCTCCGGGAAAGATCGCGCATCTTACCAAACATGGCCTGTCGTTCGGTAACGCCGATAGCACCACGCGTATCCAGCACATTGAAAGTTTGCGAACATTTCAACACCTGGTCATAGGCAGGTAAGATCAACCCTTTTTCAAGGGCGGATTCAGCCTCTTCAAGATATAGCGAGTATAGTTTTTGGTTACGCTCGATATCCGCTATCTCAAAGTAATACTTGCTGTGCTGCTGTTCACCCTGCAGATTCACATCCCCGTAAGTTCGGTCTCCAGTCCAGCGAATATCCCGGAAATTTCGCACTCGCTGGAGCGGCATGGCAATCCGTTCCAATCCATAAGTGATCTCCACCGAAGGGGGATCAAGCACCTGGCCGCCGGATTGCTGGAAATAAGTGAACTGGGTGATCTCCTGGCCATCCAGCCAGACTTCCCAACCTAACCCCCAGGCACCTAAAGCGGGAGATTGCCAATTATCCTCCACAAAGCGGATATCATGCTTGTGCGAATCGATACCGACCGCTTCCAGGGATTCTAGATAGATCTCCTGCGGGTTGCCCGGGTCAGGTTTCAGGATTACCTGGTATTGGTAATGCTGCTGCAGCCGGTTGGGGTTTTCTCCGTAACGGGCGTCGTCGGGACGGATGGAGGGCTCCACATAGGCCACATTCCAGGGTTCGGGTCCGAGTACGCGCAGGAAGGTAGCCGGGTTATAGGTCCCCGCGCCAACTTGCGAGTAATATGGCTGCCAGATCAGGCAGCCGCGGTTGGCCCAAAATTGCTGCAAATTGATGAAGATATCCTGGAAACTAGTCGATTCAGGCATGAAAACTCCGATCGGGATGGTCTTGATTCGAAATTATACCATCCGGAGGAATTTCACCTTTAATCAAGCGCGAAATGTGGATTATTTAAGGATTACCGGGTATTAAATTTCACAGGCTCGGATTCCCCCATATTCCCGGCCAGATCGAATGCGCGTATAACGAGGGTATGATCGCCTGGAGAAACGTTCCAGGAATAGACAAAAGGCTCCTGGTAGCGCACCCCAATCCTTTCATTATCCAGCCACCATTCCACTCGGTTGATCCCAGATGAATCGCTTACCTCTGCCCTCAAGGTGACCACAGGATTCTCCCCGCTATCAATCACCATCCCATTTTGTGGATGTGGAATCATAGTTATCGGTGGAGAGTTATCCACAGCAACCTGGATCACTGCGGTGTCAAATTGTTGGTCATTATCGATGACGATCAGGCGGATGGCATACAAACCTTCTTTGCCTTCCGAATCCCATTCACCCAGCCGTCCTCCTTCAACAGGAGAATTCCCCCCACCGATCTGTACCCATTGGTCTGGATTAAGCCCTTGGCCAATCTCAAGGCGGTATTGATTGAAATTATCTATTTGAGCTGTACCAAGGATCTGGGACTTGCCACGAAGATACGAGAAAATCGCCGGGTTGGAAATTATCACCCCTGGATTATCCGGCGATACCTGGATGGTGTCATATTCCGTGGGAGCAATGGGAAACCCGGTTTTTTTCGCCCATTCACGATATTGAGGTGGAACAACCAGGTACACTTTCTCCACAATTAACTCCGGAGGGGTGAAAACTGTTGCGAGCCTGCCAGTCTCACGGTTCACAGATATGCGCTTAAAAAGCGGATCGGTCGAAGTCGGTTGACTCCCTTCAAGAAAGACCTCTTTCACAATTGTTGGACAATTGTCAGTTGGCAATTCCCCAGAGGGGTCGCAAACATCCACCTCAATGACATCTGGTGGTTTTTTCCACCCTACTGCGGGAAACTCCCGGGTTGCATATTGCAACAGGGCATGCGTGATCCCAGTAGCCATCTTAAGATCCAAAGGCGCATTTGTTGTGTCGTTCGTCTGACCCACCCAAATTGAAGCAACCCGTTGAGGGGTATAACCAACAGACCAGAGCTGGTTCTTGTCTGCAGTTTGCCCAGCTTTTCCACCAGCAGGCCGACCAATTTCCATAGGATTTGCGCTACCCATGGTCATGCGTCTGGCGGATTCATCGCTAAGGACATGGTTAATTAGATACACCAGCTGGTCGCTGAGAACAGCCAGGGATTTTTCCTCCGGTATCGCCTCGATCGGGGAACCGTTTGTATCTTCCAGCGCAAGGATAAAATTCGGTTGAAGAGTATCAGTGTCCCTCGCGACGACTCCTTTGATATCCCCCTCTGCTGCAAACACCCCGAATGCCCGGGCAACCTGGAGAGGTGTGAGCAATCCTCCCTCGAAAAGCAAATCGCTTCCAGGTGTACCCTGGCTGACTTTACCCAACCCAAACGGAGCCCAGAGCTGTTGAAGATTTTGACCGCCGATCTCCTCGAATAATTTCATTATCGGGGCAATGAAATCATTTGCTATGGCTGTTCGTAAACTTACCGGGCCGTAGTAACTGCCATCCGGGTTAATTTTTGATCCTCGCTCAGTTCCTTCTTCTCCTGGAATATCCCAGACCATGCTGGAGGGAGAATAACCCCGCGCGAAAGCAGCCGAAGCGACAAATGGGGATAGCAGAGATCCGGGTGGATGCCCTTGGGCCGAACCGACTGTCCCGTCCGGAAGCATATCACCTGTCATTGCCAGTACTTCACCGCTGGAAGGGTCGTAAATCACCCCCGCTGAGCTTATCCCGAAATGTTGGCTATCAAGTGAAATATTTATCGAGGGCAGCAACCGGTTGGCAAGACAATTATTTGTAGTGGATGCCTGCGAAGAATTATTCGAAATACGGTTGAGTTGAGATGCCAGGGTGCAAACCAGTTGATCCTGTAACGCAAGATCCAGGCTGGTGATTACTTTGAGCCCTCCCCGTTCCAGGCGTTCCCTGCCGATCTCCTTCGCCAGTTGATCAGAGAGCAAATCAATATACGCGGTTGTATTTTTATCACCCGAACTTTGATGCTTGGAAAAATCGGGTTTCGTGTTGAGATATTGAATGTACTCATCGCTGCTGATCACACCGCTCAACAACAGCCGATTCAAAGCAGTTTTCTGAAGGTCCTCAATATTCGCCGGGGAATCGATCGGATTGAGAACTGGTGATTCAGATATCGCAACAAGCAGAGCAGATTCCATCAAATTAAGTTCAGATGCAGATTTCCCGAAATAGAGCTGTGCAGCACTCTCGGCACCATACGCCAAATGGCCGAAATTGACACTATTGAGATACCACTCCAGCACCTTACCAGCACCGTATTTCCTGGTTATCTGGGCTGCCAACAGCCGCATGCGGATTGCTTTCCGTAGTCCCGGTGATTCATTTTCTAAGAGAAGCGTTGATACAAGTTTTTCAGCGATCGTCCCGGGCTGAGAGCCCAAATAATCCTCCGATCTAACACCATTGCTAGTCCAGAGGTCCGGTTGCTGCATAGCCACCCAGGCGCGTACGAGCTGAGGGCTGAAATGATTTTCTTGGGAAGGATCAATGGAAAGGAACCTTCTGTATATTCCATCGTTTTCAAGACTGGATATGAGTTTCCCCCCGGACCGGTCAAAAAACCGGGTGGGTTCGAGCAGCTGACCATCCTCTGCATCCATCCAAACCCCAATTTTATCGATCGAAGGTAAATCCGCAGTGAAAGTGGAGTAGATTTCTCCAACCCAGAACATCATTCCGGAAAGTGCTAAAACGAAAAGGCTAAATGGGATGATTATCCAACCAGTTAGCAAACGGCGGGTTTCACCTCCACCGCTGCGGTAACCGTGACGCCTCCGGCGGATCAGTTGATACGTTTTTAGGGACCTCACGAGTTTACTCTATGGGGTTGGCGTTTGTGTGGGGATGCGTGTGGCTCCTGGGGTGATCGTTGCTGAATTCACACCCATGGCTGCTAGGTGTTGGTAGGCTTCATCGATCCACTCCGGGGGAACAGCATCCTTTGGGAGAGCAATCAGCGCAACCCAGTCTTTGGCTGCTGTATCTGCTGAACCTAATTTCTCTAGCGCAAGTGCCCGCCAATAAAAGACCTGTGCTTTTTCTTCAGGGGTTTCATCATACGCATCCGTGATGCTGATCTCTTGATAAGCATCTGCATATTTTTCTTGGGCATAAAGCGCTTTTGATAATCCAACATGGCCTTCGAATGTTTTTGGCTGGATCCGATTTACGGTTTCAAAATCCTTTATCGCCAGATCAAACTGATTCAAAGCGAGAAAAGCCTGGGCTCTGCCGAGGTTGGCTTCGTATAAAGCATTTTCAAGCGCCAATGCTTTAGTGAATGCATTGATTGCATCCTGAAAGCTACCATTTCTCGCATACGCTAGCCCCAGCCAGATGAAAGGCCGGTAATCATCCTGGACATACTGGGTATACATTTCAAGGGGAGCGATCGAACTATCGGGTTGATTCAGTTCCTGGTAGATCTCACCAAGAAGCCTGTAGGCCGGAAGATAAGTAATATCCATCTGGTTGGATTGGGATGCATCCACCAACGCTTTATCCAAATCTCTCTGGCCTAATTCAACCTCCGCCCTTAAAAAATACGGGTGCGGGGAATCAGGCGCAAGAGCAATTGCTTGATCAATATATGGAACTGCTTTATTCAGTAATCCTACCGAGATATACATATCTGCAGCTTCTAGGTATGCCTGTAATAAACCAGGATCCATTCGGATTGCTTCATTTAATTCTTTGATGACTGTATTATAGTCTTTGGGGGATACCATTCTGCGGGAGAGTCCCCTTCCCAGATACGCTGGCGCAAATTCCGGATGATCCCGGATAATCTTGTTGAATATATCGATAGCGGGTTTTGATTGTCCTAAATTTCGATATGATTCCCCTTGATAATACAAAATATCTGGAATCTTAGAATCTGTTTCGATGTCTATTACCTGTTGAAAATAATCGATCGCTGCGGTCCAATCGTTATTCTTGTAAGCGGTCATACCGAGACTAAAAGCTTCAAATTGCGTGTGGGGTGTGTAAGCAATCAAAGGCGTGGGAGTGTATGTTGATTCCAGGAACATCCAGAGCGGTGTCTGGGCAGGTAATGTTGGTGTGGGAGCTTGGTATTCAATACTGGTCGGCTGAGGGGTGTCTGTCGCTGGTAGCAGTGAAGCCGTTGCTGTGGCACCCATGATCCTGAACCCATATGGGGAAGCAGTGCGGTTCTTCGGTAAAAAGAGAATGGTGCCGCCCAAAATTATCAGCACAAACAAAGAAATGGAAGCAATTACGATCTTAAGCGTGACATTTGAGGCGCTTTTCTTGGTTACCGCCGCCGGTTTGGAGGCAGCCATCTCCCGCCGCAATTCCTTCTCCCAATCGCGCCGGTCTTTTACGGAGGCGGCAGGGATGCGCGTATCCCCTTGCAGTTCACCCATGAGCAACAGACCGCGCCGGATGGTCGGGTTGGTGGGATCCAGTCGCAGGGCTTCCTTTAGGTTAGCTGCGCGCTCTCGCTTTGATTCCGCCAGGGTACTCATCCACATCCAATAGCGCGGGTTATTCGGATCTTTTTTAATCAATTCTGCCAGCAATTCCCGGGCGCGGTTCTCTTCGCCCTTTTCAATTGCTGCCAACACTGGTTTTAATGGATTCTCTTCAGGTGCCATAAGGAAGAGTTTAGCACACCCCTTTTTCTAGAGCAAGTATACTCTTGACAATTATTAAGGATAGAATATTGGTTTTTTAAGATTTAAGGTATAATCCTCAAACTCGTTACCGGTTTGGAAGACAACCTTCCCCTTTGAATTCATAGCTAATCCCGGGGGATTTAATAATGGTTCAAGCGAAAAAGATCTACAGAATATCTATTTGCATCAAGATTTGGTTTTTAAGTAATTTGAGATAATTCACCTAACTTCTCTATCAGACAACAGTGTAGATGAAAACAAAACTAATTCTGATCGAAGGAAAACGTAACGATAGACCTTCCTTTTTTCACGGTCTGTTGAAAAAAGGCTTCCTGGTCGAAAGTTATCCAAATGGAAACGCAGCCATGAGTCACTTGGCTGAGGAACAGCCGCATATTTCCATTGTTGATGGCGCATCGATGCGAACAAGTGGAAAACGAATCTGTCTGGCGATTCGAGAAACTTATCCCACGTTACCAATTATCCTCATCCTGGATGAGGAATATCTCCCCCAGGGAAAAGTGCCAGCCGATGTGATTCTTGTTCTTCCGTTTACTGTGCAAAAATTGGTCAACCGGATGCGGCCATTTTTACCGGTTTCCCAAAAG
>Ga0209254_10000536_pt1 | contig 31266 bp, 33 predicted proteins | sample FrelakmetDIP11DI_FD_187148 | JGI IMG/M metagenome (GOLD analysis project Ga0209254, IMG submission 187148) | Freshwater lake sediment microbial communities from the University of Notre Dame, USA, for methane emissions studies - DIP11 DI (SPAdes)... | ecosystem: Environmental > Aquatic >... | reverse complement strand
CCTTTCACATATACCTATCAAATCAATGGCCCATTAGCGTTTCTTCCCAATGATGCTTTCTGGGGATTTGTAAATGTTCTCTATTGGATTTTTTGGTTAAACCTTGCTGTTGGAATCTTTAATTCTTTACCCATAGGTCCATTCGATGGTGGTTTAATCTTCCGTGATATGATAGGGATATCAGTTAAAAAAATTAAAAAAGATATCTCAGATGAAAGAAAAGAAAAAATCGTTAAAAAAATATCATTAATTGTTTCTCTTGCTATTTTATTTTTAGTATTATCTCCTTACTTTTTTAAATATATTTAGGAAAAAATAAGTTATTACTAATTAATTTTTAAACACATATTTTATACACTATATTATTTTTATTTAATCATTAATAAAATTTATAAATTATTATCCTATTTCGCAAAAAAAATATATATTTTGGTGATAAATAAAATTACTTATAAAGAAACTTAAAAATAAATAAAGTTAAAACCATAGAAAACTCAACCAAACCAAAAATAAAAAGTGGTAAAATCCAGTAAATAAAAGCATAAACTATCCATAGAAAAAGGCCACTCATAAGAATAATTGTCCAAGACAAAGATATATCCTTTGAAGATTTTGATCTCCATGTTTTAATTACCTGTGGTAAAAGAGCAATAGATACAAGAAAACCAGCGATAAACCCTATTATTTCATACATATTACAAACCAACTAAAATTTATTTCTTAATAATATTTCTTAAACTATTTACTAATTCATCAATACTTTCTTTTTTTGTATTAAAAGAACACATAAGTCTTGCTTCACAAGTATCTTCATCAAAAACATGAAAAAAGAATTTTTCTCTTAATTTTTGTAAATATTTTTTTGGAATATATACATATACCATATTTGCTTCTACTTTTTGAATTATTTTTACTTCAGTAATTTTACATAGTTCATTTTTTAGATATTGCGCCATTTTATTTGCATATTCAGCATTTTTCATCCATAGTTTATTTTCAAAAAAGGCATTAAATTGTGCTGATATAAAACGCATCTTTGATGTAAGCTGCATTCCTTGTTTACGGTAAAATTCAAAATCCTGAGTTAATTTTTTATCAAAAAAAACTACAGCTTCACCATACATCATACCATTTTTAGTACCACCAAAAGATAGAATATCAACACCAATATCTCCTGTTATTTCTTTTAAATCTTTTTTTAAAAAAACCGCTGCATTACAAAGACGAGCGCCATCAACATGCACTAATAAATTATTTTTATGAGCAAAACTACACAATTTATCCAGTTCATCTAAATTATAGGTTGTTCCAAGTTCAGTCGACTGAGTAATAGAAACGACTTTTGGCTGTGCCATATGAACATCCCCTACCCCTAATAAATAAGGTTTTATTAATTCAGGTTTTAATTTACCATCTTTTGTAGTAATTATTAACAGTTTGCAACCAGTAAATTTCTCAGGTCCACAGCATTCATGAACATTTAGATGAGCAGTATCTGCACAAATAATTGAATTAAAAGAATTTGTAACAGTTTTTAAACCAAGTATATTCGCAGCAGTACCATTATAGACAAAAAAAACATCAATATCTGATCCAAACATCTCCTTAATTTTTTTAACAGAATTATTAGTAATTTCATCTTCCCCGTAAGAAATACAGTAACCAGTATTTGCATCATTTATTGCTTTCATAATATTTGGATGAACACCTGAATGATTATCACTACCAAATTCAACGTTCAATGTCATAAATTTACCTTTTGTCATTTTAATGTTAACCCTTTACACATTATAAAATTATTTCAAATTTATTCTTATAAAAATGTATTTTAATAAATTTTTAATTCAATATCTGATTATGGATGAAAATTTAATAATAGAACGTATAAAACACACTAATTTTAATGAATTCTTATTTTTAGTGGATAAATTAGCAGAATACGAAAAGCTTACACCTCCTGATAACAAAGCAAAAATTCGACTTAAAAAAGATGGTCTTTCAAAAAATCCAAAATATGAAGCATATCTTGGAAAAAAAGATGATAGATACATAGGTTATGTTATTTTTTTCATGAGTTACTCAAGTTTTCTAGCAAAACCTGTACTATATCTTGAAGACATATTTGTATTAAAAGAACACAGAAAAACAGGTATAGGACAAAAACTTTTCAATTTTGTTGTTTCATTAGCAAAAGAAAAAGATTGCGGTAGAATTGAATGGCATGTACTTGATTGGAATCAACTTGGAATTAAGTTTTATGAAAAAAATAATGCAAAACATTTGTCAAACTGGTTATATTATAGATTAACAAGTGATCAATTTGATAATTTCTTATAAATATTAATTTTACTTTACAGTTATTTCCATTTTCCAACTATTTTTTTTTCCAATTATTTCTCTATCTATTATTTTTATTTTTTTTTCGAAAAGAGGGCAATTAACAACAAAGGTCTCAAACTCTCCGCCTTCACCAGCAGGATTTATATCATATTTTTCTTGTAATTTTTTAACATCTTCAATAAATTTTTTATCAATTTTTCTTCCAAGCCATTTTTCATCTAAAGGATACGCAAAAACACCTATGATCATTATTTCAAATTTGTTTTCAACTAACTCTTGTAATAGTTGAATTTGATTTTTTTGCCATAATGGATTAAAACAATTAATATTCAGTTTATCGCATATCTTTTGAATCCTAGATAATTGATATACTGATTGAACAGCACCTGTTACAATTGTTTCAATGTTATATTCATCTTTTGCTTTTTTAATAGCGTTTTCAAGATCAATAAGTTCTAATTCTTTTTCTCCTTTTGTATCCCATTTTTTTATTGGAATATTCATTAACTCAGCTTGTTTTTCTACTTTTGAGATAGAAGGTGTATGAAACATATAACTTTCAGGATTTTCAGATATAATAGAAATTAAGCAAGAAATAGTATATCCTTCTTTTTTTGCTAAAAATGTTGCATACGTTGAATCTTTTCCACCTGAGAATAATACTGCACACTTCATTATAGACTAGGAAAAGAAAGAAGGTTTAAAAAAAGTTGGGTGCGAGTTTAGGGATTTTTTAAACTAGCAATAGCAGAAATAATTTCAATAATTCTATTCAAGAACTCAAAACGATTTAGACTAATTATTTTTGTTTTAGGCATAGTTACTTCAAGCTCAGCCCATTCACTTTCTAAATTATTTGTATCTCTTGCTTTAACTCTAACTGTATATGTTCCTTCTTCAGTCCAAGAGTGTGTTGCTTTTACTTCTTCACCAGATTTGTATGGACCAAGACACTCTTCTCCTGAGTCATCACTCCAGTTAATACAATAATAGATATCATCACCATCTGGATCAATAGCCACAAAGGTATATTCAATTTCACTATTTATTTTTCCACTATCAGGACCATTTATTGCTGGCTTTAATGGTGCATTATTAGGCATTTTTTCATTATTTTTTATATAAACTTCTATTTTAAGAACGCCATCTCCGAGCCATTCAACAGAAATACTTAGATCTAGGTCATGAACATCTCTTTTTCCACAAGTTACTATTTTGGTTCTATAGTACGACTCTTGATCATATCCTCCTACAAGTACTTTGTAACCTCCATCAAAAAACGATGAAGGATAGCCATATAGATTATACTCTTGTTCTAATCTATATTCCGCATTATCATTTTCATCTGCAACTAATGCTACAAAATAGAAGGGGTAATCTCCAGATTGATAAACATTGTTTAATGCTTCTGCCATAGCTGGACAATATGGACACCATGTAGCTGTTGCTTCTTCAGCAAATATTGTATGAGTAAAATTTTCTGTCACTTGATTATAACCTGTATTGCCTGGCGTTGCACCTGCAGCGGCATCGACATAATATGCATCAAAAGGATTCTTGGAGGGTGGATTAGCATATCCTTGGTTTATTTCTGGATTGAAAACTGCTGCTATTACTATTACATTGTCTTGCTTGACATTTTTATAACCTGCATCTATTGCATTCCATGTTGTATTAGTTTTATATGTTTGTAAATAATCGATTGATAATGTTTCATCTATTGCAAAATCTAAAAACGCATAGTGATAAGGATCATTGTCATAATTATCCCATCTAGACTTTGGTTCTGCAATATATACACGTAACTGTCCAACATAGAGATTACTGTTTGTTTGTTTTGTGATATTAGCCGGTATTCCTACAGCAATTAATGTAATTAATAAGCCTGCTATTACGACTATTGTTTTTATTTTATTCATTTTTTTCTCTTCACCTCACTAAATATTAACATATGTTAACATTTCCTATTATTTATATTTTCTTAATCCTGTCTTAATCCTGTTTAATTAATAGAAAATCTTTAAATAATATTATAATATTTCAATTAACAATTGTTAAGGTGGAGAAAGATAATGAAAAAAATATGGTCTATATTAACAATAGGACTACTTGTCATAAGTGGATTAGGAGCAATTGCATTACCTGCTGAACAAAAAACAATAAAAGAGACAATTAACATTTCTAAACCAATAATTAATGACAAACAAGAATATATAGAAATAAATCTTCAAGAATCTAATTTAAACTTAATAGAATCAGGAAAACCACTTCTACCAAAAATAACTAAAGTATATATATTTCCTTTTGGAACAAAAATTACAGATATTAAAGTAACATTTTCAGAAGAAATACAAGAAACTATCTCAAAATTAATAGAACCTTCACCTGAAGCTTTAATTATATCATCTATTTATAAAACACAAACAAATAATGAAAAAAAAGCCACTTACGACGATATTAAAACTTATCCGGAAAATAGATATACATATAGAATAGGAGCAGGTCTACAAAATGGAGAACATGCCATATTTTTAACAGTAAATATTTATCCCATACAATATACACCAAGTACTAATACAATAAGTTACTCAAAAACCACGACAATAGACATAGAGTATAAAACACCTACAAATACCATAAAATTCGGAAATGAATATAATTTTTTAATAATAACTCCTTCACAATTTAAAGATGAATTGCAACCCCTAGTAGACTATAAAAATATAGATGGAACAAATACAATAATAGTAACACTAGATGAAATACCTGATACTGGTGCAGATAAACAAGAATCAATAAAATACTATATTAAAGATGCAATTGAAAACTGGGGAATAAAATATCTTTTATTAGTTGGTGCTGGTACCGAAGAAAATGAACTATTCCCAGTAAGATATGCATGGATTCCATCTGGTAACTACGAAAAAAACTTCCCAAGCGATCTTTATTATTCAGATATATACAATAGTGAAGGAGAATTCTCATCATGGGATAATAATAGTAATGGAAAATATGCAGAGATTACAGGAATATACAACGATATGGATAAAGTAGACATGTATCCAGATGTTTACTTAGGAAAATTACCATGTAACAACGAAGCAGAAGTAAAAACCATTGTTGATAAAATCATAAACTATGAAGAACACAACAAAATGCTAAATAAAATCATACAGATAGGTGGAGACACATTTCCAGGGGATCCAGATAATTTAAATGAAGGAGAATTTGCAAACAGCAAAGTCCTTGAAAAACTATCAGGTTATACATCAATAAGATTATGGGCATCAGAAAGTAATGGAGCTCTAAAACTTACAAAACAAAACATAGCAAATGGATTCAAAGAAAACTCAGATTTTGTAGATTTCTCAGGACATGGAAGCCACTTAAGCTGGGCTACACATGCATCTGAAGATGAGGAGACTTGGTTACCACCAAAAACAATTCTCTCACCATATACAGGCTGGTTATATGTAGACTATGATATATTTATGGTAAATAACCAATACAAATATCCTGTTGTAGTATTCAATGCATGTTCCTGTAGTAAATATACAGAATCAGATACATGTATAGCATGGAAAACAATAAAAGGAAATGCTGGGGGAATAGCATCATTTGGCGCATCGGGGATAGGTTATGGTAGCTATGGTGCCTATGAAGTCGAAAGAGTCTGGGGATGGATGGAAGTACATATATTTGAAGGATTATACAATGATAAAATACTAGGAGTAGCATGGGCAAACGCACTAAACGGCTACATAAATAGCTTTATTGAAGACGAATACTGGGATGATACAGATTACAAAACAATACTTGAAATGGCAATGTTCGGCGATCCAACACTAGCAATAGAAGATGGAAAAAATCCAAAAACCTACAGCATTACAGATAAAATACAGAGTTATACTTTACTTGAAAAAATAATTTATAAACTACCACAACTGGAGAAACTATTGAAATTTTATACAAAAATAAAAACAATCTAAAAAATCAATTTTGTTTTATTTTCTCCAAAATAGAACAAAATCTCTTAATTTCTTATCTTCGATAGGAAAATCCCAAATAGATTTTTTTACAAAAAAATAATGTTCTGAATCTTCTGAATTTCTATCTTTTTCAGCTAAATAGAACACACTGTTAATATCATTTAAATCAGATTTGTAACGGTTAATATCAAAATAAAAAGGGACTCGTTTTCTGATAATAACTGTTTTATTTCCTCTTTGTTTCTTTGTCTCAATAATCTTATATGAATAATCTTTTTTATTAGTTTTTATTTTAAAATTTTTTTTAATTATTCTTAGATCTATTTTAAATACAAACCAGTTTTTAATTTTAATAAAAGAATTTCTTATCGTAATATAAATCCATTTGATAAAAGAAATAAGTAAATTATACTTTTTTTTCTTCGGTTCTTTTTTAATTTTCTCATCAGTAATTTTTTCAATATTGATTCCAAATTTTTGCAATTCTTGAAATTCGTTAGCATTCAAATAAAAACAACCTCAGTTATTCTTTTTTTAATCTTCTCTTTTGTATTCTCTAAGAATACTATCATCTTGTTCTTCAAATAATGATATCTGTTTTGGTTCAGTCAATATAAATTTAGTTTCTTTTCCCATCACTCATCTCCTAAAAGTCTATAATAAAAAGCTGTTTAAAAATAGTACGGAATATTTACACAAAAAATCCTTATTATATAGTCTACTAAAAAATCCTTATCAAAAAATATCTTTTAGATCACTACTTTTAGAAAAGAGGTAATGTAATATTTTAAAAATAAGTATTAAATTTCTTATTCTTCTTCTTGTAGTGCTTTAATATTTAGATATTCTTCTTCTGTAAATTTCATTTTACAATTCGGACAGATTATTATTGTTTCTTTTGAACTCCTTACCCACCGGTGTGCGCAAAACGGACAGTTCTGTCTTTTCATTATAAATTCCCCGTTAAAATCAATATTATTGTTTATGTTTAAAAACATATCTGTAATTTTTTTTATGTAAACTCAGTTTTTTAATGATGCAGTTGTATATTTTTAACATATTTTACGATATAAAGTTAAACAGGTTCCAATTTTAGTCTAACTTACTTTTTCTTTTGCTCAACTTCTATTTTTTCTTTAATATTTGCAAGTCTTTTAGCTAGTTCCATATAATGATTTATATCCGTATTAATGTTAATTACCATTTTTGCTCCATCAGGTGAACCACCACCATGCATACAACCTGGAACACCTGAGCCAATTGTTAACCATTCGATTAATCGTGCAATTCTTGCACGTGTTTCTCCACTACAGTTGGCTTTAAGATATTTTTTAAGGAGTTTACCATATTTTGGGTCATTAATATCTTTACATGAAGGGATACAACCTGTCTCTGCGATTCCTCCAGCTATATCTTGAGCGATACGTTTTGTATCATATGGTAGTGTTGCAACATGAACCTTATTTACATTTGATAAAAGCATATTTGGCATCCATACACCAGATGGATGTTTCGTACCCATTGCACTTGCTGCAACCCCCATGCCAAAAGTAGTTTCATTATTAATTATCATTTGATTTATTTTATCTTTGAATATTTTTTCTGATAAGCCATTTGCTCGTGCCATAAGTGCTGCAGCACCAATCATTACATCCCCTTGACCTGCAACACATCCACCAATTGCGGATCTGTAAGGAGCGATAAAATTCATAACAGCTTTTAATGAATACATGTATTCACCACACATAAAAACTCGTTCTTTTGGAATAAATACATCATCAAAAAGTAAGTAAGCCTGTGTGATACCACCTATATCAACAGGTGTATCAAAACCTTCTTCAAGTTCACGTGTGTCACTTGGCCTACGTGTTTCAACTATTGTAAGATTATCAATATCTCTAGGCATTACAAAAGAAATAGCATAATCTTTATCTTCTTCTTTGTAACCTGTTCCAGGCATTACAAATATTTCATTTGCTGCAGCAACACCACAAATCATTACTTTTGCACCACGAACAACAATTCCTTTATCGGTTTTTTCAACAACATGAAGGTTCATATCTGGATCATCTTGTTGAGAAGCAGATTTAGAACGATCTCCTTTTGGATCAGTAAGTGCTCCAGAAAGAGTGATATCACGCTCTTGTGCGTCTTTAAGCCAGTTTTTAAGTCTTTTATGATAATCTGTTTTTAGATCGTTATCCATTTCATAAGTTACTGCCCACATAGCATTAAGTGCATTAAAACCAGCACAACGACCTCCAGTACATGTCCCAGTAAGATTAAACATAAGTCTTTTCATTCTAACATTTGCAATCATATCATCTGCATTTTGAAGAATTGAAAGATACCTAACAACTTTTTTACCAGTTAAATTTGATTTAGTAGTTAGAATATCTTGATACTCAGGTTTATAAGCTGCATCAAAAATTTGTGCATGACCTTCCACTGTTCTTTTTGTTGCAGGATGAGTGGTTACATCCTTTATTAGTTCTCCAAATTTGTAAATATTAGGTTTCATTTTACGAAGGCTTTCTTTATATTCTTTACTTGTTTTCATAAACTATTTCTCCTCAAGAGTGAAAATCCATTCACACCAGAGAGTATCTTTATGTTGATCTGGCGGACAAATATTACATTCAACCTTAATTTTAGGGTTGAATTCTTTTACAAATGCTTTTAAAAAACCCCAACGAACAGGTTTACAACCAAATTCAGAAAGACCTTTGCTGATTCGAGTATTTTGAACACGACAATTAATGTTTTTAATTATTCCTTTATTTTCTTTAATTTCAATTTCTTTATCTTCAAGATCCATTGACCATCCAGAATAACTAAGTGCTTTCATAACTGATGCAATATCTTTTCCCTTGATGTTTAAAAGCTCTTTTATCTTACGAGCTTCTATTTTACCCATTATTTCCCAAACTTTTCTATCTATATCTGTTGCTTCTTTTGTTCCAAATTTTTCTTCAATAAATAAGTAATAAAGACCGTCTACTGTCCACATGTCTCTAAGATGCATAAAAATAAAATCAGCGAGTTTATTAACAGGTATTTTTTTGATTAATTTTTTTTCATTTTCTCTGCTAATTAGTAACCACCTCTTAATTTTGTAAGTTTAAAAGAAAATAGAAATAGGATGATTTACCCCATTTTTTCTTTTACCGCAGATGTTAATTTTGGTAAGACTGTGTAAAGGTCTCCTACTATTCCATAATCTGCAGATTTGAAAATAAGTGCATCAGGATCTTTATTGATTGCAACAACAATTCCTGAATCTCTCATGCCTGCTATATGCTGTATTTGACCAGATATACCTGCAGCAATATACAGCTTTGGTTTAACTTTATGACCCGAAAGGCCAATCCAATGTTCCTCAGATAACCATTTCATATCTGCTGCAATTGGACGGCTGCATCCAACTGTTTTACCTTTTAATACATCTGCTAATTCTTGAACAAGTTTTATATCATCTTTATTTTTGAAACCACGCCCACATGATACGATAATTTCTGCGTCTTCAACATTTACACCGCCGGTTTTCATCTCTGTTATTTTTATTATTTTTGAATTAGATTTTTCACCATCGATTTTCTTTTTAGTGATTTCTCCTTTTCTTGAATTATCTTTCTTAAGCGGGTCAAATGCCTTTGATGGAATAGTTACAATTGCTGGTTTTGAATTAAACTGATTTACCGCTATTGCATTACCACTATAGACTATTCTTTCTGCTAAAAGTTTATTGTTTTTCATATAAACATTGTTTGAATCAACAATACAACCAGCGTTTAGAAGACCGCCAAGTCTTGCGGACAGTTCTTTTCCATTTTTATTTGAACCTACAAGTATTGTTTCAGATTTTGTTTCTTTTACTATTTTAGATAAGATATCTGCATACTCTTCTGCTTTGAAATCTTTAAGGTTTGTTTCCGCGATAAATACCATATCCGCACCATAAGATATGTATTCTTCTGCAAGTTTTTCATCTGCAGAACCAATAATTACAGCTGTTACTTTTTTCTTTGTATCTTTTGCAAGTTCTGCTGCTTTGTTAAGCATTTCTATTGTAAGGTTTTTATTATCGGAATAAACAAGAACCATTTTTTTACCCCCTTAAAACTCCTTCTTTTGCAAGATTATTTACTAGTTGTTTTATTGATTCATCAATATCATCTTTATAGACAACGTTTTTACGTTCCATACTTACTCCTTTTAGATCTATTGTCTGAACAAGAGGGCTAAGATTTTTTATAAGTGAATCTGCGGTTATTTCATTTATTGGTTTGTTTGCTGAAGAAAGTATCTGCATAAGACTTGGGAGACGTGGCATATTTATTTCTTTTGTAACCGTAATAAGTACAGGATAGGTTGATTCTGTTATAATCATTTGTTCACCCATGTTTCTATCAGCAGTAATTTTATCTTTTTCAGCAGTAACACTTTGAGCATAAGTTATCTGTGGGATTTTTAGATTTGCTGCAAGTCTTGGACCAATTTGACCTGAAAACATATCAATTGATGCTTCTCCACAAAGAATTATATTATATACATTAATTTTTTTTATTGCTTCAGCAAGAAGAGTTGCAGTCATATGATAATCAATATTTTCTGGTGCCGTAACAAGTAATCCTTCATCTGCACCCATTGCTAAAAGTTCTTTAATTCTTTCTTTAGCATTTACAGGACCAACTGTTAAAACAGTTATTTTACCACCATGCTTTTCTTTAATTTTTATTGCTTCTTCCATAGCGTTTTTATCCATATCACTAATTTTCTGAGGAACACCCTGTAGAATGGGTTTTTTAGTCGCTGAATCAATTTTCATCTCAGATACATCTACAACTTGTTTTGCACAAACAATTATATTCATAGATTTTTTCCCCCCAGTTTTCTTTCTTTTTCAAGTTCTCTTAAATTCTTTCTTTTAATTTTACCACTTTGAGTTTTAGGTAATTCATATACAAACTCAATTTCACGTGGATATTTATATGGAGCAGCAACCATTTTTGTATGCTCCTGTATATCTTTTACTAGTTTATCTGAAGCTTTTTTTCCATCCTGTAAAACAATATATGCTTTTATGATGGTACCTCGTGTTTCATCAGGACTAGCAACTACTGCACATTCTAATACATCAGGATGAGATATGATAGCTGATTCAACTTCAAATGGCGATATACGGTAGCCACTAGCTTTGATAAGATCATCATTCCTGCCACTGAACCAGAAGTATCCTTCTTCAGCTTGGTACAAAACATCACCACTGAGGAACCAACCGTTTTTGAAACATTCTTTTGTTTTATCTGGTTTATTCCAGTATTCCTTGAATAGACCCGGATCTGTTTGTTTAACTCCTAAAACACCTGATTCACCAGTTGATACGGGGTTACCGTTTTCATCCAATAATTTACATATATGACCTGGTTGGGGTTTACCGCAGGAACCTGGTTTTATTTTCATATCTTTCATATTAGAGAGGTATACCATGACTTCAGTCATACCGATACCATCGAGTATATCTAGATTAAATAGTCGTTTCCATTCAGTAATAACCTTTGGATTTAGTGGTTCACCAGCTGATATGCAATGTCGTAATGAGGAAAGATCATATTTTTTATTAGCATCCTTTACTGTTAAAAACATCCTATATGCTGTTGGTACAGATGCTAGATTAGTGACTTTGTATTTTTCCATTAGTTTAAACCAATGTTCAGGATCGAAACGTCCCTCGTGAACAAGTGTCGTTATGCCCCAACGCCAAACATAAAGAAAACCATTACCCAGTGGGAAAATCCAGTTTAGATCACCAGTATGAGCTATTATATCATTTTCTTTTGCATTCTGCCAGAAGATAACACTTGGGTCGTTACCAGGAACCCATCTATGCATATGAACTGCTCCTTTTGGGTTACCTGTAGTACCAGATGTATAACAGAAGAAAGCCATATCATCGCTTTTTGTAGGCTCAAGTTTCAAAGAAGTCGAAGTGTTTTTCATTATTTCCTGATAAGAGACTTCATTTTTTACGGTATCACCTACGATAATGATGTTTTTTAAAGTCGGACAGTTTTTCTTTATTTCATGTACTTCTTTTGCGTATTTCTGGGTCGTTATAACAGCCTTTGCACTACTATCATTTATCCTATATTCTACTTCATGTGATCTGAACATAACACTTGATGGTATCGGTACTGCACCTATTTTTACACCACCAATAAAAGAAATTTGAAACTCAGGTATATTTGGTAATCTTATTAGGCAACGATCACCTTTTTTGAATCCAAGTTTTTTTAGAGCGTTACCAAACTGGTTAGATAAACTACTTATTTCTCCAAAAGTAAATTTTTTAGTTTTACCATCAAAGTTCTCCCAATAAAGAGCAATCTTATCTTTTTTCGTCCCCTGGGCGTGTTTATCACAAACATCGTATCCTATATTGTAGTTTTTTGGTATGTCCCATTTCCAATTATTAAATTCTTTTTCGTAATTAAACTCCCCCATATTTATTCCCTCTGATAAATTAAGATTAAAAATGGTTTAGGGTAACAAGTTTCCTGCTATAACCATTCTTTGAACTTCAGATGTACCTTCATAGATTTCAGTAATTTTTGCATCACGGAATAAACGTTCAATTGTATATTCTTTAGTGTAACCGTAACCACCATGGATCTGCAATCCTTTGATTACACATTCCATCGCAGTTTCACTTGCAAATAGTTTTGCCATTGCAGCTTCTTTGCTTATTCTCTGACCGGTATCTTTTTTGTATGCGGCATTGTAAACAAGCCAACGAGCCGCTTCAATACGAGTTGCCATATCTGCTATCATCCACTGAATTGCTTGGAATTTTGATATAGGTTTTCCAAATTGTTGACGCTGCTGAGAATAGTTAATACTTTCATCAAGAGCGGCTTGTGCTATTCCGACTGCTTGACAAGCAATACCTATTCTTCCACCGTCAAGGCAACTAAGTGCAATTTTAAAGCCTTCTCCCTCTTTTCCAAGTAGATTTTCTTTTGGAACTTCCATGTTATCAAAAATTAGTTCACTGGTTTTTGAAGCGTTAATTCCTAGTTTGTCAAAGATACTACCTATTTTAAATCCCTTGAATTTACTCTCAACTATAAATGCACTCAAACCTTTTGTACCTACGTTTTTATCAGTTACTGCAAAAACAATTATAATACCTGCCTCCGGACCACTTGTAATAAATGTTTTATCACCATTTATTATATATTTATTTCCTTTTAGGATAGCTGTTGTCTTCATAGCACCTAGATCTGAGCCAGCATTTGGTTCAGTTCCTGCAAAGGCACCTATTTTTTCTCCTTTTGCAAGAATTGGTAAATATTTTTTCTTTTGTTCGTCTGTCCCATATTTTATTATAGGCCATGATGCAAGACTATTGTGAACAGATGTTATAACTCCGGTGGATGCACATTTACGCGATATTTCTTCTATAATAATTGAATAAGAAATCGTATCAAGTCCTGCTCCCCCATATTCTATAGGAATTATTATTCCAAGAAGACCTAGTTTAGCCATTTTTTCAAGAGTTTTATGCGGGTATTCTTCTTTTTTATCGAGTTCAGCAGCTATAGGTGCGATTTCTTTCTCAGCAAACTCTCGCACCATTTTTTGAATCATTTTTTGTTGATCATTGAGTTCTAGTTTCATGGGGGTGGAAATAAAATTATTAAAAATAAAGGTTTCTATAATATACAAATAGATTATTTTCATATGTAATTTTTCTATAGTTGTATTTGTTTTATGTATTTTTTTAAGATATGGAGATTCTTATTTTGACTGTATCCTTTTACATAAGATAAATGTTATATATGAGTCTTGCATCTTAAAAAGAACTCAATTATAAGATATAGAAGAACTAACGAAATATAAATATAAACAGTTATTATTTCAACATATAAAAAAAATATTGAGGCAGCAATTAAATGAAAATATTACTTATATCACCACATCCAAATTCTAAAAAAAGTTTTTTAAATAAGTTTCAATATCCAAGTTTAACTCTACAACAAATCGCAGGTATAACACCGAGAGAACATGATGTTAAGATAATTGACGAAAGATACGAAGACATTGACTTTAATGAAAACTACGACCTTGTTGGAATATCTTGTTTAACATATAACTCTCTTAGAGGATATGAAATTTCAGATGTTTTTAGAAAAAAAAAGATACCTGTCGTTTTAGGTGGATACCACGCATCACTTTTGCCTAATGAAGCAAAACAAAATGCAGATGCAGTGGTAATAGGTGAAGCAGAATACACTTGGCCCAAAGTACTCCAGGACATTCAAAATGGAAAACTTAAGTCTATCTATACATCAGATAAACTTGTTGAACCAGAAGATATACCACCAGCACGCCATGACATAGGTGTTTATACAGTTTGGGAGGCAGTTCAATCATCTCGAGGATGCCCCACCGGTTGTGAGTTTTGTGCTATGCAAAAGATAGAAGGATCACGTTTCCGAGGTAGGCCTGTAGAAAATATCATAAATGAGCTCCAATCCATTAAATCAAAAACAATTTTCTTTGCAGATGCATCACTTACAATAAGCCCACCTTATTCTAAAAAACTTTTCAAAGAACTTGCTACACTTAATAAAAAATTCCATTGTTTTGGAAATATAAACGTGATTTCACATAATGATGAACTCTTAAAACTATCTAGTGAAGCAGGAGTTAAACAATGGTACCTTGGAATAGAATCAATATCACAAGAAAACATAAACCAAGCTGGTAAAAGTACAAACATAGTAAATAACTATGCATCGGCAATTAAAAAAATAAAAGATTATGGAATGAATGTTACTGGCTTCTTTATTTTTGGATTAGACCATGATACACCAGAAACTTTCAAAAAAACACTAGATGCGATATACGAATGGAAACTTGATTCCGCATCATTTAGTATTGTAACACCATATCCTGGCACAAGACTTTTTGAGAGGATGGAAAAAGAAGGACGCATAACAAACTATGATTGGTCAAGATACGAAGAAGGAAAAGTAAACTATAAACCAGAAAAATTGACTGAAGAGGAATTACTTGAAGGCATTAGATATGTTGCTCGTGACTATTTCTCAGTAAAACAGTCTTTAAAAAGAAGTTTTAACAAGCATAATATAAAGCCTGTTAATGGAATGATTTCATTTATGGGTAACATGTCACTTAGACATTTCTATAAATACGAAAAATTAGATATTTAAAAAATAATATTGTGATATAAAAATGAAAGTATTACTTATATTTCCAAGAATACTACATGGTGCAACAACATATCGTGACAAAGGAAATTGGACATCAATTGTCTTTGGATATCCAATAATTACCTTACCACATATAGCTGCTATAACCCCAAAAAAATATGATGTAAAAATTATTAATGAAAATTATGAAGATATTGATTTTAATGAAGATATAGATCTTGTAGGTATAACTTGTTATACAATGACTGCACCACGTGTATATGAAATTGCAGATGAATTCAGAATACGTGGTAAAAAAGTAGTACTTGGAGGTTATCATCCAACCGCAATGCCAAAAGAGGCATTGCAACATGCAGATAGTATTGTATTAGGTATGGCCGAGGCAAGTTGGCCAAGACTTTTAGAAGATGCAGAAAAAGGAAAACTTAAAAAAGTATATGAGAAAGATACTAAATTCGATATGGCAGATATACCTCCAATCCGACGTGATTTAATTAAACATAACCCTATACTTGGAGCAATACAAACAACAAGAGGATGTACAAATAAATGTGAATTTTGTGCAATAAGTAGTTTCTGCGAACATGGTGTAAAACAAAGACCTATTAAAAATGCTATAGAAGAACTCAAACAAATGCCTAATAAAATATTTATAATACATGACCCACATTTAACAACAAATAGAGAATATGCAAAAGAACTCTTTAGAGAGATGATAAAAAACAAGATTAAAAAAAAATGGGTTGCAAATGGTACATCAAATGTTTTATTAAAAGCAGATGATGAATTTCTAGAACTTGCAAGAAAAGCAGGATGCGTTGAATGGTTTGTAGGTTTTGAATCAGTAAGCCAAGCAGCTCTAAACGGTATTAAAAAAACGCATAACAAAGTTGAAGACTTTGAAAAAATGATTAAAAGGGTACATAAATATAATATGACTATCCAAGGGGGTTTAATATTTGGTTTTGATGAAGATACACCAGATATCTTTGATACAACACTTCAAAAAATGAATGAACTTGACATGGATGCTGTAGAAATAAATATACTGACACCATATCCTGGGACACCACTTTTTGAAAGACTTGATCAGGCAGGTAGAATCTTTACAAAAGATTGGTCAAAATATAATCAAGTAGAAATTGTTTATGACCCAAAAAATATGACTGTAAAAGAATTATACGAAGGTACACGTAAAGTTGCAAAAGAATGTTACTCATGGCCAAACATAATAAAAAGAAATCTTAAAATATTTAAAACCGCAGGAATAATAGGCGGCTTACTTCCAGCAGGTACAAATATAAACTTTAGAAGATACTATAAACAAGATTTTAACTTCTAAAAATAGATGAGTTTTATGATTAATCCAATCTTGCTTACAAAACTTGCAAAAAGTTATCTTACAGACGTTGATAGAGCTTGGAAAGACTCTGATAAAATAAAAAAATATCAGGATAAACGAATAAAACAACTAGTAAAATATGCATATAAAATCCCTCTTTATCATGATAAATACAAAAAAGCAGGTATTCATCCAAGTGATATCCAAGGAATTAAAGATATAGAAAAACTACCAATGGTTTCAAAAAAAGATTTCAGAGTAAAAACCTCTGAAAGTTTGCTTCCGAAAAACCAAAATATTAAAAATTATATTATATCAACAACATCTGGTTCAACAGGTCAACCTGCAACATTTTATAATGAACCTTTTATAATATATCATTCTTTAATAGGTTTTATAAGAATCCTTAGAGCACATAATTTAAGCTGGAGAAAAAACAGACTTGCAACACTAGCAGATTTATCACCAGACAGTGTTGAAAGCTCTTTTTTCACAGGGTTTGGAATGCCAAGTCTGAATAATATTCTTTCATTTAAAAATATAAAAGTATTTGATATAAGTGAAAAACCAGATATTTTAATAAAAAAATTAGAAGAATTCAACCCAGATTTTATCGGAGGATATCCTGCTAATTTAAGCATACTTGCAAATCTTAAAAATCAGGGTTTTGCAAAAGATTTACAACCTAAACTAGTTGTAACAACTGGGGCTGTTTTAGATAAATACACTCGAGAATATATAAAAAAATCATTTGCTTCAAAATTAGCTGATATGTATGGTGCAACAGAGAGCAGCCCAATAGCTTTTCAGTGTAAAAATGAAAACTATCATATAAATGATGATTACGTTTATTTAGAATATATTGACTATAAAGAAAAAGAAGATAAATATGGAGATGGCGGAAATTTAGTTATAACCCGTTTATACGGAAGAGGGACACCTATTATAAGATACACAGGACTAAGTGATTTTATAAAATCATCAGACAAAAAATGCAGTTGCGGTATAAATACATCGATAATTGACTATATAGGAGGTAGAAAGGTTGATTCAATAATTTTACCAAACGGAGATTTGATACCACCTTTCATACTAACAGGAATACCTCATAAAGTGATGCACATGTTTAAAACAGAAAAATTACTTAGATTTCAGATAGTTCAAGAAAAAATTGATCAGTTAGATGTATTGCTGGTTTTAGATAAAAAACTTAGAAATGTTGAACCGAAAAACGAATTAATATTTGAAGAATTAAAAAAACAATTACAACAAAAACTAGGTAAAAGTATAAAAATAAATGTAAAAGAAGTTGAAAAAATACAGACAATTCGTTCTAGAACGGCTGGTGAATCACCTGTTGTTATTTCAAAAGTAGGAAAATAAAAATTATTTTAAAAATTAATGCTTTGTTTAAGGAGAAATAATGAAAAAGCTAAAATCTTGGGTTGTACTTTTTTTTGCACATTTGTATCGTAGAATGATAATAATTATACAATATTTTCATAGTATTAGCATAAGAATTACGAAAAAAAAACAAACTCCAATGATTTTTTGCATTGGATTTTCAAAAACAGGAACCTCATCAATAGATAAGGCTTTATCTATTTTAGGTTATAGTCCTATTCACTGGCCACATGCTCATATTAAACCACGGAAAGGCTGGATTGACTATATAAAAAAAAGCCCATATGATGCTTTTTCAGATGCACCAATATATTTTTCTAACTTCTTTAAAGAACTTGATAAAGAATTCCCAAAAAGTAAATTCATTTTAACCATTCGTGACCCCAAGTCACTTGTTAAAAGTTGGGAAAATTATTTTAGAAATGCTCCATGGAATCTTGATTCTAAGGAAGAAAAAAATAATCTTATAAAAGATTATAATGATCATAAAAAAGATGTTCTTGACTATTTTAAAAATAAACCTTCTCAGCTTTTAGTTTTTGATGTAATAGAGGGGGAAGGCTGGCAAAAACTCTGTGAATTCTTAGATAAAAACATACCAAACGTTCCTTTTCCCCATATAAGAAAAACTAAATATAATACTAAAAAAGATTAATTTAAATGTGATCTATTCTCCAAATTTCACATCCTGGCCCAATTATTGTTCCAGTGTTTAAAATATTTATATAAGATGCTGTACCAATATACAACTTACCATCGAATGTTTCCATTGTTTTTATACCATCTTGCTTTATTTTGAAAGGATTTATTTGAAGTCTTTTTGTCATACCTGTTTTAGCGATTTGGATAAAATCCTTGTTATTATATGGATTTACATTTTTACTTGCCCATATCTGGCAGCCAAACCATTGATTCTGCATACCAACAACAAACTTATTTTCGAATACATGTATTTTCCATACAGAAAGATTGAAAGGAAAAGAAAAACCTCTTTTCATTATTCTTTCCCAATTAGTTCCATTCTCAGATTTCCAAATTTCACCTCCAATCATTTTTGTTGTTCCAAAGTAAATAGTATCCTTAAAAACTAAAGAAGCCATCGCCATAATGTTTTTTTTTCCAAATCCTGGTTTACTGCCCATTTCCCATTTTTTGCCATTATATCTTAGTATATTACATCGGATTTTATAAAAGAATTTAACAAGTTCTAAGATAGTTTTGAAATTTGGTTTTCTTTTAAATTTACTGATTAGATGTACTACATCTGAGTAAATTGATATATACATATATTCATTATTATCAGGTGCTCTTAAACTTAATATTTCTCCAATTAAAGAAAAATTAGGTATATTAAAATAATTGTCTTTCCAATCCTCATTAATCCAGATCCATTTATCTGGTTGAATTTTATCAAAATCTGTTGGACCATCATATCTGTAAATTCGAGGTAACCTATCTCTACATTCAGTTCCAACATAAAGCTTGTTTTTATAAATTGCCATTGCGCGGGATCCAGGTATTATCTCCCCTTGACCAAAACCATTAATATTAGCTTTTTTCCATTTAAGCAAACGGTCATTATCATCATATTCTCCGTTTGTTACCCATACTTGTGAACCATATAATTTAGAATATGTAACAATCCATAAAAGATCATTAAATACAAGCATGGTTCTTGCGCCATCACATTTTTTTTTAATATCAAAGCCATTTTCATTAACTTTCTTCCAAGTACCTTTATCACCACTTTTAGATCTATAAACCTCACAACCATTAATAAAATTTAAAGTTCCCACGTACAGATAATCTTTATACTTTTTCATAGACCAAATGCACATGTTATGTTTATCACCAAATCCAGAATCAACAATTTTTTCCCAATTTGGCAGTATAGTTTTTTTCATAAATTGAAATCTCATTACATATTAATAATAAAGAAAACTTATAAAACTTATAATATAAATACATATTCTCGATTTTTTTAGAAAATGCAGTAAAATTTATTAAAATAATTAGTAAAATTATTATTTCTTTTTTAAAAGAAAAGATATTGTATCATTTAATTTTTCTGAACAGATAGATTTTTCGATTTTGAAATATTTTTCAAGAAACCCTTTTCCACCAAGAATATGAATCAGAGAGTCATTCGTTGTTCTGAAAATAATACGAGTTGTATTTTTTAAATTTTTAGAAATATATTCAAGTATTTTATCTTGTTTTTTAATACCATATAAAATAAAAATAACATCAAAAGTTTTAACAGAATAGTTCTGTCCATTTGCATGTTCAAATTTTAGATTTTTATTAAAATTTGAAGAATTTGTAAACTTTATAGCATTTTTAATTGCTTTTAGATCGTAATCAATAGATACTATCTTTTTTGCATTTGATTTTTTAGAAACTAAAATTGAGGTAGCGGGAATAGACCCGCAACCAATAATTAAAACAGAATCATCATAAGAGATATTTGAAAGTTTTACTTCCTTTTCAACTAGTTCTTGATAAAGATTGATATAACAAATATTAAGCATTTCAAAATTTACTGCTATTTTTTCAAAAATAATATATGTATAGTCCATGAATTTTTTAAAAGAACTAGTGTGAAATTTTGGAGATATGTAGTTTAAGAAAATAATATATGCAAATGAAAATAAACATCTTTGTTTATTGTTTTTCATGATAAATATTAACCTTTGAAAAATGGATAACAATAATCTATCTTAAAATTTTTGTAATAAATCAATAAAAATTTAAGATAATTGTCTGAATTAAAACATCTAAAAAGATTAAGTTATATGAAAATAGGAAATAATTAAATCCTTTTCTACCTACAATTGCACCAATTTTTTTGATATCTTTTTTATCTGATTTTAAAAGTTTGTAGGAATAAAACATAGTATACAACCATAAAATGATAAATAAAACTAGAAATATAAATGATAAAATTGTTTTATAAAATAAAATAACCGCTAATATACCTGATATTAAAAACCAAATAAATGATACTCTTGCTGCATTTTTCTCACCAAAACTTGTTGCATATGTTCTAACACCATGTTTTTTATCACCTTCTGCATCAACAATTCCTTCTGCAAGATCATGTGCGTTATCTGCAAAATACGTGAATAGAGCAAGAACTATCATCTGTATGATTGCATCTTTATTAGTATTTATAGATCCAAGAATTGAAAGATTTATTGAAATAGATGTGCTTTGATGAATTACAGTCCATATAGCAAAAAAACCAAAAACTGCTACAACAACCCATTGTACAGGTGTAAATATCTCAGAATATGCTGGAATTTTAACGCGTTTTTTAAGGTACTTATCATGAAATGTCACAAATAAAGCGGCAGCACAAACAACTATCAAACATATAGGACTTATAAGAGTTGAAAAAATAAAAACTAAGGCAGAAAAAAATAACGCTATTATAAAAAATTTTTTTTTGCTAATTCTTCCAGATGGAATAGGTCTATCTGAATGGGCAACAGAATCAATATCTGCATCTGTTATATCATTCCAGATAAGTGCCGCAAAAAAACCAGCGTATAATGTTATAACTGTAAAAATAATAACTTTTATTGTATTTATATCATATAGTTGAATACCATAAGCAAGCATTGGAACACTTGCGTACATGAAAATATAACTTATCATCTCATAAGGTGGTAGAGAGCGCCAATGAGCAAGAAATTTTAAAGGACTAGTCAAAAAAGATTTTTTTGATTCCACTTTTTTTATCACCTTAGATATTTTTCATCTGATTAATAACGGTCTTATCCCAATAAATATTTTCTTTAATTATTTTTTTTACTATTTCATTACTCTTCCCCTTTTCTATAGGTGGCATTTCTTTATCAGGTACTTTACCAGCCCATGCAACAAATCTTCGTAAAACCCACCAGGTATATGTAAATTCATCAATCAAATCTATGCTGAATGGTTTAACTTCTTTCCATTTATGAAAACCAGTACCGATACATACCTCTTTGGTTTCTTTAACCTCGGTTATGTACCCATCCCACCAAATCATATATTCTGGATGTGAAGTACATAGAATAATTCGTGCTTTGTTTTCATTTGGGTATTCTTCAATTGTAATTGAGGGTTTATTAGAAAAATCTAAATCAATAATCTTATCACTTTTTTTCCATGATTTTGCAAGAAAATATGTATACATAAATACATCTTTTAAATTTAGTTTTTCTTTTTTAATAAAAACAATGGACTTAAAAAAAGACTTAACAAGACCATGAAGTCCTCCAAAATAAGACCATGCAAAAATTCTAGTTTTTTCACTTGTTGAAAAATCTTTATCAGGATAAGTTGCACACACTTTTAAAAATCTGTCAGATTTATCAGGTAAAGTAATACCTGGCCCACCCCACCAACGCATACGAAGAGTGTCACTATAATAATCAAAAAATATAGGATTATCCTTTAAAATTTTAAAATCAACAGGGACACCACCAGAATGAAACAAAACACCGTCTTTAGTTTCGCCTGGCGAAAAAGAAAAAACATAACTAGTGGCGCCTATTTTCTCAGGATGATTATATTGAAAGGTATATAAAAGTGGAAAACCTAGTTGATTATAAAAATGCTTAACAACAGAAAGATCTAAAGAACTTTTATTATACAATTTTTCAAGAAAGCTTTTAGGTTTAATATTTTTACCAGTGTCAAGTCTAGTAAAAAGAGCAACCCCCCCACAAATACCTATATAACTTCCGCCATCCTTTATAAACTTCTGAATATGCTTTTTCCAGCTCTTAACTTTAAAAGAAAATGTAAAACCTTTTGATATTGCTTCACTATCACCTACACCACCACCGGGAACAAGTAATATATCATAGTTTGAAACAGAAAGCCTGCCTTTTATTATATCTTTATCATAAATATACTCAGTAACAAATGTATATTTTTTATTATTAGATTCCCATGAATAACCATTAAGTATCATTGGAAAATAATGCTTGCCAGAACCCCAACCAAGTGGTTCAGAAGCAAGTACCGCAATTTTTATTATTTTAAGTTTCTTGTTCATTCGACTTATCTTGTTAAACAAATAGTATTTTTAATAGTTACTAGAAAATAATTATAATAATGCTGTTTTGTGAGGATTGTATAACCGCAGAGTTTTTACATAGTATTTGTTTCCTATTTACATTACCTTTATATTTCGGAGATGAAAGAGTTATGACTGAAACAAACGAAAAATACATTTTCGGCTCAGATACTCCTGAAATAATAAAAATTTGTTCAAATCTTAAAATAAAAAAAGTTACAACAATCAAGGAATTCAAGGATTTTTTTAGTTTTGCTTGGAAAATATACGAAAAAGATGAAAATTGGGTTCCACCAATATGGGAAGAAATAAAAGGTTTTTTTAAAACAAAAAATTATTTTTGGAGACATGCACAATCATGTCTTTTTCTAGTATATAAAAATGAGGAAATAGTAGGTAGAATAGCTGTAATAATTGATAATCTTTGTATTAAAAAAGAAAAAGAAAAAATTGGTTATTTTGGTTTTTTTGAGGTAGTAGACGATTATAAAGTAGCAGAAGGATTATTTGATATAGCAAAAAAATGGCTTAAATCTAAAGATATAACAAAAATGCGAGGACCAATAGATGCAAGAATAGATATAAGATGCGGACTACTACTAAATGGATATGATGAAACCCCTTATATTTTTGCATCATATAATCCAAAATATTACGTTGATTTTGTGGAAAGATATGGTATGAAAAAATGTAGAGACCAACTAGTTTATTACCTTGATTTATCTCCACCTATACCAAAATATCTAAAAGATGCAGCTGAAAAAGTAGAAAAAATGGGTGTAAAGATACGTGGTTTTAAAAGGTTAAAAGTGGTAGACGAGCTTAGATGGTGGATCCCTATGATGATGAAAACATTTTCTTTTCATTGGGGATACGTGGATGTACCTGAAGAAGAAGTAAAAACTAGATTTGGTATTAAACAAATAAGATGGGTTGCAGACCCGGGTCTTTTTTTAGTTGCAGAATCACCAGAAGGAGAGCCTATTGCTTTTAAATGGACGACACCAGATTTTAATCAACCAATAAAAAAACTCAATGGAAAACTAGGGATAATTGGGTATATAAAATTTTTTTATCATACAAAAAAAATAAACCGTGGTCGTTTCAATTTTGTAGGAATAAAAAAAGAGTGGCAGGGTAAAAACCTTGGTTCTGCAATGAATTATTGGACAATGCTTGAAATGAAAAAACGTAATTATTCTGGTGCTGAATGCGGTTGGATTGATGAAAAAAATATTGCATCTCAGAAAACAATTGAAAAAACAGGTGCTAAATTATATAAAAAGTACAGAGTCTATGAAGTTGAAATATAAAAAATTATATTTATCTTTTGAGGAATGATTTAAAAAACATATTGTTGATATACTATTATTAATATTACATATAAATTTTTAGGATAAAAGATGGTGGGAAGAGAAATGAAAAAGATAATGGTTGTAGATAACGAACCAGATATTGTCGATTTAACACGTACTGTTTTAGAACTTGGCGGATATCAGGTTGTAACAGCATATAGTGGTGAAGAATGCCTAAGGCGTCTTGAAAAAGAAAAAGTCGATTTGGTATTACTAGATATTATGATGCCTGGTATGAGTGGTTGGGATGTATTTAATAGGATACATAAGAAATCAACCCAGATAAAAGTAGCATTTATGAGTGTTCTTGAAATATCAGATAAAAGAAAACAAGTGCTTCTTGATGAAGGACTTGCAGATTATATTATGAAACCTTTTGATAAAGAAACTCTACTTAATCGAGTGGATAAAATATTAACTGAAAAGGAATAAAAAGATTATGAGTAAAACAATACTTGTGGTTGATGACGAACCTGATATACTTTTGAGTGTAGGTCAGACCTTAGAAATATTTGGTTATAACGTAATTAAAGCAAAAAATGGGCAGGAATGTATAGAAAAACTATGTGAGATGAGAGATAATCCTGATTTAGTTTTATTAGATATTATGATGCCTGAAATAAGTGGATGGGATGTAGCAGCAAAGATAAAAGATAATCAGGATTGGAAAAAAATACCGATAGTGTTTCTTACTGCAAAAGGTGATACAATGAGTATTGGTATGGGAAATCTTACTGCGGTGGACTATATTGTAAAACCTTTTGATGTTATAGATTTGAAACAAAGGCTAGAAAAAATATTTAAAAATTCTTAAAAAAAAATTTTTTTTTTGGTAAGATTTGTACAACAAAGCCTTTTAAATAGTTTTTATAAAAAATATATATTAGAGTTGATAGGTTTGATTTGTAGTAGCTGTAAAACAAGGTTTGGAATAAAGGGTGTAAACTATTGGAGTGCTAAAAAAGGTAATTGTGAAAATTGTAAAAAAGATTAAAAAAGGTAAAAAGAGAATGAGGTTACCTTGTTATTTTGTGTATCCTTTCTTCAATACCTTTAATCTATTTTTATAGCTCTTTTTTTGATATTATTTGACTTAGGATAAATAGATACTTTTAAATATATATAATGTTTATATATTAATTTATTAATTTAAAGAGGGTATAGTGATGGAACCGATATTAAAAATAATAATAGGTTTTATTCTCGCTGTTATTTTACATGAATTAAGCCATTTACTTGTTATAGTATATTATAAGATTCCGATTAAATCAATTATTTTAACAAAGTGGTCTTCTTTTGGATTTCTTGTTGACAATGAAAAATATATCAATGATAAAAAAGTTCTATTTTTATTACATTTCTTACCTTTAATTTGGTGTTCATTATATATTATAAATACAAATGAATCCTACCTTTTGATGTTTCCATTAGTCAATATCTTCGGAGGAGCAGGGGATATATATTTTTATTTTAGAATTATTTCATTAGAACCAGAAAAAAGAATTGAATGGGCCAATAAATCTGATGAAAAAATTCTTAAATCTATTATTTGGAAAAAAGAACTAAAATAATATTTTATAAAATTAGTATAGGAAGAGTGATTTAAACAATAGGTTTAAAGCCGCCTTTTAGTTTTGTATTTTCAATGATTGCCAACAGAGAAAAAATGCTTTTCCCAAGCCGATGGAGGGAGTTGAACCCTCGACCTGCTGATTACGAATCAGCCGCTCAACCGAGCTAAGCTACATCGGCAAACAAAGTTTTTGAATAAAATATTGTAATAAAAAACTGTCTATAGTTATGTTTTTATCGCAACATCTTTTTACCAACTTATATTACAATATACACAATGATTTGTGGTGTTGATGAAGCAGGAAGAGGACCAGTAATTGGTCCACTTGTAGTTGCCGGTGTAAATTTTAATGATGATTCAAAATTAATTGAGTTTAAAGTAAAAGACTCAAAGAAGCTTACTCCGAAAAGACGTGAGATACTATCTGTGAAGATAAAGCAGAACTGTATTAGTTATGAAATTTTGGTGATTCCTGCAAAAGATATAGATGATATGCGAAAGGTTATGACTTTAAATGAAATTGAGGTTTATGCCTTTTCAAAAATAATAAAGAAATTGAAACCTGATATTTGTTATGTTGATTCTGCAGATGTAAATGAAAAACGTTTTGCAGATGATATTCTTGCTAATCTTTCCTTTAAACCTGATATTGTTTCAAAACATAAAGCAGATGATATCTATCCTGTTGTTAGTGCTGCATCTATTATTGCAAAAACTAAAAGAGATGAAGAGATTAGAAATATTGCTATGGAATTAGAAAAAAAACTTAATCTTCCTATGGGTAGTGGTTATCCTGCTGATCCTATAACACAAAAGTTTCTAAGAAAATGGCTTGATAGATACAGAATTCTACCACCATATGTTAGGCGTTCTTGGAAGACTACAAAAAATATTTTAAGAGAAAAAAGTATTAAAAAAATCGATAATTTTTAATTTTGAATTACTTTATAAAAAAGATTTAGAGATGGTAGGGTCTGGACCATTAAAAGCAGGATATTTTTAAATGTGAATATTATATTTTTTTGGTGTTTGGAATTTTTCTGATCCAGACCCAATAAAAATTTTTTATTTATTAGATAGGATGGGATGTATAAATCCTGGAAGGATTGTAATGATATTTAAGGTTAATCTGGTAAAATGTCAAAATGACAAAATACCAAATAACTGGTTTTTTTATGTATTTTTTAAGTGTAAATATCTGTTACATGCTTCTACGCTTTTTATTAGCTGCTCTATGTTTAATGGTTTTGTGAGGTAATCATAAATATATGAGCCGAGTACACCTAGTTTTTGATAGTCTTTTGTTCCTTTACCTGTAATTATTTCTATTGCTACGTCTTTTGTATAACCTTTTTTTGCTATTTGATTTATTGTCTGCCAGCCATCCATTACCGGCATCATTATATCTATTAGTATTATACCTCTAAATCCTTTTTCTAATTCTTTTAAGCAATCTAATCCATTTGTTACTGTTATTACGTCATAGTTTTGTCGTTCAAGAATAGTTTTTAGCGAAATGAGGATGTCAGGCTCGTCATCAACTATCATTACTCTTTTGTTTATGTCTATTTTTTCACCATCCTATTTAATATCTTATCCATATTAATTTTTGTAAAATATGATATTTAAAATTAACTTGGTATTATGTCATATTGAAAATATTTGGTAGAAAAAAATAATATAAAAAAAGAAAAAAATTGTGTTTTATTGATTTTTTTCTTTGAATTCTTCTAAGAATTTGCAGAGAGCAGATACGCCTTCAATTGACATTGCATTGTATAAAGATGCTCTCATACCACCGACATCTCTATGTCCTTTTAGGCCGATTAGATCTTTTTTCTTTGCTTCATCTACGCATTTAGCTTCAAGTTCTGGTGTTGTTAAATTAAAAGTTATATTCATAAGAGATCTGGATTCTTTTTTTGCTACTCCTTTGTAAAACCCGTTTGATTTATCTAATATATCATAAAGCATTTTTGCTTTTTTACGGTTATGTTTCTCCATAAATGGGATTCCACCTAGTTTTGTAATGTGTTCTAGGACTAGTTCACATAAATAGATAGCAAAACAGGGGGATGTATTATATAAAGAATCTTTTTCTGCATGGGTCTTCCATTTAAGCATTGTTGGTGTATTTTCTGGTACTCTGTTTAATAAATCATCTCTTACTATTACTACTGTTACTCCAGCAGGACCTAGATTTTTTTGTGCTCCTGCATAGATTACACCAAATTTTTTTACATCTATAACTTTATCAATAAAATTTGATGACATATCACATACAAGGGGAACTTGGTTTGGTACCTTTGGCCATTCCTGCCATTCTATTCCTCCTATTGTTTCATTACCGGTTATATGTGCATATGCGCCATTGTTACTGAATTGTACATTTTTTGGTATATATGAGAACTTTTCATCTTCCGAGGATGCAACAATTTTTACTTCACTGTATAGTTTTGCTTCTTTTATTGCTTTTTTTGCCCAGGCTCCGGTATGTACATACTCCATAGGTTTACCATTTATTTGAAGGTTGAGTGGTGCCATAAAGAACTGAGTTGAGGCGCCACCTTGTAACCATAGGATTTTGTAGTTAGTAGGGATACCCATAAGTTCTCTGAGTAGTTCTGATGCCTTTTTATGTACTTCATCGTATTCTTTGGATCTATGAGATATCTCTAATACCGACATTCCTGTTCCATGAAAATCTAATAATTCTTCTTGTGCTTTTTTTAATACTGGTAATGGTAATGTTGCTGGGCCTGCAAAAAAATTGTAAACACGTTTTTTCATAAATTCTACCTCATAATATTATTTTTGAGCCAGTGTATAAAAAAGTGGGATTTAAATAATTCGGATAACTTTTGTAAAGAAGTAGGGTAATTGTTGTACAACAAGTCTTTTTAAATAAAAACTCTAAAATTAGTGTTGTATGAGGTTTTGAAAAAATGAAGCGCTTATTGAGTATGGCTTTAAAGAATCGTTTTGATATGGCAAAAGAAGATGCTGTTGCTCTTGCTAAAACTGTTGAAAAGATTTTTGGGGGTCAAGATGAAATAGAAGATTTTAATATAGATAAATATGCAAGAGCGGTTTTATATGAGCTTCAACTGGAGAATCTGTTAAAGCAAAGGCGTGAAGAATTCAAAGAAAACGGTAAAATGACAAGAAAATACTATTGGTCTTTTAATGATGATATGATAAAACAAGCAGCCTATGAAGAAAAACTTGATGATCCATATAAAATTTATAAAAAAATTCCCAAAGAAGCATGGATAACTCATAGTTATTGTAACTAAAAAAACAAATTTTTTTTTTAATTATATATCGATGGTGGTTCTAAGATTTGTTCATATTGAATAATTTCTCGGATATTTTTTTCTTTTTCACGTACTTTTTTTAGTTCAACTCGTATATCAAAAATAATTTGAAATATAAAATACATTGATAATGTAAAGCTTAAAGCTGCGATAATAAAAACTATTAATAAAAAAATGTTTGTTTGTATTTGTATTAGATTATTTAGTATTAAAAACCCTAACCAGGCAGTTGATAATATGATTAGTAAGACCCAGAAGGTCATAGTCATGGTAAGTGCCTTTACTTGTCTCATTTTTTTTATTCCTTATTTTAATTTGTTGTTTTACAAGTACTTAAATATTTCTTAAAAAATATATTAAATTCTATTTATAGTTTGTTTTATAGTGTATTTTTAAGTTTTTTAAGTTTTAATAAAGATTTTTTAAAAACTTTATTTGCTATATCTGCTAGTAAAAAAATATATTTTTTATCACAATATAGTTTCCCGTTTAAACCAACTGGTGAATCAATACGTTCAGTACTTGCTATTTCAACTATTATGTTTTTTTCACTTGTTTTAAATGCAGTATTTTTAAAACCACATGTAACTGCTATTTTAACAAGTTTATCTGCTGATTCTATATTTTTTGCATATACATGAATAATTGGTGATTGTGCAAGAAACCATATTTGGCCTTTACCTGAGCTTTTTTCTAATGCTAAAAAAACGTCTTCAGGTTTTATTTTTCTATGCCATTTACCAAGAAATTCTGCGTTTTTTTTATCTCCAAGATCAGGTAGTTCAAGTAGGACTATTCTACCATAGCAGCTACTACTAGTATAATAATTCTTATTTGAATTTATTATATCTATTATTGGTATTATTCCTATATCGACTAATTTTTCTTTTTTAGCGATTTGAAGTTTTTCAAGTGTCTGTTTTTTGTTTTTAGTAAAATCTTTTTCCTTTATCATATGTTATTAATCCTTTTTTTAATTATTATATCTCTTTTCTTTAGCTCTTTAAAAAAATATTTTGGATTAATTATTTCTTCAGATGTAAAAACACCATATTTATTTATTATTTTTTTTTCTATCATTTGCGCAATTATTGATACCGGATAGCCTGTAGTTCTCATCATAGCAGTTATGTTGTTTTTTTTATCAAAATAATCAACCATTGTATACTCAGTTTTTGTTTTTTTATTGTTTTTTATGCCTTTTGCAAAAACTTTGAGTAATACTACGTCTTCACCAGTCGTAGGAATTAATTTTTCAAGAAATTTAATTAGTATTTCTCTTGGGTTTATCTTTAATCCATTAATATTTATTGGTTTATCATAACCAAGTCCTAATTCTAGTAATAACTTGAATTTTTCACAGTGACCTGGATATCTTATAGTCTTATAATCAAGATATTTAATTATATATCTAAATGTATATGGTAGTGTTGAGCAACCACCAGATGTAATAAATGCCTCCATATCTCCAAATGGTTTTGGAAAAATAATTTTCTCAAGTTCAGTCATTGATTTCTTATAAACTATTTTTTTATTATAAAGAACAATTGCATCTTGAGCATATTCATTAATCAGACCATTTGGTGAAAAAACAAATTGGTAATTAAAAGGTGGTATAGGATTTTTAGGCAATCCA
>Ga0209254_10000535_pt1 | contig 31270 bp, 15 predicted proteins | sample FrelakmetDIP11DI_FD_187148 | JGI IMG/M metagenome (GOLD analysis project Ga0209254, IMG submission 187148) | Freshwater lake sediment microbial communities from the University of Notre Dame, USA, for methane emissions studies - DIP11 DI (SPAdes)... | ecosystem: Environmental > Aquatic >... | reverse complement strand
CAATTGCTCCCGACCCAGGTACGCCTTTACCCACCGACACGCCGTATACTGCTGTCGCTGAAGTCGAAAAACTGGCTGGCTTTGATATAAAAGAACCCACATATTTACCAATTGAAGTATCTTTCGATTTTGCTACTTACCAAAAGCCACCGTTTCCTAATGTAACTCAGTATTTTAAATACGGCGATAGGGGAACTATTTTTCGAATTGTTCAAGAGCCGCAAGAAGAAGCACTCCCAAATCCTGACGCCTGTGGAGCAAATGGAAACGAATGCGAAACCCTACAGATTGGCAACATAACTGTCAAATACCGCCTGACTACCCCAACAGAATCCTTGATGTGGAATATTGATGGTTTTTCATTTCACCTCCTCAGAACTGCTGGCGAACCTAACAAAATCTACAAGGATGAACTCATGAAAGTTGTGGAAAGCATGAAGTAATCAAAACACCCAACACAGCGTGCACTGAAAGCTGGGGATTCTGACGCATTTTCAAGCATTTTTCCCCAGCCTAGCCCTCCGGGACAGGCTGGTTGCAAGTTTTTTCTACTCCCGACCCCTCCTCAAAACTTTACCGCCTGCTGATACCGCAAATCGTTTGTTAGCATGCAAACAAGAAAAGACATCAGACTGTAGGGAAACAAATGGATCAAAACACACCTGTAAAACAGCAAACCTGGCCAAAAGATGGTAAGGAAATGGTGTACGTCCCAGAAGGTGAATTTCTTTACGGTGAAAACAAAGAACGGCTAATTTTGCCTGCATTTTGGATCGATAAGACACCTGTAACCAATGGCGAATTTGCACTTTTTGTGTATACAACAGGATACGTGACCACTGCTGAAAAGGCTGGCATAGGATGTGCTAACATTCGTGGGAAATGGGAAGATATCAATGGTGCAAACTGGCGATACCCAGGTGGTTATGAATTAGGAAGTATTGAGAACATGGCAAAACACCCGGTTGTGCAGGTTAGCTGGAATGATGCAATGGCTTTTGCCATATGGGCCGGCAAGCGATTGCCGACTGAACATGAATGGGAAAAGGCGGCCAGAGGCAGAGATGGACGGGTGTATCCCTGGGACGATCCAGAACCCACACCTGAACTGTGTAACTTCAACAAACATGAAGGCAGGACAACACCGGTTGGGAAGTATTCACCGCAAGGGGATAGTCCTTTTGGATGTGTGGATATGTCAGGCAATGTTTGGGAGTGGACAGCCAGCCAGGAAGGGAGTAGAGGCAGAGTGCTGCGAGGGGGTGGTTGGTCGCATCCTGTTGAGTATGTTCGATTGTATTTGCGTTCGATTCATGATTTAGAGGAATGCTTTGATACAGATGGGTTCCGGTGCGCCTGTGATGTATTCATAACAGGATGATTCTTTGCTGAGAAAATTCGGTATATTAACCCAAGCTGAAGCAGACCTGGCGAGAAACGTGCGCGAATGTTTGCGGACTGGTTTTCGGCCCAGTACTACCAGAATTCACCTTTCGAATCTTCTGGCTGGCGAAAGGGCAATTGAAGGTGCTTCGCGAGGTATCGTTTAAAGATGGGTATACGGGAGAACTGGCGATGACGCGCTTCAGCCACGACCCGGGTTCACCGGGCATGAACAGGGGGTTGAGGTATGTGAATCCGTGAATTGGGTGCGCGGAGCGCTGCGAAGACGCTACGACGCAGGAACATCGTAACGAGAGAAACATTCCGAAAACTACAGAGTTATTCAGGATCGCAAGTGACAGGTTTCGTTCAATGATACCAGGGTGAAATCATCCCCATCAACTTCGAAGACATTAATGGCGCAGGTATCCTGCTTGATCCGCCAGAAGCGATCGTTGCCCAACTGCAACACGCCAAGCAGGATCATGCGGTTGATCACCGTGTGACCCACCAGCACAATGGTTTCTCCCAGGTGCCGGTCGGTCAATTCTTGGACCGTTTGCATGAGGCGGGTGTGAAGCTCATCCAGGGTCTCGCCGCCTGGGATGCGCGCCAAATGAGGCTGGTTATACCAGGCATCGATCTCTTCAGGCCAGCGCTGGCGAGCTTCATCTGGCGATAAACCCTGCCAGTCGCCGTAATCGATGTCGACCAGTCCTGGATGAGGTCGAACCTCCAGGCTGTGGTGACCGGCGATGGCTTCGGCGGTCATAACAGAACGAGAGAGGGGGCTGGTGTAAACCGCAGCGGGCAGCCATTCGGCTGCGATGCGTTTTCCTGTCGCTTCCGCCTGGGCTATTCCGGTTTCATTTAAGGGTATATCTACCCGGCCGCGGAAGCACTCTATTCGGTTCCATTCGGTCTGGCCGTGACGCACAAGTATGATGCGGGTCATTTTCCACCTTCGAAGAAATCGAGGATCAAATCAAGAATTATTCAAAAACTACCGGACCCGAGTCGAGGTGCGGTGTATATGTAAAATTTTACCAACGATTGTTTGAATTCTCCTTACCCAACGAGGAACCTGTTGGGTTTCGTGTCTCAACCCAACCTACGGTAAGTTAGCATTCGCGGTATACTACCCCGCGCACATGAGAACCGCCCTCGTCCGCAACTTCTGCATCATCGCGCACATCGACCACGGTAAATCGACGCTGGCCGACCGCCTGCTGCAGCTGACCGGCACTATTTCCGACCGGGATATGACCGAGCAGGTGCTGGACAGCATGGACCTGGAGCGCGAGAAGGGGGTGACGATCAAGGCTTCGGCGGTGCGCATGAGCTACAACGCCAGGGACGGGCAGACCTACGAATTGAACCTGATCGACACGCCCGGGCATGTCGACTTCGGCTACGAGGTCAGCCGGGCGCTGAACGCCTGCGAGGGGGCGCTGCTGGTGGTGGACGCCTCGCAGGGCATCGAAGCCCAAACCATCGCCAACCTGTACCTGGCACTGGAAGCAGACTTAGAAATCATCCCGATTATCAACAAGATCGACCTGCCGTCGGCACACCCAGACCAGGTGGCCGACGAGATCAGCAGCCTGATCGGTATCCCTGCCGACCAGATCCTGCGCATCTCGGCCAAAGCCGGATTGAACGTGGAAATCGTGCTGGAGAAGATCGTGGAGCTGGTTCCGCCGCCGAGCGGGGATGAAGCCGCCCCACTCGAAGCGCTGATCTTCGACTCGCATTACGACCCGTATAAAGGCGTTGTGGCTTATGTGCGGCTGGTGGATGGCCAGATCCGCCCGACTGACACTCTGCTATTGATGATTAGCGACGTGACCCTGAGACCGATCGAGATCGGCATCTTTGCTCCCGCCCTGCTGCCGACCGACCTGCTTTCGGCAGGCGAGGTGGGCTACGTGGCCACCGGATTGAAAACGGTGCGCGAGTGCCGGGTGGGCGATACGCTGACCCAGGCCGAACGTCCTGCCAAAACACCACTTCCCGGCTACCGCAAGGTGAAGCCGATGGTGTTCGCCGGCATCTACCCGGTAGAGGGCGAAGACTACGCTGACCTGAAGGACGCATTGGAAAAACTGCAGCTGAACGACGCCTCGCTGGTATACGAGCCGGAGACCTCACAGGCGCTGAATTTTGGCTTCCGCTGCGGATTCCTGGGCATGTTCCACATGGAGATCATCCAGGAGCGACTGGAAAGGGAATACGACCTGGATATCATCGTCACGGCGCCTTCGGTGGAATATGAAGTGCTGCTGAACAACGGAGAATTGATCCGGATCGATTCTCCAGCCGCCTTACCGGAAGAAGGGGAAATTGCCGAGATCCGCGAGCCGTGGATGAAAATAGAGATCTTCACCCCGACCGAATTTTACGGCACGGTGATGGAGCTGGCCACCAACCGCCGGGGGATCTTCAAGGAGCAGGAATACCCCGCCCCCAAGCGCGTGATGCTGGCGTTCGAGATCCCGCTGTCCGAATTAATCGTGGATTTCTTCGATTTGTTAAAATCGCGCACACGCGGCTATGCCTCGCTTGATTACCAGTTCGAGGAGTACCGACCGGACGACCTGGTGAAGCTGCAGATCCTGGTGAACGAAGAGCCGGTGGACGCCCTGGCGACGATCGTGCACCGTGAAAATGCCTACCACCGCGGCCAGGCGCTGATCACCCGGCTGAAGGAGCTGATCCCGCGGCAGCTGTTTACGGTGCCAATCCAGGCATACGCTGCAGGTAGAGTGATCTCGCGCGCCAATATCAAAGCGCTGCGCAAAGACGTGCTGGCGAAGTGCTACGGGGGCGATATCACCCGCAAGCGCAAGCTGCTGGAAAAACAGAAAAAAGGCAAGAAGCGCATGAAGATGGTCGGGAACGTGGAGATCCCCCAGGAAGCGTTCCTGGCGGTGCTGCGAGTAGGGGAGGATTGAAATCGTAATAGAAAAGAAGGGCAGAGACTGGAAGAGGATCATCCCAGGCCTGGTGATCAGCCTGGCCTCCCTGATAGCGATCTACGTGATCATCGACCTGGAGCGATTCATCCAGGCGCTACGGATGGCGGATTACCGCTTCGTGGCGCTGGTTTTCGGATTCACCGTGTGCTGGCTGCTGGTGCGCGGCGTGGTCTGGCGCACCCTGCTACAGGAGAAAGCTACCTTCGCGCAAACCTTCTGGGCGGTAAACCAGGGCTATTTGCTCAACAACCTGCTGCCCTTCCGGCTGGGAGAGGTCGGGCGATCTTTCCTGCTGAGCCGCAAGGCCGGCCTGGGCTTCTTCCACGTGCTGTCTACAGTCGTGATTGAACGCTCCCTGGATGTGGTGTTTGCTGCCGGCATCCTGCTGGCAGCCCTGCCCTCGGTGATTGGGGCTGCCTGGGCACGGCAAGCAGCGTTCGCGGCAGGCGGCCTGGTGCTGGCATTTTTATTCTTCCTGTACCTGTTGGCGCATTTTCGCGAAGCGGCGGTCAAAGCATATACTACGCTTTCCAGGCGATGGCAGTTTCTTGGGAGGTTCAGCAGCCAGTTAAGCGCATTTCTCAACGGCCTGGCGGTGCTGGACGATCCCCGGCAGTTTCTAAAAGCGATCTTCTGGATGGCGGTGGATTGGGGTGTGGCGATCCTAATGTTCTACTCGCTAATGCTGGCATTCTTTCCGGACGCACAGCTGGTATGGGGGCTATTTACCCTGGGTGTGATGGCTATCGGCATCGCGGTACCCTCTTCGCCAGGGGCCGTCGGTGTGCAGGAGCTGGCCGTGGTGGGAGCGCTGGCGGCGTTTAAGCTGGACGCCTCGGTGGCACTGGCAGCGGCGATTACTGCCCACCTTTCCAACTACCTGATCACGGGGATATTGGGCGCCTATGCCTTGATGAGAGATGGCGAGACCCTGGCTAACGTGTACAACAGCGTGCGCCATATATCCACAGAGCCACCTCCCAGCGAGTCCCTGGAATAAATGCACATCCTAACCGCCCTGACCTACTACCGCCCGCACTATTCCGGGCTGACGATTTATGCCGAAAGGGAAGCGGTGGCGTTGGGGAAACGCGGTCACCAGGTGACCATCCTGACCTCGCGGTTTGACAACCAGCTCCCAGCGAATGAACGCCGGGATGGAATCGAGATCGTGCGCCCAAGAGTTTTGTTCCACATCAGCAAAGGGGTGATCATGCCCAGCATGCCTTATTGGGCCTGGAAACTGGCCCGCAAGGTGGATGTGATCCAGCTGCACGTGCCGCAGCTGGATGCGGCCTTGATTGCATTGCTGTGCAAGCTGATGGGGAAACCGATCGTGCTCACCTACCACTGCGACCTGCGCCTGCCCGGCGGAGCGATCCACGCTGCGGCCAACCTGGCTTCGAACCTGGCAAACCGCATTACTGCCAGCCTGGCGGACGTGGTGGTCACCAACACCCAGGATTACGCGCAAAACTCGACCTTTTTGAAGCGCTACCTGAACAAGCTCCAAACCATCTACCCACCTGTGGAAATCCAGCCTTTTACCCAGCCTGCAGTTGAGGCATTCCGGGAGAAATACAGGATTATCGCCGGACAGCGCCTGATCGGGATGGCTGCACGGCTGGCGGCGGAGAAGGGCGTGGAATACCTGGCTAAGGCCATCCCCGAGGTGTTGGAGCGCCACCCCACGGCACGCGTCCTGTTTGTCGGCCCATACCAGCAGGTGCTGGGAGAGGACGCCTACGCAAGACGCGTGATCCCGCTGATCGAGAACCTGGGGGAGCACTGGACATTTCTGGGCGTCCTGCCGCCGGAAGAGATGGCGGTGTTCTTCCATTTATGTGAGGTAACGGTCCTACCCAGCCTGAATTCTACCGAGTCGTTTGGCCTGGTACAGGTCGAGTCGATGGCCTGCAATACACCGGTGATTGCGGCGGACCTGCCAGGCGTGCGGGTGCCCGTGCTGGTTACGAAGGCGGGCCTGCTGGTGCCGCCAGAGGATACCGAGGCGCTGGGGCGAGCTTTGATTTCGATCCTGGACAGACCTGGTGAATATAAGGGGATGACTGAAGCCCTGATCAGGGAGTCAACCCCGGAAGCCGTGGCGAAGAAGTACGAGGAAATCTTCGAAAAGCTGACCGAGGGTAAAAGACCGAAGTAAGAGGAAAAGGCTGAGGTAAGGGTAAAAGACTGAGGCAAGCGTAAAAGACTGAGGCAAAAGGAAGAAATGACTCAGTCAGTTGGAAAAAGAAGTCTTTGTAAGGGTGAAGGTGTCGCTGAATGAATTCAACGCCTGAAAAGAGAAACATGCTGAAGCATGTTTAAAAGAGGAGAATTGAAAACGCAAGCAACAACCGGATCCGGCAATCCAAAAAAAGATTACCTGTGGCTGCACCTGAAGGAGCTGCCTTATTTCAGGGCGCTGATGAGAGCGCAGGAGGCCAGTTTTTATGCCCAGCTGGATTTTCCGGCTCCCGTCCTGGACGTGGGCTGCGGTGATGGCCATTTTGCGACGGTCGCTTTTAACCAGCCAATAGATGTGGGGCTGGATCCGGGGATTTCGCCGCTGCGAGAAGCTGCCGGTCGGGGCGCCTATCGCCTGCTGGTTCAGTCGGATGGTGGGAATATGCCTTTCCCGGACGGTTACTTCGCCAGCGCCTTCAGCAATTCGGTGCTGGAACACATCCCGCAGGTGGAGGCTGTCCTGGCAGAAACCTTTCGGGTGCTGCGTCCTGGAGCGCCTTTTATTTTTTGCGGACCCAACCAGCACTTCCTGGAAAACCTCTCGATTGGGAGTTTCCTGGATGGTATTCATTTAGGGAAAGTTGGTGATGCTTACCGCAGTTTCTTTAACCGCATCTCCCGCCATTATCACAGCGACGCTCCTGAAATTTGGCAGAAGCGGTTGGAGAAGGCAGGATTCAGCCTGGAACGCTGGTGGACGTATTACACACCTGGAGCGCTGCACGTCACCGAATGGGGCCATTACCTCGGCCTGCCGGCGCTGGTGAGCAAGCTGCTGACCGGACGCTGGATCCTGGCGCCGTTTAAATGGAACCTGGCGATTACCGAGAGAATCACACGACGGCATTACCAGGAGGCAGCTGCCAGCGATGACGGGGTGTGCACATTCCTGATCGCCAGGCGCCAAAGTTAATGAACTTTCATTTTTAACAAATTTCGCGAGAAGGTAAAATGTGCTCAGGAGTGGTATATAATTTTCTCTTATGGATGAACCCAGCGTCCTGGATTACTTGAAATCCAGGTTGATGCCGTGGAAATACCCCCGCCTGAATATCCCGGAAGAGACAGACACTTACAGCCTACAACCTGATGAGAGGCTGGAGAGTGATATCACCCCGGCGATGGCGGTGATTTCAGCGGAAAATGCAGCTGAAGAAACCAACCTTAAACCTGAAACTACCAGGGCTGAAGCAGCCCAAATCAAACTTCCCTGGCGCAGCCTGGCGGCGCTGATCCTGGCGCTGGCAGCCCAATGGAGCCTTGCTCCCGGTCCCGAGCGTTCGGCTCAACCAGGAGTTGTTTTGCTGGCTGGTGCGATTGCTTTGTTGGTATGGGCGTATTGGCGAAATGAATGGCGGCTAGCGCCGGTTCCTAACTCACTGGAAATTGAAGACAATCCGGTATTGAACCTGACACCATTTTTAGCTGCGCTGGCAACCGGCATCCTCACGTTTATAAGCTTCGCGAGTCTTGAATTCAATTTCATCAACACTTCGCTGCTGCTGATCACGGTTTTACTCGGCGCGCTGGCATTTCTTCCCAAGAGCTCAAAATCAGAAGGCGGAGGGATCTACCTTATTGCGGCTATGCGCAATTCATTGTCCGGCTGGCGTTTTTCCTGGCGCTGGATAGGAATTGCAGGGGGTATCCTGCTGGTGATCTTCTTCCGCTACTACCGCCTGCATACGGTGCCTCCGGAAATGAACAGCGATCACGCCGAAAAGATCCTGGATGTGCTGGGCGTGCTCAACGGTCACAGTGGCGTCTTCTTCCCGAGCAACGGCGGGCGTGAGGCACTGCAGTTTTACCTGGTGGCAGCCCTGCACAAGTACCTGCACATCCCGCTGGGTTACGACATTCTCAAGCTGGTGACTATAACAGTGGGATTCCTGGCACTGCCCTTCATATACTTGATTGGGAAAGAGATCGCCAACAAGCGGGCAGGCTGGCTGGCATTTATTCTGGCAGGCATCGCCTACTGGCCGAATGTGGTATCCAGGGTGGGGATGCGCTTGCCGTTTTACATGCTCTTCACGGCCTCCACGTTGTATTTCCTGCTGCGAGGCATTCGCAGCGGGCGGCGCAGGGATTACATCCTGGCGGGGATTGTACTGGGAATCAGCTTCTACGGCTACTCGGCAGACCGCATCCTGCCATTCCTGGTGCTGGCGGCGGTTGGTATTTACCTGCTTTCGCCCCAGTCATCAGGGAAGCGCTTGAAGACGGTGGTCTCCACTTTCGCCCTGGCATTTATGGCTTTCATAATTTTCCTACCCTTGCTGCGTTTCATGCTGGAGGAACCGCAGGGGTTCTTTTTCAGGACGCTGACGCGCATGGGGAGCCTGGAAAAACCCCTGGAGGGGCCAGTTGGGATGATTTTGCTCAGCAACCTGTGGAACGCCTTGAAAATGTTCTCCTGGTCGGGTGGTGTGGTGTGGCCGATATCGATCCCGGACTACCCGGCCCTGGGTATGGTCAGTGGAGGACTGTTCTACCTGGGCGCGGCCCTGGTGCTCCTGCGTTTCGTACATAAGCGGAACTGGCTCGATATTTTTTTGCTGCTGTCGATTCCCATCCTGATGCTGCCTTCGATCCTTTCGCTGGCCTTCCCGGCTGAAAACCCAAGTCTCTACCGAACCGGTGGGGTGATTGTGCCGGTTTTCCTGATGGTGGGCCTGGCACTGGATGGACTGATGAGGGCAGTTGAGAATCCGATGAAATATCCCCTCTCCAGGCGGCTGGCCTGGGGCCTGGCAGCCGGGCTGATAACCCTGTCGATACTGCAAGAATACGACCTGGTATTCAACAAGTATTACCAGCAGTACCGGATATCCGCCTGGAACAGCTCGGAGATGGGGCAGGCGGCCAGGAACTTCACCGGATTGTCCGGACGGCCGGATGCGGTGTGGGTGGTCGGCTACCCTCACTGGGTGGATACACGCCTGGTGGCCTTGAATGCAGGCTTTCCAGGGAAAGATTTCCAGATATTCCCAGAATTGTTGGAGTCTACCCTGAGCGACGACGGCTCAAAGATGTTCATATTAAATCCACAAGATGCAACTTCACAGGAGAAGCTCAAACAGCTGTACCCGTCGGGCTGGTTCCAGGAGATCCAATCCAAGGTTGAATCCAAGAATTTCATGCTCTTCCTGGTGCCACCGGGAAACACGCAGACGCCGTAGAAACTTATCTTCATAGACAATATTGTTCATCCATCCCTATGAGCCAACCATCCACCCCGACACAGCCTGATTCCAGAAAAGCTAACCTGCGCGAGGTGTTGGTTTTCCTGCTGCTGCTGGTCATCCTGGCTGCCGGCGCGTATTTCCGATTCTCAGGGATCTGGTGGGGAGAGTACCAGTACCTGCATCCCGACGAACGCTTCCTGGTGTGGGTTGGGTCGGACATTTCTCCAGTCGAGTCGGTGGGCGACTACTTCGACACAGCGAATTCCAGCCTGAATCCGCACAACGTGGGGCATGGGTTCTACGTGTACGGCACCTTCCCCATGTTCCTGGCACGTTACGTGGTTGAATGGATTTTCGAGCACTCCGGATTCGACGTAATGACCCAGGCCGGAAGGGTGCTTTCGGCGGCTATGGACCTGGCGACGGTTTTGCTGGTCTTCCTGACCGCCGGGAGGCTATACGACAGGCGGGTCGCTGTGCTGGCGGCGGCTTTCTCGGCCGCGACCGTCCTGCAAATCCAGCAATCGCATTTCTTCACTATGGACACCTTTATGAACGCCTTCATGCTCCTGGCGTTCTATTTTGCGGTGCGGGTGGCGAAGCTGAAAGCGGCGGATTTTCGCTTTGATGAAGAAAAACCGAATTCGGAAATTACCAGTGCTGCTGATGAAATTACAAATTTAAACAGTAGATCTACAAAAGGCCTGGCAGGGGGCATTAAAAGATTAGTTGAAAACCCGCTTTTCATGCCAAGTCTTGGATTCGGGATCACTTTGGGATTGGCAGCCTCATCCAAGCTGGACGCTGCGCCGATGGCACTGGCACTTCCCGCAGCGATGACCTTGCTGGCGACCAAGATTCCCTCGGTTCAGCGGAACCGGTACGGCATCCAGGCAATCGGGTACCTATTCCTGGCAGCCGTGGTAAGTGTGCTGCTGTTCCGCATCTTTCAACCGTATGCTTTCAGCGGACCGGGCTTCAGTGGGATCGTTCCCAATCCCCAATGGGTCAATAACATTCGCGAACTGATGAGCCAGGGTTCGGGGGATGTGGATTTTCCGCCCGCGATGCAGTGGGCGCGCCGCCCGCACTGGTTTTCATTTCAAAATATCGTGCTGTGGGGCCAGGGACTTCCGTACGGGCTGCTGTCCTGGTTCGGGTTCTTGTGGGTCGGATGGCGCATCCTGCGTGACTATAAGCGACGTCCCGAGGAATGGATCAGCCATGTAATGATCTGGGGATGGACCGCCTTTTATTTCGCCTGGCAATCGATGCGAATGAATCCTACCATGCGCTACCAGCTGCCGATCTACCCGATGCTGGCCATCTTTGCCGGATGGGCGGTGATTGCGTTATACGACCGAGCCCGAAAAATTTATCTTTCCAGCGCTGGCAGGAGCAGGAGGTTAATGAGGTTCGCTCCACTGCTGGCGATAGTGGCGGGATTGGCGGTGCTGGCTGCAACCTACGGGTATGCTTATGCCTTTTCTCGCATCTACGTCCGCCCTATCACGCGCATCGAGGCGTCGCGCTGGATCTACCAGAATATCCCCGGGCCTATCAACCTGAAGATCCAGACGGATGGGGGGTCGATCAGCCAACCCCTGCCCTTCCCTTACGACCGCAGTATCTCTCCCGGAGTGCCTTACTCGTACATCTTCACACCCACAACTGCCGGCAGGCTGGAGGCGGTGTATCTGCCCAGGGTGGTAGAAGAGACCGGAAGCGAACAGCCGATAGAGCTGGTGTTCTCGCTGTTCAGCTCCAGCGCACCTGAGGAGGCGCTGGCCAGCAAAACGATTTCCGACGTGATGTCAAACGGGGCGAACGGGAAGGCGAAGAGCCTGACATTCGAGCTGGACCAACCCGCCAACCTGGATGTTGAGACGAGCTACCGAGTCCAATTCGAGATACCGGGTGAGGCCTCGGCGGTCGCCGTCGACATCCCGATTCAATTGACTGTACAGCCAGCGGAGGCGGACCCGGCCAACCAACCTTTCGAACTACCCCTGGAGGCGCCGGCAACCATCATCCGGCCGGACGCGCCGCTGCTGGCGGATTTCACGGCGCCAATAGATGGATACCTCACCCACCTGAGAGTTGGTGGAATTTCCAGCCAGCAAGGTGAGCTGAACCTGCAGGAATTGCGGGCCGCGCTGCGAATTGCGAATAAATTCGGCGATGCGCAGGTCTCGCAGCTTGAAGCCCTTGAGGTAATGCCAGATGGAACAACCGCGTTTACGCTGAAGCAGCCACTGCCAATTGCTACTGGCGAAAAGTACCAATTTTCCATCGAAATATGGCCGAAGGGTGGAAAAATCATACTTAGAGGTTTTCCGGTGGCAAATGAAGGCGAGTGGGATGATGGCCTTCCGCTGCGATTGGACGGCTTGGACGGTTTCGGAGGGATTTTCCCCCTCAATCTCGATTTCAACATGTACTGGGACGACAATCCGGAGAAACTTGAACGCTTCCTGAGGATCCTGGACCAGACCGAATATATATTGATCTCATCCAACCGCCAGTGGGGCACCCTGCCGCGCATACCGGAACGCTTTCCACTGACCACAGCCTATTACCGTCACCTGATCGGCTGCCCGGAAGAACTGGAGATTGGCGACTGCTTCCGGGTCGCGCGCCCGGGGACTTACCAGGGTGAGCTGGGCTTCGAGCTGGTTGAGACCTTTCAATCCGACATCACCCTCGGCCCAATCCGGATAAACGACCAGTTTGCCGAGGAAGCTTTTACAGTTTATGACCACCCGAAGGTCCTGATTTTCAAGAAGACCGGGACTTATGATCCCGAAACGGTAAGAGCCCTGCTTGACAAGGTTGACTTCGACAAGATCATCCGCATGCCTCCGATGCGCTACCCGGCGAATCCCAGCGACCTGATGCTGCCGCTGAAGCGCTGGGCAGAACAGCAGCGCGGCGGAACATGGTCTGAGATTTTCAACAGCCAGGCCCTACACAACCGGTTTCAAGCTCTGGGAGTCGTGGTCTGGTACCTGGCTTTGGGCCTGCTGGGGCTGGTGTGCTACCCAATCCTGCGACTGGCGTTCCCCGGCCTGGAAGACGGCGGCTACCCGCTTTCTCGAACCGCCGGGTTGTTGATCCTGTCTTACCTGGTGTGGCTGGCTGGCTCATTGCGGATCGAATTTTCGCGCCTGACTATTACGCTGGTTTTCATTTTTATGCTTTTGGTTGGAGGAATCCTTGCATACCACCAGCGCAAGGGATTGGCCCAGGAGCTGCGACACCGAAAGAAATATTTCCTGCTGGTAGAAGGGCTGACCCTGGTGTTTTTCCTGGCATTCCTGCTGGTGCGATTCGGAAACCCCGACTTGTGGCACCAGTGGAAGGGCGGAGAAAAGCCGATGGATTTCTCCTATTTCAATGCGGTGTTGAAAAGCAGCACCTTCCCTCCTTACGATCCGTGGTACACAGGCGGCTACCTGAATTATTATTATTACGGGTTTGTGCTGGCAGGTGTGCTGACCAAGTGGCTGGGGATCATCCCGGCATTCGCTTACAACCTGATCCTGCCCACGCTGTTCAGCCTGATCGGCATGGGTGCATTTTCAATCGTATGGAACCTGTCTGCTAATTTCCAAAAACGGCCTGCCAGCGACGAAGCAGATATACCCGAATCTGACCCTGGATTGCTGCGCAGCAACAGGCTGGTTCCGGCGATCGCGGCCTCATTAGGAATGGCTGTCATGGGGAACCTGGGCACGGTGCGAATGATATTCCAGGGTTTCCAGAGGATCTCCGCGCCGGAAGGGAAAATTGAGGGGGCAAATATGATCCAGGAATGGATCTGGGCGCTGCAGGGATTCGTCAAGACCGTGCAAGGCGCGCACCTGCCGTACGGCCTGGGAGATTGGTACTGGATCCCCAGCCGGGTGATCCCGGCACCCGGTGAGATCGAGCCGATTACCGAATTTCCGTATTTTACTGTCCTGTACGGCGACCCGCATGCCCACTTATTTGCCTTACCGATCGCCCTGCTGGGATTGGGAGGAATTATCAGCATCGTGCTGGGGCAGGGACGTGCCAGGAATTGGCTGGGCGGACTCCTGGCGATGTTGATCACCGCCCTGGCGGTGGGCGCGCTCAAGCCGACCAACACCTGGGATTTCTATCCTTACCTGGTCCTGGGGATGATAGGCGTGGGAATCGCCTCCTGGCAAGGAGCCGCATCTTCTGATGGGATCAGGGATCGATTCAAGCTGCTGGAAATTCTTCCCCCGGTCGTACTACGGGTTTTACGGACGCTGACCAGCGTGGTGATTTTTGCAGGCCTGGCCTATTTACTATTCCTGCCGTATGAGCACTGGTACGCCCTTGGTTATTCAGAAGTTGAAATCTGGAAAGGGACACACACGCCGCTCAGCGCTTACCTGACGCATTGGGGGCTGTTCCTGTTCTTGATCGTCTCGTGGATGTGCGTGGAGAGCATTGACTGGATGGCAAGCACTCCAATTTCAGCACTGCGCAAGCTGAGACCATTTCGCAGCCTGGTCCTGATTGGCCTGCTGGTGCTGGCACTGCTGGTCATCTTCTTGCTGTGGCAGGGGGCAGGGATTGCCTGGGTGGTACTGCCGCTGATGGCCTGGGCGGGTGTTTTACTGTTTCGACCGGGTATCCCACTCAACAAACAAATCGTGCTCTTCCTCACCGGGACCGGCCTGGCGCTCACTTTAACCGTCGAGTTAATTGTCCTGCGCGGCGATATCGGCAGGATGAACACAGTATTTAAATTCTACCTGCAGGTGTGGACGCTGTTTTCGATCAGCGCAGCAGCCAGCTTCGGGTGGCTGGCCAGGAACCTGCCAGCCTGGTCATTGCGGACGCGCACAGCCTGGCAGTTCGTCCTGGTGATGCTATTCGTCGGCAGTGCACTTTACCCCATGACGGCTACGCTGGCGAAAATAAAAGACCGCATGACGGACCAGGCTCCCCACACCCTGAACGGCATGGACTACATGGCGCACGCCACTTACACGGATGAATGGGGGGAGATGGACCTGAGCCAGGATTACGAAGCCATTCGATGGATGCAGGAGAATATCAGCGGCTCGCCGGTTATCGTGGAAGCCAACCTGCGCGACCTTTACCGCTGGGGCTCGAGGTATACGATTTACACCGGATTGCCTGGAGTGGTGGGATGGGAATGGCACCAGCAGCAGCAGAGAGCGGTGATTCCAGGAGATTGGATCAGAAAACGCATTGATGAGATCGCCGATTTTTACCAGACCAGCGAGTGGGAGGCTGCACAGAAATTCCTGGATAAATACAATGTACAGTATATAGTCCTTGGCCAGCAAGAGCGCGGAAAATATCCGGGTGCGGGATTGGATAAATTTGCAGAAGCGGAAGGTATTCTGTGGCGCGAGGTCTTCCGCAGCGGTGATACGGTGGTTTACCAGGTAATCGGAGATTCAGAGGAATAATCTTGGCTTTTATCATTCTTTGGTACCTGATTTCTACCCTGCTCGGATTGTTTGCCTTTCCGCTTGCCTTCCGGCACCTGCGGGCCTTGCCGGACAGGGGGTATACGATCAGCCGGGCTCTCGGTCTGCTATTGTGGGGGTATGGGTTCTGGCTCCTGGCATCCTTCAATTTACTGGCTAATACCCGCAGTGTTTTGTTATTCAGCCTGATCCTTTTCGGGGCAGCAGGTGTTATCCTGGCCTATAAATTGGAAAAAGAAGAGGTCCGCCAGTGGTGGAAAAAGCAGCGGACATTTATATTGGCTGTAGAAATACTATTTCTGCTATGTTTTGCGGGATGGGTTTTCGTCAGGGGAACCAATCCCGAGGCGATCGGCACCGAAAAACCGATGGAGCTGGCTTTTATAAATGGAATCCTAGCCTCCCCGAACTTCCCGCCCCACGATCCGTGGCTATCAGGCTATTCAATCTCTTATTACTATTTCGGTTATATCCTGGTGGCCATGCTGGCGAAACTCAGTGGGACCAGCGGCGGGATCGCTTTTAACCTGGGGATTTCGCTGGTGTTCGGATTGAGTGCGATTGGAGCATTCGGCTTGGTTTTTAATTTACTTGCCTGTAACGAATCCCGAAATCAAATCGAAAATCCGCCAACTGCTGGCAGGAATATTTTACTGTCGCTGTTTGGACCGCTGTTCGTGCTGATCGCCAGCAACCTGGAAGGGTTTCTCCATGTGCTCCATAATCGAGGCCTGTTCTGGCTGAGAGATGAAAACGGCCAGCTGGTTTCGGGTGTTTGGAAATGGCTGGATATTAAAGATTTAAATATGCCGCCCAGCGAACCGCTGACATGGTTCCCGGACCGCTTCTGGTGGTGGTGGCGGGCTTCGCGTGTCGTCCAGGATTATGACCTGGCGGGGAATCCGAAAGAGATTATCGATGAATTCCCCTTCTTTTCGTATTTACTGGCTGACCTGCACCCGCACGTCCTGGCAATGCCTTTTGCCTTCCTGGCGATGACACTCGCTTTTCATATGCTTGTAAACACCGGAGACGGATCACTGCGTCTATTCCACTGGCGCATCAACCTGCGTACACTGGCATGGGGTTCTATATTAATGGTTCCAGCCAGTGTGGTCATCATCGGGATGGGGATCAGCCAGGTCAAGTTTATTCAGGCAGGATTCGGAATCCTGCTCCTAGCGCTGGCAGGCTTCGCGATGCTGCGCATGTGGAATACACTGGCAGAGCATGGGAGCCAGGTCCTGGTCCGGGCTGACCTGGGAAGTATTGAGATCGGCCGGGATATAAAGATCGAACCAGCAGGTTTTGTGCTGGCTGCCGTCGTTTTGGGAAGCCTGGCATTTTTGAACACCTGGGATTTTCCATTATATGTGGGGCTTTTTGCAGCCGCTTACGCGCTTGGTCTGCTGCTGTCCGGTAAGGTTAACCGAGGCGAGCTAGTAAAAGAATTCCTGTGGCTGTCCGTCTGCCTGGGACTGTCTGGCATCCTGCTGTTCATGCCTTTTTACCTGGGTTTCTCGTCACAGGTCGGGGGTGTCATTCCTAACCTGATTTATGTCACGCGCGGAGCACACCTGTGGGTGATGTTCGCGCCATTGATGATTCCGATCCTGGTTTTTTTGATCTATAAAATCAAGAACAGTCCACACAAGAGAAAGAGCCTGGTGAGGGGCTTTGCCTGGTCGCTGGCGGCAATCGCCGGATTATGGGCATTGGCGATGCTGGCGGGGGCAGCGATTGTCTCTGCCGGGGGGATCGTCCCGAGTGCCAGCCAGCTGTTCCAGGCTACACTGGCATCCCCCGGAGCTGCTAAACTGTTCCAGGCTGCCATTACGCGACGCCTGACCAGCCCGGGTGGATGGATCACTCTGCTGGTTATGTTGGGATTATCCCTGGCTATTTTGCAGCGCCTGATGAACTACCGCCCTGAACCGGAAGCAGAAGCAGATGGAGAAAACCGCAGCTTGATGAATCCTTCGATTGCCTTTATCTTGCTGGCGATCATATTTGGCGTTCTGCTGGTGCTCGGTCCTGAATTCTTCTTCCTTCAAGACCAGTTTGGCTGGAGAATGAATACCATATTTAAATTCTATTTCCAGGCCTGGCTGATCTGGGGAATTGCGGCTGCCTTCAGCTCCGCATACCTGCTGCTTAACCTGCGCCGTTTTGGTGGTCTGTTTTGGCGGCTGGGTCTGGTATTCCTGCTGGCTGCCAGCCTGGTATATCCTGTACTCAGCCTGTGGACCAAGACCAGTGGATTGCAGACCAAAGACTGGACGCTGGACAGCTCTGCATACCTGGAGCAGCAATCACCGGAAGTAATGGAAGCCATCCGCTGGTTGAAGACTGCACTTCCGGGCGTCATCGCTGAAGCGGTTCCGCCGGCAGGTGGAAGCTACACAGGTAATGCCGTGATTTCCACCCACACCGGATTCCCGGCGGTGCTGGGGTGGTTCGGACATGAAAGCCAGTGGCGGGGAGGTGGAGAGCTATTGAGCCCGCGCCAAAATGACCTGGCTGCCCTGTTCTGCTCAAAGGATTGGGAGCAAACTCGCAGCATCCTCGAGCAATACCAGATACGCTATGTGATCGTGGGGAACCTGGAAAGAGAAGCTTATCGAGCGGGGGGAAACAACTGTCCCGCCGGTTTGTACGAGGCAAAATTCCAGCGGTATTTGAAACCTGTTTTTCAGCTCGGTCAAACCGCTATTTATGAGGTCCCCCAGTTTGAGTAAAATGAACGATTGGCTGGCATGTTCATGTATACTTATCCTCGGTTAAATCACATGCAGATGTCACCATTTACCTCTTTTAATAGTCCTGGATGAGTGATTCGATGCCCATTCGTCGAATAACCGCAGAGCACGCACTGTATCTATTTGCGTTCGTTATTGGATGCTTTTTCCGGCTGTACAACCTGGGAAGCACGCCGCTGTCGGATTTTGAAGCCAGCCACGCCCTGCAAGCCCTGGCACAGCCATTGGACGCGAACAGCATCAGCAGTGTTGCACCGGCTTACATTATCCTTACCAGAGCGACATTCGATGTCTTCGGAAGCAGTGATCTGCTGGCGCGCTTCTGGCCTGCACTTGCCGGTTCGTTCCTGGTACTCGCACCGCTTTTCTTCCGGCGCGAGCTGGGGCAAAAGGCAGCTTTAATTTTGGCATTCGGCCTGGCTCTGGATCCTGGCCTGGTGGCGATTTCCCGCCTGGCGGGCGGCGCGATGATGGCGATTGCTTTCACTTTTTTCGCCCTGGGATGGATGTGGACGGGATTCCCCACCCTGGCGGGGGTATTTGCGGCCTCAGCCTTGTTGTCTGGATCGACATCGATCGTCGGGATCAGCATTTTCCTGGTCGTTTGGGGCACAGCCCGCCTCGTACACATACCTTTTCCATCATTGCATCCTATTCCCGATTTCAAAGCGCGGATCCGTCCAGCCCTGGCAGCAGCCGGGATAACATTCCTGGCTGCAGGGACGTTTTTCCTTTTTCGGACAGCTGATCTGTCGAGTATTGCGACCGGGATGGCTGGATATTTCAGCGGCTGGGCATCGACGAGCGAAAAATCTGCCGTGCAGATGCTTTTCATGCTGCTGATTTACGCTCCGCTTCCTTTCCTGTTCATCCTGACACAGGTCATCTACTGGCTTGTACGCCAGAGTATCTCGGAGGAGTCCATCAAAGCGCCTCCGGCCGGGACGCTGCTGTGGCTGGCAGCCAGTATTTTGATCGTGTTTATATACCCTGGAAAGCAAGCCTGGGACCTGGGATGGATCATCATACCGATGTGGGTGTTTACTGCTCAGACCCTCAGCCAGATGCTGCCAGAAAGAAAGCCGCACGTGATTTCACTGATCCTGGCGGGTACAATATTCACCCTGCTGGCACTCTTCTGGAACACCCTGGTCTCGTCTAGGCAGATCGTCGCCTTCTCCGCCTTCAACCTGCCCGAAAATGTAAGCAGGCTGTTGATCCAGCTGATCCTGTTTATTGGGGTGATCGGCCTGGGAGGTTTGAGTGCGCTGCTGGTATCACTGGGCTGGTCTCCCAAAACAAGCAGGGACGGGCTGGTCATTGGGCTGACAGCCGGATTTGTGTTTTACTCGATTTCAGCCATGTGGGGTGTCTCCCAGCTCAGGCAGAACCGGCCGGAGGAATTGTGGTCTCCCGGTCCTGCCGCAGGCCAGGTGGGTCTGTTCCTGGACACAATTCACCAGGTATCAGAACAAAATTCGGGTTTTGATAAAACGATCGATATCCTGTCAATCATAACCTCCCCCTCTATGCGCTGGGCTTTGCGTAACTTTCCACGAGCGGGGTATGCAAATGGAGTTCCGCCCGGTGAGAGCCCGTCAGTTGTCATCACCCGCCAGGAAGGAGAAAATCCAACCCTGGAAGCAGCCTATCGAGGACAGGATTTTTCCTGGTCGGTAGCGCCTGGCTGGTCTGGAGATTTACCCATGGACCTACTGGAATGGTTATTGGCGCGCCAGGCACCGGTCATCGAAAAGCAGGTTATCCTGTGGGTGAGAAGCGATTTGTTCCCCGGTGAACAGGTCAATTCAGCCATAGAATAGAAAATGAGAAGCCTGGAAGAAACGCAACAGCCGATGACCCTGCCTGCAGTCATCACGATTGACGGTCCCGCAGCATCCGGAAAAACCACCATCGGCAAGCTGCTGGCGGAGAGATTGGGGTTTTTATTCGTCGATACCGGCGTGATGTACCGTGCGGTAACCTGGGCAGCACTGAAGGGTATACTGCCGGTTGGAGATGAGGAAGCCGTAACAACCCTGGCCGAACAGATCGAGATTGACATTCGCCCACCTTCCAAGCAAGATGGTAGAGATTTCGACATCCTGGCAGACGACCGCGACATTACATGGCAGATACGTGACAGCGAGGTTGAGGAAAACGTATCACTGGTATCTTCCTACCTTGGTGTAAGGAAGGCATTATCCGCCCAGCAGCGGCGTATCGGCCTGAGAGGCAGCGTGGTCATGGTTGGGCGAGATATCGGCACGGTGGTCATGCCGGAAGCGCAGGTGAAAATCTACCTGAATGCTTCCCTTGAAGAGCGGGCGAATCGCCGCTACCTGGAGCTCCAGAAGAGGGACGAGCATATCGACCTGGAATCCATAAAATCAGCGATGTTAGCCCGAGATCGATTTGACTCCTTACGGAAACACGCACCACTGCGCCCGGCTGAGGATGCGATCGTGCTCGATACCGACGGCCTCAATATTCAAGAGGTCCTGGAAAAGATAATATCCGTTAGCGAAAAATTGCTGCCGAAAAATGGAAGCGAATAGAGACCGCAGCTATGAAGTCCCGGTTCACAACCGGATTCTGCGTGGAATAGTCCGCCCGGTTTTCAGGATACTTTTCCATGTGCTGGGAAATGTGGTGATCATCGGGAAGCAGAATATCCCCGTTCACGAAGCCTGCATAATAGCGATCAACCACATCTCGATATTCGAGCCTCCATTGGTACTGTCTTTCTGGCCAAAAGCCCCGGAGGCAGCCGGCGCGATCGACTTGTGGTCACGCCGCGGGATATCATTCCTGGCAAATATTTACGGCGGCATTCCAGTCAACCGCGGCCAGTACGACCGCCAGTTGATTAACACATTGGTCAGTGTGTTACGCTCTGGGCGATCGCTGGTAATTGCCCCGGAAGGAGGCCGGTCTCATACTCCCGGCATGCAGCGTGCCCTTCCAGGTGTAGCATACCTGGCCGACCTGACTGGAGCAAGGATAATTCCCGTTGGGATTTTTGGCTCAACAGAAGATTTTCTGGATCAGGCGCTGCAAAGAAAGCGACCCACTATCGGCATGAATATCGGAAAAGCGTTTACACTGCCTGCCCTGGAAGGGCAGGGAGTCGAAAAGAGGAAGGTAAGGCAGCATCATGCCGACCTGGTAATGTTGGAAATCGCTGCTTTGTTACCTTCTGAATATCACGGTGTTTATATTAAAGGTATACCTGAAGATGTTACAAATCAGACTGCTACGCCGGACTTCCGATTCGGAAACTAAAGAATACATCCACGAGCGGTATCACCTTCGCCGAAGGATATTAAAATCCCTGCTGCGCTGGATAGGATTCAACCTGCTGGCGAAAATTGACCACGTGGAAGGAATCGAAAATTTTCCCGCCAGTGGGCCGGCAATAATGATCATGAATCACCTGGCATTCATTGATTCAATTGTCGCCCTGTTTGTTTCCCCCCGAGACATTGTCCCCCTGGCAAAGATTGAAGTGTACAACTACCCAATCGTCGGTTTCATTCCGAAATTATGGGGGGTCATCCCCGTACGCCGCGAGGAATTTGACCGCCGGGCGATCCAACAGGTTATGCAGGTACTGGGAGCTGGTGAAATCGTGCTGGTGGCCCCAGAAGGGACGCGCGGTCCTCAACTGCGCCGAGGAAAAGAAGGTGTGGCGTACATGGCCAGCCGCAGCGGAGCTCCGGTCATCCCGGTTGCAATAGCTGGAACCGAAGGTTTTCCGGCGCTGCGCGGGACATCAAGCTGGCGCAAAGGCGGTGCAGTGATTAAATTTGGTGCGCCTTTCACGTATGACCCGTCCTTGCAGCGCGCCAAAGGCGAGCAATTACGGTTGATGACGGATGAGGCCATGTATATCCTGGCAGGTATGCTGCCGGAAAGCAGGCGCGGTTACTATTCCGATTTATCCAAAGCCACCCAATCATCCATTCAACGCTTCTGACCACAAACCAGCTAATAACGAAGAATGCTATAATCAAACTGGATACGGCAGGGTTTTAGTCCAGGTTTTAGTCATACCAAATCAGTTATCAAAATGATGACTCCAATATTCACGCTGATCACACAAACGGGGTTTGTCAATTTACCACAGGACCTAACCGGATGGATCAGCCTGATCCTTTTATTGGGAATCCTCATTTTTCTTAATTACCGCTGGAAACCCTTAAACCGGCTGGCTGGAAAGAACAAGCGCTATCGTTTAATATTCTTATTGATCCTCGCGCCTCTGGCTGGAGTGTTTTTCGGCATCGCGTTCCCTGTCCAGGGATATCTCTCGCCACCGGAGACTCCCATCGATCCAGCTCTACAGGTTGTGATGTTTTTTGCAGCCTTACCGCTTTTTATTGCGGCCGGGACGCTTGGACCGCTCGCTGCAACGATTACGGCCTTATTTTCTTACTTTCCCCTGGCGTATTGGTCCACGCACAGTATCTTCACAGCGCTTGAGATGGCGCTGGTGAGTCTCTTGCTGAGTGGTGCCTTACGCCAAAACTACCGAACCCGCCCGTTTCACGTGCTAAGAATCCCGATTTTCTCAGGCCTGCTGGCAGCTGCAGTCTATCCAGCCATCCACCTGATCATCACAACCATGGCGGTGGATGGCGCCCTGGTAAGCCGGATTGATTATGCACAATCCAGCCTGGCGGGTGCTTCGATGGCGCGTGGAATTGAGATCATACTGGCTGGTTTGATAGCACAGGCCGTGTACCTGCTCAACCCTGCGGTTTGGAAACTCGATCGACCGGAAATTCCCTCTCCTGCAGAGCGCAGCCTGCGAACGCGCTTCTTAGCCAGCATGGCGCCCATGGCTCTGGCACTGATCCTGACCCTGATTGTGAGTGATTGGATCGTAGCAGGAGAAGCGGCAGAGAGGATGCTCCAGGCACGCATGGAAAACGCAGCCGGTATTTCCGCAAAGAACGTGCCTTATTTTCTTGAAGCGGGGCAGAATATTATCACGAGCTATGCCAGTGAACAAAGCCTGCTTTCTTCGGACTTGAAAAACCTGCAAATTTCACTTGAAAATTTGATCCAGATCGTGCCTTTTTTTAACCAATTGCTGGTCTTAGACCCGACAGGCGAAACCATCGCCAGCTACCAAACCCAATCTTATCCAGGACAACCGATAACCGAAAAGGAAATCGAAGGTATATCCTATGCCATTCAAGGAGTACCACTGAGTTTCACCATCCCACCTGGTGCGGGTCAAACAACAGCCCAAATATCTTTTATGACGGTGATTAAGGATCAACTGGGAGCTGCGCAGAGGATACTGGTCGGTCGAACCGACCTGAAAACCAATCCATTATCACAATCCATCTTGGCGGGCCTGGACAACCTGGCTAAGGATGATATCCAGGGGATTTTGCTGGATGAAGACCACCTGGTTTTATTCCACCCGGATCCCAGCATGGTGATGCTGCCATATCTGGGACTGATTCAAGTTGAACCGAACTTTTATGAAGACTTTACCAAACAAGGGACCCGGATGTTTGTGTATAACCAGCCAGCAGAAGGGAGATCCTGGTCGGTAATCCAGACGGTACCCGCACTGAGCGCTCAGCAGTTAGCATTGGATATCGCTGTTCCAATGGTGGCGGTAATTATTGGCCTCTTCGCCGTTGCAGCCCTCATATCAAGCATCAGCCTGAACAACGTGACATCCTCCTTGCAGACATTGACCAGCGAAGCTGGTCGATTGGCCCAGGGTGAACTTGACCGACCGCTGGCAGTCGAAGGTACAGACGAAGTCGGTCAGCTGCGCCGAACCTTTGAACGAATGCGCGTCAGCCTGAAAGAACGGCTGGATGAGCTAAACCAGTTGCTCCTGGTCAGCCAGGGAGTCGCTTCGAGCCTGGAGATTTCTGAAGCCATCCAGCCAGTCCTGGAAGCAGCCCTGGCCAGGGGAGCTACATTTACCAGGGTAATCCTGATGCCTGGTGTTGTGCAGGAATTAGGAACTGATCCAATCTCTCTGACTCGTTTCGGTTTGGGACCGAACCAGGAGAAGTATCTGGAGCTCGATGATCAGATCCTGGCTCTGGTCCGGCAACAAGACCGCCTTGTTTTATCAAATATATTCCGTCCGAAATTAATCACCCTTCCACCCGATTCTCCAAAAATCTCCTCGCTCATCTCGATCGCTCTGCGCCATGAAAATATGTTCTTTGGCGCGTTATGGGCGGGATACGAAGAGCCGCACCGCTTCACAGCCGAGGAAGTGCGCTACCTGGTTACACTTGGAAGCCAGGCAGCACTGGCAACAGCCAACGCACGCCTGTTCCTGAATGCGGAAATCGGAAGGCAGCGCCTGGCGGCTATCCTGGCTTCTTCCCCTGACCCGATCCTGGTGACGGATCAAAGCAACCGCTTACTGCTGGCGAATCCAGCCGCCTGGCAAGTATTAAACCTGAAAATGGAAGCAAATGAGGGTCCGATTATCGACCAGGTGATTCGCTTTAAAGAGTTGGCAGAGATGTTAAGGGCTTCTTCTGCTGAAAAACAGGTAAAAGAAATTTACCTGCAAGATGGGCGAGTGTATTCAGCTGCTGCGACCACCGTGATTGCGGAGGGGCAACGAGTCGGACGAGTGTGCTTGTTGAGAGATGTAACCCATTTCAAAGAGCTGGATGCTCTGAAAACCGATTTTGTGAGCACTGTTAGCCATGACCTGCGTTCACCGCTGACCCTGATGCGAGGCTATGCCTCGATGCTGGAAATGGTCGGTCAGCTGAATGAACAGCAGAATAACTATATCCAGAAAATCGTTCTGGGCGTGGAGGACATGTCCAGGCTGGTGAATAACTTGCTAGACCTGGGGCGGATTGAAGCGGGGATAAACCTTAAAGTTGAGAAGGCTTCCTGCAAGGAGATCATAGAGAAAGCGATCAGCGGGCTGCAGCTGCAGGCGGCTCAAAAACAAATTCAAATCACCAGCGAGATTCCAGGCGAGGAACCAACATATCTTGAAGCCGACCGGGCACTGCTGCAACAAGCATTAACCAACCTGGTCGAAAACGCGATCAAATATTCACGGTCAATGGGGAAGATCTTAATCCGTGTCAATAAGCAACCCGACAAAGTGAACTTCGAGGTCATAGATAATGGGATCGGCATCTCGCCGGTGGACCTGCCGCGCCTGTTTGAAAAGTTCTACCGGGGAGCGCAGCAATCCTCGAAAGATCAACGGGGAACCGGATTAGGCCTGGCGATAGTAAAATCCATTGCTGAAAGGCATGGGGGTAGAGTGTGGGCGGACAGCAAGCTTGGAAAAGGAAGCATTTTCATTTTAGAAATCCCACTGCACCAGAACTGATCGATTTAGTCCCTTATATAAAATGCTAAAAGTAAATCTTTTATTAATCTTAAAAGATCAGGCTTGACTGATATCGATAAAATTCGGTATAATTCAGGGTCTGGAACTAATTTAATCATGCATCGAAATCCGATAAGCGCTCGAGGAAAGCTCTCTTGCGCTTGTCTTTATTTGTTCCGATAATAGCACATTTGTTCTATAAATATAGAACTGCATTTATTCCGGAATAGGAGGCAGAAATACGTGGAAACTAAGGGATTAACCGCACTCCGGATCAGCCTGGCTTCGCCAGATACTATTCGCAGCTGGTCGTACGGCGAGGTCTTAAAACCCGAAACGATCAACTACCGTCGATTGAGACCAGAAAAAGATGGATTGTTTTGCGAAGCGATCTTTGGGCCAACTCGCGATTGGCAGTGTTATTGCGGAAAATACAAGAATATTCGCTATAAGGGTATAACTTGCGATAAATGCGGTGTTGAAGTAACGCGTTCTTCCGTGCGGCGTGAAAGAATGGGGCATATTGAGCTTTCAGCAGCAGTGGCTCATGTCTGGTACACGCGCCGGATTCCATCCTACTTGGGGCTGCTTTTAGATATCTCACGGCGTAACCTGGATCGGGTGCTGTACTTCGCGCAGTATGTCGTGACGTATGTCGATGAAGACGCACGCCAAAAAGCCCTCAAAAGACTGGAAGACAAGATCACGGTCACCGAACGCGAGCAGGCGTCGGCTATCAACACCCGCATCGCTGAGATCAAAGCCGGCCGCGACCGGTCTATGAACGAGATGAACCAGCGCCAGGCGATGATCGATCAAGAATCTGATGAACACATGGCTGAACAGCTCGAGCCGATCATCAAAGCCGGGCAGCGATTAGAAACTAACCTGGGCGACATGATGGGCAAACCCGCGCGTTCAGCACTGCTGTTTCCTGACACCGAGATCGTGATCGTCGAAGAAGACGAGATTGTAAACAACCAGCACCTTTCCAGCGTTCAGAAGGTGGTTAAAGAACGGTTGGAAGAGATCGAAATTGAGTTTAAGAGCCAGAAGCAACGCGAACAGGAAAGCATTCAGCTGCAAAAAGAAAAATTACGCGCTGAAGCTGACCTGAGCATGGAGAATCTACGCAGCCAGCTGGACGATCAATCCACTGCAGCGCGAGATGAGAATGCGCATTTACGCGATGAGCTGCTGGAGCTGCGCCCGCTGACATTCATGGGAGAAAGCCGGTTCAGAGAGCTTAAATCGCGCTGGGGACAGGTCTTCCGCGCGGATATGGGCGCTGAAGCTTTCTATGATATTTTACGGAGGCTGGACCTCGATAAGCTGGCTGAAGAATTATGGCACGAGGTGCGCACCTCTCGCAGCAAGCAAAAACGGAAGAAGGCGACCAAGCGCCTGAAGGTTGTTGAAGCCTTCCGCCGCTCAAGGAACCGACCGGAATGGATGGTGCTTACTGTCTTACCAGTGATCCCACCTGATTTGCGCCCCATGGTGCAGCTGGACGGTGGTCGTTTTGCTACTTCTGACCTGAATGACCTGTACCGGCGCGTAATTAATCGCAACAATCGCTTGAAAAGGCTGCTTGAACTGGGCGCTCCGGATGTAATTGTCCGAAACGAAAAGCGCATGCTCCAGGAGGCGGTTGATTCACTGATCGACAATTCCCAACGCGGTAAGGCCTTATCACGCCGCGGGAGGCGGGAATTAAAATCGCTGAGCGACATGCTGAAGGGTAAGAAAGGACGTTTCCGCAGGAACCTGCTTGGTAAACGCGTTGATTACTCTGGCCGCTCGGTAATCGTTGTCGGTCCGAAGCTGAAGCTTTACCAATGCGGCTTACCGAAAAATATGGCCCTCGAGCTTTACCGTCCTTTCGTAATATCCAGATTGGTTTCGCACAGCTTCGCAGCCAATGTCAAGGGTGCAAAAAGGTTCATAGAGCGCAACCGGCCAGAAGTATGGGAAGTCCTCGAAGAAGTCATCAAGGAGAGACCTGTATTACTAAACCGTGCTCCGACCCTGCACCGGTTGGGTATCCAGGCCTTCGAACCCGTTCTGATTGAAGGAAGCGCTATCCAGCTGCATCCCCTGGTTACGACAGCCTTCAACGCCGACTTCGACGGCGACCAGATGGCTGTACATGTTCCCCTTTCGCAAAAAGCGGTCTGGGAAGCCAGGCAATTGATGCTTTCTTCACGGAATCTATTGAAACCCGCCGACGGCGAGCCGATCATCAGCCCTTCTAAAGACATGGTATTGGGTGTGTACTACCTGACCAAGACCGATAAGCTGTCGCACAAAGGTGACGGCAGCATTTTCAGCGACATGGATGAGGCTGAGCTGGCATACGCACTGAAGTATGTTGATATCCATGCGAAGATCCGCCTGCAGACAACCACCTGGTATGACGACAAAAACAACCGCCTGCTAAAACCAGAAGAAAGGTTGATTGAGACGACTGTTGGGAAGATTATCTTCAACCGCGTTTTGCCACCCGAAGTCCAATTTGTAAACTATGAGCTTGATAAAGGCGGCTTAAAAGATTTAATGGCGAACCTGTACGAGATTTGCGGTGAAACGAATACTCCTGAAATCGCAGATGCGATCAAGGACATTGGTTTTACGTATGCCACACGCTCGGGTTATTCCCTGGCAGTGTCCGATATCACGATCCCGGAAGAAAAGAGCGCGATCGTCGACCAGGCACTGCAAAAAGCGGAGGAAGTGCAGCGCGATTTTCGCCGTGGATTGCTGACCGAACAGGAATCCAACGAACGAGTGATTGAGATCTGGCAGCTAACCACCAGCCAGGTGGCAGACGCCGTTAGACGGGGCATGGATCCGAACGGCAACCTGGCAGCACAGGCGATCTCGGGTGCAACGAAAGGCGGCTTCGGCCCCATCTCTCAGCTGGCTGGTATGCGCGGACTGATGGCAGATCCGACAGGCCGGATTATTCCCCTGCCGATCCGCTCGAATTTCCGCGAGGGGTTGACAGCGTTGGAGTATTTCATCTCCACTCATGGCGCGCGCAAAGGCCTGGCTGACACCGCCTTACGCACCGCCGATGCCGGATATTTAACCCGCCGGCTCGTCGACGTGGCGCAGGATGTGATCATTAACGACGATGACTGCACCACCGAAGAAGGCATCTGGATCCGCCGAGCCGACGACATTGCCGCTCAACCGCTGGGGGTAAGGCTCTTCGGCAGGTTGGTGGCTCAGAATGTCGTCGATCCAAAGACTGGCGAGCTGCTGGCAGAACGTGATGATGTGCTGGATCATGATGTGGTCAAGCTCATCACAGAGTCGAATGTAGAGGAAGTGAAAGTGCGTTCTCCACTGACCTGCGAGCTGCTGCATGGGATTTGTGCAAAGTGCTACGGGTTGGATCTTGGCCGCGGAAAACTCGTGGAAGTAGGGGCGGCCACAGGCATCGTCGCGGCGCAGTCGATTGGCGAGCCAGGCACGCAGCTTACCCTGCGCACTTTCCATACCGGTGGTGTGGCAGCTGGCGGTGATATCACGACCGGTCTGCCGCGCGTGGAAGAGCTTTTCGAAGCTCGCAAGGCACCAAAAGGTGAAGCGGTCGTATCGGAGATCGATGGTGTCGTCAAAGTGGTGCAGTCTGATAAGTACAGCGACCAGAGACAGGCACACATCGAGCATAGTGAGATGATCAGCGATGAATACGACCTGCCTGAAGGCTGGGAGATTGCCGTCGCGGATGAAGACGAAGTCAGCACGGGAGATATCCTGGCTTACCTGGGAGATGAAGCGAAAATAACCGCTCAAAACGCCGGGCGAGTTCGCATCGAAGGCGCAGAAAAATCAGGGAACGGCTCCAAAGCCGGTTCAAAAGTGGTTGTTTCCTATGAAAGCCGGCAAGAAGCCACGTATGATATCCCAAGCACTGCCCGCATGCTGGTTAAAGATGGCAATCGTGTCGAGGCGGGCCAGGCCCTTACAGAAGGTTCACTGAACCCGCACCGCATATTGCGCATCTCCGGCAGGCATGCCTGCCAGGTGTACTTACTTTCCGAAGTACAGAAGGTGTACCGTTCACAAGGCCAGAACATCAATGACAAGCATTTTGAGATCATAATCCGTAAAATGCTCTCAAAAGTGCTGATCACTCGCCCTGGGGACACCAATTATCTACCGGGAGACCAGGTCGACCTGCTGGAATTGAGATATGTGAACGAGCAATTGCTATCTGAAGGCAAACGACCGGCGAAATTTATCGAGGTATTGCTCGGCATCACCAAAGCGTCATTGAGTACAGACTCGTTCCTTTCCGCCTCGTCATTCCAGCACACTATCAAGGTGCTGGCGCAGGCTGCGATCGCCGCTTCCGAAGATCCACTCTATGGTCTTAAGGAGAATGTCATCATCGGAAAGCTTATCCCAGCTGGAACCGGCTTTGTACGCGGCCGTTTTGATGAGCCTGTTTTCGCCACCCAGGGAGATTTTCCCTTCTCCACCCCTTCGACTGCCGAAGAGGACGACCTGATGGAAATTGGAATGAGCTCGATCGAGTGAGAACCAGGGTAATCCAATCCTGGCAAATCACATTTACAGGTGCGCCCTCTTCGATAACTGATTGCGTTCGTGCTTAACTGATGCAGCGATTGGCAAAGAGCGCTTCACCCGAAGCGCTCTTTTTTATGCCGCGAAACACGGAATTTGTAAAGTAAACCAATGGAACTCGGAACAGAATTTGCTCGTCTAATCAATTATGCGATCCCCTGACCTCTCCAATACTCAACCCCGACGGATTGAACCGAGCACGCATAAGCGTAAGGGAGAAATCTCAGCTTTCCGACAGATGCTGAATAAAATCCCATGGAAGTGGGTGGGGATCCTCGGCGCGGTTCTCCTGATCGTAGTGTCCTCAGGGGCCTGGATGGGCTGGTCGTCCGCCAGGCGCAGCCAGCTGGATCAGCAAGCCAGCCAGACCAACCTCACCCTGGACCAGCAGTATAATTTGGGTCTGGAGGATCTATCTTCCGCGCGCTACGATGTTGCGATCCAGCGCTTCGAATACATCCTTTCCCAGGATCCGGGTTATCCGGGGGCAACAGACAGGCTGGTAGAAGCGATGGGCGTCCTTTATTCCACCGCCACCCCCACCCCTCTGGCGCCGACTGCCACTCCCACACCGACGGCAGATCCGCGTCCAGTCCAGGATTTATTTCAATCTGCTCTCCAGCTGGCAGGCAACCAGGATTGGACAGGGACGATCGAATCGCTGACCGCTTTGCGGAAGGCAGACCGGTCCTACATGGCGGCGCGCGTTGACGGCCTGCTTTATCTCTCTCTGCGCAGTCGAGGCGTTCAAAAAATCTATAACGAAAGAAACCTGCAGGGTGGGATTTATGACCTGGCGGTGGCGGAAAAATTTGGCCCGATCGATGCGGAAGCCAATAACGCCCGCAACCTGGCCAGACTTTACCTGTATGGTGTGAGCTTTTGGGAAGTCGACTGGGCAAAAGCGGTCGAGTATTTCAGCCAGGTCGCCTCGGCCCTGCCGAACCTGACTGACGCATCTGGATTGTCGGCCGGGGAACGCTACCGCGTGGCATTGATCAATTATGCCGACCAGCTGGCCGCACAGGAGGATTGGTGCAACGCCCAGACACAGTACGAACAGGCATTGGCCATACGGCCAGAACCGGCAGTGGAAGAGAGACTTGAAACGGTTAAACTCATGTGCCAGGGTCCATCGGAAACAGCTACCATCACCGGAGAAACACCCACTCCATCCCTCACACCTACCGGCCCGGTTGCGACCGCGACTGCCACCCAGCCAATGGTCGATACTCCTACCGCTACTCAGTCGTCCGAACCTCCCACGGCGACTCAAGCACCGACC
>Ga0209254_10000534_pt1 | contig 31278 bp, 17 predicted proteins | sample FrelakmetDIP11DI_FD_187148 | JGI IMG/M metagenome (GOLD analysis project Ga0209254, IMG submission 187148) | Freshwater lake sediment microbial communities from the University of Notre Dame, USA, for methane emissions studies - DIP11 DI (SPAdes)... | ecosystem: Environmental > Aquatic >... | reverse complement strand
AATTTGAGCGCTGACCTCGTCCAGCTCTTTCTCGAGCCTTTGACGCTCTTCACCGGCATCGACCAGGCCGGCAAGCGGCAGGTAGATTTCCACAGGACCGACCACCAGGGCGATGTATCCCTGCGGTTTCTGCGCCATGCTCTCCAGGATGGTCATATCCTGGGGATCGATGCCGGCCAGGGCCGCGATGCTGGCGGACTGGAGACGCAGCATCTCAGAAGCGCTGGTGGAGACCAGGGTGGCAGGGATGCGCCGCCCGGGTTTGACGCCTTTTTCTGCGCGCAGGTTGCGGATGGCCCGCACGATTTCCTGCAGCAGGGAAAACTCGGCGATACGGGCACTTTCCCAGCCTTCCTCAGGGCGCGAGGTGGGCCAGGGTGCGACGATCAGCGCCTTAGGCCAATCTTGCGCCAGGCTGGAAAGCGGTGAGTCCAGCAGGGCCAGGCGCAGGTGACCCCACAGCTCTTCGGTGATGAAGGGCGTGAAGGGGTGCAAAAGCCGCAGGCAGATATCCAGGACTCGCGCCAGTGTCCCGGCGGTCGAATGAGCCCGCGGACCTCCCTCTGCCAGCTGCAGCTTGGCCACCTCGACATACCAGTCGGCGAACTCACCCCAGAAGAATTCATAAATCTGGCGGCCGGCTTCGCCGTACTGGAATGACCGGAAGAGGCGATCGACATCCCGCACCAGGGCCTGAAGACGCGCCCAGATCCAGGAATCGGCCAAAGTCCAGTTGCCAGATTCCCCGTTTTCAGAGTTGCCCACTTCTGACTGATTACTGATCACTGAGATCACGAAGCGCCCGGCATTCCAGATTTTGTTGGCAAAGTTGCGGTTAGCCTCCACTTTCTTGAGGCTCAGATTGGTGTCGTTGCCGGGAGATGAGCCGACCAGCAGGGTAAAGCGCAGGGCGTCCGTGCCCAGCTCGTCCATCACCACCAGCGGATCGATCACATTGCCGTAGGTCTTGCTCATCTTGCGCCCGTTTTCGTCGCGGATCAGGCCGTGCAGGTAGACCGTATGGAAGGGTATTTCGCCGGTAAATTCCAGCCCGGACATGATCATGCGCGCCACCCAGAAGAACAGGATATCGTAACCGGTTTCCATGATGGAAGTGGGGTAAAAATATGCCAGGTCTGGTGTCTGGTCGGGCCAGCCCAGCGTGGAGAAAGGCCACAGGCCGGAGGAAAACCAGGTATCGAGCACATCTGGATCCTGGTTGATGTGGGCGCTGCCGCAGTGGGAACAGCGATCCGGATCCTGGCGAGTGACGGTCAGCCTGCTGCAATCCTGGCAGTACCAGACCGGGATGCGGTGACCCCACCACAGCTGGCGGGAGATGCACCAATCCTGGATGTTTTCCAGCCAATTGAAGTAAGTCTTGGTGAAGCGCTCCGGGACGATGCGGATGCGGCCATCGCGCACCGCTTCAAGGGCAGCCTGAGCCAGGGGCTGGATGCGCACGAACCACTGGGTAGAAACCATAGGCTCGATGATCTCACCGCCGCGCTGTGAACGCGGCACGGTGAGCAGGTATGGCTCTTCTTTAAGCACCAATCCCTGCTGGCGCATGTCTTCCCACAGCCGTGTGCGGGCTTCAAAGCGGTCGAGCCCGGCATAGGGACCGCCGTTCTGGTTGACGCGTGCAGCTTCATCAAGCACGGAGATCACCGGCAGGTTGTGGCGCTCGCCGATCTGAAAATCGGTGGGGTCATGGCCTGGAGTGACTTTGAGCGCCCCGCCGCCAAAATCGAGCTGCACCGCTTCGTCGGCGATCACCGGGATCAATCGGCCTAAGACCGGGACGACGACCTGGCGCCCGACGAACTGCCGGTAGCGCTCATCTTCTGGGTGCACGGCTACGGCAGTATCTCCCAGGATAGTCTCCGGTCGCGTGGTGGCGACCGGCAGGTATTCGTCGGGATTATCCGCCAGAACGTACTTGAAGTAATACAGGGTGGCGTTTTCTTCTGAATAGACCACTTCCAGGTCGGAAACGGCGGTCTTTAAGCCGGGCGACCAGTTGATCAGGCGCGGCCCACGGTAGATCAGCCCTTTTTCATACAGGCGGACGAAAGCCTCGCGCACCGCGCTCGACAATCCCGGATCCAGGGTAAAGCGTTCGCGATCCCAATCACAGGAAGCCCCCAGCCGGCGAATCTGGCTGGTGATGATGCCGCCGTATTTCTCCTTCCAGGCCCAGGTACGGCGCAGGAATTCCTCACGACCGATGCTCTCGCGGCTCAAGCCCTCTTTCGAAAGTGCTTTTTCCACCTGGAGCTGGGTGGCGATCCCGGCGTGATCGCTTCCCGGCACCCACAGGGCGGAATAACCCTGCATGCGATAGTAGCGGATCATCAGGTCTTCGACCGACACGAACATGGCGTGGCCCAGGTGCAGCTCACCGGTGACATTCGGCGGCGGGATGGAAATTACAAAGGGTTTAACAGCAGGATCGAAATCGGGTTGATTTGGGTCGTTGGACGGCTTGAAGTAGCCGTTCTTCTGCCACCAGTCGTAGATCCGCTGCTCGGTAGCCTTGAAATCGTAGGTTTTTGATAGGGAGGCTTCTTTCATTTTATCTCCTGTGGAGGTGTTGTGAAGATTGGTGTGGCCATAAGGACGTCTGTTGGAAATTATCCAATTTTCAACTCGCCGCGCATCACCGCAACCGCCTGGCCTCCGACCTTAACCGCCTGGATGTCGTGAGGCGGGCCGGTGATTTCCACCTGCGCTTCCCCTGGACGGTTCATCCAGTGGCCCTGCTGTGCAGTGAATTGGGGCACGTCGATAAGTTGGTAGCGCCATAAGTAGGCTGCCATACCGCCGGTGGCAGAGCCGGTGAAAGGGTCTTCCGGCAGGTCGGGCGGCACGCCGAAATGGCGGGCGAAGGTCCTGGCCATAGGCGTGATGCCCTGCAGGCAGAACAGGTGCGGGGAGAAGAAATCAGAACTGCTGCGCAACCTGGTGTAGCCCGGGACGTCCAGTCGGGCACGCCGGAGGACTTCCAGATCTTTCAGCGGCAGCATCAATTGGGGCGTTCCGGTCGACACCGTCTGGATTGGGACTCCAGGCAGGAAGTCGGACGTTTCCAGGCCGAAGAACGGGGCGATGCGCGCGGCTGAAAACTCGGCCAGGAAAAGGGGTTTGACCTGCGTCATGAAGATCGAATGAACGTGGCCTTCCTGAGAAAAAATCTCCACCTGGATCGGGCCAATTTTTAATTCCAGACTGATGACGGTATGATCTGCGGTCAGGCTGAGTCGACCCCACTCGACCAGGGCGAAAGTCGTGGCGATCGTGGGATGGCCGGCCAGGGGGATCTCTTCAGCAGGTGTAAAAAAGCGCACGCCAAAATCGGCAACCGTCGAGCGGCGCACGAAGGCTGTTTCAGACAGGTTCATCTCACGGGCGATTGCCAGCATGGTCCTGTCGTCCAGGTCATCGGTATCCAGCAGGATTGCACAGGGATTTCCATGAAGGGGGCGGCTGGTAAAGGCGTCCACTTGCATGAAAGGGTAAGTTGGCATCAGTTTCCTCCTTCCTGGTAAGGAATCCATTCGAGTGGAGCCACGGCGACTTCACCGCTCGTCAATGTGGCAAGCCAGGGCCAGCCGGCTGTGGTGATATACCAATGGTCTTTTTCGGGATGGAAGATGTATTCTGGAGCGTGTGCCTCCAGGATCGTCACCAGGCTTGATGAGGCTTCTCTTCCCCGATACACCCCGAAATCGTAGGGATTGTCCGCGTGAAAGACCAGGGTCTCGTTGTAACTGGCGGGATCCGGCCAGATGCGAAAGAGCATCAAGATTCCAGGCCAGAAAAACGAATCGTTGTTGTAGGTCAGCGAGAGGTAATAATGGCCTTCGTATTGGAGGACGAACGGCGATTCCATGGATGAAAAAGGTGAATTGCGTTCGCTGCCCCAGCTGCTGCGCAGGGCGGTGCGGATGTACTGCCACTCGAGCAGGTTGAAGGACTGGTAGATATCCACCTGTGAAAAATAGGTGCCGCGCGCCGTGGTATAAAGTAGCCACTGCCCTTCGGCGACCTGCAGCACCATCGGATCGCGGAAGAAACGATGGTAGGGGGTAGGCATGATCACCTGGTGGTCCTGCCAGGTTACCCCATCCTCGGAAGCCATATGGTGGAGCTTGTGCGGAGACCAGAACATGTGGTAGGTCTGCCGGTCGCGGATCACATGCGGCGCCCAGGCCAGGTCCCCGAAATCCGCCAGAGGAGGCTCTTCCAGCATGCCGTTTTCGGGGGGAAAATCGGAGCTGGAACCGACCGCGAAGTAGCGCTCGAGATTGAAATCACCATCCGACAGCGAAGTGATGCCGACCAGGCGCCACTGGCTGCTCGCATCCTGAAAAACGGTATGATCGTTGATATAGCTTCCAGACTGGTTGGGCATGAAGAGAGTCTGCCAGCTGCCCGCTACCTGCGGTCGGTGAATGGTGTCTTCACTGGTTGTGGGATCCGTGAGGACTTCCGCGATCATATGCGGTGGTTTGCCGTCGACTGGCACTGCCCACACCTGGTAACTCCCAACCGGATCGTGCAGCAAGAATGATCCATAATTCGCCCTGCCCACAGTCTGCGGCTGACCATCAACCTGCCGGACGATGCGGTAGGTCTCGTGGTTTGGATCGGCAATCCAGGCCAGGTGGGACCAGCCCGGCCCATTCACCACCTGCACCCCGATTTGCCCCTGGCGCTCGGGTACTTCGGACTGTGGCAAAGAACTGTAGAAGCGGGTCTCTAACGGGAATTCCAGGTACAGCCGAACCAGCAGTTCGGCGACCAGCCAGAATGCCAACAATCCGGCGAGAATATAGCCGAAAATGAGCAAGATTCTCTTCATGGCTGTATTCCGATGATTATCTGCTCTTGAGAATCGATCAGGACCAATCCTGGTTCCATGTTTTCCACCAGCTGCACCTGGAGGGCGCGACAGGCGCTGGCAAGATCCGGGACAGCCTGCTGCAGAAAATCCTGAAGTCCAGGCTCATCAACATTCAAATGGAGCTTTTTTATGTCGCTGGAGAGCGGCAGGTTGTGTTCGCTTTTAAAGCGCCGGATGGAAGTGATGATGGAGACCAGTGCCTCGCCGAAGCCCTGCAGCGCGGGATTTTCGAATGCAGGATCAGGCTGCGGCCATGAAGAGAGATGAATGGACCTACGCGCAGTCTCATCTGGTTCAGAAGAGGCAAAAAGGGTTAGATAAACCTGTTCAGTGATAAAAGGCAGGAAAGGTGCAAAAAGCTTCAGAGTGGTCAAGAGGATGCTGTGAAGCGTAAAACAGGCTCCCGGGCGGGAAGCGGATTCCGGCGTGTACAACCGCTGCTTGCACATTTCGATATAATTATCTGCCAGGTCACGCCAGAAGAAAGATTCGATCTCGCTCCTGGCAGCAGCATATTCGTATTCCTGGAGCATTTTCGTCGCTCGCTGGATGAGGGTTTGAGCCTGGGCTAGAATCCAGCGATCGGCAGCACTGAGTGAAATCTCAGCGCCAGGCTGCGGGAGAAGAGCACCTGGCAGGAAGGGCTCGCTGAAACGAGCAACATTCCAGAGCTTGGTGGCAAGCCTGGCGCCGACCTGAATCTTCTCCTCGCTGATCACCGCATCCTTTCCGGCGCCGGTGCTGGTAGCCCAGTAGCGCACCGCATCGGCGGAGTAGCGGGCGAACATCTCCTGGGGCGGCATCGGTCCGCCTCCCCGGCTTTTGCTGATCTTCCCCATGCCCTCGCCTGCCACTCCCCAACCCGAAATGAGCACATCTTTCCACGGCAGCGTTGAGAAATGGTATTCGGACTTCAGGATCGTATAAAAGGCCCAGGTCCGGATGATGTCGTGGGCCTGGGGACGCAGCGTGAAGGGAAATACCTGCTCATAGAGCGCAGGCGACTGGAGGCCGGTGGCTGTGGTGTCATTGAAACCCGGTCTCCACCCACCGGCGATCTGGGGGCTCATGGATGAAGTCGCCCAGGTATCCAGGATATCTTCCTCGGGCCGGAAGCGAACACTGCCGCAAGTGCAAGGCTTGAAAGGCTGCTGCTCAGACGGGTCTACGGGCAGCTGGCTCAGTTCGGCCAGGTTCACCCGGCCGCATTCCAGGCAGTACCAGACAGGGAAGGGCACGCCGAAATAACGCTGGCGCGAGATGCACCAGTCGGACTGCAGGTTGCTCACCCAGGCCTGGTAGCGGCTCAGCAATGACGGCGGATGCCAGTTGATCTTTTCACCCAGGGCCAGCAGCAAATCCTTATTATCGAGGATGTTAATAAACCACTGCGGAGACATCAGGATCTCCACCGGGGTGTCGCAGCGCTCGTGGACGCGCACAGTCTGGAATGTCTGGCGGCGGTCCAGCAATAACCCATCCCCAGCCAGGTCGTTCTTGATCTGGCTGCGGGCCTCCGCGGCTGTCAAGCCTGCATAACGACCGGCAGCTTCGGTCAGGCGACCACTGCGGTCGAGGGCGGCAATATAGGGCAGGTGGTGTTCTTTCCACCAGGTGACATCTGCCGTGTCGCCGAACGTGCAGCACATGACGATGCCGGTGCCTTTGTGGGGATCGGCGCCTAAATCTGCCAGCACCGGGATCTTCTGTCCGAACAGCGGGACGGTCAGGAAACTGCCCAGCAGGTGCTGGTAGCGGCTGTCTTGAGGGTGAATAAAAACCGCCACGCAGGCAGGCAGGAGCTCCGGGCGTGTCGTGGCGATGGGAATGGCAGCGCCATCCTCCTGCTGGAAGGCGATGCTGACAAACTCGCTCAGGCGTTCCAGGTCGTTGAGATCCGCCTGCGCCAGGGCGGTGCGGCATTCCGGGCACCAGATGGATGGAGCTTCATGGCGGTAGGCCAGACCCTGGCGGTACAGCTCGAGGAAGGAGTACTGGGAGATGCGGCGTGCATTCTCATCGATCGTGCGGTAAGTGAAACGCCAGTCGACGGAAAGTCCCAGGCGGTTGAATATCGAAGTATATTCGGCTTCTGCTTCCCGGCTGGTCTGCAAACACTTCTCGATAAAAGCCGTCCGGCCAATTTGTGCAGCAGGGAGACCGAGCTTTTTCTCCACCAGGCGTTCGGTGGGCAAGCCATTGTTGTCGAATCCCATTGGATAATAGACCGCGCAGCCGTTCATACGCCAGAAACGGGCGAAAATGTCGGGGTGGGTGTAGGAATAAGCATGCCCCAGGTGCAGGTTCCCCGAGATGGTGGGTGGAGGGGTGTCGATGGAAAATACAGGGCTGCTCGTTTCCGGTGAGAAATGATAGATACCGGCCTCCTGCCAGCAGGCGCTGAGGCGTGGTTCAACTTCCTGGGGATTGTAGTGTTTGGGTAAAGTCATGGCAGGCCTCGAAAAAAAGGTAAACAGGTAGACAAGTAAACAGGTAGACTGGTAAACAAGTAAACAGGTAATCAGGTAACCAGGCAACCAGGCAAGGTGGAGAGGTAAATCACCTGGAGCATTGATTGACTGGTTACGGTTAACAAAAAGCCCTCTCGCCTGTTGAGGACGAAAGAGGGCTTCCGCGGTACCACCTCAATTCACCGGTCACGGCCGGTGCTCTTTGTTCCCTGACGGGCCATGCAAAGGCCGATCAGGTCGGGCTGTAACGGGCTCACCCGTGCCGGTCTACTCTACGCCTTGCGTATTTCTTCGGCAGTCTTCCCGGGCGACATTCGGCACAATCCTGCTGCGGGGGTTTTCAGCCGGCGACCACACCTTCTCTGAACAGCGAACCTGAGCCTACTCCTCCCGGGGAAGTATCAAATCAATTGTCCCCAAGATTATACCCGCATCTGAGATTTGCGGCAATAAAATGAAATCGTGAAGTAATCACTGTACAGGTCATCAATCAATTCAGCCAGGAGCTCGAGGTCGGTGATAGACGATAGATGATTAGTAATCCGATTTAATGATCTTTCGTGCTCGCCAGGACGAATAGTGTATTGACCGTCTTCCAATTGCGGGTTGTCGCCACTAGATCCAATTTCTTCTCGAAGTAATTATTCGACAGAATTGTCCGGCCATAGCCACCAGGAATATGCAGGTAGATTTCAGCTCCATTTGTCTTAAATTCATCCGCAATACCTGCAGGGATGGCCAGTTCCGTTAATGACTTTTCTGAAGGTGGAGCAGACAGAAATGTGACATAGAGCCTTTCGGGATCCACTTCCTGGCGGTGGGTGAACGGATTCGCCTGGATAATCCGCTGAAAATCGAGTCGATCGCGAATGATAACAGGCACCTGGTAGCCGAAGGACTGCTGGATGCCCTTTTCAATTTTGGCAGAAATCTCCGATCGATCCTCATCAGGGCTGGCGAAAATCACATTTCCACTCTGGAGGTAGGTAATTACCTGCTCGAATCCCAGGGCTTCATATAAAGCTTTCAGATCGGCCATGAGCAGGCGTTTTTGACCGCTGACGTTTATGCCGCGCAGCAATGAGATATAAGTGTACATCGTCCTATCACGAGATTAGAGTGCCCTGCTCGATATTTTCCGTTTTCAGGCATTGTAGAAGGAGGCAGCCGCCAACGCAGTATAAAACCCAGGAAAAATCAGGAGATATTCTATCAGGAAATAATATTTTTCGTTTACAATTCAGTCGCAAGGGTCGCGGCGTGAGCTGCGGGAGAGAGAAGAAATCTGGCATGGCAAACGAATCAGCGAGCTACATACCTGTCGACCGCCGCCTGGCAATAGCACAGGGAAAAAAGCTGCCAGACCGCACGCACGGCGCGGCGCTGTTTGCGGATATCTCCGGGTTCACCCGGCTGACCGAAGCGCTGTCGAACGAGCTCGGAGCACAGCGCGGCGCAGAAGAGCTCAGCAAACATTTGAACCTGATTTATGGTGAGCTGATCGAATGGGTGGACACCTACTCAGGCAGCGTGATCAGCTTCAGCGGTGATGCAATCACCTGCTGGTTCGATCAAGATCGAGGCCGGCGGGCGACAGCCTGCGCGCTGGCGATGCAGGAAGCCATGCGCCGTTTTGCCACCATCTCCACTCCCTCCGGAGAGGTTTATCCAATCGCCATCAAGGTGGCTGTGGCAGCCGGGCCTGCACGCCGTTTCCTGGTTGGGGAGCCGACAATCCAATACCTGGATGTCCTGGCCGGCGGGACACTGGACCGCCTGGCGTCAGCCGAGCACCAGGCCGAGCGCGGTGAGGTGGTGGTGAGTGAAGAAGTTCTTGATGAATTCGGGGACCTCCTGGAAATAATAGAATGGCGAGTTGACGAACTGGGTGGACGGTTTGCGGTGGTAGAAGGCTTGAAGGGCGAGATAGCGCGTGGTGCCTGGCAAACCATCCAAGAAGGGGCACTCACAGAAGAGAAAATCCGGCCGTGGATCATAAAACCAACTTATGACCGGATCGTGCGCGGCCAGGAGGTATTCCTGTCAGAGCTCCGCCCGCTGGTAGTCCTGTTCTTGAGTTTTCGCGGCATCGATTACGATAACGATCCGGAGGCTGGCAGGAAGCTGGACGCATTTATCCGCTGGTTGCAGGTGACAGCCTTCCGCTTTGATGGGTCTTTGCTGCAGATTACCTTTGGGGATAAAGGCAGCTACCTGTATATCATTTTCGGAGCACCACTGGCCCATGAGGATGACGTCGACCGGGCTGCACTCACCGCCCTGCAGCTGCACAGGCTGCCTGATTCATTGAATTACATCGAGCAAGTGAAGATTGGGATCAGCAAGGGGCGCATGTGGGTCGGACCGTACGGCAGTACGCGCCGCAAAACGTATGGAGTTTTAGGAGACCATACCAACCTGGCGGCTCGACTGATGCAAAATGCCCTTCCCGGAAAAACGCTGGTGAGCAGCGACGCTCAAAAGGATGCAGGTTCGGGATTTACTTGGGAGAACTGCCCTGCACTGCAGGTGAAAGGAAAAACCGATCCGATCACCGTCTTCCTGCTTATGAACGCAGTTGAGGGGCAAAGCGCCTACTTCACCAATCCGAGATACCGCCACCCCATTGTCGGACGCCAGACTGAGCTGCGCGATATTGAAGGGAAATTGGACCTGGCAAATTCGGGTCGCGGGCAGATTCTTGCCATTACTGCGGAAGCCGGCCTGGGAAAATCCAGGATGGTATCTGAAGTCATCCAAATGGCAAGCAATCGAGGTTTCGATATCTGCTTCGGTGAATGCGCTTCATACGGGACGAACACCAGCTACCTGGCCTGGCGCTCAGTCTGGCAGACTTTCTTTAAGCTTGACCTGGATGTCTCGCCGGCAGAACAGGTGCGGGAGCTCAAGTCAGCATTGAGCAAATTTGACCCGGCCCTCAATAACCGCCTGCCTCTCCTGGGGAACGTGCTGAACCTGCCGATTCCTGAAAACGCCCTGACCCAGTCGATGGATGCCCAGCTGCGTAAAGCATCCCTGGAAGCACTGCTGGTGGACTGCCTGCGGATACGCGCACGAACTAAGACGGTCGTGATCGTGTTGGAAGATTGTCACTGGCTGGATCCCCTTTCGAATGACCTGCTGGGGGCTATCGGCCGTGCGATTTCCAACCTGCCGGTTTTCGTGACGATCGCATACCGACCACTCGAAATGGAACGCTTGAGCGCATTTGATGTGGCTAACCTGCCGCACACCACGGTTCTGCAGCTGACTGACCTGAACCCGGACGAAGTCCAGGAGTTGATTGCACACAAGCTGTCTGAATTTGACTTTTCTGGCGAGCAAATCCCTGCTCACCTGGTTGATCGAATCAGCGAGCGCGCCCAGGGCAATCCCTTTTACGTCGAAGAGCTGGTTAATTATCTTCATGACATGAACCTGGATATTCACGATCCAAAGGGGCTGGCAAAGCTCGAATTGCCGAGCAGCCTGCACAGCCTGATCTTGAGCCGGATAGACAGGCTGAAAGAAAGCCAGAAAATCATCTTGAAGGCCGCCAGCATTATCGGGCGTTTATTCAAACTATCCTGGTTATGGGGAGTGGATCCAGACCTGGGTGAAGCCGAGGTGGTTTTACAGGACCTGGACGATTTGAGCTGCCTGGACCTGACGCCGCTGGACCAACCCGAGCCGGTCAGCAGCTACTTCTTCAAGCATATCGTCACCTGGGAGGTGGCTTATGAAAGCCTGCCTTTTGCGACGCGTGCGGCACTGCACGGCAGGCTGGGTAACTTCATTGAACAAAGTTACCACAAAGAGATCAGCCAGAATGTGGACCTGCTGGCCTATCATTTCGATCTAAGTGAAGAGATTGAGAAAAAGCAGATTTACCTGCAGCGTGCTGGAGAAGCCGCCCAGTCGAAATTCGCTAATACAGCTGCGATCGATTATTTTCGCAGGCTGCTGAAGCTGCTGGCTGATCATGAAAGTCCTCCGGTCTTGTTCCGCCTGGGGAAGGTATATGAAATAGTCGGCGTGCTGGTGGAGTCACGCAAGGCTTTTGAAAGCGCACTCGAAATCGCCGGGCGGATGAATGACCGGAAGGTCCAGGCGGATTGCCAGGGCGCGCTGGGAAGCCTGCTGCGCAAGCAGGGGGAATTCCAGGATGCGACCACCTGGCTCACCCGGGCAAAGGAAGCTTACCTGGAATTAAACGATTCAGCCGGCGTGAGCAATATGCTGGCAGAGATTGGCGAGGTCCAGCGCCTGCAGGGGGATTACGGCTCCGCACAGCTCAGCTTCCAGGAGAGCCTTGAGAATATCAAGCTGATAGAGGAGGTCGATGACAAGCTTCACGCGCAGGCTGCCGTTCTTAAGAGTATAGGAACACTGGCAAACCAGCAGGGAGATCCACTGCGTGCTCGCCAGCTGTATGAACAGTCCCTGGAGCTCCAACACTTGCTGGAAAACCGCATCGGTGTGGCGATTCTACTTAACAACCTTGGCATGGTGGCGATGTTCCAGGAGGAGTACCCTTCAGCTCGACCGCTTTTCGAAGAGAGCCTGGCGATCCTGCGCGAAATTGGCTACCGCTGGGCGGTCGGACAGCTGCTGAATAACCTGGGTCTGGTCTTGCGCTACCTGGGAGAAATCGACCCGGCGAGAAAATTGCTGGAAGAAAGCGTGGATGTTCGGCGAGCGCTGGGTGATAATTGGGGAGTGGCAAATTCGCTCAGCAGCCTGTCGAACCTGCTGCTGCACCAGGGGGTTTTCGATGGAGTGAGGGAATACCTCGAAGAGAGCCTGAAGATAAACGCAGAGCTGGGTGACCGTACAGCGATCGCATATTGTATCGAAGACTTCGCCAGCCTGGCGGCTGCAAACGGTCAGCCCGAATCTGCCCTGAGGCTGGCTGGAGCCGCGCAGGCTGTCCGTGAAGAAACCGGCAGCCCACTACCGCACGGGGAGCAGGCTGCACTTGACCGGACGCTCGCCCCAGCCCGAGAGGCACTAGATGAAGCCTCCCAGGCAGCAGCCTTGGAGGCTGGTCAGGCGATGACGCTCGATGCTGCCATCGCGTCTGCTTTAAGTCGATAAGCTATACTGCTTCGTTATCGATCCAGGATATATTTACACTATTACCTAAGCTGCCTCACGCTTTCTCCGGATTGCCATGGCAGCAGCTAAAGGTCCGCTGATTACCAGGCTATAGGCATAAGGTTGAGGCAGGCCAGCCGAAACGGACGAAAGGGTGGAGTCATATAGAGGGCCGCCGTCGATCGGATCCAGGCCGCCTCCACCCTGGTTATCGAAGACACCCACCCGGACTTTCCCCTGGCAGGTCCCGCCCATCCCGTCTGATACGGAGAAGTAGATATGGTACACCCGTCCATTGCCGTTTCCATCGCGGTCAGAAAGGACAATGGCTGTGCCGGTACCCAGGCCTGTCCCAGTCGGTGTGTTGCCCTTTAGCGGTTCGTCCTGGTAAATGGCGGTGATCGTTGTCACCAAAGGATCGCCATCGGGATCGGTGATTCCGATAATGTGGATCGGGACGAATTCCTTATTGGGAGGCCAGATCCAGATTCCTGTGTCCGGGGCGGCATTGGTGCAGATTGGGCTGAAATTGACCGAGCTGATGGTCACATTCACCGTGCCGGTTGCACTCTGGTATCCATCCGAAATCGTGTATTCAAAACTATCCATGCCCGAGTAACCAGGGGCTGGAGTGTAGGTGACTAGGGTTCCATCCGTCGAGGTGGAACCGTGTGACGGCGATCCCACGGAGGTCACTGTCAGAGTATCACCGTCTGCATCGTGATCATTGACCAGGACATCGAATACGATGGGAGTGTCTTCTGGTGTAGACGATGAATCGGGGGAAGCGACCGGTGTGTCTTGAACTGGAGCGATCGTCAGGGAAACGACTGTTTCGGCCGAATCCTGGCTGCCATCGCTCGCGGTGTAGCTGAAGCTATCGATCCCGTTGTAATCCTGGCCCGGGATGTAAGTAAATGAGCCGTCTGAATTGAGCGTGAGAGTTCCGTACGCGGGGCCGCTCGCCAGGAGTGAAGTCAGCGAACTGCCTTCCAGGTCAGAGTCGTTCTCCAGAATGCCAGGAGCGGCCACGTTTAGAGGCACGTCTTCATCCAACGTGTACGAGTCATCCTGGGCATTTGGAAGTACGTTCTGGATGGTGATTGTTCCGCTGGCGCTGCTGCCCAGGTAAGTGTCATAGGTCAGGTCGACCACTTCTCCGTTCAAACCGACGGTGCTGCCGTAGTAGACCGTCAATGAATAGGTCCCAACCGGCACTGGAAGGGCGCCGAGGGTGGCCTTTCCTTCATAATTTGTAATCGCCGGCTGCACCAGGACGATTTGCCCGGAGCTGTTTTCAACTGCGAATACGACAGTGCGTTCCTGGATAGGCTGGTTGTTGGTGGAGTCCAGCAGGGTCATGGTGACCAGGCCGGACTCGTTATATTCCCCAACCGCATCGGTGGGATTCAGGAGGATGTGTGTTGGCCGCAAGTCGGTTTGTATATCTGGGACGCCGGGGGCGTTGGGAAGGTTAGGATCGACCAGGCTGACCGAGCCAGCACCATTAGCAGCCTGCACGATGTAATGTATATCGGCGGACAATGTGCCAGACGGAAGCACCAGGTCAGCTTCCCACAGCCTGGGATTGGTGAGATTTTGTTGAAGGTCCAGCGACTGCCAGCTTCCGTGCCAGGCGCCCTGGGAGGAGGTGAAAGTCACCCAGGCTTCCTGCACACCGGCGGTTGGATCGGCCAGGACCTCTACCTGGAAGTGCAGGCCGTTAGTGATCGGGGAAGCGTTGATGTTCCGGATGTCCGGTGCGGCTGAGATGGCAGCCGCTTTAAGCAGCGCATTGGCACTGCCGGTCCAATCCTGATCCAGGTAGTACAGGCGGAAATCCATCTCCTGGTAGGTGCGCAGCGTGCCGGTGCTGGATGACAGGCTGTTGGAACGATATTGCGCCGGTGTTATGACCAGCCAGTCAGCGGTACCTTCAATCGAGTCGTAATAATTCGCGGCCCAATTCTGAATGGGGTAGAAAAAGTCCGAGAAGAATCCCGGATGGCCGCGTGAATTTTCAGTAGTGGCGGCGGAAGTCAGGGGTGTGACATCCAGCAGATCGGTGTACGACCCTCCCCGGAAACCAATGCCGCGCAGGATCAGCCCATCGACTTTAACGTTGTATCTCTCCAGTGGAAAGATCGGTTCGGCAGGACGGGCGGTAGTTCCGCCATCTACTCCGCTGAAATACGTGGCGACCACTGGCGTTTGATCCGTGACATTTGTTAGAGACACTTGATGCTGGGTCAGTGTGGGATTCAAGACCACCAGGTCCTGTGCTCCACCTTGCAGCGGTTGACCGACCTGGAGACCAAGCGAGGCGCCTGGACCACTCTGAGCCTGGGCTGCAGAAGAGATGGTTTGCGGTTGTGTCTCGATGATACGCTCACCAGAAAGGTCGACCTTTAACATCGGCAGCCCATAGAGCGTGGTTTCGAGCAGGGTTTTGTCGTCGATACCTTCCAGGTTGACGCGTCCGGCCAGGTAATCTCGTTTGCTGTCAACCAGCGCCTGCCCGATCGAAATCGGGCCAGTGCCGGTTCGCAGCTTTTGAACAAGAATCAAGTACAGCTTTTCACCGTATTCTGTCAGCTCGGTATCGCCGTAAGCATAGCCGGTGGCGGCAATGTAGGTTGCTGCCTGCTCAGCGAAAGCTTCGGCCCAATCGGGTGTTGGTGAGAATGCCAGGGCGTCCGGGCCGGGGATGCTATAACCGCTGTGGCAGCCCAATGCAAACACCAGCGAGTTTGTGAAATCCACTGGTGAGTCGAAAAGCTCTGACGACAGGATGCTGCTGGTATAGTCGGCTGCCAACACGCTGCCTGCCGAGAAGTGCCCGGCAAAGAAGATCAAATCGGAGGCATTATTCGATGTTGGCAGGAGCTTCTGGCGCAGATCGGCAGCGCTCCAGGCACCCACCAATCCATTTTCCTGGGGCTGGATCAGGGTGTCCACTGTTTTACAACCGCCGGCCTGGTTTGCACAGTCGGATGGATTGAGTCCCAGGGTTAATTCAGATTGGACCTTGTCGGCGGCATCTGCGACGAAATCATAGCCGGTTACCAGGGCCGAATCGGGGCTGATGACACCGTTCACAGCAATATAGGCGTCCAGCATGCCGCTGATCTGCTCGACGGTATGCACCAGGCGGCTGACAGCCAGCTGGGGAACCGGGACTGAATATCCGCTGCGGGAGGCCTGGTATTGGGCACCGTACTCATCCTGTCCGAGGACCTGGGATTGGCGCAGACTGGCTTCGGAGGCGCTGCCATCCTTTACTGGAGGAATGTAATCGGCTTCGCTCGCCAGGCCAGCCTGGTCTGGGTAGCGGAAGAAGGGAATCTCGTGATCAGTGCCGGCCAGGAGGATGTATTTTAGAGTCGTGGCACCAGCACCAATGGAATTGGCTTCTCGATATACTTCGACGACATTCTTGATCTCTGCTGCCACGGTGTTTTTGGCAGTGACGCAGGCAGTATTGGCATCTGCGATCTGGTTTGTCTGAGCTACTCGAGGATAAACTGGTGCTCCACTGACTTGCGCCGATAAATCGACCACCTGTCCCAGGATGTCCGGGCGGGCAGCGAATTCAGCAAGCCTGACTCTCAGCGCTTCGACGTCCTGGCTGGGGTCGCTGGCGAGCATGCGGGAGGAATCCCACAGGATCAGCGTCTCTGAGCTTCCGGCTGGCGGTTGCACTCCGGCGATGACCGGCAGCGCGGGGCTGATATCTGGTAGGGAGGGCACGTTTTCACAGACACCACTCTGGTAAGTCACCTGGAGGTTGAAAGAACCTGACAGGCTGGCTGGTCCGGAGACCTGGACATACAGGTCCTCGGAAAGATCCCAGGTGTTCCGTTCGATGGTCTGCTCGGGTTCATTGGTATTCGACACGGCTAGCAGGCTGCGGCGGATAGACCCGGAATACAGCTCTGGCAGATAGCCACCCGGGAGATATCCACCCGGAAGGTAATCGACTGGCAGGTAACCGCCGGGCAGGTAGCCACCAGGTAGATAACCGCCTGGCAAATAGCCACCCGGTAAGTAACCGCCGGGAAGATAGCCACCAGGTAGATAACCGCCTGGCAGGTAGCCACCCGGTAAGTAGCCGCCGGGCAGGTAGCCGCCGGGCAGGTAACCGCCGGGCAGGTAGCCACCAGGTAAATAGCCACCAGGTAGATAACCGCCTGGCAGGTCATTGGCAGCCAGGGCGCCAGCCTCACCGGGCGTCTCAAGCTGCTTGTACGTCTTCAATAAATCCCGGTGCAGTGTAATCACCCCGCCTGGAATTCCGCTCACGGTTACCAGGACATCGCCATCAGGGGAAACGGGGAACTTGAACCAGCGCGACTGGCCTGGCTGGTAAATTTTCCCAAAGGCATTGCCCGAGCTCTGCCCTCCCGCAGGAGTCAGCGAGAGCGGAAGAGCTGCCAGCCAGGAATCGTTCAAAAGGCCAACTGCAGTGCAGCCTGAAAACGCGGAAGTGCTGCCGTCTTCACCGGTGAAGGTGATGGTCACCCCGGAGCCCTGGGTAAACGATGGCTTAACGTTCACCAGAAATGTGCCCGTCCCACTGGCATCGGTGGATACCAGGCTGGATGACATGAAATTTGCCCCCTGGGCATTGCTGCAGGTCGGGTTCTGGAAAATCTCGACTGTGTAGCCAGTATTCGGTGAAGCTGTGAATTCCCCACCCACATCGGTGCTGGGAACTGCGTCTGCGAAGCGGGTAATGGCTACGGAAGGAACGGCAACCACCTGGTTGTTATTGGTGTTCGGCTCGAGGAGGATCCCACCGGACAGGTTGTCGTGAATAGAACTGCTTGAGATGGTGTTTGCAGAACCGGAATTCACGTGCACTCCGGCGCCCGAATTATCGAAAACCGCGTTTTCAAGGACCTGGTTATTAGAACCGCCGATCGCAATCCCATCACAGCTGAAGTTCTGGATGTTCAAGCCTTTCACCGTGCTGCTTGATCCGGAAATCGTCAAACCTGCTGTGCAGGCGCCAAGCTGGCTGCCATCCAAAGTTACAAGTCGGACGGCGTTGCTGCCAGTCGGGAGGGAGTTGGGGGAGGCTCCAGGTTGAGTGAAGCCGTCGATGACCAGCGAATCCGTGATGGCCGGTAGACTGGTTTGAAGGGTAATGACCTGGGTTCCGCTGCCAGAGAAGTTGAAGTGAATTTGATCCGGGGTGGAACCATTGGGCCGGGTGTTGGCGGCGTTGATGGCATCACGCAGCGAGCAATTGGAGAAGGTACAGGTGCTGCTGGTCACATCAATGATCGAGGTGACAGAATACACGGGCCCGGTCTGGAGCGGATTTTCGACCTCGAAGGCGCCGATGTCACAGGTGCTGCCCTGCGGGCGCAGGATGCCGCGCTGGTCTTCGGTCAATGGGGTGCCGGTGCTGGACGTGCAGGTTCCAGCCTCCAGAGCCGGGCTGTCGAGAGCGATGGCGTGGGTGGGGGTCAGGCCGCCGTTGTTTACCAGGCTGCCCAGCTTTGGATCCAGACCAAGCAGGTTGCCGGTCGAAATCCCGGTCAGAACGCAGCCAGAAGTGTTTTGGAGTAAGTTGTAACCGGCCGATTGCAGGCTTCCTGAGCAGTCCGGTGCAGAGGCGGCAGCTGAAGAGGTGTTGCCAGCGATGAGTGTATTCTTGATAATCGTGACACCCGCCGTGACTCCTAGACCTCCACCGTTTCCAGACAGGCTGCCAGCGGAGTTCGCAGTTACGGTAACCGCGTTCAGGGTGGAGGAGCCGCTGCTGAATACACCGCCGCCGCTAATTTTACTGGTATTGCCACTGAGCGTGGTGTTGGTCAGTCTCAAAGTGCCTTCGTTGGCGATGCCGCCGCCGTCGGTGTTACTTGTGTTGGCGGTGATCGTACTGTTGGTGATCGTGAGGGTTGCGCCGGCTGAGTTGTAGATGCCGCCGCCGCGACCAGAAGTGATGTTGCCTTTGACCAGGCTGTCCTTAACTACCACCGTGCTTTGATTGGCGAACGCTCCACCGTTTCCAGATAAATTTCCACCCATTATCGTTAAATTCGTGAATGAAGTGGTCCCGGAGAATATTTGAAAAACCCGGTCCTTGGAATTCACGGCCTGGATGGTCGCCAGCCCGGAACCGGTCACTTCGAATGCGATATTTGCCCGGATATCTAAATCACCTGAAGCGGACGAATCCTCATTTCCGGAATCGGTGCGTGTGATCTGGTAGATCTGGTTGGCCTGCAGGCGAATGATGTCGTCGGCAGCACCAGCGGCGCATTCATTGGCTTTGCTGCCAGAAGGCTTGTTTTTATTGGCTGCGATTACAGCTTCTCGCAGAGTACATTTCCCGTCATTTGAAAGCGAATCTTGAGTGCTGTTTACGATAATGATCGTGGCTGCATAGGCAGGCTTTGAGGTTGTGAATGGAAGAATGAGACCTGACAGCAGGATGACAACCATAAAGGCTTGGACCAGAATGTGAACCGGTTTATTACCCACGATAATTCTCCTTGTGATCAATTAATCAAAAAAGCCGGTTGAGGAAACCATCCGGCGAAAAACCTGCTTGCCTGACCGTGAATGAAGCCAGATATTGTTGGGCGGTGCAAACCGGGCCACCGAAAAATGGGAGTGAACGGGAAAAACAAAATAAATTCAATCCCTCCCAGGCACATGGACATATTAGATAATATAACACCTATTTATCTACTTTACAAGATGCCTGTTAAATTTTGTTAATGTGTTATTGAGTGCGTTTGAGAGTTGACAAAAATTAGATAGCCTGTGGTTGATAAATAACACCCCCGGAAATTTCCTGGGGGTGTTTTATGAGGTTATTCCAACACTGGTGGTTCAATCTTGATCACTTGTTCTTACCTTTTGATTTTCCATTTCCCTGGCCGTTGCCAGAACCGTTTCCATTCCCATTGCCGTTGGATTGAGGCGGTACAGGTGTGGTCGAGATTGTGGTAGTAGTAGTAGTGGTAGTGGTAGTGGTCGCGATCGTCTTGCCTGACATGCCATGCAGGCCGTAGCTCTTCATGATGCTTCCCCAACCGACGCCGGTCGCGCGCATATCGAAGACTTCAGAGGCGCTTACACCTGCGTGTTCTGCGATGCGGTAGGCCAGCATGATTTCACCGAAGCCATAGCCTTCCAGGCAGAAACGATCCATAATCTCCTGGTAGGTGACCTCAAAATCTTCAGCAAGCTTATCACCTATCGGATGGTTGGTCGTGTTGGTCCCGGAACAGTAATAACCGGACCTGGAACTGCCTGAGTAGCTCAGTGGCGCGCTGCTGGCAGCGGCGCTGGCAGCACCCACTACAAGCAGCAGGGCTAAACTGGTAAACAGGATGACCAAAATCCCTTTTTTTTGCATCGTTGACCTCCTTCAGACTAATTCGGATGACCAGATCACCCGCCTAAGGGCATTGGATGACTCCTTGCGCCCACAGGCAACCACCGCACGCTGGGTGTGTGATCCCAAAACAGTCTTCTTCGTTGGCTTCAGAGAGATCACAACCCCCACAGGGAGTGCAGGGAGCAAAACCAAAACTGAGCACCCTGGTCCGGTAATCAATATAAACCGGATCATACCAGAGGCTTTTTAGAGGGGAATAGGTAATATTTCCCAATACATGGCGCCTGGTATGCCGTTCTTTTCCGTGCAAGTAGCTGGTATGGTTGTGCAAGAGGGGAGGGCAGGGGCTCACGGTTCCATCCCAACCGATGGCCATGGCTCCGCTCTCGATGAACACGCACACATCGTTGGCGCCGCCCAGGTTATAGCCGTTCAGCTCGACGTTCACACCGCTGTTCAATGCCTGGATGAAGGCCTCCTGGGTGACTTCATCGATATCCATCCGCGGCAGGCGCAGGTTGGGATGGAAAGGCGAGGGCAGGTAGGTGATGTTACGCAGCGTGCGATTATAAAGAGTCTCTCCCATCAACTCTTCGGTATAAGGCAGGACATTTGTGACAATAAAGCGCTTGGCGCCCAGGCGTTTTCCCAGCGAGATGACCGCTGGAAGCTCGCGAATATTGCGGCGCATCGCCACGAAGGCGATCCCAATCTCGGGTGTAGGAAAATGGCCGCCGGGCCGTAAACTACGGAAACGTGACAGGTTTTCAATGATCCCGGAGAGCTCGGCGCCCAGCCGCACATCGGCATAGCTTTCAGGTGTGGCACCGTCGATGGATACCCACAGCACATCCAGGCCGGCTGCGATCAGCTCACGCGAGCGTTTTTCGTTGAGCAGCGTACCGTTGGTGATCAGCTCCACCTTCATGCCCATGGATTTGGCTTGCGCGATCCATTTTATGGTTGAAGGGTGAGCGAGCGGCTCACCCAGACCTCCAAAGAATACCGAAGGCAGCGGAGAGAATTCCGCCAGGCTTTCCAGAATACTGGCAAAGGTCTGCGCGTTCATTTCGCCGAGTGTCTCATCCCAATGGTGGCGGATGCAGGTGCGGCAATCCAGGTTGCAGATGGTGGTCGGCTCGATATAAACTTTCGCCAGGTTTGTCACCGGGCGGTGGAGGCGGATATCGTTGTGGCCTTCGTCCAGGCGCAGGCGCGCTCCAGGCTGCAAACCGTAGCGGTGAGCCAGCTCGGGAGGCAGGACCAGGTGCCCGTTTTCATCAACTTCGGCCCATTGGGTTGGATTCGTATACATGCTTAACCTCGGCAACAATAATGCACTAATTCTGATTTATTTTACTTTTGATGATGGGTGAAATCGATGTGATGAAATGCACCCATCTACAATGTGCAGATGTGACAATTGTCATGTCAAATCTCGCCAAGAGGTACTTGACGCGCAATCACCTGATCTTTAGAGTATAGTAGGATTAGAATCCAGGTATTCTGGATTCAAGATATAGCCCCTGTTGTTTCTTGTTCCTCTCGTTTTTCAACTGATCGGCAGAAATGATATCTCATTCAAAGAAAGCATGAAGGAGTTCAAATGGTAGCAAAAACTGCGGAACCATTCGTATCTGGCTGTCAGACCCTCACACCCTCCCAATTATGGTCAGCCAGCCAGGAGCTCTCGGCGCGCATCAAGAGACTGCGCGAACAATTCTGGTCTTTTTACGAGCGTGAATACACAAACGAGGTGCGCGGCTACACTACCGGAACCGAGTGGGACGCGGTGTATTCAATCTGGAGCTGGACGAATGTGCCGGAAGTAGCGCTGTTCCAGAAGGGCTTCCGCAGCTACCTGCTGGCGGGTGCGACCAGGGTGGAGCTGCCTGCGGGATTCTGGGAGCAGCCGCTGGTCGTGCGCCAGGCGCTGTTCTTCCGGGAAGTGGTGAGCCGCTACCTGCCTGTCCAGGTGTTGGAAGGGGAATTGATCGTCGGGTCGCATTTCAGTACGGCACTATCGCGCTGCTTGAAAAAACCAGAAGCCAGGCAAAGAGACAAACAGGAAGGGAAATTCCTGGCAGAGTGGCATGTGCTGAACGATAATGGGGTGGGCAACTGCGCTGCCGTGCCGGGTCACCTGGTGCCCGACTATCCCAAAGCCCTGCGGCTGGGCTGGAAGGGGATCATGGAGGAGGCCCAGGGGGTAGTCGATGATCCGTCCAGCAGCCCCGCTCAGCGCGATCAGGGCCGGGCGATTGTGATTTGCGCGCAGGCGGTACGCCTGCTGATGGAGCGTTATGCCGCCGAGCTTGACCGGCAGGCTGCAGTCCAGGCCGATCCAGTCCGGCGCCAGGAGCTGGTGGAGATGAAGCGCATCTGCTCGAAAGTGCCCTGGCTGCCGCCGGACACTTTCCCCGAGGCCCTTCAGGCATTGTGGACGACGCATATGCTGCTGATGGCAAACGAAAGCTACCCCGGACCGGGCATCTCACCGGGGCGTGTCGACCAGTATCTCTACCCATTTTACGAGCGATCGATTGAACAAGGAATGAAGAGGGAGGAAATCCTGGAATGGCTGATGTGCTGGTGGATCAAGCACAATTATGCCTACGATTACCAGGGTTGGATCGGCACGAACCAGGGGATCAACTCTTCATTTGGGCAGCTAATCACCCTTGGAGGGATCGATGTAGAAGGGCAGGATGCCTCCAACGAGCTGACTTATCTGATGTTGGATGTCATCGAGGCGATTAACCTGCTCGAGCCCAAGCCCAACATTCGCGTGCATTCCCGCACTCCAGACAGGCTCATGCAGCGGATGGTCGAAATGCTGGCGAATGCCCAGGGTTCGCCCTTTTTAATCAACTTCGATGAGAACTCAATGGCGGGATTGCGCTGGCAGGGTCTGCCTGAAAATCGCCTGTGGGATTACGCGCCTGTGGGCTGCCTGGAGAATACCCTGGCGGGCGACGACCGCTCTGGTACGGTGGATATCAACCTGAACCTGGCGAAAGCGGTGGAGCTGGTCCTTAATGATGGGCGTGATATGGCTTCCGGCAAGCAGATCGGCCCTCGCACCGGCGACCCGTGTAATTTCACTGCTTTTGAGCAGTTCTTGCAGGCTTTCGAGATACAGCTGGCCGCGCTGATCCGTTGGATTATCCGGGTGAACGACCTCGCCGACGCCGGGCGCGCCCGCTGGGAGCCGGCTCCTTACCTGAGCGCGCTGGTGGGCGGATGCCTGGAGAGCGGGCATGACAGCAACGCGGGGGGAGCGCATTTCAACTACCTGACCGTCGAAGGCGTGGCCCTGGCGACTTCAGCGGACAGCCTGGCAGCAGTCAAGAAGCTGGTATATGAGCAGGGTAAGGTAAAAATGGAGCAGCTGCTGGAAGCCATCCGGTCAAACTTCGAGGGTTTTGAGAGCCTGCGCCAGACCCTGCTGAACAAGGCCCCGAAGTACGGCAATGATGACCCATATGCAGACCAGATCGCGCATCATATCAGCCATTTCTGGACGGAGGAGGTCTTCAGGCACGTTTCTCCGACCCGGAAGCGCTATCGCGCCGGCTACCTGTCGTGGAATTATTGGATTGCCTATGCCCCGGCGACCGCTGCCACACCCGATGGGCGGCGGCGGGGGCAGTTCCTTTCCAATGCAGTGTGCCCGGTGAACGGCGCCGACCGGAAAGGCCCGACCTCGGTGATTAATAGCGTGGGCGGTTTGGGATTGGAGAGCGCGCCTAACGGCGCCAGCCATACTATGAGCTTCAGTCCCAGCCTGCTGCGCACCAATGAAGGGCGCGAGAAGCTCATCGCCCTCCTGCGAGCTTATAACCAGGTGGGAGGTACCTGCCTGCAGGTAAACATGATCGATGCGGAAACCTTGAGGCAGGCGCAGAAACATCCCGACGAATACCGCAATCTTCTGGTGCGGGTGACCGGTTATAACGCCTATTTCACCGGCCTGGGGAAGGAAATCCAGGACGAAATCATCGCCCGAGAGAGTCACCTTGTTTGACCTGCGCGAATTTGTGGGGCGCATGCCCAAGGCGGAGCTGCACGTGCACCTGGAAGGCTCGATCCGCCCGGCAACCCTGCTTATGCTGGCGGAGAGAAACGGGATCAATTTACCGGCCCGCGACGAGATCGGTTTGCTAAATTTTTATCGTTTCCGAGATTTCCCGCATTTTATCCAGACTTATGCCACCATCACATGCTGCCTGCGAACCCCCGAAGATTACCAGCTGATCGCTTACGAATTTGGAGCGGGCTGCGCAAACCAGAATATTCGCTATGCAGAAGCGACCTTTTCGATTGCGACCAACCAGCGTATGACCGGACTCGATTGGCGCGACTTACTGGACGGGATCAACGCCGGGCGGCTGCAGGCCAGGCGAGATTTTGGAGTCGAAATCCGGTGGGTGATCGATATCGTCCGGGACCAGCCAGAGACGCAGAAAGATGTGCTGGAGATCGCCCTGGCGGCACGCGACTCGGGCTGCGTGGCATTGGGACTGGGAGGCAACGAAGCGGGCTTCCCACCGGAGCTGTTTGTGGAGACATTCATCGAAGCACAGCGAGCCGGGCTGCCGCGCGTGCCGCATGCCGGTGAAGGCCTGGGAGCAGCCAGCGTGTGGATTGCCATCGACCAGCTGCAGGCGACCCGCCTCGGTCATGGAGTGCGCAGCATCGAAGATACATCCCTGGTTCGCGAGCTGGCCCGAAGAGGGATCCCACTCGAGGTCTGCCCGACCAGCAATATCCAGCTGGGGATTTATGATGATTTCCAGGCGCACCCGCTGCGTAAGCTGTGGGATGCCGGTGTGGCGATCACGATTGGGTCGGATGATCCACCCATGTTTAATACCGATCTTAGCCAGGAATACAGGGTGCTGGTGGATCATTTCTGCTTCACGGAAGATGAGCTGGAGAAGATCAGCCTGAACGGGCTGCGTTTCAGCCTGCTCCCTGATGAAGAAAAGTCGACGCTGATGTCAGCGTTCCAGTCGGAATTTATACAGCTGCGAGAGGCTTTGGCTTGAATAGAATAGAAGCCAGGATTTTCAATATCCAAAAATTCAGCACCGAGGACGGCCCGGGCATTCGGACGACGGTGTTCATGAAGGGCTGCCCGCTGCGCTGCGCCTGGTGCCACAACCCGGAGGGGATGCACCCGGAGCCGGAGCTGATGTGGTATGACGTGCGCTGCATCGCGGCCCGGGAATGCCTGGATGTTTGCCCGGTGATGGCGCTGGAACTTGGACCGCAGGGAATGACCATCGACCGGTCGCGCTGCGATGGCTGCGGGAAGTGCGCCGAAGCCTGCCCCAGCGCCGCCCTGGAGGTGATCGGCACAGGCATTTCACCGGAACAGCTGCTGCAGGAAATTATCAAAGATTTAGTCTTTTACCAGACTTCAGGCGGCGGTGTAACTTTTAGTGGAGGGGAACCTGTTTTGCAAGCTGGATTCCTTGACGCGGTGTTACCGATGTGTAAAGAGGCCGGAATCCATGTAGCCCTGGACAGCTGCGGAGCTCTACCCTGGAAAACATACCTGCGACTGTTAGGCTGGGTCGACCTGGTGCTGCTGGATTTGAAGATCATGGACCCACAACGCCATAAACGGGTGACCGGAATCGACAACCGGGTGATCCTGGATACCGCCAGGAGTTTGGCTGCAGAGGGCATCCCGATGTGGATTCGCACGCCGGTCATCCCGGGTTACACGCAGGAGCCGGCGAATATCCAGGCCATAGGAGAATTCATACGCCAATATCTACCCACCGTCGAACGCTGGGATTTGCTGGCTTATACCAATTTGGGCAGGCCAAAATATCACCGCCTGGACCGGGTTTACCAGCTGGAAAACGAACCTCTTCTCACAGCTGAGGAAATGGAAAAGACCTGTCAAATTGCCAGGTCCCGGGTACCCAATGCCAGCTGGTCGGGTGCCACGCGCGGCACAGGAAAAATCAATTAATTCACAACACAATACTGGAGAGAAAAGATGGATACGTTTCAATATATCAGCCCGGAATGGGCGCAGGAAGCCATGCAGCGTTTGAGAGCCGAGCTGAGCGCTGAGAAAATGAAACACGTTACATCATCGATGGTCACTTACTACACAGATTGCCCGGATGGAATGAACCGGGCGGTCTATTACCGCTTCGTGGATGGGGAGATCGATGAAGTGTCCATCCATGAGGGTCAGGCTCCGGAAGCCGAATTTCGCATCACGGGAGAATACGACACTTTTGCCAGGATTTCCAGGGCAGAGATGGGTTCGCGCTCCGCTTTGATGAGCGGAAAGCTCAAGCTGCAGGGCAACATGGTGAAAGCCTTGAGCCTGGCTTCGGTGGTAGACCGGATGAATAAGGTACTGGCGACGATCCCGAGCCGGTATTAAGCTACAAATAGAAGAGAGGACATCATGGCAGAAATTCAAACACACAAGGTTGATCCATATTTCATCGATTTCCCGGATCGTATCCGGCGCATCCAGGAAAGGATGCATGAGAGCGGGATTGATGTTTACCTGGGTTCACGCCTGCGCACATTGTCCTGGACGCTGGACGCTTTCTGTCCATGGCGCTCGTTTGTGGTCATCCCGCCGGAAGGACTGCCTACGGCTTTCACATTCGTGATTGATGCTTCGCGGGTGGGTGATGATTCCTGGTTGGATGCAGAGCATGTGCTGGGCTATGCACCCATGGGTGGGCAGGATCAAATTTCAGCCGTTTCTGACCTGCTCTTGCGCCATTTGACAGGAGGCAAGGGGGTGGTCGGCATCGAGAGCGGCATGGCGCCTTACCTGCCGGAAGGCAATCTGACCCATTTCGAGTATGAATGCTTCCAGGCAGCTCTGCCTGAGTCCAGGTTGGTGAACGCCCACGACATCGTCGACGAGCTTGCGATGATTAAAGAGCCAGGCGAGATCGCCCGCTTCCGGGAAGCATCGCGCATCGTGGATGTTGGGCACCAGGAGGTGTGGCAGGCGATTCAGAATAAGGGTTACTGCGGGATGACCGAGACCGAAGTGGGCGGCCTGGCGACGTTTGCGATGCGTAAAGCCGGCAGTGAATGGGAATGGTCTTTCACCGGTGGGAACGAGATTGCCAGCGGCTACCGCACCGGGCTGGCGGGAGGGGCTTGCACGCCGGCCTCACGCCGCGAGCTGCGACCCGGTGAGCCGTTCATGGTAGACATCCACGCCATGTTCCGGTTGTGCCTGGGCGACCATTCTCACAATTACCTGCTAGGGCCGGCTACAGACCGCATGCGCTGGCACGCCCATAATTTCGTCGACCTGGTAGACCTGTGCCTGAAGACCTACCGTCCCGGCATGACCCCCAGCCTGCTGGCTGACGAAATGCTGGAGTTTTGTGAAGAGAGGGAATTTGCCGAATACATGGTGCCGGGTTTCGAGCACGGCATCGGCATGATGGGCGATGAATGGCGGATTGGCATGAACGATGGGCCGTTTCCCTACTGGACGAATCCAGACCACACCTACCAGGAGAACGAAATGCTGATCTGCGCCATGCAATATGCCTGCACGGAAGAATCGATCGGCTTTCGTTATGAAAACCCGATTTTGATTACCGCCGATGGTTGCGAGCCGCTTTCGAAATTCCCGCTGGGTATCGAGGAAGTGTAAGGAGGTTGGCTATGGCAGTTTTAGAGCGAGTGCCCGGTTTACTCGAAGCATTGAAGGGAGAAATGACTCCGAAATTCCTGGCGACGCGCAGCAGCGATGGAGTACCGAACGTGGTCCCATGCGTATCGATCCTCCCCGCAGATGACCAGCCGGATATCCTGTTTTTCGGTAATTTCTTACTGCGCAAGAGCATCCGCAACCTGCAGGCTGACGGCAGGGTGGGGATTCTGGTGATCACTCCTGACCTGCAGGGTTGGATCTTGAAAGGTGATTTCCTGGAATTCCAGCGCACCGGTCCTTATGTGGACCAGCAGATGAACAGCGGACTCCTCCGGTATAACGCCTATACGGGTATCCGCAACGCCGGAGTGATCCGTGTGCGGTCATTTGAGGCGGATTTCAAGATATCAAAACTGCAGGTGGCGCTGGATTTTCTGCGCGCTCGCATGCTTAGCAGAAGGGGAGATCCTGCTGGCATTTCGCCAGGGTCGACGATCGAAGTTCCACTTCCGGTGAGGCGTGAGTTTGCGCGCATGGCGGCGGTTAAAGTCCTGGCGTGGATCGGAGAGGACGGATATCCGGTGCTCGTTCCGGCGCTGTCACTGCAGCCAGGCGGTGATCATGCCCTGGTAAGCTGGATGGGGAGTGGTGCGCTGCCTGTCCCGCCCAGTGGAGCGAATGTGGCCAGTAATATCCTGACCTTCGAGGCTGTATCCTACCAGGCCAAGGGGCTGTGGAATAGAACTGGAAATGCCGGGAAGCTGCTGGTTGAGGAAGTGTATGCCGGCGGTCCGCCTTACCCGGGTGGCAGAGTGGCTTAAGATTTCACCACAGATGAACACAGATAGACACAGATAAAGAAGGAAAAGATAATATAACAAAGAGAAAAGAGACAAAGAAACGAAAACAAAAAAATGAGCGTCGACGAAATCTCCGAAATTAACCGAATCACCGAGAAGATTATCGGCTGTGCTTATACAGTCAGCAATACGCTTGGGGCTGGATTTTTGGAAAAAGTCTATGAGAATGCCCTGGCTCATGAGCTGAGGAACTCTGAATTAAGTGTTGAGACGCAAAAGCCCATCCAGGTCTGGTATGACGGGGTGTTAGTGGGTGATTTCTTTGCAGATTTATTGGTTGAAGGGAGTGTTATCGTGGAATTGAAAGCTGCACGGGCAATCGATGACCAACAATTTGCCCAATGTATTAACTACTTAAAAGCCACAGGCCTTAAAATCTGCCTGTTGATCAATTTTGGAAAAACTCGTGTCGAAGTGAAACGAATAATGCTCTAAAGACTGATCAGTTATTTAATACTTCTAAATTAAATTTTCATCTGCTTTCATCTGTGTTTATCTGTGTTTATCTGTGTGTATCTGTGGCCATATTCCTACTCCAAGATTATTTCCCAATCGATTTCGTGGGAAGTCTTGTACAATCCATGATCGTCATCCACGATTTTGAAAGTCAGGTTGCGAAATACCCGCTCAGCTATCTGCCGCACCGGAATTAGAGGTACAATCTCATCACGATTCCCGTGATAGATGATCGTGGGGACATCTATCACAGCGGGGGAGGCGTTCGCAAAATCCGGCCAGATCAATGCCGGCGCCATCAGCACCAGTTTGCGCACCTGCACCGGGTGCTGGCAGGCGAACAATGCCCCCATCAGTCCGCCGAAGCTGGATCCGATGATCGTCCAACCTTGCTTCTCACCCAGTATGGCATACAGCGCATCCATCCGCTGGCTTAGGTCGCCTCGAAAATCTGGTATGAGCATGCCTGGAAAAAGCCCGCGCAGCAGAGTGGCTTTTTCACCCTGGCTGGTGCCTTCCAATCCGTGCAAGAATATTAAATTGGAGGTATCAATCATGAGATCGATTGTACCTTACTGGCAACCGGTTGAAAAGCAACGCCGAAAAAAAGCCGTACTTCGCACCGAAAACTTACCAAAGGCATGGCCAAAATAAAAATGACTAAGGAAATCTCATGCAGAATCAAATCACCCACAGTGGTCCACTGCTCGATGAAAATGGAAACCTGAGCCAGGCTGGCTGGTCACCGCAACCGGTTCTAGACGCCAATCTTGAACAAGCTGCCTTCTACGGTCCAATCCTGCGACCTTTCCAGCGTTTCCGCATAAAACGCTGGGATTATTATGCCCTTTTCTATCCAGGCGGTTTCTTTTCAGCTACAATTGCCGATTTGGGCTATGCCGGAAATATCTTCGTCTACACGCTGGATTTTGAAACGAAAACCATGCACGAAGAAGGGCTGGTGGTTCCGCTGGCGAAAGGGATTTCCCTGCCGCGCAGCAGCGAACAGGGACAGTCGATTTATCGCGGCAAAGGAGTACAGCTGATTTTCAGGAGCCAACCCGAACGCCAGGAAATATCGGTGGATTGGCCTGGTTTTCACCAGCGACGTGGAATCCAGGCAGAAATCCACTTTGAATGTCCGGCAGGGCTTGAGTCGATGAATATTGCGATCCCAATGGAGAAGAAGAGGTTTTATTTCAACCGCAAGATTAACTGCCTGCCTGCCAATGGCTGGATAAGCTACGGGAGGAAGAAAAATGAGCTGGCGGCCGGGGAAGCTATAGGATCGCTGGATTGGGGGAGAGGTGCCTGGCCTTACCGCAGCTATTGGAACTGGGCGTCGGCGTCTGGCTACCTGCCGGACGGTGGCAGCCTCGGCCTGAATCTTGGACGGGGGTTCGGCGATCTCACAGCGGCTACTGAAAACTGCCTGGTGCTGAATGGGCGGGTGCATAAACTTGACCAGGTGAGCTTTGGATATGATCCGAAAGAATTCATGCAGCCCTGGCATTTCAGTGACAACGAGGGACGCCTGGAATTAGAATTCACACCTTTCCTCGAGAGAGTGGCCCACACCAACCTGGGGGTTATCTTCAGTGAGGTGCACCAGTTATTTGGCCTGTACTCTGGAACAGCACAAACCGATGAAGGCGAGCAGCTGCGCATTCGAGATCTTATTGGTTTCGCCGAAGAGCATCGAGCACGCTGGTAGATCGAATCGATCCAAGTTTTTTTTCCAAGGAGGTCAAGATGAATAACTCTTATCGTCTCCAGTGGAAATTATTGGTGTTGATTTCTGTGCTGGCTTTAGCCACATTGTTTTGCGGTCGAGGACAGCCGCTACCGGATGTAGAAAACGAAGAACCGCAGGAAGAAATTTCCCCACCCGATCAGGAAGACCAGGCCTCACAGGTGGATTTGCTGGCTTCACAGACTGAAATTGTCTCAGGAGACGACCCCAACGAAGTGCGCATCAACCTGGCCATCCGGAACCAGGGATCCGGGGAAGTCCCATCCGATTTCACTGTCGTCTGGTACCCGCACGGCAGCACGGACGAAGTTGGATGCAGCTGGGACGTCTCCGCCAGGAGGATCAACCAGGGCCAGGAAGAGGTGGATTGCGCCTATACTTACCCCACACACGGCGAGATGCACTGGCGGATAGCGGTCGATGCTCGAAATGAAGTGAGCGAGTCGGATGAGGGCAACAACACGACCGAAGGTACGGTCGTCATCCAGAGGGCTGGCGAAGGGCAGGAAGAGCTCACCGCACCCACGAATTGCTCCTGGAAAGTAGCCACCGTCCCACGCATCATAGTCCTGAGCTGGGATTATTCGGGACCCGGGGACATCGACGGATTCATCATTTACATGGGGACAACCAGTGTAGTCAAATGGGTGGGTATTAATACCACCGAAACGATGATCCCCGACCTGGAGCTCAGCACGCAGTA
>Ga0209254_10000533_pt1 | contig 31282 bp, 35 predicted proteins | sample FrelakmetDIP11DI_FD_187148 | JGI IMG/M metagenome (GOLD analysis project Ga0209254, IMG submission 187148) | Freshwater lake sediment microbial communities from the University of Notre Dame, USA, for methane emissions studies - DIP11 DI (SPAdes)... | ecosystem: Environmental > Aquatic >... | reverse complement strand
GGTCTAGAGATAAATGTTGGAAAATATGGTTTAATAGAAATACTAGACGAAAATGATATAACCATTAAAAAAACAAATAACTTGGAAAATGAAGATATATTTGAGGGAAAAATAACTAATATTCAACCCACACGTGCTTTTTTTAAAAACAATGGAGAGTTTGGTTTTGTAACAAATATTAATATGAAATCCAAAAGTGAAGAAGTGGAAATTACAGTATGGGATGAAAAAGTAAAAGAAATAAAAAAATTCAAAATAGGAGATGTTCTTAGGATAGAGAATATTGATAAAAGACAAAAAAATGGGAATTTAGAACTACATTTAAATGGCGCTGGAAAAATCAAAAAACTTTAACATCCGCCTTGAAAATATTTTTTGTTATTTTCAAGAGCAAATTGTGCTCGCTGGATTTCCCGACCAAGATACATATAATGCTCAGGTAAAAGTCTTGGAACATTTTTTGAAATAATGTCACAAAGAGCATCTGTTTTATTACCTACAAATACTTTTTCAAGGATACCAGATACTATTTTTTTACCTTTATATACATTTGAATAATATTCAATTCTTATCTGCCCATCTTTTTTATCTAATTCTATTACAAAAAAACCATTTGGATCTAGTTTAACATCTTTTTCAGGTATTTTTTCAGCTTTTATCAAAGGTACTTTTCCATTAACCATAAACCTCACGACATGCTTTTACAAGGTTTTTAAGTTTTTCAAAAGCAACTTTTTGTGGCAACATACGTAAGCCGCAATCTGGTGAAAGTTGAACGATTTTATTATCAAAAACATTTATTCCTTTTTGGATATGGTCTTTTATCTCATCTTTTGTTTCAACTCTTACATCATCTGATCGTACACAACCCAGGCATATGTTCTTGGTAACATTATATTCTTTGAAACTATCAAACAATTTAGGTTTTGCTTTAAACTCATGTGATAATATATCAAAGGGTAAATCTAAAAGATTAGATATTTTTTTTGTTACATCACCGCAAACATGTAATCTTTTTGTACATGAAACGCCGTCTAGCACTGTTTTCATAAGTTCTTTTGCATAATCTGGCATAGAAATAGAATAAAATGGTTCATCTACACTTACAATGTCAACATATTTTACAAGTTTTTTTATTTCAAAGTTAAGTGCTTGTGCAAAATCAAAAGCAAGTTCTTTTTCATCGTTATAAAACATATCAACACAGGAGCATGTTAGAGTGTGAGGACCTGCAATAAGTCCAACTAAACCATGTTTTTTTGGTATAATGCTTCTTACATATTTTATATCTTCAACAGTGATACTTTCTTTATATTTTATTTTATCAATAATTTCAGGGCGCTCGCGTATACGACAACCCTTAAGTTTTCTAAGAAATATATTTACAAAAGGATCACGTGTTTGACCATCAGATACAATATCAATTCCTGCTTTTATCATATCGTCAACTGCAACATTAATATAATTCTTCCAAGAAGTAAGGTTTTGATTTGAATAATTTTTAAAAAATTCTAAATTGTCAAAATCAACAGGATAGCTACCGATTACTGTTGTTTTAACCTTGCTCATTCGAAAAATTTCCTCCGAGGATGAAAATTATCGGGGGTTATTCCAAAATAATTTTCAGTATATTCTGATATTAGTATATCTTCCCAGGCAACAATTGGAAAAACTTGATTTGCGCGTTCGACAGGGCCAAATATTGCAAAATCTCCACCAAAAACTGGTATATTTATATTACTTGCCACATCAACTATCCCTCTAGAGTCTTCAAAGTTTTTAAGCCAGCTAGATTTTTCAACAACATTATGAATAGCACAACCTGTGGGATAACCATATTCTTCTTTTATAACTGGTATTGCAGCAATTGCTGCACCACTATAATTGCCTGGTGCCAATGCTGCAGTATCAATAAGAATTTTTTTAACACCTACTTCTTTTACAATATCTAAAAGACCTTTATCAAGAAGATGCGCACTATTTTCTAAAACTTCGATTTTACCATCGGGTGATTTATCCTTAGGGTTAAAAGCTACAACTATTGCCATTTCAGGTATATGTTTTTTAAGTGTTTGTCTTTCTTCATTTGTCGTACCAATATGTATTGAGTTGTAAACTGTTCTTTTCAATAGGTTTTTGTTGGAAAGAATTTCTAAGGTTTTTATTTTTAAATCTGGTTCAATTATATCGACTGAAAAAGGTTTATTTTTTGGAATTTCTTTAATGATAAATTCAATTATTTTTTCCAAGTTTTCTTCTTTTTTTATGAAAAAATCAGGTATGACAGGATTACCTGTTTTATTGCTAAGTATGTACATATCTTTGATTTGTTGTTTTGCAGTATCAAAATAAGGTTCTCCTTTAAAGAAAAAACCACCAAATAAAACTGTAGGAAGATTTCCTGGTTGACCACCTATTTTCACACCTGATATTTCAAATATTTTTTGTTCTTTTGTAAATGAAAACATATTTGTTTATTCACCTCTTTTTTTGATTTTTCCAAGATAATCTATAAATATTTTTGAATGAAGTGCTCTTTTATCATAAATTTTTGTAGTTTTTGGTATAATTCTAATCGCAATGTATGATTTGCCGAAAGAAGATAGCGATTTTTTGAGTAGTTCATCAATTTTTTTATCGATTTTTATTTTGTTTTTTTCTCCGATCATATCTACTATTTTTATCTGTTTTTGAAAACGCTCTAACGCTTTTTCATCAAGATTTTCGATATATGGTATTGCTCCAGGTGCATTTATTATCCTATGATTTTTATCTATTCCATTTTCTGAAAGGGAAATTAGCGATGAACCAGAACGATGTCCTCTTATCTCATCTCCACACAGCAAAATGTATCTTATATAAGGGTTTGAAATTGTGTTTGCTACTATTTTTTCGATTCCTATATTTTCTGTTTTTAAAGAACCATAAATAGCAACTGTATTTGGTGGATTATATTTTATATTTAGAAGCACTACTGCAACACAGCTGTTATATTTGCAGGTTATGAATTCTCCATCCCATGGATAATATTGGTTTTCCATAGTTCTCATTAATCCATACAGATTTTAATAATACTTTTAGTAAACCTATACGCACTTTTATAAATGTTTATCAATTACCTGATTTTAAGGGATTTTCATGGGGAAAGATAATCTTGATAATGAAATGATTGATAAACTTACAGGTGTTGGTCCAGCAACAGCAGAAAAATTACGCGAAGCAGGTTATGTAGATGTTATGAGCATCGCTGTTTCTTCACCATCTGAACTTGCTGAAGCTGCAGAAATAGGCGAAGCTGTAGCATCTAAGATAATTATGGATGCAAGAAAACAAGCAGATATCGGTGGTTTTGAAACAGGTGCGATGCTTCTCGAAAAAAGGGCAAAGGTTGGTCATTTATCTTCCGGTTCAAAGATTCTTGATGAACTACTTGGTGGTGGTTTTGAATCACAAGCAATAATTGAGCTTTTTGGTGAGTTTGGCTCTGGTAAAACTCAGATTGCTCATCAGTTATGTATAATGGTTCAGCTGCCTAAAGAACAAGGTGGTATGGATGGACATGCCTTTTATATTGATACTGAGAACACTTTTAGACCAGAGCGTATAGTTCAAATGGCTGAGGGTTATGACCTAGATCCTGATGAGGCTCTTTCAAGAATTCATGTTGCTAGAGCATACAATTCTAATCATCAAATGCTTCTGGTTGAAAAGGTAAAAGAACTTTCAAAAGAAGTGCCTGCTCGTTTACTTGTTGTTGATTCACTTACAGCACATTTTAGAGCGGAATATATTGGTCGTGGAGCTCTTGCAGATAGACAGCAGAAGCTTAACAAGCATATGCATGACCTGCTTCGCTGGGGTGATCTAAACAACGGAGTAGTATGTGTTACAAATCAGGTATCTTCTAAGCCCGATGCATTTTTTGGTGATCCAACAAGACCCATAGGTGGACATATAGTTGGTCACACGGCAACATTTAGGGTATACTTGCGTAAAAGTAAGGGACCTAAAAGAATTGCAAGACTTATTGATTCACCGCATCTTCCAGAAGGAGAAGCAGTGTTTACAGTTAACGAAAAAGGCATTAGAGACTAAAAATCAGGAGAAAATAAAGAAAAAACTTAAATGCTTTGATAAACATTCCTGTTTTGGAGGTAAAATATGGCATATACACATAATGGTTGGACGCTTTATACGCGAGATGTAAAACTTAAAGGAGGAAGAAATCAAACAATTTATTTCTTTAGTAAAAAATCACCCAAGAGTGGTAAACCATGTGAATTACCATCTGGTTACATTGTTGGTGTAAATAAAAGAACAGGTCTTCCATATCTAAAAAAGAAATAAATTAAAGGTTAAAATATTGGCTGACTTAAAATTAGTCAGCCAAACTTCAATTCTTTACAGTAATTATTTTTAAATATATGTTTTTGTTTTAGATTTTCTAGTATATTATGGTTTCAAAGATAGGTTTCTTGGTAAATCCCATTGCAGGTATGGGCGGAAAAGTTGGTTTAAAAGGTACCGACGGTGTCTTAGATAAAGCAAAAAATCTTGGAGCAAAGCCTGTAGCACCTAGTAAAGCATTAGAAACACTTGAAGAGTTTTTATCCAGTTATTCTCAAAGAGATGACATAGAATGGTTCACATGTTCTGCGCTTATGGGTTATGATGAACTTATAAAAGCGGGAGCAAAAAAAATTCAAGTAGTATATAGCTATAATAAAGATAATACTAGTTCTGATGATACCAAAAATGCTTGTGAAAAATTATTAATCGAAGAAATAGAGTTAATATTATTTTGTGGTGGTGACGGAACAGCTAGAGACATTTACAGTATCGTTGGTAATAACATTCCTGTTCTTGGTATTCCCTCCGGGGTAAAGATGCATAGTGCAGTTTTTGGTATTAATACAAGTGCTACTGCTAAAATGCTACATGAGTTTGTAAATAATCGTCTTACTATCGGTGATGCAGAGATAATGGATCTTGATGAAGAGCGTTATCGTAAAGGGGAATGGAATATCAAATTGTTTGGTATTGCCAAAGGTATAGTAGAACCGACATATGTTCAAGTAGGTAAAAGTATTTTTGAATCTGTTTCAGATAATTCTATAAAAGATGAACTTACTGAGCATATTGAAGGTGAAATAAAAGAGCACCCTGATTTTTTATATCTATTTGGTCCTGGTGGAACTATTGATTATATAGCATGTAAACTTGGTTTAAAAAATACCTTACTTGGTATTGATGCATATTATAATGGAAAAATCATTGGTTCTGATTTAAACGAAGAAAGTATATTAAAACTTTTAGACGAATATCCTAAAATTAAAGTTATTTTAAGCCCTATTGGTGCACAGGGTTTTATTCTTGGTCGTGGTAATCTTCAATTAAGTCCACAGGTTATTCGTAGAATTGGTATGAAAAATATTATTGTTGTTTCAACACCCAGTAAGCTTGCAGCAACTCCTGTGTTACGAGTGGATTCTGGAGACAAAAATCTAGATAAAATGTTTTTTGAGCATGAGTTTATGATGGTCGTTATCGGTTATCGTTTGAGTAGAGTTGTAAAACTTCAAAAATAGCTCAATTTATAAAAGAAATGATAGACTTAAAAAAAAATTAGTTTAATCAGTTAAATTTACTAAATATTCGAAACGAGAAAACAAATTCTCAAAAATTTTAAATAAAATCATATTTGATAATTTATTTTTAGGCATACTAACTGATAATGTAGCCCAGTTGCTCTCAGCACCAGAAACATCCCTTGCTTTTGTTTTGATTATGTAATTACCTTTTTCAGACCATGCATGAATAGCCGATGCTTCTATACCTGATGGATATGGTCCTATGTAAACCTCTTCGGTATTATCTCCCCAATTGATACAATACGTTATATTGTCCCCTTCTAGATCGACTGATATAAATTTATATTCATATTCTGTGTTAGATTTTCCGTTAACTTCACCTATAATAGATGGTTTATCAGGTGGTGAATTATCAGTAATTGGTACTGCCATAAAATCAATCCCATTATAACGTTCAAATGAGAAAATATTAACAGAGGTATCCCAGTGTTCATGTATACCCAAAGAATGATCTAAATATTCACCATCACCCTCTGGGTCATACTTATTAGGAATTGGCTCTGCAGATTGATGAAGATAATTCTGAGAACCCTCAATGGGGTTTGTTCCTTCAGTATATAGAAAATCATACATTACAGAGTCAATTGCTACGGGATCCTGTGAGAAAAACAAACTATTAGTCCAATCACCATTAAATGGGTACATATTAAATTTTGCTATTGTTGCATGATCAATCTTTGTTGAAAAGATCCCATCGCCAAGATAAAGAATTGTTTTACCTCCAAGATGTTCATGTGCAAATAAATCTGTTTGAATAGTAGGATTACCCATAATTAAACCAAATTTATGATAAGGATGAACTTGAATCACATCTTCAATGAAAGTACCAAAAAAGTTTTTACCAGAAAGTGTCACACCATTTTGAATAGGATGACGTTTCATGATAGGCATATTAATCAAATAATCAGCTTCAATTACAACAGTTGGAAGAGTCATATATTCACATGTACCTTGTGGATTTTCAGCTAGATATACGCGGACCTCGCTGGCTGCAGCTTTTTCACGACCAGAGGCTCGACCTAATCTATCTACATAGTTTACATTTGGAAACTCAGGAATAAGTGTAGAATCAGGATAATATTCATAATATAACCTGTTATAAAACCAGTTAGCCATAGCACGAGATGCATCAAATATCGTGATATCACTTTGGTTTACTCCAACAACATCAATAAGTTGTTTAAGCAAAGACTTAACAACATATGGGCTGGCATCAAGATCTTCATCCTCATAAATATAATCAACTTGACCACCTGTATGCCAGCAATTATTTAAATTAATCTTAATTGCTATTTTTTCACCGGCTTGATAGCTGATATTTCCGTTCCCGTGCTGTTCATTGAAATACTTAAATAAAAAATCCCATGCCTCTAGATCATCATCTGTTCCTGCAAGATTTTGTAATCCATAACTCATCATATTATCCAAAACATATTGATTATTATTCTCAGCTAGCCACCAATAACCAGTTAATTCTTCTTCAGTTGCATTAGGATTCCAAACCCATATAACACGACCAGGATTAGCACCAGTTGGAACCCCAATTGGATCTTTTGATGTAGGAATCCAAATTTTAGTTTTTTCTTTTTCATATATAAAAACTTCTGCATAAACATTACTAGTAACAGAAAAAATGAGAATACATGCAACTAATAAAACAGGTACATAGGCCGTAGTCTTATATCTCACACGTTTAACCCAAAGACGTAGACCTAAGAATACACCAGTCCACAGGACGCTCCAAAATGTTATATAACCCACGACAAGGCCAAGAGCTATCTGTTGGCAAGGATAGCGAATTCGGTCAGGTTTAGGTAAAACTCTTATTAGAAACCATATTAAACAAACTATTCCTGCTAGATGAAACCATATGCCTTTCATATTTTTCATATTATGTAAAATCTTTCTTTTGAATTTATGCATAATAAATTTTATATCAAGAAACTCCGCCATAATTAACACTAGTTAATTATTTAGTATATTAAAAACTTTACTATGCTTATATGGTTAAACTTCAAAAACTTTTAATAGATCAATATGTTACCTAAAAAAATTCATTAAAGATAAGATGATTATTATGGAGGAAGAAATTTTTATGAAACGAAATGCATCAGCTTTTTTAAAAGAAGAATACGAAGAACTTGTAAAAAACAATTTTGACTGGAAATTAAGAATGCTAGAAACTGGTTCAACACCACATTCTATAGTAGATGGTAAAAAAGTAATAATGCTATGTTCTAACAACTATCTAAATCTAAGTAATCATCCGCGGCTTATAAAAGGAGCAATAGATGCTGCAAAAAAATTTGGAGCGGGCAGTGGATCAGTAAGAGGTATTGCTGGAACGATGAAGATACATATTGAAGTTGAAAAACGTTTAGCTAAATTTAAAGGAACAGAAGCATCACTTATATATCAGACAGGTTTTGCTGCAAATTCAGGGCTTATTCCTCAACTAGCAGGTAAAGATGATATAATTATATCAGATGAATTAAACCATGGAAGTATAATTGATGGTGTTAGACTTACAAAAACAGATCGTGCAGTATATAAACATAAAGACATGGGGGAGTTAGAAAAAGTTCTTATTGATGCAGATAAAAAATACAGAAGAATACTAATTATTACAGATGGAGTATTTTCGATGGATGGGGACATTGCACCAATGGATAAAATCGTAGAATTAGCACAAGAATATGGAGCTATGACTTATGTTGATGATGCTCATGGAGAAGGAGTAATAGGACCTGATGGTAGAGGAATAGGAGCACATTTTGGACTTGAAGGAAAAATCGATGTAGAGATGGGAACATTTAGTAAAGCTTTTGGAGTAGTAGGCGGACTTATCGCAGGAAGTCAAGACCTTGTACACTTTGCATATAATAAATCACGCACCTGGCTTTTATCAGGCAGTCATCCACCAGCTGTTGCAGGAGCTCAACTTGCTGCAATAGACGTACTTGAAACTGAACCCCAACACATAAAAAACTTATGGGATAACACAAAATATTTCAAAAAAGAACTAAAAAGCATGGGTTTTGAAACAGGTCAAAGTGAAACGCCAATAACACCAGTGATCACTGGAGAAGCAAGCAAAGCAAAAGAATTAAGTAACAAACTCTACCAAGAAGGAGTATTTGCTTTACCAATAGTTTTCCCGATGGTTGCACGAGATAAAGCAAGAATAAGAACTATGATGAATGCAGGTCTAACAAAAAAAGATCTAGATTTTACACTTGAAAAATTCGAAAATCTTGGAAAACAACTAAAAATAATCTAAAAATCTTTTTAAATTTTTTTTTAATAAAATATGACTCTAAAAAATATATTGCAGCATGTTGCAATAAATTATAAAGACAAAGAAAAAGCAGATTTATTCTTTTCAAAAATATTAGATTTAAAATTACAAAAATCTTTTAGTTTAAATTCTGAATTATCAAATGAAATATTTAATACTTTAGAACAAGTTGATGTTTTTGTATATGGTAATAATTTTACTATTTTTGAAATATTCATAACACAAAAAGAAGCAATACATTCTTTTGAGCACATGTGTATAAAAATAAACAATAAAAATGAATTTATTGAGAAATGTAAAAACTATGGATTAGAACCATATAAGATAAATAAAGAAGAAAAACAGCTTCTTTTTGTAAAGGATTTCTCAGGTAATCTTTATGAAATAAAATAATAATTATCTTTTATTAGCAATTATGTATTAAGATCTAAAATCAGTGTTTTTATAATGATAGAATGTTTAGATTTTCAAAGTTGTTAAGTTTTTGTAATATTTTTTGAATTATTAAACCAGTTTTTGATATATCTTGTGTTTTTTCTTCTGATTTTTCGTTTTGAATTATTTCATTGTTTTCAGAATATTTATTTATTATTATGTCGCCATATGTATTGTCTTTTATATTACAGTCTATAATTTTGTTATTATCTGATGATGAAAGATATATACCATTTACTCTGTTGTTTAAGATTTCACAGTTTGAAATAACATTTTCATTGTTATCTGAAGCAATTGCATCTATACCTGTATGTGTATTGTTATAAAATTTGCAGTTTAGTATTTTATTATATGACGAGTATTGAAGTTCTATTCCATCGCAGTTATTATAAAAAATGCAGTCTGAGATAAGATTATTATTACATGGATTTTTACTGCTACCAAGTAATGCTATTCCTTCATCCTTACAACCATAAAAAACACTGTTATATATTTTATTTTCATTAGTCCAAATAGCAATTCCTACTTTTGTATTAAAAATTTTACAGTTGTCAATTTCTATATTTTTTGAAGAGATTTTTATTCCTTGAGAATATAGACCAGGGGCTCCGTTTGTGATTCCTATGTTTTTTATTTTTATGTTTGGAGCCCCTGCATATATGGCGTATTTGTTTTCCTCTGAGATGGGATTTATTAGAGTGTTATCCTTATCTTCTCCTACGAGCTGGATAGTTTTTTTAATCTGAATTATCTCAGGGTATTCCCCATTTTTAACATATATTGTTGAACCAGGGTTAGCATTGTTTATTGCCTCCTGAATAGAGGTGTATTCACCGTTACCATTTTTATCAACGACTATCAAAGAAATATCTTTGGTTTGATTTATTGTATCTGATTTAACAAGAAAAACAAATGAAATCTGCAGTATTATTAAAACTGCAATAGTTATCATTGTTTTTTTAATTCTTCCGCTCATCTTTCCATACCACGTTACTTATTATCGTGTTATTTGTTAACGTGATACATTTCCATTGAAATAATATATAAAGTTTAAGCGTAAAAAATACAAAATGACAAAATATCAAACTAACTCAAAACTAACCCATCTAGATCCTTACATCGAGAAACAATCTTATCACAAACGCTAGAAGTAGATTCAAAAGAAACAATAATAAAATCATCATAAGAAATATCTAAAACATGAGCAGTTTCATAAATCCATGAAACAAAAGATTGCGACTTATCATTTAAAGGAATCTTAATCTTACAGCATACAAGACTTGGTAAAGAGCTATATATAGCATCAGACAAATTATTAATATTAAAATCATTTTTAACAGAAATAAAAACCATTTTCTTATCATTTAAAAAAATCATATCTTTAAAGAATTTGATTCTATAATCTAAAACATCCTGTGAAATAAGATCACATTTATTAAAAACCAAAACAACTGATGATTTAACACCGATATTAACAAGCTCGTCAAGGCTAACATTCAACTTTTCAACAACAATATCTATATCCTCGCTAACATCAACCACCAATAAGACTACATCAGCAACTGCGATTTCTTCTAAAGTAGAATGAAAAGCATCAATAACCAAGCTTGGTAGATTACGAATAAAACCAACAGTATCAGTCAACAATACTGGTAAAATACTACCTTTAATCTTTTTAGTAGTTGTAGAAAGAGTAGAAAAAAGTCTACTATCTACTTTTACATTTACCTCAGTTAACAAATTCAAAAGACTACTCTTACCAGCATTAGTATATCCTGCAAGAGACACAAGATAAAAACCACCCTTATGACGATGAACACGACGTAATTCACGCTGGTTACGCATACTTGCTAATTCTTCTTTTATTTTTTTTCCTTGTTTTTTTATCATCTCATAATAATCATCAACCTGATATTCACCACCAGCCATAAAACCAGGATGTTCACCATTTCTTGCTCGATGAATAAGCTCACGAACAAAAGGACGCTCATACTCAAGCTGAGCCAATCTCACCTGAAGTTTAGCCTCCTTTCTCTCAGCATGCTTCTCAAAAATAGAAAGAATAAGATGAATACGATCAAAAACATCTACACACCATTGCTTCTCCAATAAAAACCACTGAGAAGGTCTAAGTTCACCATTAACAACTACTAGATCAACAGAATCAGGAAAATCATCAATATACTTCTTAATTTCTTCCAACTTACCTTTACCAATAAAACTATTAACATCGGGATTACTACGAGCCTGTATAAAAGTATTAATTACATTATAATCTAAAGTATCTGTTAGACTAATAATTTCAGAAACATAAGACTCTAAAGAAACAACAATTGCATTCTTCATGGAATTTCAACAACAAAAGATAGTAATATAACAAATCATACTTAAAAATAGGCAAAGATTGTTTTTATGCACCAGGTATAATCAAAAACCAAAAAACAACAATAAAAATAGCAATACTTCCAACAAATAAAACATCAAGTTTACTTTGGACATCTTCTGAAATATTCATGAGCATCCCTTCCAATTAATGAACCAAAACAATATTTATAAATATTTATCGCAGGTGGATATACGATTGAATATGCATAATATAAAAACCGGTTTTTTAATAAAAGAAAATCTAGAGTCTGCGGAAATAAAAAAAAAAATTTTAAAAAATAAACCTTAATTTTTCAATATCTCTAGACGCTCCATTAGACTTTGTAAAAACAAAAAATATAAAAATATTTTGAAAAAATTATCAACAAAGTAATTATTTTTCGTTAAACCACATCAGAGTTGAAAAAAACCGTTGAAGAGCTGTAATAACACCAATTACACCAAAATAAACAAGAATCCATGTTAAAAGGCTAAAACCAAACAGCAAATTAAAACCATAAACAAAAAGTAAAATATGCTGCAAAATAGGAGCAATTATCAAAATAACAAGTCTGTCAGCACGACCTAAAAGTCCTGAGTAATTACGTTTGGCGCCAACAGCTTGGGATTGAGTACCCATGTAACTTGTAAGAAGCATACCTGCAACTGCAATTAAACCAATAACATACTGATCTCTACACCATGGGCTAAGAGCAAGACCACCGAGTATTAAGACATCTGAAAAACGATCAAAAGCATGATCAATAAAATCACCCTTAACAGATTTTTTACCTGTAAGTTTTGCAACTTTTCCATCAATTGCATCAAAAAACCCATTAAGAAAAACAAATAAAGCAGCAAAAAAAAGATAAAAATTATTAAGTTCAAAAGCAGGGCTAGAAAAATAAAAAAATACTCCTGCTAAAAAAGCAAAAATCAAAGAGATTAAACTAAGAATATTTGGATTAAAATGTATAAAGAACTTGGCAAACCTATTCAACAAAGGATCGACATTATCTCTTTGATCATCAAGAACCATAAACAGTCAACTCGATACTTATAAATCCTTTAAAATCTCTCCAGACCAATCAATTTTTCCTATTTTATATTTTTTCATATTCTTAAATTTATTATCAACAAGTTCCAAGATGCAATTAACAATATCATTAATTGATCGCTTTGTACCATCGATTTCAAAACACTTCTTATCAGTATGAATATCTACTGCTTCACATAATATAATATCAAGAATTTCTGCTTCAATATTCTCACGAATTTTATCTTTTTTCCAATCTCTATTGACAAGTATTTCTTTAAGCTTTGAAGGATGTAGTCTAAGAATTATTATTTTGTCGATACAAGTCAAAAGATGAGCGATATGTCCTTCAATAAAAACTATGTCTTCACTAAAGAATTTTTTTTTAATATATCTATCTAATTTTTTAATATCCACTATTCTTGAATTTCTCTCTTTATCAATCCCGATGATAAAATCGTTATCAAATGCTACTTGCTTTAAATCAACAACTATAAAGCCTTTCTTTTTCAAAATAGATGCTACTGTAGTTTTACCTGTTCCAGGTGTTCCCGTTATTGCTATAATCATAAAATTTATACCAACTTATGGTAATCGTAACCTCTAAAACCTTCTTTGAAACAATAGTGAATCTCTTGATAATCCTTCCTAAACTCTTTAATTTCTACTTTAATCTTACTTGGTTTTTCATTATCGAGCAGAACGCGTTTATAAAACTCTGCTACTTCACTCATTTCTTTCTCTTTCATGCCAATGCGTGTAAGTTCGGGAGTACCGAGGCGTAAACCAGATGGATTTAATGGGTCGTTATCACCAGGAATAGTATTCATATTTGTAACAATTCCTGCATCCACCAGTTTCTTTGATGCTTCCTTTCCTTTACCTGGGCCAATTGCAAGAAGAATCTGATGAGATTTAGTAAAACCTAGTTTTTCTCCAAATACTTTAAAACCACGCTCAAAAAGATTCTGTGCAAATGCTTGGGCGTTAGCAATTGTTTGTTTTGCATATGCTTCTCCAAATTCTAAATGCTCTGCATAAGCAATTGCTTTTGCTGCAACATGGTGCAGATGATAAGAAGAAGTAACACCAGGGAACACTCCAAAACTAAGCTTGCGTAAAAACGATTTTCCCTCCTCATTATCTGCATTATGATCAGAAAGTAACATACCACCCTGAGGCCCGGGTAATGTTTTATGTGTAGAACCAGTCATCACATCAGCACCCTCGCGCAGTGGATCCTGGAACTGTTTACCACCAATTAAACCTAGTACATGTGCTGCATCGTATACTAGATAAGCGCCAACATCATGGGCGGCTTCTGCAAGTTCTTTAATTGGACTAGGAAATAAAAAAACAGAACGACCATTAAGACAAAGCTTTGGTTTAACTTCCTTTATAAGTTTAACTGCTCCATCGATATCAATGTTCATCTCCTCATCATTAAAAGGGTAAGAAACTAGATTGATACCGCGGACACCAGCACCACCCCATTTTCCAAAACTGATATGTGCACCATTTGCCAGATCAAGTACACAGGCAGTTTCACCAGGTTTAATCAAGGCTTTTAAAACCCCAATATTTGCAGTAGTACCAGACGTAGGTCTCACATCGGTATATTTACAATTAAAAAGTTTTTTTGCAAGCTCCATTGCTTTTTCTTCAACGCGATCAAAAATCTCACAGCCTTCATAATAACGCTTACCGGGAGTGCCTTCTGCATAACGACCATGAAAATCAGTGATAAGCATTTCCTTACAAAGTGGCGATAAAACATTTTCACTTGCAATCATAGGTAGTGAATTTGCATAAAACTCATTATTTAAACGTGCTTGTTTACGTATATATTCAACTTCATTATACCAGCTCATAGATAAAACCCCTAAAAAAGGCATATCAATAAATCTAATAAAAAGGTAATGGAAAAATAAACTACATCTCTATCAAATGTCTGGAAGTTTTTGATAAGATTTGAACACCATCACCTGTAACAAGAACATCATCTTCGATTCTTACACCGCCAAAACCAGGTATATAAACACCAGGTTCAACAGTTAAAACCATATTCTTCTCAAGTTTAATATCAGAAATAGGGCTTAAACCAGCCCCACCATCATGAACACCCAAACCAAGTGTATGACCTGTTGAATGAATAAAACAACCCTTAAAATCACTTTTATTTATAAAATCATCAACAGCGGTATGTATTTGTTTACCTGTTAGCCCTGGTTTAATTATCTCAAAAGCCTTTTTTTGAGCATTTAAAACAGTTTCAAACATTTTTTTCTGTTTATTACTTGCGCAACCTAAAACAAATGTGCGAGTTATATCTGAATTGTAACGCTTAAAGCATGCGCCAAAATCACAAAGAACAAAATCACCTTTCTTAAGTTTAATTTCACCGTTTGTATAATGCGGCTCAGCAGAATTTTTGCCAAAAGATGAGATAGTATCAAAAGCATGTTTATCTGCACCTAGTTTTTTTATTAAATAATTTATTTCTGCAGCAAGTTCATATTCAAACATACCTTCTTTTATTATTTCAGGTATTTTATTCATAACTTTATCTGAGATATCAACAGCTTTTTTTATAAAACTAAGTTCCAATTTATCTTTTACCATTCTAGTTTTAGATAAAGCATCATATACATCAACAAAATTGTAATCTGATAAAACAGTTGACAATTCTTGATAATCACGATATGATAAACCATTAAAATTCAAACCAATAGTATCATAACCTTGAACACAATTTTTTAAGTGAATATTAAACTCTTCATGATTTTCAAAAATTTTAATGTTCTCATTAGCTTTTTTAGCTGTTTCAGATTCAAGTCGACTCGCAATAATATCCATCTTTCCATCTGGAAATAAAATCGCAGCACATCCTTCGAACAAACCTTTTTCAAGGCCTGTTACATAAAAAAAATTTGAATCTATAATATTTTCAGCAGTATTTTTAATAATTATTGCATCAGGTTTTTCTTTGAAATGTTCAAAAATTTTTTTTATTCTTATCTTCAAAATAGATTCCCTCACCAGCTAATTAAAACAAGGACAAAATAAAGAAAATAAAAGAAATAATTTTATATTAACCTGGATTTAAAAGGCTTTATTTATACTCTTTGATAAGTGATTGTAGTTCTGAAAGATCACTTTTAATGGTCTGAACTTGTTTCATTTTATCTGTTTCAAAATTTCTTAAGATTTCTGGTAAAGCCTTAGTGAGTGTATAAATATGAACCGGTCTACCTTTACCTTTCTTTTTAAGATCACGTTTTTTTGCCCAGCCACGTCGTCTCATTTCTTGCATTGCAACACTTACTTCGGGTTGTCTTAAATCGGCTCCTTGCTCAACATCTGCAGATCTACATTCAGGTACTTGAGAGATATACATTAATGTCTTAGCAAGATTCCTGGGCATACCAAGATCAGAAAATAAAGATACTGCTTTATCGTCTTTTTCATCCAATACAAATGAGTTTTTTCGCTTCATAATCTCCTCGTCTGCTGTAAATCATTCGACAGTATTTATATTTTTCCTATTTTTTCAACAACAGGAGAAGATTTTATTTATTTAAATTTCTTATTTTAATCTTACTTTCGACAAGCATTTTCTTGGCAAGGTCATCAGGGTAGTCGCCAGAGTAAACAATTTCTTCAACACCTGCATTTATAAGCATTTTAACACAAACAACACACGGCGTATTTGTACAATACAAAGTCGAACCTTTTATAGAAATACCAAAAACTGCAGCTTGTATAATCACATTCTGTTCGGCGTGAAGCCCTCGACAAAGTTCATGTCTCTCACCTGAAGGAATACTCAGATCTTTTCTTATACACCCAACTTCATTACAATGTTTCAAACCTTTTGGGGCCCCATTGTAACCTGTGCTCAGAATATGCTTATCTTTTACAAGAATTGCACCAACTTTTCTGCGTATACAAGTACTTCTTTTAGAGATAATATGCGCCATTTCCATGAAATATTCATCATAAGAAGGTCTTTCCTCCATAAGTATCAAAGGCATAATACAAAAGCATAGTTAATAAAATTATGATTTAATTTGAAACAATACTATTAAAAACAAATAAGATATTTAGATCATAATAATTTTTTAAAATTAAAAAGGGGAAGATTAAAAATGACATATAAATATGGGGTTTTTCAATCATCATCAAAAAGTTGTGTTTTATACAAGGAAGATAAAGATGGAAATCAGTCGACATTCAATATTTTTGTAACACCAAAAGAGCATGAAAAAGATGCAGAGATGGTTATTGCATTCATTGATAATGAGCAAATGAAAAAAGAAAATTGGGCAAAAACCGAAGTGAAAGATGTAAAAGATATATTAGAAGCTTTTGGTGGTTGGGCAACTGATGCGCCTATAGTGTTTGAGTTAGAGGCACATAAGAGTCTTAGTAATTGTTTGAGAACAGTATTAAAAAAAAATGAATAGAACTAAAAAATAAATTTAGTGATTATTTTTTTAATTTTATTTCAACTTCTTCAAAATCTTTTGGTACAAACGAATCCTTGAATATTTTACGCGCATCTTCCTCAATTATCTTGTAATCAATATAACGAGGACTTATGTGTATCAAAAATAATTTTTCAACATTTGCTTTATTAGCTATTTCTGCCGCTTGATACGCTGTTGTATGACCATACTCACCTGCTACATCTTTAAGTTCTGATTCAAATGTAGCCTCATGAATTAGAATATCTGCATCCTTTGCAAAATCAATCATTTCCTTTATTGGTTTAGTATCACCCGAAAAAGCTATTTTTCTACCCTTGCGAGAAGGACCAAGAACCATTTTTGAAGTAATTGTTCTACCATCTTTCAAAGTGATTGTTTCACCTTTTTGAAGTTTACTAAACAAAGGACCTTCTGGTATTCCTATGGACAATGCTTTAGGTTTATCAAATTTCCCAGGACGTATATTTTCAACAAGCGAGTAAGCAAGTGCTGGTACACCGTGTTTTACACGAAGAATATTAATTTTATAGCCCTCAAAATCCAAAACATCTGTATCATCAATTTCATGAGAAATGATTGGATAATTTGGTTTGAAATAACCAAGACTAAGAATCTGCTCTAGTAAGTTATTCATTCCTTTTGGTCCATAGATATGTAAAGGTACATCTCTATCATTAAGCTGCATTGTTTGTATAAGACCAGGTAATCCTAAAAAATGATCACCATGAAAGTGGGTTATAAAGATTTTTGAGATTTGCATATAACTCAGGTTTGATTTTTGAAACTGGCGTTGTGTTCCCTCACCACAATCAAACAATATTATTTCTCCTGCTCTTTTCAAAGCTACTGATGAAACATTACGTTTCACAGTAGGCCAACTGCCACCAGTTCCTAGAAATATTATGCTTAGTTGTGTCATATTTATAAGAAAAGGGAATAGAGGTTATTGTTTAAGATTTATGGTTGTTTTTCAAAAACTGCAAAATATCGTGTTAGGCTTTTATGAGCTCTAAATTCATGAACTTCTAATAGTTCAAGAGCCTTTTGTGATTTTTTAATCCATTTTTGATCAGAAAGTCCTATTATTGCTTTCTTTTTTTCTTTTAAGATTTCTGCAAAAACTTCAAAAGCCCGCATGTAAAGTTTATCCATTTTTTCTCCTTTGGTTGTGGTTGCTTTGCCATAAGGTAGATCAGTAACAATTGCATCAACAAAATCTATATGTTTTTTTATATTACCGATATCTGAACAAAACAGTTGATAGTTTTTTATTTTGTAAAAATCAAGTGTTTCTTTGCTGCCATATATCATTTTTTCTTCTATATCACTACCAATGACCTTTGTACCTATTAAACCCGCTTCTAGTAGTATTCCGCCAGTTCCACAGAAAGGATCAAGTAATTTTTCATTTTTTCTGACACCTGAAAGGTTTACAAGTGCACGAGCAATTTTTGGATGCAGTGAAATAGGGGAAAAATATGGTCTAAATTGAACCTTTCTTTTCTCGTATTGGCTTCTGTCGATAACACTTATTTTTTTACCAACATATATTTTTGAATCTGTAATAAAAACTCGTATTTCATTATCTGGTTTTGTAAGGTTTACTTTTTTGTTTTTTGTATAAATTTCTATTATTTTTTTAATTATTTCTTGAGAATTTTTGTTTTTTGATGAATTTTTATATCTTATTGCAATTGAACCAGGTAAATCTATAAAATGTTTTTTTGTATTTTTTTTAATTTCGTTAATTGAGTTTGAACAGCTAAAAAATAATTCATCGACATAAAAAGTATAAGATAATCTACTTGTAACATCTTTTATTAAATCAATATCTGTATCTATGGATATATTTAAAACATCATTATTTGTTTCATTGATAATATATGATATGCCTTCAGCGGTTAAACATGAAAATATTTCATTTTTTGGAAGAGTAGGATGTTCTTTTGATAATTCAAATAATATATTCATCTTTTATCTAATAGCTAAAAGGAATGTAGATATATTTTACTTATTGTTTTTTGTACTTATTGCTTTTAACACAGGAGGTGTAATTATTGCAGTAAATATACATACAAGAATTGTTGTTGCTAATATTTTTTGTGCATCTTGTCCTACAATAATATTATGATTAATCGCAATTGATACTGTTACAATCGCCATTTCTAAACGAGGAATCATACCTACTCCTACAAGAAGGGGATCTCTGCCTTTTAAACCTGCTAGTTTTGCACCTAAACCACAACCTATTATCTTTCCTACGATACTTATTATTATAATTATTATTGCAAAAAAACCTACTGATAAAAAAGTAGATAGATCAACACTTGCTCCAATCCAAACAAAGAAAAGTGGTATAAAAAGACCTTCACCAATGACATGTATATCCTTTTTGATTCTTGTTGAGCCTATAACTGTATTTCCAATTAATAAACCTGCAACGAATCCTCCAATAATCCCTGTGATACCGGCCTTATCTGCAAAAAAAGCATATATGAAGAGTATTGCCAAGGAAATACTCAATAGCGACTTCGGCAGTCTTAGTTTATCACCTAAAGCTAAAATTTTATCAATTATTTTTAAACCAATATAAAAGAAAATAAGGAAATATATCAATATTTTGATAGCTAAATCAAGTGGTGAACCTCCCAATATAAAAGCCAATAATATAATACCAATTACATCATCAATTACTGCTGCGCCAAGAATCGTAATTCCATAATTAGTATCCAATTTATTAAGATTCATTAATGTTCTAACAGTAATACCTACTGATGTTGCAACTAATGTTAAACCAATAACTATAGAGATTTCTAATGAAAAACCAAAGTAGATACCTGCAAAAATACCTAAAATCAAAGGGACAATGACACCAAATATAGCGGTGGATGTAGCGGCTATACCCATTTTTTTCATTTTAAGGATATCAGTTTCTAAACCAGATATAAATAATAAAAATAAAATGCCTATATCTGCAAATATTTTAAAATCACCAGATGCAAAGTTTATATCAGGTAAATTAAAAGCTAAATGATATCCTAAAAGATTCATATCAAAATTATAATTTGAAAGCATACCTAAACCAAAACTTCCTACTAAAAAACCTGCTATTATCTCTCCAATAACTGATGGTTGATTTAATTTATCAAATATAGTCCCTAGAATTCTTGAAAGTATTAGTGCTATTGCTATTAATATTAGGATTGTAAATACTTCCGTTATTTAGCACCTTCTATAATATCTTGATCTATTGGAATAAATTGAGTTGCACCATAATATTTTCTTATAAGTTGATTTAAAGTAAGTTCACCAACAATTTTTTTATCTATTATAACTGGGAGTCTTCTAAGATTATACTTCATCATTTTCTTTAATACATCAATTATTTTATCATCAGGTTTACATGCAATAATACGGTTAGACATCACATCTTCTGCAGTCTTTGCGGTACCATACTTAATAGAACTTAAGTCAGGTATACCATAAATATAGGTGGGTATATTCATAGGAGCAAGAATGGAAAGTACATCATGTTCTGTTATGACCCCTACAAGTTCTTTTGTTTTTTTATCTTTTACAACCCATATGTGGTTACGTGTACCAAGAATTGAAAGTACATGATAAATATCTTCTTTTTCTGAAATAATTGGTAAATCCCATACACGTTTATCTATGATTTGACTTACTTTCAGCTGATAAAATTCTGATACAAGTTTATTTTTTGCCATTAAAAACACCTAAACATTATTAAAATATTTAAATACTATTTAAAACTGTTTTAGTTTTTATTTTCATATTTATTTTGTTTTTTATTTTTATTTTTTATTTTTTCATCTATTTTTTTCCTAATATCATCTAGACCCTCAAACCATATATCTCTGCATTCTTCATCAACTTCACCGGTAAGTTTATCAATTTCATAACGGATTTCATCTATTCCTTCGAACCACTCATAATCAAGACGTTGATTTTTTTTCTTATTAACAATCTTCTCATTATCATCCACCTTGGTTTTTATATCAACTATTTCTTTTTCTTTATTTGGCCGACTTATTCTTATCTCTTCAATTTTACTATCCTTACCTTGATTAACTCCAATTGGAGGTTTAATAAAACCGTTGGATTCAACTCTGTTTTTATCATAAGAATCATCTGATTTAGATGAATATTTCTCGATAGTTTTTTTGTCAGAAATTTCCTTTGCCTGATTATATATATATTTTTTCTGTCTAAAATGAACAAATATTATTGAAAAAATTAAAATTATAGCAGATACAAAGATTAAGAAAATTTTATTATTAACAATTTGACTAATTATATTTTGTTGAGTTTTTATTTTTATTGTTTCGTTACTATTTGTATAGCCTAATTTATTTGCAATAATCGTTATTTCTTCTCTATCTGTTGGTGCATAAAAATAAGCTTTGCCATCTTTTTCAGTTATTTGCATCTTATCTCCATAGCTAGATATATATACATTAGCTCCTTCGACAGTATTTCCATCTTTGTTATTTTCATAGATAGTTACATAAAAATAATCGCCAGCAGGAATTATGTAATCTTGGGGTACAATTTTCAAAGGAGGTTTAATATTTTTTATAGTTATTTGTGTATAATTTGTTTTGTACCCTTGTTTTGTTGCATAAATAACAGTAGGTTCATCATTATCTACAAATGGTGCTTTTATTTTAACTTCATAGTTATCACTTTTTTCTGTTATTATATATGTTTGGCCGTCAAATGTTATGTTTACGTCTATCAAGAATTCTATTTCTTCTGATTCTGTTATAATGTAAGTACTAACTTTAAAATAATCATTTTCATTGACTTCTTCTGGCTCTATATGAATCTGTATAGATTGTATATTTGCTAAAGCATTACTTGTAGTTGTACTAATTAATAGTATTAATATTAAAATATTTAGCAAACTAATCTTAATTTTGTATTCTTTGTTTTTCCTCTTAACCACCTTTTAAAATTACAGTTTTATTATGTATAATTAAGTATTTATTTTTTTTCAAATTAATATTTTAAATTTATTTTTTATATGTTTTTTTTGTTATTTTTTAGTAATTTGTTAGTTTATAAGTTTCAATAGCAAAATATTTATAAAATATTAAATATATTATAATATTATAGTAGATAGTTATTGATTGAGAAAAAATGGTAACTATTGTCAGCAAAGATTAATATATAAATACTTACAAAAATAAAGATGTTGGTGAGCTAACAGTATGCTGGTAAAGAAAAAAACACAAACATGGATAATAACACTATTTCTATTATTCAGTTTATTATCACTTAATTTTAATGATAATGTACTAGCAGAAGATCCATCTGATTCAGAATATATCAAGGAATTAATCGATATTTTACGTTCATTGGTTGATTTTAATGATAAGTTAAATCCACATCCATTCAGATACGTTGGAATATGGGAAAGCAATAGAGCAATGAACATTGAAGATAATATGGAATTTGAGCTTTATTTCTCAGCACCAATTCTCACACAAATTCAACTACTTGGGTTAATAAATTATCAAGATTTCTTAAAAATAGATGTTTACCATGTAGATTCAGATGGGGTAAAAACTCTTATTGAAAATGGTAACAAAACCATAAAATTAGTGCCAGAAACACAAGAATATATACAAAAATATATTATAAAATTAGAAAATGTTAATGTAACTATAAATAAAAACGAGTATTTAGCTTTTGTAATTGAAATAGAACAAACAGAAAAACCTGTAAAAAGTTTTGTAGAGAATAGATTTGATACAAAAGTTGTTGCAAGACTTGAAAAAATTGCAAATATTCTAAGAAAAATCAATGATCCTAGTCTTCAAGAAATAGCAACTTATATTGATATAGCTCTTGAAAATCTATCTAATCTGGATATCGGTGGTGAAGAATTTGGTGCTCTTGTGAATGTTTTATTTTCTAGTGCTTTTTATTATGGATCAGATGGTTATCCATCGTCTGTTAAATTCTATAACGATATGAGTGAAGAAATAAGAGTATATTTCCAAAGAGATTATTCAGATTTTCAATATGATTTATATTCTACTACAGAACTGTTTCAATTTGAAAAAATAGCTAATGAAACAAAACCAACAACAAGCACTATATATGCTTGGCCACCAATACTTACAGAGATAGATGAATTAGATTCTCTTGAGAACATAAGTCTTGAAAGTGAGATAGTTAATTGGTTTGTAATTTGGGCATTATTTACATTTGGAGAGTCTACTGAAGAAGTAGATACAAATAAGGTTACATATTATCTTGCTGAAAACGGAAAATTAACAATTGATAAACCAAATGAAACAGATACAATAAGTAAAGAATTATCTGAAGAACCTTCTACTTGGACTGCCTCTGGTTTTGAAAGAAATAAGATACTTACAAATGTTACTGCTTACCTTAATATTCATTATTCGAAGATTTTTACTATTGGAAAAGTAAAAATAAATGCTACTTTAAAGAAAAATGGTAATATAATTGCCACTGATGAAGAAGATTTGGATAGAACAAACTTATTTGAACTATTACAAAAAGGACCTGACGCACCAACTAAATTTACTTTTGATAATTTTGATACTAATGAGGAGATATGGTACAATGACAATCTAAGTTTAGAGGTATCATATGTAAATAAACCGATTTTAGGTTCATTGAGATCAGTTAAAATGAACTATGGTTCAGATATTTATCCTTCAAAGATTATTTTGACATTAAAAGAAACAGATAATATAAAAATTGGAGATTTAGACTATAAAGAAGTGTATTCTGGTGGAAGTGCACATTACTTAGTAGATATTAGTAGTAAATATGAGGATAATATCAAGATATTAGCTGAAGTAAAAGAAAAAAAAGGGAGTTGGAATATCGAGGTTTATCCAAATATACTTGAAATTGAGGCAGGAGGTGTTGAAAAAGTTCAGGTTTTTGTAAACTCTACTGCTGTTGATGATACTGCATATGATTTTGATGAAATATACTTCTTTATAAATGCGATAGGTAAAACTGGTTTTGATACTAATACCTCATATGTTACTGTTTCAAGAGATGCAGTTGAATACGATTTTGACGTAATTGGTTGTCCTGAAGAAATCGAAGTTAAACATGGTTCAACTGAAACTTTTACAATTGTTATAAGAAATACAAACAAAGGATATATTTCTGATAAATATAGTATAAATACTGAAATTGAACATAATCTAAACATAATAGTTGATTTATTATCTGATGATGAAATACCTGTTTATAATGAAAATTCTCTTGAAAATGAAGTGATAACAGCAAATATATCAGTTGAAGTGCCATGGTATACATATGTTGAATCTGATGAACTTGTAATTAAGATACTTTCATCTCAAAGCGATCGTTACCCTCCAATATTTGAGAAATCATTTACAGTTACTATTAAAGTTATTACACCCAATATTATAGAACGTATCTACAAATTATTTGAATCTGCTGCAACCAAGATAGGTTTAACCGGTAAATATGCGGGATGGATTTTAATTGCAGTCGTATTACTACTATTGATAATAATTAGTATAATTATTATATATCTGAAAAAAAGAGGATTTGTAGAAATAATCTGCCTTGAGAGAATCAAAGAAATTGCACCTGATGAAACCGCAAAATTTGAAATAACTATTAAAAACCCATACAAATATAATCTTACTTACAGTATACAATCTAAACTAGAAAATGATACACAAGGTTTTGATATATCCGTTGATAAAATAGAACTTGATTTACAATCAGGAGAAGAAAAAGTTATAAATCTTATTGTTAAACCAAATGATAATGTTAAAAAAGATGACTGGTGTGAAGTAAAAATCATTATAAAACCTAGTAATAAAACTAAAACAACCAAAATATCAACAATTACAACCATTAAAAACGGAATAAAGGATGTAAAAGTATCTGGAGTAGTTCACTTGCCGAAAATATTTAAGAAAGATGATAAGGTTAAAACATCGTTTAAAGTTTGGAATAATGGTAATGTATCAACCGGTAAGATTAGTATTCTTTTCTTTGTTAATGGTAAAGAAAAAAATAAAATAGAAGATGTTATTATCCCTCGTGGGGGTTATGCTGATATTGAAATACCTTGGATTGCAGATTCAGGAAAAAACGAGGTATATATAGTAGTTGATTAATATCGGTGCCCAAATCCTATTAAAACAACAAAATTTATAGTGTTTCTTATGAAAGAGAAATCAGATAAAAAAGAAGAAATTGAACAGTTAAAAGATGCAGAGAAAAAATATCAGTCGTACATACAGAAAAGAAACGAGTTAAACGATATGGCAAAAGTTGTTCGTGAAGAACGAGATATGATCCATGAAAGCCGTAAAGACTTAAAAACAGATATAGAAAAAGTCAAAAAAGAACGAGATGAACTAGTAGTAAAGATGCAACAGCATAAAAAAATACGTAATAAATACCAAGAAGAAGCAAAAAAACTAATTGAAGCAAAAAGAAAGAAAAAAGGTGCTGTTTTTAAAAATTTACCAATTCGTGTTGAAGAACTTAAGGCAGATTTTCAAATCCTTGAGTATCGTCAAGAAACTGAGCCTATGAGTCCGCAGGATGAAAATGAGTTAATTGAAAAAATAAGATTAAAACGTGAGGAATACGAAAGAACAAAGATTCATCTTGAAAAACAAAAAGAAGTAGAAATTGATATTTCTGATAAAGATAAAGCAATAGATGAATTATTTAAAAAAGCAGATGAAGAACATAAACTTGTTCAGAAATATTATGATGAGAATCAAAAGAAACATGAAAGATTCATGAAGCTTGTAAACGAACTGTCTGTTTCTATTGCTGAGGCAAATAAAAAACATGATCAATATATTGAGTTAAGACAAGAAGCACAAAAAACTCATGATAAAGCATTTGAAATGAAAAGCAAGATAATTGGAATAAAAGACGAAAGACGTAAAATATTCCAAGAAGCAAAACAAATGATAAAAGAACAAAATATTAAAGCTCGTAAGGCAACAATGGATGTCAAAAAGCTCGATGAAATCGCTGAGGAATCTGTAGATCTTTTGAAAAAGGGAAAAAAAATTAGTTTATAAGTTTTATAATTGTTTTTTTAAATCTTTTACTAATAGTTAAATTTATATATATTATAGATAGTATTTATTAATATGAAGAGTTTATTATACTTAATAGTTACAATAATTATTGCTATAATTCTAATCTCTTCTGTTTTTGTTATTTTCTATTATTCAGATAACAACATAATAGACAACACTCCTCCATCTATTATAAGTATTACTGGTAATACATCAGGAACCACTGGAAAAATCACAAATATTGATGTCTCTTTTAGTGATAATAAAAACGTATCAGAAGCAATTATTTATTATAAATCTGCAAGTGCTAGTATATGGAATTCTAGTTCTATTATATCAGGTAGTTATTATATTGAAATACCAAAAAGTCCTATTGAGGATTGGTATTACTATATAACTGTAAACGATGAAGCAGGAAATGGCCCTGTAGGGAATCCATCTAAGGATGGCAGTAGTTTTTATATTATTAGTGTTAAAGAAGATAGAAAAGAATTAGTTCATAATGTTTTTATTGAAGAAGGGACTGGTACTTGGTGTTCTAACTGTCCAGAGGTTGCAAATATTTTACATGAGTTATATGAATCAGGTGATTACAATTTTTATTATGTAAGTTTAATCAATGATATAAACAGTGAAGCTAATTCTCGTTTAGAAGAGGATTATAACATATATGGTTATCCTTCGGTTTATATTGATGGGGGTTATGATTTAGTTGAGGGTGCAAAAGAAAAATCTGTTTTTGAAGAAAGTATATCTAAAGCACAGAAAAGGGAGGTTCCTGCACTTTATCTTAACGTCACAGCACAGTTGGGTGAAACTAGTAAAGAAATAAATATTTCTATTGAAATTATTAACTATGAAGATTATGCTTACACTGGTCGTTTGAAGCTGTATCTCACAGAGCGAAATTCTGTTTCATATTATGGTGGGCAAGGAGTTTATCATTTTGGTTTTAAAGAAATTATTTATAATGAAGAGATTAATATATCAAGCAAAGAGGAAAAAAATATATATCCAATTCATGATTTTTCTGGAGATGATATCGATAATCTTATGATTATAGGTGTTATTTTTAATTCTCAATCTGTTGAAAAATATTCTCATAATAATAAAGAAAATCCTTTTAACGCATATTATGCTGATGAATGTCAAGGAGCATTAATTGTTGAAGATGCAAATCTCAAACCAGAAGTAGGAATAACTAATCCAATAAATGGACGGCTTCATATCTTTGGAAAAGATATAAAATTAAAAACAAATCTAAAAAACACTATTCTAATTGGAAGAACACCTATTACAGTTCAGGCATCAGATGATTCAAAAGTCGAGAAAGTAGAATTATATATAGATGGTTCGCTTGTAAAGACATTTGAAGATGAACCATATGAATACCTTTGGAAAAAACCATCATGGTTCAAGCTTAAGCATAATATAAAAGTTATAGCGTATGATGACAAAGGAAAAACATCAGAGGCAGAAATAGAAGTATATGCGTTTATACTTCTATAAAAAAATTTTTTTTAGTGAGATGCATCTTTGTGTTCATTATAAAGATTTATTGATTCATAAATTAATTCTAATAATTCTTGTGGGGTAGTAATTTCATAGAGTGTAGAATAATATGGTTCTATAAATCCATGATTATATCCATATGTTATAAAAACAACCATTGGATTGCCTTCATCACCAACAATATCATAAACATTTCTTGATTTTGCATAAACACCATTGGGTGGAACATCTAAGCTGTTGTTGTCATCTGTGTTAAAATGAATAAATGTGATATTCGTGTTTTTGAATTGTTTTTTTAGATATATTAAATCAGGTATTTCTGTATCTTCATCATCTTCAAGAGGATTTGGAAAAGATATATTAAAAACTTTAGAGAAAACATTATTTTCAAGATCTATACATCCTGGGCAAAATGTAATTCTATAGTCAATAATAACTGGACCTTTAGAAAGATTTTCAAGGATGAAATCAGGATGCGGGGCTCCATCAGCAGTTTCAAATCTATATTCTTTGATTGTGTTTGGTTTTAGTTTTATACAGCTTAAACATAATGTTTCTACGATTTTTGTTTGTACTTCATTATAAACATTAGTTGTAGAAAGAATACTAAAAAAACTTATTATAAAAATGAATAGTACAATTATTTGTAATATTTGTATTTTTTTCATTTAATTCCTCTTGAACGTAATACCATTATATGGACATTCGGATACACATTTACCACATAAGATACATTCAGGGTCTCGATTCATATATGGAACATTTATACCCATTGGGCATACATCTGAGCAGAGATTACAATGTTTACATTTATTAACCTCAACGTTCATATGTATTACACTTATTTTGTTAAAAGGTGCTAAAAATGCTCCGACAGGACAGAAATATCTACACCAACCTCGCTCAACAAGTAATATTAGAAAAAGGAATAGAATAAGAATTACTAAGGTAGGATAGAAATAAGAAGATGGAACATAAACACCTGGTCTTAATATCATTATTGGAAAAGTACCGGTGAGCATACCTATTGGGCATATATCTGTAAAAACAAAACCGATAAAAATTGAAGTTAAAAATACCAGTACTATTAGTAAAAGATATTTAGAGTATCTTAGATAACGTTCAATTTTATGTTGACCTATTCTCTTAAAAAAAGGGATTTTCTTTTTTAAAAACCTTGCAATTCTTCCTGTGGTTCTCTGCAATAAACCAATTGGACATGCCCATCCGCAGACTGCTCTACCAGTTAAAATTCCTATTCCACCAAGTATAATTATAGGATATAAAAAAAGTTTTAAACTAAAATTATTTGGATTATTAAAAACTTTATAAACACTAAGTTCCATAGATCTAAGCGGACATGCTGAAGATGCCGCAGGGCAAGCATTACAGTAAAAAAAAGGAAAACAGAAACCTGTTTTTATACCAAGAGCGCCGATATTTGCAGAAAAAAGAAAAATAATTTGGGATATCAGTCTTTTTAGTTGAAATTTCATCTTTTATCTCTTTCTTTTAAAGAATATTAATGAAATAAACGCTGCTATTAGTAATATTATTAACTCAAAACCAGGGGATCCATTGTCTGATCCATTATTATTTGTTTTAATATCGAGATATGTTTTCAGGTCACTAATTTGATATTCGTTTCCATTATCATTGATGATAAACAGATATTGAACGTGATCAATTGAATCTTGTGTACCTGTCAATGTTACTTCAGCTTCATATTTTCCATTATCATTTAGAGTCATGGGTATATTTGGATGAGATTTGAAACACTGTGCAGGTGGTTGTTCAGTACATTCAGATATAGTGACATTTACACTAATTATATTTTCTCCAGTAATTGAAGCAATTACTGTAAAAGTTGAAAGTGGTTTAGGTTTAACTGGATTAGTTATAATATTTTCAATTGTAGGATTAGCATTAACATTAAATATTGATAAAAATAAACATAAAAATATTATTGCACTTATTATTGTTTTAATATTTTTCATTTTTATATTCCTCCCTAATTTATAAGATTATATTTACAGATAAAAGTATTTTTTATAAATATTTCTAATTATTTAAACCTCCAGTAAATCATCAATTTCTTTATAAATAACAGAATATGAGGTTAAACCCTCAGCATAATAAATAATTTCACCTTTTCTATCAAATATATAAATAGTGGGGATCCCTCCTCGTTCTAATTTATATTTCTCCCATATACTACCATTATCTAAGCCTAAAACCCAGTTTAAGTCAACATTATAATTTTGATTAAAGGTAACCTTAAAGTTTTCGATTAGTTGAATAGTTTCACGGGGATCTACATCAATAGATATTATTTCCAAATCATTTCTACTATAATTTTCATAAACTTGATGTAATACAATCATTTGATTTTTACATGGTCCACACCATGTAGCCCACATATCTAATATTACCACTTTACCGCGATAATCCTTTAAATTCTTTAAAGAACCATCGATATTAGTAAAAGTAAAATCTTCACCTGTATCAATATCATCTGAGGAGTTTATACAACCAGTAAACAAGAATATAAACACAATTAAAAAGAATAGAAATGATAATTTCATTTGAATTTTAATGTTATTCACCTTTTTTCTTAATATGTTTCTAATTTTTTCTTTAGTTCTTGTTTTGGGTAAGCACCAACCATTCGATCTATAAGATTACCATTTTTAAATATTAGGAGAGTTGGAATGCTCATAATCTGATGTTTCATTGAAACTTTAGGGTTTTCATCAACGTTTAATTTTCCAAAAACGATTTTTCCTTGCATTTCTTTTGCTAGTTCATCTATTATTGGACTTACCATTCTACATGGTCCACACCATGGCGCCCAGCAATCAATAACTATTGTTTTGAATTTTTTTACTGAATCATCAAAATCTGCATCAGTTATTTCTAAAGGTTTATCTGGCATATTTTTACTCATATTTTTTCCTCCGAGCATAAATTGTTTTTTAAGTTGCTCCATTTTTCTTTTCTTTATTTCTTCAAGTTCATCATACATTCTGAAATAAATAACGTAATACTTCTTATATTATTTATTATCCTGCAACCATTTTTTAATTCTTAAATATCCAATGATTTTAATCCCATCAATCCAAAGAATAGGTGCTGTAATTTGTAAATCTTCAAAAACTTCATAAGATTTTGCATCATTAAGTTGCTTATTGGTCCAATCATTAATATTATGTGGAAAAGTTATAATTTTTATATCATTTCTATCTTTAATTTCCTCTTTTATCTGCACACATTTAACACAATTTTCCAAAGAAAATAATATCTTCTCGTTCATGAACTATTTTCATACCTCCTAAATAGTTAGTGGGCCAGGCCGGAATTGAACAGGCGATCTCCGCGTTGTAAGCGCGACGTCA
>Ga0209254_10000532_pt1 | contig 31314 bp, 27 predicted proteins | sample FrelakmetDIP11DI_FD_187148 | JGI IMG/M metagenome (GOLD analysis project Ga0209254, IMG submission 187148) | Freshwater lake sediment microbial communities from the University of Notre Dame, USA, for methane emissions studies - DIP11 DI (SPAdes)... | ecosystem: Environmental > Aquatic >... | reverse complement strand
GTAGCCAGTAGCCAGTAGCCAGTAGCCAGTAGCCAGTAGCCAGTAGCCAGTAGCCAGTAGCCAGTAGCCAGTAGCCAAACAGCCAATACAATTTTTAAATACAAAACAGCCAAATTCATTTCTATTATGAGTTTGGCTGCACTATTTTAAACCTGAATGATTCCTGTATTTGGCTCTTGACTCTTGACTCCGTACTATTGACTCTTGCTCCTGCCTTTGGCTGTTGACTGCCGACTGGCTACTGCCGACTGGCTACTTGTATTTGTCTGCCGACTGGCTACTGGCGACTGGCGACTGAATTCACTATTTTGCCATCCTTCATATGCAGTACCCTGTCACTCATTGCCGCCAGTTCTTCGTTGTGGGTGACAATCAGAAAGGTTTGGCCAAATTCCTCCCGGAGTTTAAAAAACAGGTGATGTAACTCATTGGCATTGGCTGAATCAAGGTTTCCGGTAGGTTCATCTGCAAAAACAATTTCAGGCTGGTTGATTAATGCGCGGGCAACCGCCACTCTTTGCTGTTCGCCGCCTGAGAGTGCATTGGGCTTATTCTCCATCCTTTCAGCCAGACCCAGCCAGTTTAATAGCTCTTCTGCTCTTTTTTCCACCTCTTTTTTTGATTTTCCGGCAATCCAGCCGGGAATACACACATTCTCCAAAGCTGTAAATTCAGGGAGCAAATGATGAAACTGAAAAACAAAACCTGCGTGTAGGTTTCGTAAAGCCGCCAGAGGTTTCCCCCGAAGCTGGTCGATACGCTTGTCATTAAGCCATATTTCTCCGGAATCCGCATAATCCAGGGTTCCCAGGATGTGCAGTAAAGTACTTTTCCCCGCCCCGGAAGAGCCCGCAATGCTCACAATCTCTCCTTTTTGAATAGAAATATCCACTCCTTTCAGCACCTGTAATTTTCCGTAAAACTTTGTAATCCCTTTTGCAATCAACATTAGGTGAGCATTGTCAGTTAAAATTGAAAATTACGCATTGTGGACGGGCTTTTCAAAACAGGCCTGTAAAATAAACCAATAACCCCCTCCGTTTTACCGGGTGGGTATAAACGGATTTGGAAATTCCATCCTAACGATTACATTTGCGGAAAATTAAAAAGGAGGACCCTGATGTTTTGGACACTTGAATTAGCATCCTACCTGGAAGATGCACCCTGGCCAGCAACTAAAGATGAGCTTATCGACTACGGAATCCGAAGTGGGGCTCCTATAGAAGTTATTGAAAATCTTCAGGAACTTGAGGATGAGGGCGAAATTTACGAAGGGATCGATGATATCTGGCCGGATTATCCCAGCCAGGAAGATTTCTTTTTTAATGAAGATGAATATTGACGACTCAAAAATCAAATAAATAAAACCGTCTTCCGACGGTTTTTTTATTTCTTGCCAAATGAAGGGTCTACTTTTTAAACCTGAATTTAAAAAAAAGCATTAGCAATGAAAGCGACAGGATGATGGAATTTGCAATCATAATGGCAAAGTCATTTTTTACGATACCATAAATTAGCCAGGTTGAAACATTGGCCAGCAAAATCAATATCATCCAGATCGATAGATCACCCACCGATCTCGTTTTCCATGCTTTATAAACTTGCGGGAGGAAAGTGATAGAAGAAAGAAATGCCCCAAACAGTCCCAGGTAATCAATCCAATTTAATTCTGGCATTATAATTATTTTTCCATTTGTTCTACTACAGCCTGAGTTACACCTGTGAAAGAAAACCCTCCATCATGGAAAAGGTTTTGCATAGTTACCATCCTGGTCATATCTGAAAACATGGAAACACAATAGTTGGCGCAATCATCAGCACTGGCATTACCCAATGGGCTCATCTTTTCAGCGTATGAAATAAAACCGTCAAAACCTTTTACACCACTGCCCGCTGTTGTACGGGTAGGCGATTGCGAAATTGAATTTACCCTTACTTTTTTTCTCACGCCATAGTGATAACCGAAACTACGGGTAACACTTTCAAGCAAAGCTTTTGCATCAGCCATTTCATTATAATCAGGGAATACACGTTGTGCAGCAATATATGTAAGTGCCACTACGCTTCCCCATTCATTTAATGCATCCATGTCCCAGGCAGTTCGGAGCACGCGGTGAAGTGACATGGCAGATATATCAAGGGTCTTCTGGTTAAAGCCATAGTCCATTTCAGTATAATGTTTTCCTTTTCTCACATTCAAACTCATACCAATGGAATGCAGGATAAAATCAATCCCACCGTCAAAATGCTTCATACTTTCCTCAAAAAGAGTTTTCAAATCGTCCATATTCACCACATCGGCGCCAATGACAGGTGCATTGATCTCCGTTGCAAGTTTATTGATTTCACCCATCCGGAGGGCAACAGGCGCATTGGTTAAAACAAGCCGGGCGCCATGCGCATGACAATACTGGGCTGTTTTCCAGGCGATGGATTTCTCATCCAGCGCACCAAATATGATTCCGTTCTTACCCTTCAGCAATTGGTTGGACATAACAAAACGTTTTTGTAAATGTAACAGGTTTAAGTGAATTTTATCAGTCTGCCTTTAAGAACCAGGAATCCGAATAAAAAGATAACTGCAAATATTGAAACGAAAGTAAGTAATAGAAAGATAATAAAGCGTGCCGCGGATTCCCTTGGCCTTAAAGCACCTGCTAAAATTTTCTGCAGGTACCAGGCAATAGCTGCGGCTACGCCTGTTAGTAAGAGAAAGAGAATAACCTGTATGTTCATTTATTTGTGATCTGCATTAGTTCTTAAATATCGGTGCTGCTATTCATTACCATCTCCCTTGCATTTTCCATCACAAGTGTTGATGGTTTTTCCCCGCCCATCATTTTGGCGATCGCTTCCACCCTTTCCTGTGGATCCAATTTTCTGATCTGTGTATGGATCTTTTTATTCAACTCCGTTTTGAATACATAGAAATGTGTGTCGGCACGGGCCGCAATCTGCGGCTGATGTGTAATGGAAATAACCTGGTGTTGTTCACCAAGCTCTTTCATGAGTATGCCAACCTGGCGCGCTGCTTCTCCACTGATGCCACTGTCTATTTCATCAAAGATCAGCGTTGGCATATCTACAGAACTGGCTACCAGGGATTTTATGCTCAACATTAGACGGCTTAGCTCGCCGCCGCTGGCTACCTTATGCAAAGGCTCATACCGGTCCGACTTATTTGCATCGAACAGAAAAACAACCCGGTCTGTACCGCCATCATACAATGGCACTGTTTGCATATCCACTTTCAACAATGCATTGGGCATGCCAACACGTTGTAAAAGTCTGGCTGTTTTTGATTCCAATTCTATCACCTGCTTCTTTCGGTTAGTGCTTATAGCTTGTGCCAGTCGGTTTGCTTTATCTTCCCAGAGTTGAACTGTTTTTTCTAATTTCACAAGTTCATCGACAGCATGCACCACATGTTGAACTTTTTCTTCCAGCCCTTCCTTTACCTGGATTAATTCAGCAGTAGTTTTAATGCCATGCTTCTTCATCAGTTTCTGGCCAAGCGCAATTCTTTGACTTACCTGGTCCATTCGGCCAGCATCCATATGCACTTTTTCGTTTATACTTTCCAGTTCCCCAGCAATATCCTGCAATTCAATGTAGACCGATTGCAACCTTTCCGAAATCAAGGGAACCTGGGGATGATATTGGCTCAATCCCTGTATCTGGTTGACCATGGATTTCAATTGCTGAACTATTTGCTGATCACTCTCGGCCAGCTGATAATACATTTTTCCCAGAACTGATTTTATCTGTTCTGCATGTGCCAGCAGTTGCAGTTCTGTCTCCAGCTCATCCATTTCTTTTTCCTTAAAGTTGGCTTCCGACAATTCATCAAGCAGGAAACGGTGGTAGTCCATTTCTCTATTTCCTGAATCGATTGCCTTACGTAGTTCTTCAAGCTTTTTCCTGTCCTGCATTAAATTGGCATATGCTTCTTCATATAATTGCATTAGATCGCCATGATTTGCCAGCACATCAAGTACTTCACGTTGAAAATCATTTTTTCCAAGTGAAATTGTATCGAATTGAAGGTGCATATCGACAAGGGAGCCAGCCATCGCCTGCAATTGTGAAAGGTTAACGGGTGTATCGTTGATGAAAGCCCTTGATTTTCCATTCGCGTTTAATTCTCTTCGCAGGACGAGTTCATCACTCAAGTCAATATCCCATTTATGCAACAAATCAACTACTGCAGCAGCATTTACATCACTGAATACAGCTTCTACAACTGCCTTCTTTGATTGGTCGCGCAAAACATTACTATCTGCGCGGTCACCCAATACCAGGCCAAGTGCGCCTACCAGGATACTTTTTCCTGCACCCGTTTCGCCGGTGATTATATTCAGGTTATTGGAAAATTTAATTTCCAGTTCAGCGATGATGGCATAATTCTGAACAAACAAATTACTCAGCATACCATAAAGTTAAGCGGAATGATGATTGTTTTCGAAAGATGTGGAAAATGAAAAAGGCGCTTTTTGAGCGCCTTTTTCTATTGAAATATCTGAATTAAACAGTTTCTTGTCCGCCAAGGTCTTCATCCACAAGTATCCTTCCGCAGTTTTCACAAACAAGGATTTTCTTGCGCTGGCGAATTTCACTCTGGCGCTGAGGCGGGATCGCATTAAAGCAGCCTCCGCAGGCGTCACGGACAATAGGCACAACAGCCAGGCCATTGCGATAATTTTTACGGATCCTTTCAAAAGATGTTAGCAATCGGGGATCAACTTTTTCCCTGGATTCAGTAGAAAGTTTACGGAATTCATTTTCTTCTTTTTCAGTTTCACTGATAATCTTCTCGAGTTCACCTTTTTTGTGCTTCAGGTTCGTTTCCTTTGAAGCGATATTCTTTTTAGCACTTTCAAGCAGCCTGGCCTTATCTGAGATTTCTTCACTTGCATCCTTGATATGCTTCTCCGCCAACTTCATTTCCAGGGTTTGCATCTCAATCTCTTTATTGATAGCCTCGAACTCCCTGTTGTTTTTTACATTCTCGCTTTGCTTCTCATATTTCTTGATCAGCTCACCCGCATCTTTGATCGTCTGCTTCTTTTGTTCAATGAATTCATTGATGCCATTGACTTCTTCTTCGATCCTGGTTTCCCGGGCATGCAATCCTGTAATCTCATCTTCCAGGTCGCTTACCTCAATTGGCAGTTCCCCTTTCAGGATCTGGATTTCATCCAGCTTGCTCTCAATTTTTTGGAGGTTCATAAGAGCCGAGAGTTTTTCCTCCACTGAATATTCTTTTACGTTAGCCATAATGAATTAAAAAAAGTAATTGATGGGATTGGTGAGTACACCTGTTTTAAGGACGGCAAAGGTAGGAAATTTTTCCTTAATCAAGCCATATACCAAGTCGCTGGTAAATTGCTCACTTTCAAAATGCCCGATATCTGCCAGCAGGATTCTGCCATCAGCCTCAAAAAAGTCATGATATTTCAGGTCAGCCGTAAGAAATATGTCTGATTCATTTGCTATTGCTTTGGAAATCAGGAAACTACCTGCCCCGCCACAAAGCGATACGCGTTGGATGGGTTTACCTAATAGCTTACTATGCCGAATCGCAGGAATGTGGAAAATATCCCTTATTTGCAGCAGGAAATCCCCTTCCGGAACCGGTGAAGTAAGAAAACCGGATATTCCCGAGCCAATGCCTTGATGTTTATTATCAATCGAAAGGATATCATAGGCCACCTCTTCATACGGCTGCGCGGAAATCATGGCAGCTATAACCTGGCGCTCAAGGTGAGAAGGGAAAACCACTTCCAGTCGTACCTCTTTTTCCATATGATGTTGCCCTATTTCCCCCACAAAAGGATGAGTACCGGTTCCCGCGGTAAATGTACCAGTCCCTTCTGAACTGAAACTGCAATCAGAATAATCACCTATTTGACCAGCTCCTGCATTAAAAATAGCTCCCCTGACTTGCTCAAGTTGGGCAATGGGCGTAAAACAAATAAGTTTTTTCAATCGGTTTACCTGGGGCAGAAGGATTTTACGGTCTTCCAGGCCGATCAAATCGGCAATCTTTCCATTTACACCCTCTATCACATTGTCGAGATTGGTGTGAATGGCATAAATGGCAAGGTCGTTTTTGATAGCGCGAATAATTATCCTGCTCACCTGGTCATTTCCATTCAGGCGCTTTAGTCCCTTAAAAATCAGGGGATGATGAGCAATTAGCAGATTACATTTGATACTGATCGCTTCATCAATTACCTCATCTGTAATATCCAGGCTCACTAATGCTCCGGAACATTCCCAGTTGGGCATTCCGGTTAAAAGGCCTGAATTATCGTAAGACTCCTGCAGGGAAGGTGGTGCAATTGTTTCTAAAAAGTTAATAATAGTTCCGATTTGCATATTCCGGAAATGGTTTGATGAAATTGAAATTACTTTGAGAATTCCGAAAATGGAGGTTTTTCCCAATGAGATATATCTATTTCGCTATTTTCTTTACTATTACCATCCCTTCATCAGCACAAAAAAGCACTCCCGATTGGGATGCATACCTGATGGAAGTAAACAAAAAGCCTGTCTCGATAATCGTAGACCTTGGCCTGGCTTCTTCCGCGCCTCAAAAAACAAGGCCTTTCGTTGTGATCATCCGCACAAAATTGCTCGACCCAGACGCCAATGGTATGCCGGGGAAAATTGAATCTAAAAGGCTGGACCAAATGGAAAACCTGCTGGATGAACAAATGAGCTCAAAGACAGGAGCTGTATATGCAGGTAGGTACACCCAGCGGGGTTTAAGGGAATTTTATTTTTATACACTGGATACTACAGATTATTTTTTTGCCATAAAAACAGCTTTGGCTGGCTTTACAGATTATCAATGGCTATGCCAGGCAAAAGAAGATAAATCCTGGACTAATTATTTTACAGTTCTTTATCCCCCGCCTCTTGAGTATGAAAAAATCCAAAACAGGCGGTTGGTAGATCTGCTTAGGGATAAAGGTGATGGACTTAAAGAGGTGCGGAGAATTGATCATTTTGCATATTTTAAAACCAAATCCAAAAGAGAAGATTTCCTAAGATCCTCCGGCATGGAAAGTTTCATCATTGCTGAAATTCCTGATTCAGCTGAAAAAACAGCCTGGCCCTATAAAATCCACTTCTACAAGGACGATGTACCTGACTATACTTTTATTGAAAGGGTATTAATACCATTATGGGAAAGAGCAAAACAATTCCAGGGCCACTATGATGGTTGGGAAACCTATCTTGTCAAATGAGAAAAATCAGGCTATTCCCAATGTTTTAGGTTCCTTTTTTTTGATTTCCCGTCTTTTTCACCACTAAAAACTTAAAAAAAGGGTAAAATCAGTATTTAATACAGTAAAATTCTGTTTTTTAAGCAGATAGCCTCCGGTCAGTGTGAAAAGCTGGCATACCTGATTATATTTGTTTGAAGAAATTATGAAAAAATCTGAAAAAGCGCCAATACCTCTAAAGTATCAGCAATATGTCCAGCAAATGCAAAAAATTGCTGATATCCGTTTTGCCAATGCGGTACTGCAATGGGATCAGGAAACTTACCTCCCGGCAAAGGGCGCGGGGGTAAGAGGGCGGCAGATAGCAACCCTGGCCGAAACGGCACATGCTTTGTTTTCTGAAGACTGGTTTGGCGATCTGCTACAGGAATTATCCTCAACCGATCGGCTCGATGAAAATCAAAGGAAAAATGTAACGCTCAGTCTTGAAGACTATATAAAAAATAAAAAATACAAGCCTCAATTTGTCCGGAAATTGAACGAACAGGTAAATATTACTTTTCATGCCTGGCTGGATGCCCGTAAGAAAAACGATTTCAGGGTATGGGAAAAGGAACTTGACCATTTGATTTCTCTAAAAAAAGAAGAATCTTATATTCTTGGCTTTGAAAAACATCCCTACGATGCACATCTGAATGAATTTGATAAAGGCATTACCGTAGAATTTCTTGACGAGAATTTTGCACGATTATTGCCGGAACTTAAAAGGGTACAACTTGCTGTTCAAGGAAAACAAGACGGCCCGAAGCCTTTACTTAAGGGCATCTTTGATGGAGAAGAGCAATGGAGGCTGGGCTTGACAATCCTAAAAAAAATGGGGTTTGATTTTAATGCCGGCAGACTTGACCGGTCTGAACATCCATTTACCATTAGTTTCCATACACAGGATGTACGTATAACCACCCGGATCAATGAACAGGACCCTACTCAACTGATCTGGACCTGTATCCATGAAGGCGGACATGCTTTATATGAACAAGGCCTTCCGGCAGAGTCTTATGGTCTGCCCCTGGGAGAAGCCTGTTCTTTCAGTATCCATGAATCACAGAGCAGGTTCTGGGAAAATGGTATTGGCCGGAGTCGGGCATTTTGCCATTTTCTTTTCCCTTTGCTAAAAAATTGCTTTCCTGATTCGCTGCAAAGATGGAATGAAGATATCCTCTATCGGGCGGTAAATTGGATTCAGCCATCACTTATCAGGACAGAAGCTGACGAAATAACTTATCATTACCATGTAGCTGTTCGATATGAATTAGAAAAAAAACTAATGAATAATGAGTTAAAAACAAAAGATATACCAATTCTTTGGGCCGACTATTATAAAGATTATCTTGGGCTTTCGATTCCTGACGATAATAACGGATGTCTGCAGGACGTTCATTGGGCGCATGGCAGCCTGGGTTATTTTCCAACTTACAGTCTTGGTAGTTTATATGGGGTACAGCTGTTAAATCAATATTCAGCGACTTATCCAAATTGGGAAAAAGATATTGCCAATGGTGATTTCTCCGGGCCTCATAAATGGCTTAACAGAGAGGTTTACATATATGGAAAAAAATTTACAAGTCTGGAACTGTGCAATATAAGTACATGCAAACCGTTACAAATGAGTCAATTTATTACGTACCTGGAGAACAAATTTTTGATTAAACTTTAACCGCAACCTAAAGTAGGATGAAAAAGTTATATTCCTCCCAGTTCGTATTGATCCTGTTGATGATTTCAATAAGTATCGCTCATTGCGCCAAAAAGAAAGAAGAAATTCAAACTGATCTGGTCATAAAAGTAATGACCAGCGGTCGTTGGATTGTTCAGAATTTCTCTGAAAACAATTCAGATCTTTCATCGGAGTTTGATAATTATGAATTCCAGTTTTTCGAAAATGGCACAGTGCAGGGATTAAATGGATCCGTTACAACATCAGGAACATGGGTTGGAGATGCTAACTCGTTGACTATTTATTCCAATTTTCCAGTGGGGAGTACAACCATTCTGAGGCTTAATGATACCTGGAAAATAACGAATAATACATTGAGCCTTGTTGAAGCGAAACCGCTCAATTCCGGGAGAACGGCTTATTTAAAACTCGTAAAAAAATAACAATGGGAAAAGCAATTTTTCTGAATAGTTGTGATAATTACGGAAACCCCAGTTCACTATTTAAATAAGTACATTATCGGAACAAAATCTTTACAAAAAATTCATTTTAATTTCTCGTTCCAAACTATTCATCGTCCAGATTCAGCGCAGCATTATGTTTTTAAAAAGGTTAAAAAAGAAATTGTCTGTTAAACTCCCCAACCCATTGAAATTTTCAGGGTTGATTTTGGCATGTATGTTTCTTTTTAATTCGGTTCAGGCGCAATTGACTGCAAATTTTACTTCTGATATACAAAGCGGATGTGCGCCATTGGTTGTTAATTTCTTAAATCTATCTACCGGCAACCCCACTTCCAATTTATGGAACCTTGGGAATGGAAATCCAATAATAGATATACAAAACCCTGTTGCTACTTATTTCAATCCGGGAACTTATACTGTAAAACTTACAATTAAAAATGCTGCTGGCACTGAAGATTCTATAACAAAAACAGACTTTATTACTGTCCTGGCACCCCCTCTGATCAATTTTAAGGTAGATGATTCAGCTGGTTGCTTTAAGCACAATGTGCAGTTTACAGATCAAACAACAGCTTCACAAAGCACTATCAGCAGCTGGTTCTGGGATTTCGGAGATGGCACCAACAGCAACCTGCAAAATCCAGCTCATACGTATACATTAATTGGTGATTTTACAGTTAATCTAACAGTTAAACTGAATAATGGCTGTGATGCTACTGGAACCCACCCAAATTTTATTGATGTAACACAGGGTGTTGTAGCAGATTTTATTTCCCCTCCTGCTACAGGATGCAAGCCCCCGATAATTCTTCCTTTACAGAATTTAACCACAGGCCCTGGAACTTTAACCTTTAACTGGGATTTTGGGAATGGATCGCCACCCTCTACGGCTGTCAATCCAATTGCAACATATAACACATCAGGCAATTATACCATTACCCTAATTGCAAATAGCAGTGCGGGTTGTTCTGATACTGCAAAGAAAAACGTCTTTATTCCATCCGTTACGGTTTCTTCTTCCTTTACGGCGCCGGATACTGCCTGCCTGGGACAGCCTGTCAGTTTCCAGAATACATCAAGCCCCGATCCGGATACCAGTTTCTGGACCTTTGGCGATGGTACCTCTTCGCAGGCATTAAACCCGGTAAAAATTTTCAATACCGCCGGGTTATATACCGTTAAAATGGTCAACAAATTTGGCATTTGTGTGGATTCTTTTTCTAAAACCATATTCATTTCCCCTCCTCCTGTGGTGAGTTTCACGAGTACAAATCCAATTAGTTGCAGGACCCCTCATTCGGTTACCTATACAAGCAATTCACCGGGAGCTGTTAGCTGGCTGTGGAATTTTGGTGTTGGAAATGCTGTAGGCCCTTCGCCTACCCGGATTTATACAGATACGGGAAGCTTCCCTGTCAGGTTAACTGTTACAAATGCAAATGGCTGTACCAACTCCCAATTAATCAACAATTATGTACGAATTGGAAGGCCTAAGGTCAGCATCTTAAATCTTCCAGACAGTGGATGCCTGCCTTTTACCTTAACTCCGAATATATCAACCTATACAGTAGATGGCATTCAATCTTATTTTTGGGATTTTGGTGATGGCTTTACCAGCTCATCGCCAACGCCGCCAACTCATCAGTATACAGTTCCGGGGAGTTATACTTTCAAGCTTAGAATAGTTACCAATGGTGGTTGTACTGATTCAGTGGTAATTCCAAATGCGGTTTCAGTTGGCGTTAGTCCGGCCAACGGAACAGCAGATTTTACCGGCGCTCCTCTCAGCACATGCGCAGGCCAGGCCATAAACTTTTTTGACCTGTCACCAAATCCTGCATCCATCACCGGATGGAGATGGGACTTTGGGGATAATGGAATATCATTTGATCAGAACCCGCAACATGCATATTCTGATACGGGCAAGTTTACCGTAAAACTCACCATTTTCAATAACGGCTGCGGTGACACAATATCAAAGATTGACTACGTAAACATATTCGGCGCTGTTGCACTGTTTAACTATAGCGTTGACTGTTCAAATAAAAGGCAGGTTAGATTCCGGGACAGTTCTTTAAATGCTTCTACCATTTCCTGGGATTTCGGTGATGGAAGTCCGCCCGTTTCTACCCCAAATCCAACACATGTTTTTCCCGCAAATGGCGACTATACAGTATCCCTGACCGCAACCAACGGTGGCTGTGTTTTCGTTTTGCAAAAAGTCCTTAAGATCATCGACGAACCGGCTACTTTTACAATCAACCCAAATCCGCTTTGTAAAGGTGACATGGTAACGTTTAGGGCTACCGGCAGCATCGATACTAATGTGGTGAAATATGAATGGGATTTTGGATCAGGCATTTTCGTGGCAGGGCCCCGGACAACCCAAACTACATTTGTTACAACCGGATTATTTACCACCAGGCTCAGAGTTACAGATGATAATGGTTGCCGGGATACAGCATCTGTGATATTGCCGGTTGGCGGGCCAAAAGCCGGCCTGGGTGCCATAAATCCAACTGGTTGCAAAGGCTTAACCGTTAACTTTATTGATTCTTCCAAGACAGATGGTGTAAATGGAATCATTACAAGGATCTGGGATTTTGGGGACGGGGTGGTTCAAACCATTAATGCACCGCCGTTTCAGCATACGTACAATAACGCAGGTACATACAGCGTAAAATTAAAAATCATTGATGCGGGTGGTTGTACAGATAGTATCCGTTTTAATAATTTTATTACTACATCTGAGCCAAAAGCTGCCTTCAGTTCAAATGATACTTTAAGCTGCCCAGGCAATAGGGTGCAGTTTATCAACCAAACTGGTGGAAGCATCAATAATTTCACCTGGACTTTTGGCGATGGCGCTGGCTCCATACTTAACACCCCATCACATGTTTATACTAGTGTTGGTAACTATTCAGTTAAATTAAAAATCAGGGACCGATATGGTTGCGAAGATTCATTAACAAGAATAAATTATATAGTTGTTGATACGCCCTATGCAAATTTTACTCTTTCAGACACTTTGAGTACCTGTCCACCATTGAATGTAAAATTTACCTTCGCCGGAAGGTTTAATAAAAGCATAAAGTGGGAATTTGGAGATGGTGGTACGTCCAATATCACAAACCCGGAAAAGACATATAATTTACCAGGCACTTATATTACAAAATTGATTGTAACAAGCCCCGGAGGGTGCACGGATACAATGCAAAAAACAATCATAATCAAGGGCCCTAACGCAGTCATTACTTACAGCCCATTGGATGGTTGTGATTCCCTGACAGTTAATTTCCGTGCACTAAATACCAAAAACGTTGACAGTGTCTTATGGTTTTTTGCCGATGGAACGATATTTACCGGAGATTCTATAACAACACATAAGTATACTGCACCAGGGTTCTATTTACCCCAGGTAATACTGAAGGACATAAATGGATGCCGTGTCCCAATTCTGGGCATTGACACCATAAAAGTAGTGGGCACTACCCCTGCATTCGTTGCTTCATCAACTTTGCTTTGTGACAGGGGCAGTGTACAGTTCACAGATTCAACCAAAGGGAATGGCAATGTCACCAGTTGGCGATGGGATTTTGGGGACGGCAGTAGTTCAAACTTGCAAAACCCGTTACATTTTTATGCTGCTCCGGGATTTTATTCCGTCAAACTTACAGTGAGAACAGACCTTGGCTGCATTGACAGTATAACTGTAAATAACTATATAAAGATTGTCAGGTCTCCGGTTACAGATATAGTCTCAAGTGACACGTCCGTTTGCCAGCAAGGCAGCATCCTTTTCCAGGGAATTGAAACGGTACCGGATACTTCTGCTTTAAGCTGGTCATGGGATTTTGCCAACGGCCAAACATCACTACTGCAAAATCCGCCGGCTCAGTTATATGTAACTCCTGGCAACTTTACAGTACGCATGATCGTTACCAACAGCAGCAGTTGCAAAGACACAGTTGACCAGCCGATTACCATTAATCCGCTGCCGATCGCTAATGCAGGTCTCGATTCAACAATTTGCCTGGGTGATCAGGTTCAATTAAATGCTACAGGCGCCACAACTTACCAGTGGCTGCCTCCGGTGAATAACCTAAGTTGTACCAACTGCGCTAACCCTATTGCCAATCCAACTGTTACAACTACTTACATTGTCAGGGGAACCACTGCTTTTGGATGTGAAGACACAGACTCCGTAACCATAACGGTAATACAACCATCAACGGTTGTTGCTCCGGCAGATGACTCTCTTTGCATCGGACAAAGTCTGAGCCTGAAAGCTACAGGTACTCAGCTTTATACTTGGACCCCGGCTACAGGACTCAATAATCCCAATATTGCAAATCCGACTGCAAATCCAGTTGTCACAACAACCTATACAGTAACCGGCTCCGACCAGTTTGGATGTTTTATTACCCAGGACAGCGTATTGATTTCTGTGTTCCCGTTGCCAACCGTAAATGCCGGCCGGGATACAACTATTTTGTCAGGAACAAACAACCTTTTGCTTTCCCCTATATACTCAAACGATGTGCTGGCATATCTTTGGTCGCCAACAACCGGGCTTAGTTGTACAACATGCCCGAATCCTGTTGCAGCACCCAAAGTTTCCACAACCTATACTGTAACGGCTACCAATAATGGCGGATGTAAAGCTTCTGATGCTTTAACCGTTATAGTGGTTTGTAACAACAATAATATTTTTATGCCAAATACTTTTTCGCCAAATGGTGATGGTATGAATGACGTTTATTATCCAAGAGGAAGAGGCATTAATACCATCAGATCAATGAGGATATTCAACCGATGGGGGCAGCAGGTTTACAGTAGGCAGAGTTTTAATGCCAATGAAATTACAGCCGGCTGGGATGGAAAGTTTCAAGGAAAAGAGCTGCCTCCGGATGTGTATGTATACATCCTTGAGCTTGTATGCGAAAACCAAACGATCATTTCATTAAAAGGAGATATTACCTTAGTTAGATAACCAAAATACAATACTGAAATTTTTGCAACGGAAGACTTTACATATCATTTTTGGATTGGCCTTGTCTGGGTTTACATTGCTTTCAAAGCAGGTGAAAAGCCAGGACTTGCATTTCTCTCAATTTTTTGAAGCACCCCTGCTTCGGAATCCTTCCCTTGCAGGATTGTATGAAGGTGATATCAGGTTACAGGGCGTTTACCGCAATCAATGGAATAGCATTGCTTTTCCGTATCAAACCGGATCTTTCAATGGTGATTATAAATTTCCTGTAGGAAAAGGAGAAGACTTTATGAGCGTTGGTCTTCAATTTCTTTTTGATAAGGCTGGTACTGTTGCATTAACGACCAGTCATTTGCTTCCCGCAGTTAATTTTCACAAATCGCTCAGCGCAACAAGAAATACATATTTGTCCCTGGGATTCATGGGCGGACTCGTAACCCGCAGACTTGACCGATCAAAAGTTACCACCAATAACCAGTTCGATGGGTTCTCATACAATGGTTCACTCCCGGATGGAGAAACCTTTACCAATGATTTTGCGTTCCTGGATGCAAGTGTGGGCATGAGCTTCAGTTCTACACTTGGGAACGATGACCAACATTTATTTTTTGTCGGTTTAGCATATCATCATTTCAATAAACCAGTTAATTCTTTTTACCGGGATATCAATCACCTGCCAAAATGGGTTCTGTCTGGTGGACTGAAAATAAACCTGGACCCATATTCATATGTCACTTTCCATAGCGATTACACCCGACAGTGGCCTTATCAGCAACTGATCGGCGGTGGCATGTATTCACGTAAAATAGGCGATGAAGACGTACCTACCTATACAATTCATGGAGGTCTGTATATGAGATATAATGACGCAGTGATACCGGTTGTAAAAATGGATTATTACCCCTTCTCTATGGCTTTCAGTTACGATATTAATGTTTCCAATTTGGCAACAGCCAGCCAGGGCCGTGGTGGAGTTGAAGTTTCTTTATCATATATAGCATATGTGAATAAACCAAATTCAACAAAAAATTCCACCAAATGCCCCAAATTCTAAGGGTAATTCCTGGCTGAAAATCACCTCTCAAAACGAATTTTCTTATTATCCTGAATATTTTTTGTCTGCACCTGCTCCAGCATCCGCTACACTTTACGGGCAGTTTAGGCTGGCCTCCGGTTGGGTATTACCCGGATTAATGGGTATTTCAAAGTATCATACCCAGTACATTACCGGTCAAACAACAATCCAAAAAAGCGATTATTTAGTCTTTATGCTAAACCTTTAGGAAGCATTTTTGTTGAATATTGCTTCGGTTATTAATATTAAACCCAGCACAAGAATTATGAAGATTGAAATTGGTATGCAGGCTCCTGCTTTCTCTCTATTTGACAGTGAAAAGAATAAAGTCAGTCTAAGCGATTTTCAAGGTCAGAATGTGCTGTTGCTTTTTTTCCCGCTAGCTTTTACCGGCGTATGTACCAGGCAACTATGTTCGGTAAGGGATAATATTGGTCATTACGATCACATGAAAGCCAAAGTCCTGGGCATATCTGTTGACTCCTTATACACACTCGCAAAATTCAAAGAAGAACAGTCATATAATTTCCCTTTGTTGTCGGATTTCAATAAGGAAGTAAGTAAACAATATAACTCTCTGTATGAAACTTTTGGGTTTGGAATGAAGGGTGTCTCCAAACGATCTGCTTTCATAATTGACAAGAATGGCATCATACAATATGCAGAAGTCCTGGAAAATGCAGGCGAAATACCCAGTTTTGATGCAATACAGGCCAGGCTGGCTTCGTTATCATAATGATAAAATACTGAGAGCCAGTATTTCCCATGGATACTGGCATTTTTTTTTCAAATGCATGTTAAAAAACATCAAACAAGCTTGCATTTTGGAAATTAAGATATTATTTTAGAGGGATATCTATACCTTTATAAACGGATGAAAAACTTTACGTTGATCATTTTACTGGTAATTTTAAGTTCGGCTAAGGGATTTGCCCAGGCCGAAAATAAAGGCATTGTTCAAGCACAGGCCAAAATGGTACGTTTTTTCCCCAATCCTGCTACAAGCATTATAAATTTCGAGTTTCTAAAATCAACAAACGACACTTATACTTTCCAGGTATTTAATTTTCTTGGAAAAAAAGTTCTGGATCTGCCCAAGGTGAATTCACGTTCACAAGTTGATCTCACCAGTTATACCCGTGGCATCTACATTTTCCAACTGAAAGACCGAAACGGAAGAGTTATTGAAAGCGGGAAGTTCCAGGTAGAGAAATAATATACTGTTGTTTCTAAATCTAAAGCATACGGGCTTTTTCTCTCTATAGCACCTGAACTATCAAAAATTTAAGGTAATTGGTATTTTCCATGCCGCGAACAATCGGATGATCAGCAGACTGAGTCCTGAATTCAACCTGCCTTAATCGCCTGCGCGAATCTTTAGCAGCCATGTCTATAATCTCCAGGAAAAGATCGGGCTGCACCAGGTTTGTACAGGACGAAGTGACCAGAAAACCACCAGGCTTCACCAATTTCATTCCCCGAAGATTAATCTCTTTATAACCGCTGATTGCCTTACTAATATTCTCCCTTGTCTTTGCAAAGGATGGCGGATCCAGCATCACCACATCCCATTTTTTTTCTTCTTTGGTCCATTGTTTTAATGCATCGAAAGCATTAATCTCCTGGAACCGGCAGATATCCTGCAAGCCATTGAGTGCTGCATTTTCAGTCGCCTGCTGAACGGCTGATTTTGATATATCCAGGCCCAGAACGGATTTTGCACCATAGTGAGCTGCATGAATCTCAAATGTGCCTGTATAACAAAAGGCACCCAGCACATCAGCATCTTTAACGATATGCTGTATTGCACGCCTGTTGTCCTGCTGGTCGAGGAAATAGCCGGTTTTCTGGCCTTTTTCAATATCAACCATAAAGCGCAACCCATTCTCGCGGATCTCCACACGGGTATCAAATGGGGCTGACAAGAAACCTTTGAGTTGCTCCAGCCCTTCCAACTCGCGGACCGGCACATCATTTCTTTCATAAATGCCTTTCGGGGAGAAAATTTCCTCCAAAGCCTTTACAATTGCCGGCTTCCATACATCAATGCCCAGGGCCAGGGTCTGAATTACGAAATAGTCATTGAACTTGTCGATGATCAGCTGTGGCAAATCGTCCGCCTCGCCAAATATCAACCGGCAATTTTCAACGTATCCTATTTTTTGCCTGTATGCCCACGCATCCTTAATCCGATTATAAAAAAATGCCGCATTGACCTGCTCATCTTTTTTACGCGTAAGCAACCTAACGGTAATGGTAGACCGGGGATTCACATATCCCCTGCCAATGAATTTACCATCATCAGTAAATACTTCGGCTATATCGCCTGCGTCCATGGTATCTTCCATCAGGTTGATTTCATTGGAAAAAATCCAGGGATGCCCATTGATAACCCTGTTACCAATTCTCTTTTTGAGGACAACTTTATTCATTGAGGTAAAGATAACTTTTCTAAATCCACCAAGAAACACAAGATATCCAAGTTTCGAAAAAATAACTCATTCCTGGATACTGAAGACTCTAAACATTTCCACCATTCTATAAAAAAATGCCGCGCCGCCTTAGAAGAATACATTAAACCATTGAAGTTCTTTGTGGCAGAAAGAATCAACATCTGAAAATGCTGCATTCCGATCGGTAGTGAGAAATTATGCCACTAATTGGTTTTGGAATGCCTAAATAACTATGTTCTGCTCAGGGTTGATTTTGTAAGGGGTAAACTGAACCAGGGAAAAAAGTTTGAAGGTAATTACAAAAACCGCAGGTATTTTTAAAAGCCCCCGGAGAGCCACAGCGTAAAATAGAGAGCTCCTAAAAAGAAGATCAACATTTTTATGAGTGGTTCTCATATCCGCGATATTCCTCGCTTACCAGCTTAGAACCTTCTTTTCACTGCATGTCGCTGGTGCTTTGAATATCGCGGAACACCAAAAAAAAGGGTATTCGCCAAATTATTTTTCACAACCTGGAGCCAGGAAATGGGAATGTATTTATTTCCAATGAAGTGACCTTCTTGTTTAAACCGCAAGCATAATGTAATAGTGCTTAGTTGGAATTACAACATGAAAGGAAATAAATTTAAAGTTGCAAAACAATTTGCTACAATATGAAATCATGGGTAACAAATAAAATCAAAGTATTCAATTTACATATCTATTATAGCTAAGAGTCATTTTCAAAGATCCTGTTTAAGCCAAAAAATATTTCAGGTTAGGAGTCGAACCGGGAAGCAGCCTCGTATCCGCCGCTTTTTAGCTTTTCCTGAACAAACAATTAGCATCTTATTTTGCAAAATGCGGGTGGCAGTAGCCAGACAATCCTTAATTTTAAAAAAAAATCAGGATATGAATAGAGTCTCCTCCCTTTTTCTTCACTTGTTTATTATTGCTATGGTAGTGTTGGTTTCCTCATGCAGCAGCTCGCGTTTTTATAAAGATTATAATTATAGCCCGAGGGAACATGCTCCTGATATCAGCGGTACTGAACAGGCTTCAAAAGAAGTTTTAGAAGCGAATTCAAATAAGAACTCCACTGTACAGATAAATCATAGTGAAACCAATACAGGAAATGAACCGGTCAGCCTGGAAAATTCAGGGAAAATAAATGTTGTGGTGCAGGCTTTCAAAGAAGAAATGGTAGCCAAAGAAGAGACAACCGAACAATCCAGTAACCGTGAGCTGATGAAAAAAGTTACGAACCGACTGGTTGATGAAGGACAAATAGACAATTTGAGCTCCCGCGAAGTGAAAAAATTGGACCGGTTAGCAGCAAAAATGGACAAAAAGCTCAAAAAACAGGGAAATGAAATTGATTGGCGCCACAATACGCCCCTGGAACTATTCTTTATGATCATGGCAATTGCCGGCCTTGTTCTGGGCATCTTAAGCGTTTCATTTGGCTGGTTTATTTTCATTGTTTTTGGCGGATTATGGCTTTATTTCAAGCTGGTTGAGGACAATAAATAGTATCCGACATTTTGGCTTAAATAAACAGGCTGGCAAGCCATTTGAGCAGTAGTTAGTACTTTTAAAAAAGGCAAAATGGAAGAAAAAGAAATGACAAAGAATGAAAATACAGGAAGATCCCATGCAGAAACGGCAATAAATATCAATTCCGATGATAATATAGCCGGAACTGCCAGTTTGCAGGACCAAATTGCGGAGGAGTCTGATTTTGAGGAACTTAGAATTGAATTACAGGAACAAAAGGACAAATTTATTCGCCTTTATGCTGAATTTGACAATTTCAAACGCAGAAATGCAAAGGAAAGGATTGAATTGATCCAGACTGCCGGAAAAGATGTTATCCAATCTATGCTTGAGGTTCTGGACGATGCCGACAGGGCAGAAAAACAAATGAAGACAAGCGACGATATTAACCAGATCAAATCTGGTATACAGTTGGTTTTTAATAAACTCCGCAGTACACTGCAAGGCCGGGGTTTAAAAGAAATGAAAACATTGGGAGAGGATTTTAATCCGGACATACATGAGGCCATTACTGAAATTCCGGTGAAGGACCCGGCTATGGTAGGAAAAGTAATGGATGAATTGGAAAAGGGTTATACGCTCAATGACAAAATCATCAGGTTTGCAAAAGTAGTAGTAGGAAAATAAAACTCAAACACAGGGATTAACTAAATATCCCCGATTCAAATTATCATGTCAAAAAGAGATTATTACGAAATTCTGGGTGTTGCTAAAAGTTCAGGTGCGGATGAGATCAAAAAAGCCTACCGAAAGGTGGCTATGCAATTTCACCCCGACCGTAACCCAGGTGATAAAACAGCAGAAGAAAAATTCAAAGAAGCGGCGGAAGCCTACGAAGTACTCAGTGACCAGGATAAGCGAGCGCAATACGACCGGTTTGGCCATGCAGGGGTGAGTGGAAATGGCCGCGGATTTGGCGGTGGTGGCAATATGAATATGGACGATATCTTCAGCCAATTTGGAGATATTTTTGGTGAAGATGTATTTGGTAGTTTCTTTGGTGGCGGCAGGGGCGGAAGATCCGGTGGCAGGGCAAGAGGTAGCCGGGGCAGTAACCTGCGCATCAAATTGAAAATGACCTATGAGGAAATTGCAAAAGGTGCCAACAAAACGGTCAAAGTAAAAAAATATGTTCAATGCACAACATGCACTGGTTCGGGTGCGAAGGATAAAGGCTCTGTACAAAATTGCGGATCCTGCGGCGGCAGTGGCCAGGTAAGAAAAGTAACCAATACTTTTCTCGGACAAATGCAAACGGTAACCACCTGCCCTACCTGCAATGGCGAAGGCACGGTCATAACCAGTAAGTGTGCTTCCTGCAAGGGCGAAGGAAGGGTGTATGCTGAAGAAACTGTATCGATCGATATTCCGGCCGGTGTACAGGAAGGCATGCAACTGAGTTTAAATAGCAAAGGAAATGCAGGTGAAAGAGGCGGCCAGTCTGGCGACCTGATTGTACTTATTGAAGAAGAACAACATCCGCAATTACAGCGAGATGGCCTTAACGTTGTCTACGATTTACATATTTCTTTTCCTGAAGCAGTATTTGGTACAAACCTCGAAGTACCTACTATCGATGGAAAAGCAAAAATCAAAATCCCCGCAGGTACACAAGGAGGTAAGATATTTCGCTTAAAAGGTAAAGGCTTCCCGGCTATCAATTCATATGAAAAAGGCGACCAACTGATCCATGTCAATATCTGGACCCCGCAACACCTCAGCAGCGAAGAAAAAACCATGATGGAAAAAATGCAGGAATCAACAAATTTTCATCCAAAGCCTGAAAAAAGCGATAAAAGCTTTTTCGATAAGGTAAAGGAAATGTTTGGTTAGTGATAAGGGATGAAAAAATAAAATGGCAAGTGAAAATTGTTCGTTCACATATCCATTGATGAAAGGCTTGCGTAAATAGATTCGTTCAATCTTTATTGCTCTCCCTTCTTCTTTTTCCGCAAGGGGATATAAATTTTTTGTGACTTTAAAACCAGGTCATAAAACTCGCGGTGGAATGGATTTGCTTCGTCCATATTTTCTTTAACCATAACCTGTAATTGTTCCCAACTGCCGTTCTTTATATATTGAGATGAACGCAGCAGTGACCCGTATAAAACCACGGAAGCGGCAAAACGCAGATATTGTTCAGATTCCTTAAACTCGAGATAATTATACGGGCATTTAAAGGTAAAATGTTTTACTTCCTTCTTCCCCGGGATTCTGTGATGAATGTCAACCTTTGCCACATTTTCTTTCATGACTCCCTCTTTAACTGCAGAATCGTTTTTTTGTGTAGGTGCAATTTCAAATATCGCCAACATGGCATGCCCCGAGCCTACTTCTCCCCCTTCCAGCATCCTGTTCGAATCTGCTAATGCTACAATCCTGTTATCAAATCCAATAAGCCGATAAGATTCAACCAGGCTGGAATTAAATTCCACGCTCATGTACACATCATCGGCAACAGTATATAAAGTTTGCGTAAGTTCCTTTACAAGAACTTTCTCAGCCTCCTGTTCATTATCGAGGTATGCAAAATTTCCGTTGCCTTTTTTAGCCAGTACTTCAATTTTGGAATCTTTATAATTTCCCATGCCCACTCCCAGACATGTAAGATAAACCCCGCCTTGTTTTTGTTTGGTTATAAGTTCTTCCAGGTCTTTTTCAGCAAAATGCCCGATATTAAAATCTCCGTCTGTCGCCAGGATGACCCGGTTATTGCCGCCTTTGATATATTGGTTTTGTGCAAGCCGGTAAGCCTGTAAAATGCCGGCTTCACCTGGTGTAAATCCCCCTGGTTCCAGTTCCTCAATGGCATCCAGTATCTTCTTTTTATTATCTCCACTTGTTGGCTGAAGCATGACACCTACAACGCTGCCATAAACCACAATTGACACAGTATCTATCTGGCGGAGATTTGCCACTAATTTTCTAAAGGCAACTTTTAGTAGTGGCAACCTATTAGGCATATCCATTGATCCGGACACATCAATCAGGAAAACAAGGTTGCTTGGCGGAACTTTATCGAGGTTTATCTTGCGTGTATTTACCTGGAGGTAGAGCAATTGGTTTTTCTCATTCCAGGGGCAGGAACTGAGGTTGGAAGATACCCTGAATAAGCTGTCTTTAGGCGGCTCTGAAAAATTGATGCTGAAATAGTTGAGCATTTCCTCAATCTTTACTGCATCGGGAGGAACTTCACTGTTCATGTTGATAAATCGGCGGATATTACTGTATGAAGCCCTGTCAACATTAAGAACCATTGAAGTTTCAGGATTTTGCTCAGTTACAATAAACTCATTCTCAATGAGGGAATTATAGGTTTCATCCCCCATAACCCGGTTTCGTTCAGATTTCAACTCAAGGTTAGGCGTAATTGAAACAAGTGAATGTTTATGCAGGCTGGCCGTGAAGGGTAGCATTTTTAACGCAACATACTGGTACTTTGATGTATTGATTTCAATAACAGTAGATTCATACCCATCCAGTGATAGACTAAGGCTGTCTTTTTCGCGGGCAGAAAGGATACCAAAAGCACCGCCAACGCCACTGGAATAGGGAATCCCGGTGGAATGCAAGATAATCCTTACGTTTTGCAGCGGTACATTTTTTTCGTCCCTTACTTCCCCCCGGATATAATATTGAGCCTGGAGGTTTATGGCAGAAAAAAGAAAAAAACATATAATCAGAACTCTGCTCAAATTAGTTTTCAATGATTTTATAAGCTTCGCAGGATATTAACGAAAATCGGCGGATAATAATCTGTAGACCAGCTAAATAAACCCGGCAATTTTGTCTATTTTAACCTAATTCCTGTGTTATTGAGTTACCAACTGGTAAATCTCGGCATAATTCCTGCCAAATCCATCATAATCCAGCCCATAACCCACAACAAAGCGGTCGGGAATGATGAACCCCAGGTAAGCGATATCAATAGGATATATGGTCATTTCCTTTTTATGTAATAGGGCACAAATACGTAACGACTTTGGCTGTTGATGTTCCAATTGCGGCAGGAACTGGCTCAGTGTTTTTCCGGTATCAATGATGTCTTCCAGGATAATGACATCCCTTCCAAAGACATCTGTATCGAGCCCGATGGAAGTTATGACCTGTCCGGTGGACTTGGTGCCTTTATAGGAAGCGAGTTTAATAAAACAAATTTCAGCTGGAAAATTCAGGCTTTTAAAAAGATCTGCAGCAAAAATGAAGGACCCATTCAATATGGCAATAAACAAAGGATGTGCATTAGCATAATCACGCTCCAGTTCTTTCGCCAGTTTCTTTATTGCTGTATCAATTTCAACTGCAGTAATATATGGCTTAAAGATTTTATCATGCACCTGGATAGTATCCATTCAACGATTTTTATAAATCAATAATTCCTGCCCTGTCTTTAAATCCTCTGCCTGCAAATTATTCCATTCCCTTAATTTTTCTATCTCCACCTGGTATTTCCTTGAAAGACTGTACAATGTTTCCTTTGGTTGTACCTTATGCAAGAGGAACAATGTATTGGCTGTCTTTGGTACAGGTATTTCTTCGCCAACTTTGTCATTCATAATTTTTTCAGGGCTCTGAACCGCTGGATCGTTTCCTGCCAAAACCGGCCTGCTGGGTGCTTTTCGCTGTAGATATAGCGTTTCCCCCTCTGCTGGAGTCATGTTTGGCTCTAATTTGTTGTAGTTAAGCAGGCTTTCCAGTCTTACGGCTTCCTGTTGGGCAATTTCATACAATGATTCACCGGCTTCAATTACATGAAATTCGTTGTGGCTATGACGCCTTTTTCGCTGCAGATAAACTAGCTGGCCTTTATTAAGGATATCCGTTCCGGCAGGCAGATCGTTGAAATCCAGTAACCAGCGTAAATTCAGACTTTGTTGTTCTGCTAATGCTAATAATGAACTGCCTTGATCCGCAAAAATCACCCTGGTATTATTTAATAAAAATTCACCTGCTGGATAAACCGGCTTTTCTCTCAACTGATTGATAGGCATTGTTGATTTTTGCGAATTATTACCAGTTGTATTTTCGGTTTGCGGTTCTGTTGATATAAAAGTATTTCCAGCCATGCCATCTTGTTTCCCGGCTGTTAACCCAGGCATATTTGAAATAACAACAATTGATTCGGGGGATTTCCTTCCGAGGGCCACCATGGTATAATCATCAAGTTTGTAGGTTTCAATGTACTTTATGAGTATCTGGGCATATTTTGGATTGGTTGCATAGCCTGCTTTCTTTAACCCCGCAGCCCATGCTTTATAATTGAGCGGATCAATTTCGAACAATGAAGCATACCTTGGTTGTGATCGCAGATAATCTGAATGATCCCGGTATGACTCTTCAGCAGCAGCATATTTTCTGAAACACTCCCCTCTTTCATCATCATCATGGTAAACCTTTTCACCAGTCCAGGTTGACTTGCATTTAATTCCAAAATGATTATTGGATCTTATTACCAAATTACTCTGGCCGGCCTCGGTTTCCAGAATTCCCTGGGCAAGAGTGATAGAAGCCGGAACACCGGATCTTTGCATTTCTTTGATTGCCATTTCCTGGTAGGCCTGAATATAGCTGATAACATTCTGATTCAGGGTTTCCTGGGCAAAAGTACTCGCAAACCATACGAGGAACAATATGGAAATTGGAATTGTTTTTTTTGCGGTTGTCATAAAAGCTACCTATTTTTTCCGGATGATCATGAGCCCATCCCTTACTGTCAACAATACGTTTTCAACGCGTTCATCTGCCAATATATGTCTGTTAAACTGGTCAATCGCTTTGGCATTCTTTCCTTTGAGGGGAGTTTCCAGCACCTCGCCATGAAAAAGTACATTGTCCACAATAATCCAGCCCCCTTTTTTAACTGATGGGAAGACCGCTTCATAATACCGGGTGTAATTTATCTTATCGGCATCAATAAACACGAGGTCCCAATTTTCCTTTAACTCTTCGATAACATCCACGGCATCACCGTTGTGCAGTAGAATATTAGAAGCGAAATTACTACGTTTAAAATATGATTTCGCAGTTTGCGCATCTTCTTCCCGCAGTTCAATGGTATGCAAAATCCCTCCTGCCTTCAATCCCTTTGCGAGGCAGAGCGCACTATACCCCACAAAAGTACCTATTTCAAGTATCCTTTCAGGGCAAATCATACAACTCAACTGGCCAAGTAATTGACCTTGCAGATGCCCGCTAAGCATATGTGCATGAGGATGATTTGCTTTCGTAAATGCAGCAATTTCCGCCAACAAAATATCATCGGGTGTGGTAAACTTGTCTGCATAGGCCGCAACCTTTTCCGAGATTATTTCCAAATACAGTCATTTTGCCAAAATTAGGCTGAATTTGGAAAAAGGAAAAGCCAAAATGACGAATATCAGCATTTAGAAATTAGGTGCAAGTGGCCTTGTACGATAATATTCCAGCGTATGGTGAACAACTTCATCCGCCGTATCAGCCATTTTGAACAAGCCCAGATCCTCCCTTTCAATATTCCCTTCTGCCAGCATAGAGCTTTCCAGCCAGTCCAATAACCCCTTCCAATAGGCCGAACCCACCAAAACCATCGGCATTTGCTTGAATTTTTCTGTCTGGATGAGTGTTGCCACCTCAAAAAACTCGTCCATGGTGCCAAACCCGCCCGGCATCATAATAAACCCCTGTGAGTATTTTGTAAACATCACTTTACGGACAAAGAAATAATCAAAATTTAGGATCTTATCGTTGTCGATAAATTCATTTGGCCTTTGTTCAAAGGGGAGGTCAATATTTAACCCTACACTTTTCCCACCTGCTAATTCGGCTCCTTTATTTGCGGCTTCCATAATTCCAGGACCACCGCCTGTAATGATACCAAAGCCTTCCGCAGCCAACTTTTGAGCAACCTCTACCGTTAAATCGTAATAGGGCGTTCCCGGTTGGGTACGGGCAGAACCAAAAATGGAAATACATGGCCCGATCTTAGCAAGCGATTCAAACCCATCAACGAATTCAGCCATTATTTTAAAAATCTGCCAGCTGCTGTGTGCCTGGCTTTCTTTCCAATGTCTTTCCCGCAATACCTGAATTTTATCGTTCATATGCCTTTATTTTCAGATGATTGGATTTTTTTAATGCCGCTGCTGACAATAAAGCCACTGCCTGCTGCAGTGGCCTGATCCTTAAATTATAACGCCTGATTTAATTATTTAGTTTGTAAAGTCGGGGTTCTTTCAGACAAAAAGTAAAGCCCCAGGAAGGTAAGAAAGCCATTGAGGAGCAGAAGTTCGAATCCGATCTGGTAGCCACCAAACCAGCTGGCAGAATTCCTGCTGATGATATAACATGCGATGGGGGCCAGTAAGCATATAATAGTAACGGCAATGCCATCGCGGAGTTTTCTTTTAGTAAGGATGCCAAAAGAAAAAAGGCCGAGCAGTGGACCGTAGGTATAGCCTGCCAGGTCAAGGATAATATTTATGATGGATTTATTATTGATCCATTTGAATATCAGGATGCAGATCATGAATATGACGGTAAAGCTTAGGTGCACAGTCATGCGGGTTCTTTTCCTTGCTTTCTCGCTAACACCTTCTTTTCTTTTCAATCCGAGCATATCAATGCAAAATGAAGAAGTTAGTGCAGTTAAAGCACCGTCGGCGCTGGGGAACAAAGCCGAAATGAGGCCGATGATAAAAATAATCCCTACGGCATTTGGAAGGTATCCCATGGCTACTGAGGGAAATAGATCATCTCCAATTATATTTACGCCCTGGTTAATGAATTGTTTGCCCTCATACCCGGCGCCTTTGCCCTGCATATACAGGTAAAGCAGGCCACCTAACAGGAGAAAAAGAAAATTCACCACTACCAGCACGGCAGTAAAGCTCAGGATATTTTTCTGTGAATCCCTCAGGGTTCGTACACTAATATTTTTCTGCATCATCTCCTGGTCGAGCCCGGTCATGGCAATTGCAATAAATGCGCCGCCAATGATATTCTTCAGGAAAAACGACCTGCTGTTAGGGTCCGTATCAAAGATTCGGGTATAGCCTTTTTCTGTTAGTGCACTCATCGCAGTACCCAGGGAAAAATCCATCTGCCCCATGATGTACACAATGCAAACTATAAGACCAAGCAACATGAATGTAGTTTGCAGGGTATCAGTATAAACGATGGTTTTTACACCGCCTTCAAAAGTATAGAGAAGAATCATCAGCAAGATGACAATCGCTGTTACAATGAAGGGTACACCCATTTTATCAAGAATGAATAACTGCAGGACATTAATCACCAGGAACAATCGTGCGGTTGCACCCACCGTTCTTGAAATAATAAAGAACAGTGCTCCCGTTTTATAGGAAAACCGGCCGAAACGTTGTTCCAGGTAGTTATAAATTGATGTCAGGTTTAACTTATAATACAGTGGTATCAAAACAAAAGCAATCACCATATAACCAAGCAGGTAGCCTATTACTACCTGGAAATAAGAAAAAGCTTTAAAGCCGTCTTTCCCAAAATCACCTACGGTTCCTGGAACAGATACAAAAGTTACACCAGACAAAGAGGTGCCGATCATGCCAAAGGCAACAAGCATCCAGTTTGAACTTTTATTTCCGATGAAAAAAGAATCGTTGGTGGCATTCCTTGATGTGACATATGCCACGCCAAGTAAAAGCATGAAGTATCCTATGACAAAACCGAAAAGCAAAGTTGATGACATTGTTCAGCCTGATTTATCGGGGAAGATATAAAAAAATATATGGATGCAAATGCATTAAACTTTTTATCGTTGCATATTAAATAAATAAGAAGCCCGCAGAATATAAAACTGTCTGTATATTTTTGAATTTTTGTATCCAGTTTTTATACCCATCAATCTTTAAAATGCTAAATCAAACTGCTTCAAGGACAATTGCTGTTTTCTGTGGATCTAAAACCGGCCTTGATCCTATATTTACAGCGCATGCGGCAGAACTGGGGCGAGGTTTGGCAATTGCAGGCATGAGCATTATTTATGGTGGCGGCAATAAAGGATTGATGGGTGTATTGGCAAACAGCATGCTTGCAGGAGGGGGTAAAATCACAGGTGTAATTCCGAGAATACTGCTTGAATGGGAACACCAGCATGAGGGACTTACAGAACTGATCATAACGGAAGATATGCACCAACGGAAGAAGATCATGTATGAACGCTGTGAAGCTGCGGTTATCTTGCCTGGCGGCTTTGGCACGCTCGATGAAATGTTTGAAATGCTTACCTGGAACCAGCTTAACATTCATAGCAAAAAAATCTATATTCTGAATTCTGCTGGTTTTTATACCCACCTGATTGTGCATATGCAGCACCTCCAGGATACGGGTTTCCTTTATGATGAGCTTTCAACGCGTATCAGCATCTTTAAAACCCCAGATGACCTTTTACTCGAATTGAATCAGAAATTATAACCAAAGCTAAAAAAGATATTCCTTCCGTAAGGCGACCTGACATTTCCAATCAAATCGTATTGCATCATGGCAATCATCCTTCCTCTTCCTGCTGGGATTGCAGCGCCTGCTCCAACCAAAAATACCGGCACAAATGCACCATCCAGTTTAATTTCCTGCTGGCCATTAAAGAACTTTGTCTTGCCCCAGGAATAATTGTATTCAGGCTGGACCTGCGCAAACAAAAATGGCAGGGGAAAAACACGGGCAAAAATATTCAAGCCCGCATAACTATATGTATCCTTATACACCTTATTGCCATTAAAGTCACGGAAGGTAAAAGAGGAACTGATAAAATTGATACCCCCCCCTGCAGCCAGGTATTGACTAAACTGGTACCCCACCTGAGGAGAAATATTAATAAAAGTCTGGTCACCAAAACTCAGGCCCAGGTTTCCACCAAAGAATAACCGGCTCTTATCGAACTTTGATTCTTTCTCCTCTTTCTGTGCTTTGGCTGAAAAACCTATTGCCAGTACTATTCCTAAAAAAAATAATTTTCTTAGATTTTTCATACGTCAAAAATTTTGCCCTTGTTTAAAATATAGTTGGGATCGAAGATGCGTTTAATTTCCCGCATTAACCGCATTTGTGTTTCGTCAAACAAAATATCCATGAAGCCCTTTTGAACAAGGCCTATGCCATGTTCACCGCTAATGGTTCCACCAAGGCTTTTTACCAGTTCAAAAAGGGACCTAAGGCCTGCAGTCAACTCCGGATCCTGGCTGCTGGTAACAACTCCTGGTTTTAAAATCCTGATGTGCAGATTACCATCACCGGCGTGGCCGTAACAAACGGCGTGGAAACCATATAGTTTGCCCAATTCCTTCACACCCCTGATCAGGGCCGGGAGTTCGGCCCGGGGTACAACTGTATCTTCCTCAATGGTGTAGCCGCTGATCTTTACCGCTTCGGCTACTCGTCTGCGTAATTTCCAGAGTTCAGCTTTCTGTTGCGCATCATCAGCAAAAAATATCTCTCCGCAATCGTATTTCATGAGCAATTCACTAATGGCTTCCATTTCTGCCATCAGGGTTTCCATATGGTTACCATCTACTTCAATTATAAGATGCGCTTCGGTATCTTCTGTAATTGGAACCGAAGTACTTTCCACAAATTTACTAACGATACGCAATGCATCAATCTCTACAAGTTCAAGTGCACTTGGTGTGAAACCTGCGCGAAATATAGCACTCACTGCTTCGCCTGCCTTTTCCAGTGAGCGAAACGGCACAAGCATCAACAGGTCGAACCTGGGTAAAGGGATGAGCCTGAGTACTATCTTAGTTACGATACCCAATGTACCTTCGCTCCCCACCATCAAATGTGTAAGGCTATAGCCAGTTGAATTTTTCAGCACATTTGAACCGGTCATGATAACCTCGCCGGAAGGTAAAACCACTTCAAGGTTTAACACATAATCTCTTACTACTCCATATTTAACCGCTTTGGGGCCGCCACTGTTTTCTGCAATATTACCACCAATAAAACAGGATCCCCTGCTGCTGGGATCAGGGGGATAAAATAAACCTTTTTCTTTCACAGCATCCTGTAAAACTTCGGTTATGACACCGGGTTCGGTAATAACCTGCAAGTTTCTTTCGTCAATAAGAATAATTTTTTTCAGCCTGTCCGTCGATAGTAATACACCTCCCAAATGAGGGAGTGCGCCACCGCTTAATCCTGTTCCGGCACCCCTTGGTGTAACTGGGATAAGCTCCCGGTTACAAATTTTCATGATGTCAGAGATTTCAGCAGTTGAACCCGGGCGGAGTACAATGTCAGGCAGAAAAAGGAGATGTTCCGTTTCATCATGTCCATATGCCTTCAGTGTTTCTTCATCGAGGCTAATATAAGCTTCGCCAACAATCGATTTGAATTGTTGAATGAGTTCAGTCGTTAAGATTCCACTTTCTGTGCCAGGCACCATGTGCGATTTTTAGTAAAATTCGTAATAAAAAATCAGTTTTCGCAAATTGCCTTTAGTTATTTGAAGTGACATTGCTGTTCCTCAAATAGAATAAAATCTGAAAGTTTATTTCACGCAAAGTGATATATAGGGGGCCAATGTTTCGAATAAAATAACTATTTGATAAGGAGTACAATAGACACAGAAAGCAAAGAAAAACAGTCCGAAGAACAGTCAGAGGCTTTTTGTATATTCTTTTACTTGCTTTTAATCTAGCGTCCTCGCCTTAATGAGAAATATTTCTCGCAAAGTCGCAAAGATTAAAAAGCCGCAAAGTTGTTCAGGTTGAAATATTTTTTCGCGCCTTTCCGTGTTGTGTTAGGCATATTTGCCTAACACCCTTATTAAGTCGCGTTCCGCGACAACCGCCAAACCAGCCACAGGCTGGTTAAATACAGGTTCGAGGC
>Ga0209254_10000531_pt1 | contig 31341 bp, 23 predicted proteins | sample FrelakmetDIP11DI_FD_187148 | JGI IMG/M metagenome (GOLD analysis project Ga0209254, IMG submission 187148) | Freshwater lake sediment microbial communities from the University of Notre Dame, USA, for methane emissions studies - DIP11 DI (SPAdes)... | ecosystem: Environmental > Aquatic >... | reverse complement strand
GCCGCCTTACAAGTACTAGAAGAAGGGCGAATAATTGGGATTGCACCTGAAGGACGTGAAAGCCTTTCCGGTGCCTTAGAAGAAGGGACCAACGGTGCGGCTTATATCGCGATAAAGGCTAACGTTCCAATCCTTCCGCTAACTTTTACAGGAACGGAGAACCAAAACATCTTTCCAAACATGAAACGATTTAGAAGGAGTCATATTACCATTACAATTGGACAACCATTCAATTTACCTCCTTATAAAACATTGCGAACTGGAATTACCAGCGGAACTGAAACCATAATGCAAAAACTTGCATCCCAGCTCCCAATTTGCTACCGTGGTGTTTATAAAATGACAGATGAGGTTTATGAAGAAGATAAAACCAACACCTCAGAGGTGGATCCACATGGTTGCAAGTAGCATGTTGCAAAACAAGAAAGTACCCGTAGCATACAATCACGCTGACCTTGAGAAACGTCGTAATATCTTAAGATTCCTCTTAAAGTGGATTGGATTTCCTCTTCTGGTAAAGCTCGATCATGTTGAAGGACTGGAAAATATTCCATCCGAAGGTTCAGCGATTTTAATGATCAATCACATAGCGTTTGTAGACCCAATTGTTGTTTTACATGTAATGCCAAGAAATATCGTGCCACTGGCAAAAATTGAAGTCTACAATTACCCCGTGATAGGCATTCTTCCTAGGGTCTGGAATGTTATACCTGTGCGTCGCGAGGAGTTCGACCGACGGGCAGTTCAACAGTCTCTCAATGTCCTGCACTCAGGTGAGATCGTTCTCGTGGCGCCTGAAGGAACCCGTGGCCCAGAATTGAAGCAAGGAAAAGAAGGTGTAGCATACCTGGGCACTCGAAGTGGAGCGAAAATCATTCCAGTGGCTATTGAAGGAACTGAAGGCTTTCCAGCTTTACGATTTACACCTCCGTGGAAAGGTCCAGGTGCCCTGGTACGATTCGGACAACCTTTTTATTTCCTTCCTGAATTGAAGCGTGCTGGGCACGAAACCTTGCGCAAAATGACCGATGAAGCCATGTATGTTTTAGCCACCTTGTTACCTTCAGAAAGAAGAGGCGTTTATTCTGATCTGTCCCAAGCGACACGAGAGACCATAATTTGGGAAGATTGAGAAAAATGTTTTTTACATATATGTTGACTAAACTCGCAAATCATTAAAAATGCTATAATCGTTGAGTAATTGAAACCCTGGGAATAATCCCTGGGATTAGCACATGACTCCCATATTCTCGTTAATTTCCCTTTCTCCATACCTGGAATCCCTTCATGGTTTATCTGGATGGTTGGGATGGTTAGGCCTTCTAACCCTGAATCTGTTTTTAATATGGAAATGGCGAAGTTACAATAAGCCATTAGATAAAAACCAGGTTGTTTTACTTATTCTTCTAATTATTCTCACGCCCTTCACAGCCCTGTTCATCGGGATAAGATTGCCCAGTGGGATAAGCCTCGCTGCTCCAAGCATAGCACTTGAAACTGATGACATAGTCATATTGTTCTTCTCAGCTATTCCGTGGTTCATAGCAGCATGTTTCTCTGGACCTTTTGGAGCCTCGATTCTAGCTTTTCTTAGCGGCTCTTTTAGCGCGTTCTGGGTCACACATAATTTCTATACCCCCCTTGAGCTGGTATTAATTGCCATCTTATCAAGTGTCCTCATGCGCCAGAGGTACAGGAGCATCTTCTTCCGCATTGTGAGGCACCCGTTTGCGCTTTCAATTTTACTTTGTCTCATTTTCCCTTTCGTCCACTTGTTTATCTCTCTTCTAAGCGCCCAAGGACCGATGGTTATCCGGTTAGATTACTCTCTTAATACCTTAAACAATCGCCTCATAGCCATGGTTGTCGAATTGCTTATAGCAGGATTGGTAACAGAAGTAATCTACCTGCTATTACCTTCAGGATGGAAGGAGAAAAGCCCACTAATTCCCTCTCCTGCAGAGAAGAGCTTGCAAACGCGGTTCTTAATCAGCATGTCTCCGCTAGCGATATTCTTGGTGTTAACGCTCGTAATCAGCAATTGGATTGTAGCAGGAAGAGCTGCAAAGAATATGATGCGGACACGGATGGAAAATGCTGCTTCATTGGTAGCAGATAACATCCCATATTTTTTGGAGAACGGTCAAAGCCTGATAACCCAGCTAGCAAACGATCCACGTTTGCTCTCAGAAGACTATTCAACAGTTCTTGAGGCATTACAAGAGGATATTCAAACCATACCATTCTTTAGTCAATTGACGGTGATAGATGACGAAGATGAAATGATCGCCAGCCATCCTACTGTTGATAATGTCGGAAAACAATCTCCTATCGAAGAACAGAAGGGAATCCAGCTTGCCTTCAGTGGAGTCCCATTCCAGATATTCTCAATCCCACCTACTGAAACTCAAACCACTGCCCAAATCTCTTTTGTAAAAACCTTGTTTGAGGGAGAAGAACCTAAGCGGGTATTAATTGGTCGGAGCGACCTTGCTACTAACCCTATCACGGAACCTATGCTTTCCATTTTGAACACTCTGGCTGGGATTGATGGCGAAGGATTGCTGGTTGACGAGAACAACAACATCTTAGCCCATCCTGATACATCCATGGTAATGACAACTTATACAGGACGATCATCAGATGGACCACTTTTCTACGAAACTACAGGATCTGATGGATCTCGTTTATTAGTTTACTATCAACCAGCAACCAGCCGTCCGTGGGCTATAGTTTTGATGGTTCCTGCTGCCAGGACACAGCAACTTGCTCTAGCAATAGCCACTCCCTTATTAGGGATGATCGTATTTCTGGCATTAGTATCCTACGTCATCCTTCGAGTCGGAATTCAAGCAGTAACTGCGTCGTTGCAAAATTTAGCTTCGGAAGCTGGGAAGCTTTCACAAGGAAGATTAGATCAACCACTAGATATTAAAGGAGAAGATGAAGTTGGTCAACTTCGCCGGGCTTTCGAGAAAATGAGAGTCAGCCTTAAGGCACGCCTGGATGAACTTAACCAACTATTGGTAGTCAGTCAAGGAGTAGCTTCAAGCCTGGAATTTTCAGAAGCACTCCAACCAGTACTAGACTCCGCGCTAGCGACTGGAGCCAGTGCTTCCAGAATAGTCCTATCACCGGCAATAGTCCCCGAGCTTGATGAAGCCTCTTCGAACCTGGTCAGCTTTGGAGCAGGTTCATCGAAGGATTTATACCAAGATCTCGATGAACAAATCCTGGCCATTACTCGACAACTAGACCGACTGGTTCTATCGAATCTGACTCGACCTCGCCTCTTAAATATTTCATCAAAGAAACCTCATCCCGAATCACTCATGGCAGTTGCACTCCGGCATGAAAATTTTTACTATGGAGCAATATGGCTGGCATATGACCATACCCATAGTTTCACTGAGGAAGAAGTCCGCTTCCTGGTTACTTTGGCCGGTCAAGCAGCATTAGCGGCAGCCAACGCTCGCCTTTTTATGAATGAGGAAATCGGACGCAAGCGGTTGGAATCAATCCTGGCATCTAATCCAGATCCTGTATTAGTCACTGATCAACATGATCGATTGCTTCTTTCTAATCCAGCAGCCTGGCAAGTCCTCGATCTTGGAATGAAAGTTGATGAAGGTCAACCAATTGACCAGGTTATATCAGAACCAGACCTGCTTAACTTATTGCGAATCTCGAACACTGAAAAACAATCTGCTGAGATCACACTTCCTGGAGGACGTGTGTACCTAGCAACCGCTACGCCGGTACTTGCTGAAGGTCAACGAGTGGGTCGTGTCTGCGTTATGCGGGATATTACTTACCTTAAAGAAGTAGATGCTCTAAAATCCGAATTTGTATCAACCGTTAGCCATGACTTGCGATCTCCGCTTACGCTGATGAGAGGTTATGCCACGATGCTAGAGATGGTTGGACAGCTAAATGAGCAGCAAACCAATTATGTACGGAAGATTGTGAGTAGTGTGGAGATCATGAACCATTTGGTAAATAATTTACTAGACCTTGGGCGAATTGAAGCCGGGATAGGCCTCCAACTGGAGCTGGTTTCGGTAAAGGAAATAATTGAGCATGTAATAAGCGCTCTACAATTACAAGCAGCACAGAAACATATCCAACTTATCACCAAAATTCCCGAACCAGCCCCTGTGATCGAAGCGGATCAGGCATTACTACAACAGGCAATTCACAATCTGGTAGAAAACGCCATTAAGTACACGAAATCTGAGGGAAAAGTACAGGTGCACGTACAAGTACAACCTATCGGTGTGGTTATTGAAGTTATTGATAATGGTATTGGCATCTCACCTGTTGACCAACCTCGATTATTCGAGAAATTCTATCGTGGTGCTCAGCAGGTCTCGAAGGATTTACATGGAACAGGATTAGGACTTGCGATAGTAAAATCGATTGCAGAAAAACATGGAGGACGAGTCTGGGCTGATAGCCAGCTGGGAAAGGGCAGTGTATTTTCCATAGCCATTCCGCTAAAGCAACCAAACGAAAAGAAATGAATCAAGATCTTGCTTAGCATTTCCTAATATTACTTGTCTAAAAAGTTGATTTATTGTTATAATAGAGGGTCTTTGAACATTCTGGAAAGCGCTTAGATTATGACTTAAGCGCTTGTATTTGTTTGTCTTTGAAATTATCAGTACAACTACTCTACTGAAATGGTTTATATACCTTTGAGGAGGCTCTTCTAGTGGAAACAAAAGGATTATCCGCGCTTCGTATTAGTCTAGCTTCACCGGAAACTATACGTAGTTGGTCTTATGGAGAAGTGCTAAAACCAGAAACGATCAACTATAGGCGCTTGCGACCTGAAAAAGATGGATTATTTTGCGAAGCTATATTCGGACCGACTCGAGATTGGCAATGTTATTGCGGAAAATACAAGAATATTCGCTATAAAGGAATCACTTGTGATAAGTGTGGAGTAGAAGTCACCAGATCTTCAGTGAGACGCGAACGGATGGGTCATATTGAACTATCTGCTCCAGTCGCTCATGTCTGGTACACCAGACGAATCCCTTCTCACTTAGGACTCTTGTTAGATATATCTCGAAGAAACCTGGATCGTGTCCTATACTTCGCCCAATACGTTGTTACCTTTGTGGATGAAGATGCCCGTCAAAAAGCTTTAAAGCGATTAGAAGATAAGATCACAACAACCGAAAGAGAACAGGCCTCAAAGATAAATGCTCGTATCGCAGAAATAAAATCGGGTCGAGATAAGAATCTAAATGAGCTATCTCAGAGACAAACTGCAGTTGATACAAGGTATGACGAAATAATTGCCGAAGAGCTTGAACCTATCATACAAGCAGGACAACGGCTTGAAACCACCTTGAGGGAAATGGTAGGTGATGCTCCTCGCACCGCAATTCATTTTCCAGACACGGATATAGTAATTGCTGAAGAAGGTGAGGTGGTAACAAACCTTCACCTCACAAATGTCCAACAGGTGGTAAAAAAAAGATTGGAAGAAATGGAGAGCGAGCTGAAAGTGCAAAAGCAGCTCGAACACGATACTATCCAAGTAGAAAAAGATAAAGTTCGCTCTGTAGCAGACCTGGACATGGAGGAACTTAGAAACCAATTGGACGACCAGGCAATTTCTATCAGAGATGAAAATGCCCGTTTGCGGGATGAGTTATTAGAGCTGCGACCACTGACTTTCATGGGGGAAACCCGATACCGGGAATTAAAATCTCGCTGGGGACAGGCTTTCCGTGCAGATATGGGCGCAGAAGCTTTCTTTGATATCCTACGCCGATTGGATCTAGATAAACTGGCTGAAGAATTATGGCACGAGTTAAGAACCTCTCGGAGCAAACAAAAGCGCTTGAAGGCTACCAAGCGGCTGAAAGTGGTTGAAGCTTTTCGTCGATCAACTAATAGACCAGAATGGATGATTCTTACCGTCTTGCCAGTCATTCCTCCGGATTTGCGACCAATGGTTCAATTAGATGGAGGAAGATTTGCTACTTCGGATCTTAATGACCTCTATCGACGAGTGATAAATCGAAATAATAGATTGAAACGCTTATTAGAACTGGGCGCGCCGGATGTTATTGTCAGGAATGAAAAACGTATGCTACAGGAAGCAGTTGATTCACTGATCGATAATTCACAGCGTGGAAAAGCACTTTCCCGCCGAGGACGCCGTGAGTTGAAATCACTCAGCGATATGCTGAAAGGGAAGAAAGGTCGGTTTCGCCGCAATTTATTGGGTAAGCGAGTGGATTATTCGGGTCGATCGGTGATTGTGGTAGGTCCCAAGCTAAAACTTTACCAATGTGGCTTGCCAAAATCGATGGCATTGGAACTGTTCCGACCCTTCGTCATCTCGAAGCTCGTGATGAATAATTATGCAGCGAATGTGAAGGGTGCAAAGCGATTCATAGAACGGGGTCGACCAGAAGTATGGGAAGTCTTGGAACAGGTGATCAAGGAGCGCCCGGTGTTACTTAACCGTGCTCCCACTCTGCATCGTCTAGGCATACAGGCATTCGAACCAGTGTTAATCGAGGGAAGCGCTATCCAATTACACCCCCTGGTCACTACAGCCTTTAATGCTGACTTCGACGGGGATCAAATGGCTGTGCATGTGCCTCTATCCCAAAAAGCTGTATTAGAAGCAAGGCAATTGATGCTCTCTTCGAAAAACCTGCTAAAACCTGCAGATGGAGAACCGATTATCTGCCCGTCTAAATGCATGGTCTTGGGAGTATATTACCTTACCAAAGTTGGTGAACGTGTCCAAAAACAGAAGCAACGAATCTTTTCAGACATGGAAGAAGCGTTACTGGCTTACAATCTGAAACAAATAGATATTCACACCAGTATAAAGTTGAAAGTTACGACTTACTATAATGATAATAACGACCGACTTGATAATCCTGAAGAGAAATTGATTGATACTACTGCAGGTCGTGTAATATTTAATAGCGTATTACCGCCAGAAATGCAATTTGTAAACTTGAAGCTGGATAGAGGTGGAGTAAAGGATCTAATCGCCACTTTATACGAAATATGTGGTGAAGAGAACACACCAGAAATCGCAGATGCAATTAAGGATGTCGGTTTTGAGTATGCCACTCGTTCAGGTTATTCTCTCGCGATCTCCGATATCACCTTACCCAAAAGGAAGGAAGAGATTATCGATCAAGCTCTACAAGAAGCTGAAATTGTCGCTCGTGATTTCAGACGGGGATTATTGACTGAACAAGAACAAAATGAGCGAGTCATTGAGATTTGGCAAAGAACAACCAATGAAGTTGCAGATGAGGTTAAAAGATCAATGGATCCGGATGGGAACCTCGCAGCTCAGGCAATTTCGGGCGCTACGAAGGGAGGCTTTGGTCCAATCTCACAATTGGCGGGTATGAGAGGTTTAATGGCGGATCCTTCCGGGCGTATCATTCCACTACCCATACGATCAAACTTCCGCGAAGGATTAACAGCTCTGGAATACTTTATTTCTACGCACGGAGCTCGTAAAGGTCTGGCTGATACTGCCTTAAGAACAGCAGACGCTGGATATCTTACCCGGCGTTTGGTTGATGTTGCCCAAGATGTGGTTATTAACGATGACGATTGTGGCACACAAGAAGGCGTCACCATACAAAAATCCGAGGATGTAGCTGGTCAATCCTTGGGCACCCGCCTTTATGGTTCATTAGTGGCCGCAAATATTATTCATCCTCAAACTGGCGAATTACTTGCAGAACCAAATGACCTCTTGGATCGTGACCTTGTTCGGAAAATCACCCTTGCAGGAGTAGAGGAAGTAAAGGTCCGCTCACCGCTTACTTGCGAGCTCACCCATGGAATTTGTGCGAAATGCTATGGAATGGACTTAGGGCGCGGAAAGATGGTGGAAGTAGGCGCAGCTGTAGGAATAGTCGCAGCTCAATCCATCGGTGAACCTGGGACGCAGTTAACCCTCCGGACTTTCCATACTGGCGGTGTAGCTACAGGTGGAGATATCACTACTGGTCTCCCTCGGGTTGAGGAGTTATTTGAAGCCCGTAGGATTCCAAAAGGTGAGGCTGTCGTCTCTGAAATCGGAGGTGTTGTCCAGGTTAGCCAATCTGACCGCTATAGCGATTTACGCATTGCTCGTATAGAACACAGTGAAATGATCCACGATGAGTACGACCTACCGGAAGGTTACCAAATCGTGGTTAAAGATGAAGATCAAGTAAGCCAGGGAGATGTATTAGCATCTTTAGAAAACTCTTCGATCAAAGCTCTAAATACCGGACGAGTTAGAATCGAAGGTGAAAATCCAGGAGAAGTTACAACTGGAAACACTAAGGTGATTATCTCGTACGAAAGTCGGCAAGAGGCAACTTACGACATTCCCAGTACAGCTCGTATGTTAGTCAAGGATGGTGAACATGTTGAAGCTGGTCAAGCATTAACAGAAGGTTCTCTAAATCCTCACCGAATACTTCGAATCCAGGGACGCCAGGCCTGTCAAATGTACTTGCTATCTGAGGTGCAAAAGGTTTACCGGTCACAAGGGCAGAACATTAACGATAAACATTTTCAAGTCGTAATTAGAAAGATGATCTCAAAGGTTCAGGTCACACGACCAGGCGATACAAATTTCCTTCCAGGCGACCTTGTAGATTTCCTGAAGCTTAAGCGAGTGAATGATATTTTATTATCAGAAGGAAAGCGTCCAGCAAGATTCATTGAAATATTGCTAGGTATTACAAAAGCATCTTTGAGCACGGATTCTTTCCTCTCCGCTTCTTCATTCCAGCATACCATAAAAGTCTTGGCTGAAGCTGCAATAGCAGCAACTGAAGATCCGCTTTTTGGACTCAAGGAAAATGTCATCATAGGAAAGCTTATACCTGCAGGAACTGGATTCGTCCGTGGGCGTTTTGTATCACCTAGTGAAATTGAACACAGTGATATCAATCTTTATCGAGACATAACCTATGAAGATGATTCAATGTCGGATTTCGAATTCAGTCTAATAGACTGAGAAAACACAGAAGGGGTTTCTCATAGTGAGAGACCCCCTTATTTCCTTCATTTTGAATTGGAGAAAATAAGCATGGCGATACGCAATGCACAGGCAGTGTGGCAAGGTAACCTTAAAGATGGTCGAGGTACCATGAAATTTGGAAGCGGAGCATTTGAAGGCGCTTACTCGTTTGCTTCACGCTTTGAAGAAGGAATTGGGACCAACCCTGAAGAATTAATCGGAGCAGCTCACGCAGGTTGTTTCTCGATGGCTCTAAATGCCGGACTCGGCAAGGCAGGATACAATCCGAAAAAGATTTTTACCAAGGCACAGGTCTTCTTGGGACAAGTGGAAGGGAAATCTCGCATAACACGTATCGAGTTATATTGCGAAGCAGAAGTACCAGACGTCAGCCAAGAGCTATTCGCGGAAATAGCTAATGCAACTAAATCTGATTGCCCGGTCTCTGCTGCACTTACTGGTGTAGATATTTTTCTCTCCGCCCACCTTGTCGGCTAATTGGGTTAATAGATAGAAATTCCTTTCATGGAGCGGCAATAGCTCATTACTGTAGAACTGGTAAAGGCTGCATCAATTCTTGCGAATTCCAGTTGTTTTTCACCACGATATGAATAAATACTATAATCAATCTAAGGTATCATGCAGAGATTATCGAATCAAGAAACTTCTGCCAATTCATTACAAACTCAACCAAACCCAGATAGTAATTCGCCAATCTTAAAAAATCTGCCCAAAAAGAATAGAAGCAGATTTCTCCTTTGGTCTCTTCTGTTTCTATTTCTTCTTGGACTATCTTTATCTGGAGGGGCTCTGGCAGGCTATTATTCTGGGACACAATCTCACCATACCTCATCCACCAGGCAAGCAAATTTATCGCTACAGGAGCAATACGACCTTGGAGTCCAGGACCTGGCGGAAGGTCAATTTGAGGTGGCTCGCCAACGTTTTGAATACATAATCGCGAAGGATCCATCCTTCCCAGGAGTCACTGAAAAACTTGCTGAATCAATGGCGGTTCTCTATGCAACTGCTACCCCAACACTCCTACCTCCCACAGTTACTGCAACTCCAACTCAAGACATGAGACCAGTAGAGGACTTGTTTACTCTAGCCTTAGATCTTTCTTTCAAGCAAATGTGGAAGGATACTATAGATACACTCCTGGCTCTTCGAAAAGCAGATCCGATTTATAAAGTAGCGCGCGTTGACGGATTGCTCTTTATCTCCCTCCGCCAGCAAGGGATTGATAAGATTTGGAAGGAAGGGAACCTGGAAGGTGGTTCATATGATCTAGCGTTGGCTGAACGATTTGGACCATTAGATGCTCAAGCTATTTCGTCTCGAGAGCTGGCTCGCCTGTACATGATCGGCTCTAGCTTCTGGGAAGTATACCCAGAGCAGGCAGTGAACTATTTTAACCAGGTCGCAGCAGCAGCACCTGGTTTACGAGATGCTTCTGGTTGGACCGCAAGCGAACGGTATCGTGAGTCTTTGATCCATTATGGGAATCAACTTGCAACAAATAAAGATTGGTGTAATGCCCAACAACAATACGAGCTGGCCCTTGCCATTCGCTCTGATGCAGAGCTAGAGGCTATCCGTCAAGAGGTGGCTCTTAAATGCTCACCTCCTACTTCAACGCCCCTCACCGCTACCGAGACTGCATCTGGTTTACTATCGCCTACACCAACCCCACCAATCCTTCTGACGGCAACCAATACAATACCGGTTGCTCAACCAACGGATACTCCAACGCTACCGATCTCACCACCATCAGAAACTCCAATACCTCCACCATCAGACACACTCCCACCTCCAACCGAGACTCCTATCCCACCATATCCCCTACCTTCTGAAACCACTACATCCGAGGCTTCACCTTGATGAGAGACTGCCCTGAATCTAACAATTCAACCAAACCACCTTCCAACAATAAAAACAGGATGAAGCGATCACTTCCGGAAAATAAAATCAAACGCATCATTATCGTTATTCTAGTAATAAGTATTTTCTGTATTGCTGGGAGTGTCTCGTATATTGTGGTTCAACAATTGACAATGGCGATTCTGGGCGAGGAGAGTTTTCTCAGTCCACTCATTGAAAAATCCGAAATAACTCCCGTGCTCAATGAATTGGGCACCCCTTTACCTATCGACTTGGATGAAACTCCAGGAAGCGAACAACCCATCGGGGAAGCTACCCTCACTCCTTGGGACGGCGCAGGTAGAGTGACTGTTTTGTTGTTAGGATTAGATTATCGCGATTGGGCAGCGAGCGAAGAAGCATCTCGAAGCGATACCATGATTTTGCTTACCCTGGATCCCCAAGCTAAGACTGCTGGTATGCTTTCAATCCCTCGCGACCTTTGGGTGGCAATTCCTGGATTTAAACATGGCAAGATCAACACTGCATATTACCTAGGTGATGCTGCAAAACTTCCTGGAGGTGGACCAGCACTAGCAGTAAAAACTGTTGAAAACCTTTTGGGAGTGCCTGTTAATTATTATGCCCAAATCGATTTTGCTGCTTTTGTGAGATTTATTGATGAAATCGGTGGTGTGAAGATAAATGTTCCACAAGAAATCACCATCGACTTGCTGGGAACAGGTTTTAAGACAAAGAAGAAGCTTAAACCTGGGATTCAAGTGCTTCCTGGCGAATGGGCCCTTGCTTATGCACGTAATCGATATACCGAGGGTGGTGATTTCGACCGGGCTACACGCCAACAACAGGTAATATTAGCTATTCGCGACAAGATATTGAACCTGGAGTTGCTTCCAACGTTAATTTCTAAAGCACCAACGCTATACAACGAACTGGCTTCCGGGATTCGGACAAATCTTACCTTGGATGAGCTTGTCAAGCTTGCATTGGTGGCACAAAGTGTGCCTGAGGAGAACATTCAGAAAGGGCTCATCGACAAAGATAATGTCTTTTTCGGATTCTCTCCAGACGGGCTTAGTATATTGATCCCTATTCCAGATGATATCCATATCTTGCGAGATCAAATCTTCACCACATCTGGAAGTTTAAGCCCACAATTGCCTGGAAATACTCAGGAGCAAATGAAAACCGAAGCTGCAAGGATTATTATTTACAACGGCAGCAGCACAGTTGACCTGGCAAATCGTACAGCGGATTTTCTGAGGAACCAAGGAGCCAATGTAGTTCAAGTCGGAAATGCAGATCAGGCATATGCATCCACTACGATAGTAGATCATACAGGGAATCCTTATGCATTGAGATACCTGGTGGACTTGATGGATATTTCAAGCGGAAAAATCGTTTTTAAATTTGATCCCAACAGCCCAGTCGACATTGAGCTATTTTTAGGAAATGATTGGGCTTCGAAAAATGTAATACCTTAGCATATTCGAATAATTGAGAGGTGAATCATGTGTGGCAGGTTTTCACTTGTTGCTGATCCAGATGATTTGCGCGAGGCATTCCCCTGGCTGAACATACCTGTGTCTAATTCTCCACGTTACAACATTGCACCGAGCCAACCTGTGGCAGTCATTCCAAATGAAGGTGAGAACCAACTGGATTACTTTGTCTGGGGGTTGATACCGTATTGGGCGAAAGACCCAGCCATCGGAAACCGAATGATCAATGCCCGCTCTGAAACGCTACTGGAAAAACCGTCTTTTCGCTCTGCTTTTAAAAGGCGGCGCTGCTTAATCCCTGCAAGCGGTTTCTATGAATGGAAAGTAGATCCTGGGAGAAAAGCGAAAGAACCTATGTACATCAGAATGAAAACCGGAAAGCCTTTCGCTTTAGCTGGATTGTGGGAAAACTGGAACTCACCAGATGGTTCTATTATTAAATCTTGCACGATTATCACCACTACTCCAAATGATCTTTTAAAAGATATTCACAACCGCATGCCTGTGATCCTTTCTGAATCCAGCTATTCTCTGTGGTTAGAGCACAGTGAGCCTGATCTCGAGAAAATATCTGCACTGCTACAACCCTTTCCTGCGGAGGGGATGATGGCTTACCCAGTATCAAATCTGGTTAACAATCCTGCTAATGATTTGGCCGCATGCATCGAACCAATATTATGATAATAAAGCTACCTATACGGTGCTAAAAGTCGCACTGATTTTAGAAGGTAATCACTGCCGTTGATCCAATTCGATTTTATAAACACTCTTTCTTCACCTTGGGGAAACAGGGCTTCACGAATTCTATCGTCTGCTCTTGATGCGGTCGAACCGGGGAATGCTCTGTCAAGACGCGTTCAAATTCACGACGAAATCTTATCTATTGAAGGCAAAATATACAACCTTCAATCCTATCGACGTATCTTGCTGGTTGGAGCCGGTAAAGCTGGCGCTCCTATGGCGCACAGCTTGGTAAAAATCTTGAAAGACCGGATAACTGAGGGAGTAATCGTCGTAAAAGAAGGATACGCTGAAATTGGAACTGTAAAGCTACCCAAAACCTTGAAGTTATTGGAAGCTGGACACCCCCTTCCAGATGAACGTGGGGTTAGAAGCGCGCAACAAATCGCTGACATACTCAGCGAGGCGAAGGAAGATGACCTTATCATCTGTTCGATCTCTGGTGGGGCTTCAGCCTTGTTAGTATCACCTGCTCCTGGATTAAAACTTGAGGTTCTGCACGAATTGACATCCTTATTACTACTTTGTGGGGCAAGTATTAACGAGATCAATACCCTGCGTAAACACCTGGAACAGCTTAAAGGTGGAGGCATGGTACGCCAGGCGCATCCCGCAAAACTGGTTTCTCTCATTCTCTCGGATGTGATAGGTAATCCACTCGATGTGATTGCCTCTGGACCCACTGTCCCTGATACTTCCACATTCAAAGACGCCTATGAAATCTTGCAGAAATATAAATTGAGAGAAAAAGCCCCACGCGCAGTCCTCAATTATCTCGAAAAAGGATTACGTGGAGAAGTAAATGAGACACCCAAACCTGGAGACCCAATTTTCAACGGAGTTCAGAATGTGATCATCGGAGATAACCTGCAAGCAGCCCAAGCGGCAGTAAAACGAGCACAAGCTGAGGGATTCAATACGCTTTTACTTACTACCAGTCTTCAGGGAGAGGCAAGGCAGGCTGGGCGGTTTCTGGCATCTATTGCTCGACAAATTGCAGAGACTGGCCAACCCATCCCGCGTCCTGCGTGTGTAGTAGTGGGAGGAGAGACAACCGTTACTGTATCTGGGAAGGGTTTTGGAGGACGTAATCAAGAATTGGCACTGAGCGCAATTGAAGACCTGGATTCGATTCCTGATGTAGCTCTAGTTACTTTGGCAACTGATGGCAGCGATGGTCTCACCGATGCAGCAGGAGCAATAATCACAGGAAATACCATGAAACGGGCAAGACTTCTGGGATTAGATCCGGTCAAGTATCTCTCTAATAATGATTCCTATAATTTCTTTAAATCATTGGGGGATTTAGTTAAAACAGGTCCCACTTTGACTAATGTCAACGACCTGTCATTCATTTTCGCGCCTTAGATAATTGACAATCCCTGATGATAGTTTAAACAACCATAAACGTCAAATTGAAAAAACCATCCTGCAGTCATAAATAAATACGGTCGGCAGCTTTATAGTACCGACCGCATTTAGTCTTCCTATCCCAAATTAGACATCTGGTCCGAAATCTGCCTCAAAAGCTTGTGCTAATTTCACCCCCCATTTCTCTAAGGGCTGCAACCTGCCAAAGAAGAACCTCAATACCTTTGGTTCTTCTACGAACTTCAATCCCCCAACCAGATCCCGGTGCTTGAACAACCATGTCAACCGGTCGACTACATACTCAATCTGTGCCATGGAATACACTCGACGGGGCACAGCCAATCGAGCCAACTCAAGATCCGCATATACTTCGCGACCTTCAGCATCCCTGTCCATAGAAATTGTCCCTCGCTCCATGCTCCGCACTCCTGATGCTATGTAAATCGCCGCAGCCAATGCTCCAGCAGGATATTCGGATTGCGGTAAATGAGGTAAGAAACGCCTGGCATCGACATGACACGCCAGGCCACCGGGTGGAGTTACCACGGGAACCCCAGTTTCAAGCAATCGTCCGACAAAATATTGGATTAATTCTGGTGAGCTACCAGCTACGTTGACATCAGTCATTTCGCGGAGACCAACAGCCATAGCCTCGATCTCTTTAGTGGACATACCACCATAAGTAGCGAAGCCTTCGTATACTGGCAACCAGGCCAAAATGCGATCATAATATTCCTTCTTATTCGTAGCCATCATACCTCCTCGCACAGAGGTACTCTTTCGCCCCGAGAGGTAGAAGAGGTCTACCAGACTCATCATCTCAAGAATAATCTCGCGTATGGATTTATCTGCATAGGCTGTTTCTCGTTGTTTGATGAAATATGCATTTTCTGAGATAAGGCTGCCATCAAAAACCAACATAATATTATGTTTGGAAGCAATCTCCTTCACCGCTAGCAAGTTGCTTAAAGAGAAAGGTTGCCCCCCGATCAGGTTGGTGGTCGCTTCCATCCGGATGAAAGATATCTTCTCTGGCCCATATTTTTTTATAGCCTCTTCGAATTTCTGCAGGTCCAGATTTCCCCTGAATGGAGCAGTACTCTGGGTATTCAAAGCTTCGGTAGTGAATATCTCCAAGACCGTAGCCCCAGCCAGTTCGAAATGAGCTTTGGTAGTTGTGAAATGATAGTTCATCAACACAACATCACCGGGTTTCACGAAAGCTTTGGCCAGCAGGTGTTCTGCAGCACGTCCCTGGTGAACCGGGATGGTATAGTTGAATCCCAAGATTTCCTTCACAGAATCCGCCAGTTTATAGAAGCTCTCGCAACCAGCGTAAGCGTCATCGGAGACCATCATGGCCGCCAGCTGGTTATCACTCATAGCATTTGTTCCACTGTCGGTGAGCATGTCAAGGAAAATATCTCTGGTTCGCAGTAAGAAAGTGTTATAACCCGCTTCATCAATGGCATTTAGCCGTTGCATTGCGGGTGGTAGAGTGGTTTTCTGAACTATCCGAACCTTATGCATTTCAACTGGAATGATCTTGCCGTTAGAAAGTTTTACATTCATAATGGTTCTCCTCCAATAGAACCAATTTCCTCGCTCATAATTGTCGATCCTTACCAATGCAGATATTTATCACAGATTTATTTTAGTGAAGATTACTTTCTAGAATCACCTCCTTCTGAAGAATCCGGCTTTCAGGAGCATACAGAGACTGCCTACCTGAAACGAGTTTATTAGATTGAGCTTTTTCCTCTAATCAAAAATCCACTGGTAGTCACTTAGAATCTAACAAATTCTTGTAGAATCCTACTCATATTTTGATATTCAAATAGTAGACAGTCGTATGTATTCCAATTTCAAAATGCTTAAATAAATTCAGAACTTGCTTCGACCAGAGCTGCAATGTAATAAGGATTGCTCCCACAACAGGAACCGACTACCCGTGCACCTAAGGCAATGAATTCGGTCATTCGGGTGGCGAATTCCGAGGGTGTCATATCATAAACGGTTTTCCCTTTAACGAGCCTGGGTAATCCTGCGTTGGGTTTGGTAATTAAGATAGCATGGGGGAGAACTTCACGTAGTTGCAGTAATACTTCAGGGATCATATCGAGCCCTTCACCACAGTTAGCTCCAATGGCGGATAATCCCAGCGGCCACAGCTCCTGAGCTGCCTGTTTGGGGCTAACACCCATCATCGTGCGTCCTTTCTTCCCGAAACTCAAAGAGCAAAAGACTGGCAATTCCGTTACTTGACGAGCGGCTACCACTGCGGCACGAGCCTCGGACAAGTCGCTCATAGTCTCAATCCAAATCAAATCGACGCCACCATCCACTAACGCTTCAACCTGTTTACTGAACGACTCAAGAGCGTGGTCATAGGTCAAGCTTCCCATGGGCGCCATTAATTCTCCAATAGGGCCAACATCGCCAGCGATGTAAGCTTTCCCACCCGCTATTTGTCGTGCCAGCCCGACCGCAGCTATATTGAATTCTCGTGTACGATCACCCAGACCAAATTTCCTCAGCTTGATCTGGCTACCTCCAAAAGTGTTGGTTAAAATAACCTTCGAACCTGCATCCAAGTATGCTTTATGCAGAGCCATAACCTTCTCGGGTTTCTCAACATTCCAGATCTCAGGAGGCATACCCGGTGGCAAACCGGCTTCCATCAACACAGAACCCGTAGCGCCATCCGCAATAAGGAGATTGTTTTTAGAAAGATAAATCGGCACTGGGATATCCATAGAGTTTTCCTGAGAAACAAAGAAGCGTTATAAATTAGAGCCAGTAATATCGAATTAGCAGGTGTTATACTGAGAATACTCTTTCATTTTACCACATCGAATGGTCTAAACTAACGGCTGGAAATTCTGAAATATGTACATATATTATTGGATGGAAAAACGCAATATTAAACATTATCAATTTCAACAGAACGGTGAACTATCCATATTAAACGGTAAACCTATTGAAATTCACTTGACAGCTCAGGAAAAGTAAATGTAGTTTTTTGTGGTGTTCCATATCAAAAACCTTGATATAATTGGTGAATAAGAATACACACGAGACTTTGCAGGTACGAATAACTGCACAACTTGTGAAGATATCACCTGCTTCACAAGAACAATTCCGCTAGAGGAGATTACCCATGGAATTCGAAGCTTACTGTGTTAAGTGTCGCACAAAACGAAAAGTCAAGGACGGTGTTGAGAGTAAAACCTCAAATGGACGCAGGATAGCCCAAGGGAAATGTCCAGTCTGTGGAACGAAAGTGAATCTATTCCTCCCAAACAAGAAGTAACAAGCCGTCTTTGAAAATGAGATTTTGCGCTAACGAGTGTATTATAATTTTAGATCCTGGAAATAATAGCTCGCTAGAACGTCATAGAATTCACCATAAGTCATCGCAAATGATCTAAATAGTACTTCCAATTGACCTCTTTCAATTCTTGAAAAGGAAGGTTTTTTTTTCGTTGTATTTCAAGCATTAATTATGGCGAGAATGTAAGGTTGTATACCCTTGAGAAAAGGTAGTGTGCAGATCGACGACTCTCATGTGAGAATGTAAAAGGAAATCTTTCCAACTCGCATACAAATGAAGTCATGGATACATTGAATTGAGGCTATGAAATCCTGGAGTGATTTTTCGCTTGAAGAACCGGATTTATCGATAATCGGGAATAAACTTATCTTTCAATCCCGTATTGGCAGAGCGTTCCTTGCCACAATCAGAAAAGATGGTTCCCCTCGCTTACACCCTGTAAGCCTGGTTATTCACATGAACCGCCTTTACATGTTCATCCCTACAACTTCTCCCAAATGCTCGGACCTCTTACGCGATGGACGTTACGCGATGCAATCCTTTCCCGTTCCAGATGATAAGGAGACACAAGAGTTCTACTTGTCAGGTCATGCAGAATGTATTTATGATTCGAATGTTCGAGAAAGAATCATCGATAACACGAAGATTTACACAGAGGAGAATGAGGTTCTTTTCGAGTTGTTGGTTAACCGGGTGATGTATACCAAATTAATAAATGCTGGAGAACCAGGAGAGCATCCAGTTCATATTAAGTGGCAAGAATCCGTAATATGAATTGCATCGTTTGACCTTGCCAACCAACCGGTCGCTCTGCAGTACGTACGATCTTTGGTAAGGATGATTTAGCTCGCTCAAAGCTGCTGGATAAATACCCGCGCTTCACTGAGTACCAGGCTGATAAAGTCTCGTGCTACTATATTGATTTCGAGCCAATAAACCTATTTGTAGCTAAAGCGGAAAGTTATGTGGTGGGACCTATTCTCAGAACAATGAATACATACCTTCATGAAGAGTTCTATAAGCATCAAATACGTCCCTATTTGCTTAAACACTGCCTTTCAGGGAATTATGGATGGCCAGGTTGGATTCCCGCGATTACCCAAATAGAATTGGCTTCAAAACAGATTGTCGCTCCGAAATATACACACCGTTGAACTGCTCGAAGTTTTATTGAATCCCCAAGTGTATAAAATTCCATGGGATCGGTGTATTGATAAAATCAGGAGTCGAATCCAACTCCAAATCGATCTAGGGTTCGCAACCACAAGTTACGGTTTCCACGATGATGATCAGCTTGTTCCAAAGACCAGCGAGTTAGGTTAATTCCAATTGCACGAAATGGTTCTGGAGGGAAAGGTATTGGTTTTTGCTGAACCATCTTCAGCATCGTAAGATCAGTCTTGTGACCCGAAAGCAAGTCCAGCATTACTTTTGCTCCAAATCGTGAGGCACCCACCCCAAGCCCTGTATAGCCCACAGAATAGGCTGTGCGTCCATCATGCACAGTTCCCCAAAAAACAGTGAAACGCGAACAAGTATCGATAGGACCACCCCAGGCATGAGTGAAACTTAAACCTTCCAGTTGGGGGAAAGTCTGGAAAAAATGGTCAGCCAACCGGCCAAATGTGCTGGGACAGTTTTCGTGACGGCTTCCGAAACCGTTATTCCAATGATACACTGCATCATATCCACCCCACAAGATACGTCCATCGGAAGTTGTCCTGTAGTAATGAAACAAATTCCCACTATCACCAACGCCTTGTCGATCGACCCACCCAATTGATTCTCTCTGGTTTGCTGAGAGTGGTTCAGTTACCAGAGCGTAATCATAGACAGGCACTATATACCAAGACAATTTTCGAAGTAGTGGTGGAAATGCATTAGTGGCGAGTGCTACATGGTTTGCCCTAACGGAACCGTATGAAGTTGAAGCGGTTATCTTTTTCCCATCGAAATCTAAATGAGTGACCGGAGTTTGCTCAAATAACCGCACTTCAGATTGGATGCAAGCCCGTCTTAATCCCCAGGCCAATTGCGCTGGATTGACCATTGTGACTAAAGGATCAAATATTGCCCCCAAGTAGGTAGGAGAGTTAACCAATCCTCTCAATCGCTCAAGATCCAACCATTGTAAGTTTTCTCCAAACTCCATCGATTTTTCCATAACCTGGCGAAAATCTTCAAGCTGATAGGGCTCTGTGGCTACGGTAATTTCTCCAGACCGAAGAAAATCACATTCGATATTAAAGCATTCAACAGTGGAACTGATCCCATCCAAATTCTCATGACCCAAAGAAATGAGCTTTCCAATCTCGTCTGGCCATCGCGCCAGGCCATTGACAAAGCCATGAGTGAGTGAAGCAGACATGAATCCCCCATTAACACCACTGGCGCCCATGGCAGTTTCTTTTGCTTCAATTAACACAACATCTAGAGATGGATTGGTTTCTTTAGCTAAAAGAGCTGTCCATAATCCGGTGAAACCGGCTCCGATTACCAATAAATCTGCAGTTGTAGAGTAGGTTAGGGTATCCGCAGGTTCGGGACGCCTTGGATCATCTAGCCAGAAAGGGAATAGAGCAACCTCTGATAATGAAGCTAATGTCTCAGGGCGAGGTTTTTTGGCGTATAACATGCGATCAGTATCTCCCAAATTAGAAATTTCTAAAATGATCTGCTGCTATTGATTATAACTTCAGATAATTCTATACAGAATTAGCATTTAAACCAACAATAAAAAAACTGCCTCCTATTTGTGCCTCCATTAAGAAGAACTATTATCTCCAAGTTGCTTGAGATAAGAATAACAATTAATTGAAATCACCTATAAAGTAGTAAATGGTCACAAGTGTCTGACCCTGCTGGAGAGAATGTGGCGCTACCCAAATTATGTAAATTGAATTACTAATTTGGACTAGAAGTTTACTTCTGCAATAACATGTCTCTTTGTGGCTATATAAGTTGTGATCCTGATGGGAGATCTTTAGTCAGAATAGAGACTATGAAAGAGGTGGGTACACCACAGATAATTATTGACTTTAAGGTTGTTGGGTGGGAGTACGAGAAATAATAGCATGTGTATGGATATACATGTGTATTGATATAATGGATTGACACAAGTGCTAATAATTTATATTCTTATCCACTTAATCAGGTCAATCCTCGATCAATCAAAAAGTGACACAGATAAGATAAACGGGTGAACTCTCCATTTGATCCAGCCTATCTAGAGCTCTTCTTTAGGGGTGAGTTGAAAGATCGCGCATTTCAAGCAAATGATAGGCTAGGAAAATGTAACTTGTGCGCATGGGAATGCGGCGCTGATCGGCGAACTGAAAAGCTGGGTATATGTCGAACTGGGGTGAAAGCGCGCCTGAGCAGTTATGGACCGCACATGGGTGAAGAAAATCCACTTCGGGGCTGGCACGGTTCGGGCACCATTTTCTTTTCGCGTTGCAACCTACGGTGCCAATACTGCCAAAACCACGATATTAGCCAGCGAGATGCTGGTGAACTGGTAGAACCTGATGAATTGGCAGCAGTAATGCTGAGACTACAGCAATATGGCTGCCATAATATCAACTTCGTATCCCCCAGCCACGTGGTAGCGCAAATCTTGGAAGCCCTGCTGATAGCTATTCCAAAAGGATTACGCATACCGCTGGTCTACAACACTGGCGGCTACGACTCATTGGCTACTCTCCAATTATTGAACGGTGTCGTTGATATCTATATGCCAGATATGAAATACGCTGACCCCCAGATTGCCCGTCAATATTCTAAAATCCCTCATTACCCCAAATCTAATCAGGCAGCGATTAGAGAGATGTATCACCAGGTTGGTGATTTAATATTGGATAAGTGCGGTGTGGCGCAGCGTGGCCTTCTGGTGCGTCATCTGGTGTTACCCAACAACTTAGCAGGAACTGACCAGATAGTTAAATTCCTGGCACGGGAAATCTCTCCAAATACATACCTCAATCTAATGGATCAATACCACCCAGATTTCCAGGTGCGACGGAATCCCGAACTTTTTCCAGAGTTAAACCGACCTATTACCCACCAAGAATATCGCTCTGCTGTTCAAGCTGCGTTCGATTCGGGATTGCACCGGCTGGATGGTCGCAGGTCAATCAGTTTTTTAATGAATGAGGCTTATTAAACCACGGGGGCAACTTCGACAATCAACTGGCGACCACGCTCAACTATTTCAGCGGGGAATGGGCAAGTCTTACGGATCTGGGTATCCAGGTGGACCCCAGTAATCACAGTAGTTGCGGCGATTTCGCCAGTTTCATCGTTCTTCATCTCATGGTAGAAGCGGATGACCCTCTCTCGCATTTCCAGGATGCCTGTACGCACAGTGATCAAGCTACCAGCAGTTAGTTCATGGCGATAAGTAAGATTCTGCCGTACCGCAACAACTCCCCGCCTTTCAGATTGCATATAAGAAGGTGTTACCCCAATACTGGCGAACATTTGCCACGTAGCTTCATCGAACTTACCCACATAATACATCACATTCATGTGCCCCATGTGGTCACATTGCCAGGGATAAACTGCACCACGGTAGGTGATAAACAAATCAGGCATTTTGTCCTTAAACAATAACCAAAAGCATCTTTTGTGGACTTAGTCTCCAGGGTAAAGCAGGAGCTAGTGAGTGAGTAATACCAGGCTTTCTCGCACCCTTTTCCAATCAATCAAGATCTTTCTAGCTCGTTTGATTATTTATATTATCGATTGAGTAAGAGTAACACTCAAGCTGAAATAGCAAGAACACCAAGAACAATATAATCAGCAGAGAAGCTAATTCCTATCAAAGGCAACAAGCCAAAAAGGATCAACCAGATACTCAAGAGAAGAATTCCCAGGTTTCTGGAAAACTTGATATTTCCACGTCCCAGGAGCAGCATAACACCCGCGACAATCGCCAGAATCGCCATGATCAAATCGCTGCCGGAAAAACTAAGATTGAGCAGAGAGATGAGACCTTCTAGGATCAGCCAAACAGCCAATAGAATATTTCCGAGAGCACGCATTGCACCTCCTTCATATTCAGTATCAAGGATTAAATTGTGAGTCAAGAAAACTAACAAGCAACATAAGAGTCATTCGTTATAATTCTACATTAGAATGGAAATCTGGAAGGGAGCTTGAACGGATTATTCTAATAAGAACGGAGACGTTATGAAAAGGACAAATCTTGATTTAACTAACAAGGTCGCTCTGATCACAGGCGCATCCCAAGGTATCGGCTTAGCAATTGCTAAGGGCTTTTCTAGTGCGGGCGCCAAAGTAGTAATATCCAGTCGCAAACAAGAAGCTTTAGACCAAGCGGCTCTGGAGATTAGTCTAGGAAGTGGAAAAGTATTACCTTTAGCTGCCAACACCAGCGACCAGGAAGCAGTAAAACAACTGGTATCGGAGACTATTGCTACCTTCGGAGGGATAGATATTCTGGTCAACAATGCTGCCACAAACCCTCACTTCGGACCGTTGCTTAGCGCTGAAGAAAGTCATTGGACAAAAACTCTAGATGTAAACATCACTGGCTATTTCCGACTGGTGAAAGGTTGTGTGGAGAGCATGAATAAACGCGGCGGTGGAAAAGTGATCAACATCTCTTCTGTGAACGGTTTCCAAGCTCAGCAAGGAATGGGAATTTACTGTGTCAGCAAAGCTGGTGTGATCATGCTAACCAAGGTGCTTGCTCTGGAGCTGGCTGCAGATAACATACAAGTAAATTGTATTGCTCCTGGTCTCATAAAAACTAAGTTCAGCCGCTTACTGTGGGATACTCCAGAAATATATCAAGTTGCCATACAAAATATCCCTCAAAAACGAATTGGTATGCCAGAAGATATATCAGGCATCGCGCTTTATCTGGCTTCTTCAGCCTCAGATTTCACCACCGGAGCAGTTTTCGTGGTAGATGGTGGACAACTGGCTGGATTTAGTATTACAGGATGACCTATGAGTAAGAATCTACTTATCGATGTTGTCGGATGGCTTGGGGTTGCCTGCCTGCTGATCGCTTATGGATTGGTCTCCACCAGAAAACTGGAAGGTGACTCTTCAACTTACCAGGTTATGAACCTGGTAGGTAGCGCCTTATTAATTATTAACTCAACGTATTATGGAGCCTTTCCCTCAGTGGGTGTGAATGTCGCCTGGATCGGGATTGCATTCTTTACCCTGGTCAGGAAAAAACAAGGATGAACCTACAACTCCCAAGAATAAAAAAATATATCGCTTATGCAGGCAGTTATTTTCTAAGGAGGAGCTAACTATAGCTAGTGAGGTATATGATGTCCAAAGAAAATAGTTATCACATGACACCAGAAGAATTTCGACGATATGGGTACGCGGTTATAGATTGGATTGCTAAATACCAAGAGGATGTAGAAAATTATCCAGTTCTATCTAACGTTAAACCGGGGGAGATACGCACTGCTCTCCCCCTGGATCCGCCTGAACAAGGAGAGCCCTTCGAAAAGATATTGGCAGACATCGACAAATTAATCCTTCCTGGAATCACTCATTGGCAATCGCCTAATTTCTTCGCCTTCTTTCCGGCGAATGCCTCTGGTCCGGCTATCTTGGGTGACCTTCTCTCGTCTGGTTTGGGGGTACAGGGAATGCTCTGGATTACGAGTCCCGCCTGCACTGAGTTGGAGTCCCATGTGCTGGATTGGATGGCAGATATGCTGGACTTGCCAGAAAAGTTCAAATCAAAAAGCACAGGAGGTGGTGTTATCCAGGATACTGCTTCGAACGCTGCTCTGACAGCTCTGCTGGCAGGTCGTGAGCGTGCCACCCACTATGAAAGCAATGAGCGCGGCTGTGATGGTCGCCTGGTAGTTTATTCATCAACACAGGCACATTCTTCTATAGAAAAAGCCGTCAAGATTGCTGGATTGGGTCGGAAAAAACTGCGCTTAATCGAAGTAGATAAAAAATTTGCAATGCGACCAGAGATGCTCGCTCACCAAATTAACTTGGATAGACAAGCAGGTTTGATCCCATGCTTCGTGGTCGGTACTGTGGGGACCACGTCTTCAAATGCCCTGGATCCTCTCCCTGAGATCGGTCAAATATGCCAGAAAGAAAACCTCTGGTTTCACGTTGACGCAGCAATGGCAGGGACTGCGGCAATTTGCCCAGAATACCGATACATACAAGAAGGATTGGAATACGCTGATAGCTATTGCTTCAACCCTCACAAGTGGATGTTCACCAATTTTGATTGCGACTGCTTCTACGTGGCAGACCGGACGGCTCTAATAAAGACTTTGAGTATTCTCCCCGAATATCTTAGAAATAAAGCTACCGAAGCAGGAGCGGTATTCGACTACCGTGATTGGCACATTCAGCTGGGAAGGCGATTCCGATCTTTGAAATTATGGTTTGTCATCCGGCACTACGGGGTGGAAGGGTTACGATTTCATGTTCGCCAACACATAAAGATGGCTCAGAGTTTTGCCAAGTGGGTAGAAGCATCAGGCAACTTCGAGCTAGGTGCTCCTGTCCCACTCAACCTGGTTTGCTTCAGGCATAAGGGTGGAGATGAGATTAATCAGCAAATCCTGGACCGATTGAACCAAAGCGGCAAGCTTTACCTTACTCATACCAGGCTAAACGATCAGCTGACGTTACGTATGTGTATCGGGCAAACCAATACTGAACCAAGGCATGTTGAGCAAGCCTGGGTGCTCATACAGGAGGCAGCCAAAGGATTAGAAGGCTCCGATAGGTTTTAGTAGTAAAAATGAATAGTGATCTTAATCAAATTTTCCCCAAGATTTCTATTTGAGGTGGTCTTTATTTCCCAAATGCGATTTTATGCTACAATCTATGCTTATAATTCATAAAAAGGAGCACTCCAATGCAAATCTTCCTTTTCTTTGCTTTGTTCATTGCGGTGATCGCAGTGATTTTTGCTGTGCAGAATAATGATCAAACCACGGTGTCTTTCATTCGTTGGGATATTGATGGTTCCTTAGCTTTCTTCTTATTGATAGCACTAGCAGCGGGTGCTTTGATCAGTTTCTTTGTCTCGCTACCTTCCAATATCAGTGCCAGATGGGCAATCAGACAACAGAGGAAAAAAATAACCGAGTTAGAAACAAAATTGGAAGAAAAGAGTGCAGACCTGGACACCTTGCAACACAAATTAGAAGGGCAGCAGATGATCGAAGAAGTAACAAAACCAGCTGAAATCCAAACTCCAGGAAATGAAGAATCAAAGTGATTTGATAAGAAATAACATCAATTGAACAAAATCTATGATTTTAATAACAGCTATGGTACCTCAGAGAGATTCTGATTGAATTAATAAAGAAGTTCTTGACAGAAAATGATCGAATATGAACAAAGAACAATCACCTGATACATTATTAACCTCTTCGAAACCGGGCATAGACCAGGCTACAACCTACCTAGTGCAAGAATTTAATATCTGGAAGGCTCGTTTTGGAGACCAACCCACCCTCACCCAACGCTTTCTTGAAACACAAGGACGCAAGGTGGCTGACTTGCTGCTCGAGCATGCCGTGCAGACCCATTTCACGTTCCCTGATAAAGTTGTAATTCGTACTGCCTCACCTTCTGAAGAAAAGAGTGAAACAGTTTTTGTGCCCCCTGGGTTGCGCGAACAAGGGGTTGGTGGTTTGATGGAGCGGTTTAGAAAAATTGGCCTGGGTGTTCTGCTACGCCAACGTCTGGATGAGCTAGAATCGCACACTGATCCAGCGGTAGCGATCAGCGCAGGACTTATCCGATTTGCCATAGCCAACCAACTGGTTCACAACATGCTTCCAGCTGGGAGGACGGTAATTTACACATCAGAATCTGATGAGGAAATTCCTACAATTCCAGTTGCAGATGTTTTAGAGCCATCTTCTGCTATAACTGCCACAACTGATGCAATTGTAGAAGCAGAACAGCGAATAACTGAAGAAGGTCGAGGGGAGTTGGTCGTGCCATATACTCCTGCGGCGCGACGCTTCTATTTACCTCAATGGGTGGCATTCGACGATCAAGACCAACTTCAAGTAAATACCATCGGTGAAGCTGAAGCTTATATTTCCTCCATGCAACGCTTTGTCAACACATTACATGCAGCAGTTTCTCTAGCGTCTTACATGATCGCCGATCCAGAATACCAGCAGAAGCGGTATGGTATTCTCGGTCAACTAGTAAATCAAGGGCGCGCCCTAGCACGTTATCAAACTCAAGAAATCATCGAGACCATTAGACGAAGAGCTTCTACACAGAGCCTGAATCGAGGCCTTAGTCTAGATTTACCTTACTTCGATGACCAGGATTTACAAATGAAAATCCACAGTTGCGATGTCATCCCTTCTGGGCGAATCATGTTTGTGCCAGCTTTTGTAGTTCTGGCCAGCCGGAAAGAGCAAGTAAAAGTAGCCCAGGACACCCGTCTGAGTCCTTCGACGCGGAAACATCTACTTGAAGAACTTCACACCCTGGAACAGGCGTTTGAAGAACTCGATCTTTCGCAAAAAGCCCAATAGAAAGTGAATCTAGGTTTATATGTGGTTCTCAATTTTCCTCTTAATTATTATCTTCTTTCTCTCCTATAAAGCGTCTCCTCGTGAAAAAGAAGAGCATGCGAAAGTGCACGGCGCAGGACAGATTGGTCTGATGGCTGCATTGGCGCTCTTCGGCGTAGATTACTTTACCTCGTTCTTCTACGCTACGGGTGAAATGATGGGCGCCCTACATCCATATGGACTACAGAAATATGGTTACATTGCAGTTGCAGTCATAGCCATTGCAAATGCCGTATTCGGTTTCCTGTACATGTATTCTCTGGGTATTTTTAATGAAGGTGGTGGTTCGTACACTGCCTCGATGCGTTACTTGACTCCTGGTCTCAGCCTGGTGGTAGCAGTGGTCCTGATTCAAGACTATGTATTTACAATTGTTGTCTCCTCGCTTTCCGGGGTGGGTCAATTACTTTCTTTACGGAATGCAACTGGTATCCACTGGCTCTGGCAATTTGGGATATGTTTTGTATTAGTCACTATTACCTACTATCTCACCATCCGCGGACGAGGTGAATCGGCACGGGTGGTATTCTTCCTCCTGGGAACTTTTCTTTTGCTCACCGTGACCATGACTATCGGCCTAATTGATGCTCATGTGGAAAGCGTACCGGCTTTACCTATCACGGAGGCTCCAAAACAAACTTCTTTATTACAAGCCCTCTATCACATGCTTACTGCTTCCATGAAAGGCCTGGTAGCATTATCAGGATTGGAAGCCATGTCGAATGGCATACAATTTGTGATCAATGAGGATGCTGGAATTATCTCATGGGGAAAGAAGAAGCTCCCCCGTTTGAAAAAGCTTTGGGGCTTCTACAGCGGAAAATCGGGCATTGGACGGTTGGTTCAAACCTCATTCCTGTTTTATGGTGGATTAACTACACTTTTACTGGCTTCCTTTGCCATACGCTTTGAAGCTTTCGATGGCGTTATGGGTCGTACTTTAGTAGGTAACCTGGCTTTCATCGGATTCGGTCAGATTCCAGGCGGTATCATCCTATTCTGGGTTTATCAGTTTCTTGCAGTGGCGTTGTTGGCAGCCGCTTCGATGACCGCCTTCCAGGATTTACAAGCCACCGCCTGGCGCGATGTGGCAATTGGAGAAATACCCGAAATTGTGGTGTACCGCAATCCGCAAGGGACTTTTACTCGCTCGGTGACAGCAGGTTATATAGCAGCATTGATCATTGTTCTACTAGTACGCGCGAACCAATCTCATGCAGTCCCATACTACGGCATTGGGGTATTCATGCCCATAATGGTGATGGGTATGGCAATACGTCAGCATATCCTTCACAACTATTCGGGCAGTACCCGTGCCTGGGGAAGCCGAGCAGCAGGCTTTGCAGCAGCTCTGGCAGGAGCGATATTCATTGGTCAAATTGTTGGAAAATGGACAGAAGGTGGTTGGGTAGTATTGATATCTTTCACCCTGCTGATTATTGCAGCACATGGACTGCTTGTCTCACCAATTGGTTATAGAGACGCCAGGCAGATTCACCGGATCGTGCGCGAAAAAGCTCGTGTACAGGGATCAATGGGCTCGATTGTTGAATGGCAATCGCTTAGAATGCAAGAATATCGCTATTCCTTGCTTATTGCAGTCACCCGATTCTTCGGACTTTTTGGCGTCCGCCGCCCAACCCGATACGAACCTGAACCTATTCCCGCTGGAGACTACGACCACGCCATTCACGTCGACCATCCGGAAGCTCCTTCCATCCTAGCTCCGTACCTAGAATCACCCAAAGAACCCCAATTGGGTGGTGCTCCCAAGGAGACAGCACCTGGGGAAGATCAGTTGGATTGATAATATAATCCAATTATTTCCTATGGAATCGAGCCCGATTTATAGACTGCGTCCTTCCGAAGTCTTTCGCGCCCTGGAAACTTCGCCGAAAGGTCTTACTTCGGCGGAGGTCACTTCCCGGCGGGATCTTTTCGGTATGAACGTACTCACCGAAGAGAAGAAAACTCCGACCTGGCGTAAATTGCTGATGCACATCATTCATCCAATGGCGCTTCTCTTATGGGTGTCAGGTGGTGCTGCTTTCCTGCTAGGAGAAGAAGTCTTGGGGGTGATCATCTGGGTCCTGGTTCTGGCTAATGCCTTTTTCTCCTTCTTCCGAGGATTTCGTGCAGAGCAAGCCATGGAAGCCTTGCAAAAGCTCTTACCAGAATACGTAAAAGTGGTTCGCAACGGAGCGGAGACGAGCATCCCAGCCAGAGATCTGGTCCCCGGAGATATTCTGGTGCTTGCTGAAGGAGATCACATCCCCGCAGATGCACGTGTAACCGAAGAGTACGGTCTGCGGATCAATAATTCTACACTTACGGGAGAAGCTGTGCCAGCTCGCAAATCCGCTGACGCATCCTTACGAGAAGGAATTAGCGAAGTTGAACGCCCCAACTTATTATTTGCCGGTACATCGGTCGTTTCAGGAACAGGGAGGGCAGTCGTGCATACCACGGGTATGTCGACCCAATTTGGTCGAATAGCCCACCTGACTCAAGTCGTTGAGGAAGATCCCAGTCCACTTCAGGTGGAATTGATCAACCTCACTAGAAAAATATCATACGTAGCAATCGGAATAGGATTGTTGGTAGTACTTGTGGGGATGATTGAGCCTCGATTTGCGTTACACCCCCTTGAATCAGTACTACTCGGATTGGGAGTCCTTGTCGCAGCAGTTCCTGAAGGATTGCCTGCTACCCTGACCCTCTCTCTGGCGATGGCTGGACAGCGCCTGGCACAGAAAGGCATATTGATCAAGAGATTGTCTGTCATAGAAACACTGGGCACCCTTTCAACTATCTGCGCTGACAAGAGCGGCACGCTTACAGAGAATCAAATGACAGTTCGCGAAGTTTGGATAGCCGGTCATTCTCTAACCATCTCTGGTGTAGGATATGAGCCAACTGGTAAATTTTACCCTGATCCAAATGGTCAACCTTTTACTGGTGATTTGAAAGAGCTACTGAGCGGAGCGTCATTGTGCAACAATTCTCGATTAAGCCCGCCTGCACCCGGAAAACCTCAATGGACCTGCTTAGGGGATCAAACAGAAGCAGCTATGCATGTCGCGGCTGTCAAGGGGAATATTGATTCAAGTAAATTGGCAAGAAATTTACCCAGGATTCATGAACTTCCTTTTGACGCCAGGCGTAAACGCATGACCACCATACACCAATTAAGAAATGGAAAGTTGACCGGCGCCAAATCAACCCCTACAGATTCAATACGACCTCTTCAAAAAGTTGCCTATGTAAAGGGTGCTCCCCGCGAAGTACTTCAGCTATGCACACATATCTTGATCCACGGAGAGGCACAATTTCTGGACAACGAAATGCGAACACGTATTCAAGGGGTGATTGATGAATATGCCAGAAAAGCATTGCGGGTGTTGGCGGTGGCTCGTGGCGAGTTGCCTGATAATATGAATACCTATTCTGCTGAGGAGATTGAGCAAAACTTGACGTTTCTGGGATTGATGGCAATGCACGATCCACCCCGACCAGAAGTCACAAAAGCAATCCAGACTTGTTTGCGAGCGGGTATTCGCCTGGTGATGATCACCGGCGATTACGGATTGACCGCTCTTTCACTCGCACGGCGCGTTGGTATGTTGACCACCTCTGATACACTTATTGTTACTGGAGCGGAATTGGAAGACAAGGACGATGTCATGTTGCAAGCGCTACTGGAAAGGGAAGTGATATTCGCCAGGATGGCTCCGGAACAGAAACTTCGATTAGTCGCCGCTTTACAGGCGCGCGGAGAAGTGGTGGCGGTCACTGGTGATGGCGTGAACGACGCGCCTGCTCTTCGCAAAGCAGACGTAGGTATATCCATGGGTATTACCGGCACGGATGTAGCCAAAGAAGCAGCGGATATTATTTTGACCAACGACAACT
>Ga0209254_10000530_pt1 | contig 31362 bp, 26 predicted proteins | sample FrelakmetDIP11DI_FD_187148 | JGI IMG/M metagenome (GOLD analysis project Ga0209254, IMG submission 187148) | Freshwater lake sediment microbial communities from the University of Notre Dame, USA, for methane emissions studies - DIP11 DI (SPAdes)... | ecosystem: Environmental > Aquatic >... | reverse complement strand
GACGCCGATGATCGGGTACTCGCCGGTGTGCTTCAGGTGCTCGTAGTGCAGTGACTCTTCCTGGATCTTGCCGCGCTGGTAGCCGAGCTCCATCGCGCCGAGTACGCCGCCGCGCTCGCTCAGCGCCTCGAACTCCTTGAGCACCGCTTCCTCGACCAGTTCGGTGAGCTCGTCGATGATGAAGCTGCCCTGGTTGGGGTTCTCGTTCTTGGCCAGGCCCCACTCGCGGTTGATGATCAGCTGGATCGCCAACGCGCGGCGCACGCTTTCCTCGGTCGGCGTGGTGATCGCCTCATCGAAGGCGTTGGTGTGCAGCGAGTTGGCGTTGTCGTAGGTGGCGATCAAGGCTTGTAACGTGGTGCGGATGTCGTTGAACTGGATCTCCTGCGCGTGCAGCGACCGGCCGCTGGTCTGGCAGTGGTACTTGAGCTTCTGCGATCGCTCGTTCGCACCGTACTTGTCGCGCATGGCCACCGCCCAGATGCGCCGCGCGACGCGGCCCATCACGGTGTACTCGGGGTCCATGCCGTTGCTGAAGAAGAAGCTGAGGTTCGGCGCAAACTCGTCGATGTGCATGCCGCGCGCCAGATACGCCTCGACGAAGGTGAAGCCGTTGCTGAGCGTGAAGGCGAGCTGGCTGATCGGGTTCGCACCGGCCTCGGCGATGTGATAGCCGCTGATCGACACCGAGTAGAAGTTCTTCACGTTGTGGCGGACGAAGTACTCCTGAATGTCGCCCATCACCTTCAGGCTGAACTCGGTCGAGAAGATGCAGGTGTTCTGCCCCTGGTCTTCCTTGAGGATGTCGGCCTGCACCGTGCCGCGCACGTTCTCCAGCACCCAGGCGCGGATCTTGGCGGCCTCGTCGTCGGTCGGCTCGCGCCTGTTCTCGGCGCGGAACTTGTCGAGGTTCTGGTCGATGGCGGTGTTCATGAACATCGCCAGGATCGACGGCGCCGGGCCGTTGATGGTCATGGACACCGAAGTATTCGGCGCGGTCAGGTCGAAGCCGCCGTACAGCACCTTCAGGTCGTCGAGCGTGGCGATCGACACGCCCGAATTGCCGACCTTGCCGTAGATGTCCGGCCGCAGGTCGGGCTCGTTGCCGTACAGCGTCACGCTGTCGAAGGCGGTCGACAGCCGCTTGGCCGGCATGCCCTCGGAAAGCAGCTTGAAGCGCCGGTTGGTGCGGAACGGGTCACCCTCGCCGGCAAACATCCGCGTCGGGTCCTCGTTCTCGCGCTTGAAGGCGAACACGCCGCCGGTGTAGGGGAACGAGCCGGGCACGTTCTCCAGCAGCAGCCATTTGAGCAGCTCGCCGTGGTCTTCATAGCGCGGCAGCGCCACCTTGCGGATCTTGCTGCCCGAAAGCGACGTGTAGGTGAGCCGGGTGCGGATCTCCCGGTCGCGGATCTTCACCACGTACTCGTCGCCGGCGTAGGCCTGCTGCATCTGCGGCCACATGGCGAGCAGCTTTTGGCTGCGGGCATCGAGCTTCGCGTCGCGGTCGGCGGCCAGCGTGTGCAAATTCGTGCTCTCTTCCTTGCACTCCGCCGCCAGCAGCGCCTGCGCGGCGATCAGCTGCTGCCGCTCGCGGGCGATGCGCGATTGCTGGACCGCATGCTTCTTGTAGCCGCGCATCGTCTCGGCGATCTCGGCCAGGTAGCGGGTGCGCCTGCCCGGCACGATCGGCGTCTGGTGCGTCGAGTGCCTCGTATGCACCTGCGGCAGCTTCGACGGCGCCGCCTTCAGCCCCAGTTCCTGCAGCCGCGGCAGCAGCGCCTGGTAAAGCGCGGTGACGCCGTCGTCGTTGAAGCGCGCGGCCATGGTGCCGAACACCGGCATCTCCTCGGGCTTCTTGCTGAAGCCCCCTTTGTTCCGCTGCACCTGCTTGGCGACGTCGCGCAGCGCGTCGGCGGCGCCTTTGCGGTCGAACTTGTTGATGGCGACGAAGCTGGCGAAGTCGAGCATGTCGATCTTCTCGAGCTGGCTCGCCGCGCCGTACTCCGGCGTCATTACGTACAGGCTGGCGTCGACGTGCGGCACGATCGCCGCATCGCCCTGGCCGATGCCGGAGGTCTCGACCAGGATCAGGTCGAAGCCGGCTGCCTTGCACGCCGCCAGCGCGTCGGGCAGCGCCTGGCTGATCTCCGAGCCCGCCTCGCGCGTGGCCAGCGAACGCATGTAAACCCGTGGGACCCCCGCGCTTGCCACTGGCGGGGCGGCGCTGCCCGCAGAGGGGGCTGATTGCCCTTGGGCCGGCCCGGCGGGCAATCGCGGCCCCCTGCTCCACGGGTTGATCGCGTTCATGCGGATGCGGTCGCCGAGCAGCGCGCCGCCGCTCTTGCGCCGCGACGGGTCGATCGAGATCACGGCGATCGACAGCGCGTCGCCCTGGTCGAGGCGCAAGCGGCGGATCAGCTCGTCGGTCAGCGAGCTCTTGCCGGCGCCGCCGGTGCCGGTGATGCCGAGCACCGGCACCTTGGCCGTGTCGGCAGCCTTGCGCAGCACCTCGCGCAGCTTCGGCTCGCACTGGCCGAGTTCGAGCGCGGTGATCGTCTGCGCCAGCGCCCGCCAGCGCCTGACGAGGTCCTTGTCGCGAAGCGCGTCGATCGCCTTCGGCGCCAGCGGCGCGAGGTCAACGTCGCAGGCGGCGACCATCGAGCCGATCATCCCCGCCAGCCCCATCTTCTGCCCGTCCTCGGGCGAGAAAATGCGGGTCACGCCGTAGTCGTGCAGTTCCTTGATCTCGGCCGGCACGATCACGCCGCCGCCGCCGCCGTAAACGCGGATGTTGGCGCCGCCGCGTTCGCGCAGCAGGTCGATCATGTACTTGAAGAACTCGACGTGCCCGCCCTGGTAGGAACTGACGGCGATGCCCTGCACGTCCTCCTGCAACGCGGCGGTGACGATCTCCTCGACCGAGCGGTTGTGGCCGAGATGGATGACCTCGGCGCCCATGCTCTGCAGGATGCGCCGCATGATGTTGATGCTGGCGTCGTGGCCGTCGAACAGGGCCGCAGCTGTCACGAAACGCACCTTGTGCGTCGGGCGGTACGAGGCCAGCTTCTTGATTTCGGAGAGGTCGGTCATGGCGCGGGCTCCGCAGCGCGACCGCACGGGTCGCAGGCTGGGAGCTTAGCCCGGCCGCTGCGGCGCGTAACCTGCCGCGCCGAGGCCCGCGATATGCGAAGCGGGAAGCGTGGGCGGGGCGACGCGGCGGGCCTTGCCGGTCGCTTCAGTCGGCCAGCGCCGGCGCCGGGGCCGCCTTTGCAGGGGGCGGTTCCGGCAAATGCCACGTCTCCCGCAGCAGGCAGAACAGGGCGTCGAGCAGCGGATCGGCCTCGCGCTCGGCGGCGCAGACGAACCACAGCGTGGTGCGGACTCGCGCCTTGGTCCAGATGCAGATCTCGCCGGCCTTCGCGCGAGCCCGCGCCGCTTCCTCGCGCATCAGCGATACGCCGATGCCGGAAACGACCAGCGATTCGATCACCGACTCCTGGTCGGCCTCGATGCGGCGTTGCGGCGGCTCGACGCCCTGCTGCTCGAACAGCCGGGTCACCAGGCGGTTGTGGCTGCTGATCGCCGGCGTGAGGATCCAAGGCAACGCCGCAATGTCGGCCCAGTCGGCCTCCTCGATGCGCTCCGCCCAGGCGGCCGGCGCGGTCACGCAGTAGACGAATTCGCGCAGACGCAACGCGGTCACGTCGCGGCCGGGAGCGTCACCGAAGTAGAAGCTGGCGTCGAGCCGATCCTCGCGCACGCCTTCCAGCGCGGCGCCGGAAACCTCATGGTGCAGTTCGAGTTCCAGCCGCGGGTGACGGTCGACGGTCGTGGCGAGCAACTCGCCCAGGCGGATCGAATCCGGGTTGCTCACAGTGCCGATGCGCAGTGTCCCGATCACGTCGCCGCTCAACCGCTGTGCAGCACGCTTGAGCTTTTCCGCAGAAGCGAGCACTTGCTCTACGATCGGCAGCAGGTCCCGTCCAGCCACGGTGAGCGCCATGCCGGTGGGGGAGCGGTTGAACAGGCGAACGCCGAACTCCTGCTCCAGCGCCTTGATCTGGCCGCTGACAGCCGGTTGGCTGACGTGCAACCGCTCCGCCGCCCGGGTCAGGTGGCCCTCTTCGGCGACGGCGGCAAGGGTACGTAGCTGGTAAAGCTCCATAAGTCTCGATCCTCGCTGCACTTTACCAGCGGAATGTCGCAACGCAACGATACGATCGGCTGATCGATCGGCGGCGACGATGCTAAACATCTGAAATGACGATTGTATTTACCCGAGTTGCCGGCCTAGATTGACCTAGGTGCGGTGCACTAACCGGTGCATCGGTACAACCTTGAAGGAGCACAAAATGCGCCTGCTTCGAGTTAACCCCGCCGTCGAAGGCCTCAACTACATCCCGCTCCTGCGGGATGCCATCGTTCGCGCGAAGCCCTCGCCTACCCCGGCACTGCTGCGGACGGCTGCCTTAGCACCGGCTGACCGGCCGGGCGCGTTTGACGCCTTCTGGCGGGCAACGCGGGCGACCGCGCGGCGGATGAGCCAACGGGTCGTCGCGGCGCGGATGGCGCAGGCCCAGCGCCTGATCGAATCGGAAACCCGGCGCCTCTTCGGGCGCGAGTCCGGAGCGTTCGACCGTGACGCGATCGGCTCGCGCTATTACTGACCGAAGCGCGGTCGTGATCGGACGGCGTCCCGGCGGCCGACCCAAGAGGTGCCGCATCGCGTCCCGGATTGATTCGATAACGGAGTCTGCAATGGCGACCTGGGCCCTGAATTTCCACACTGCCGGTTTCTTCAACGCGCTGCGCCGGCGCCGAGACCCAAGGCAGGGCGGCGCCGAGTTGGCGCTCGCCGTTGCCAGCGCGATAGCGGCACCCGCCGCCGGCCGGGAAGTGAGCCGGCGCCGCGCCGAGGCGATGCGCGGCTTCTTTCCGAAGATTTCGGCATGGGTGGCGAAGCACAGCCATCTGGCCGAGATGAGCGAGGTCGACGGCTACTTGTCGCAGGCGACCGACCTCTACGATCTGGAGCGCCGCATCCGCGACATCGAAAGGCGCGGCAACGCGAGCCGCTGGTTCGGGTAGCCGGCGCCGCCGGCCTCGGTGGTCCGCTCGCCCGTTGCGCCGGGCAGGAGGCAGCCGACTATTCGTCCAGCGCGATCGGCAAGGGCGCAGATCGCTGCTGAAGCATGGTCAGAATGAACCTGCGCCAATGTGGCGCAGGCTGCCAGACCCGAAGCACGTCCTCGTAGGCGCGATCGGCCTCTTCGCCGAGTTCGAGCACCCGGTAGAGGAACACGAACGCCGAGGCGCGCATGTTCATCTCGCAATGGACCAGGACGCGCTCGTCGGCGTGCTCACGCATCAGCGCGGCGAAGCGCAGGTAGGCATCGGCCGTCGGCCGGGCGAAGTCCACCGGCACGTTGAAGTAGCGCATGCCCTGCCGCGTGACGAACTCGGCCTCGTCGCGGTGGCTGCCGGCGGTGCCCGGCGTCGCGAGTTCAATCACGGTCCGGAAGCCGGCGCGGCCGATGGTCTCGAACTGCTCGGGCCGCGGCATGCCGGCGGTGCCGATCATTGGGGACACGGCCACGTAGTTGAGCGCCGGCGAATCAGGTCGTGGCGAAAGCTGCGCGCAGGCAGGGAGCAGACTCACCATCGCCGTCAGGCAGGCGATCGCCCTGGGCGTGAGCCCGAAAGGCGAGCACGGCGCGCCTTGCTTGCCGTCGCCCGTCAAAGGGTTACCCCCAGGTTTGATCGTTTGATCGGGAGATCCGCCGTCGATCGCGGCAACCGGTCGAACGCGGATGGCGCGAATCGGCGAGGGTTCATCTTATGGACATCCACGACTGAATCTATAGTCCGCGTCCATGCGACCCGCGTTTGTTGCCCGGGTCGAACGGATTCCGGGATATCGACGTGCGCACTCTCGTGAAGGCGGGGCGCGGCTTCGGGGGCGCGCCGCGCGGCCGCGCGTCCGCTGCCGTGGTCGTGCTGCTCCTCGTGGCCTGCGGGCGCGGCGGACCGCCGCCGGCCGGACCGGGCGGCTTCCCGCCTGCGCCGGTGGCGCTGTCCGAAGTCAAGCCGCAAACCGTGCCGATCCGCTTCGAATACGTCGGCCAGACCGCGGGCAGCAAGGAGGCGGAGGTGCGCGCGCGCGTGCAGGGCATCCTGGAAAAGCGCAGCTACCAGGAAGGCGGCTATGTGAAGGCCGGCCAGATGCTGTTCGTGATCGATCCGAGGCCCTACGTGGCGCAGGAAGAACAAGCGGCCGCCGCGCTGGCGCAGGCTGAAGCGCAGCAGGCGCAGGCGCGCCGCAATCTGGATCGGCAGCAGTCGCTGGTGGCCGACGGCATGACTACCAGGCGCGACGTCGACGACGCCATCTCGGCCGTGGAAACGACCGCCGCGGCGGTGAAACAGGCGCAGGCGCGGCTGACCGAAGCCCGGCTCAATCTGTCGTACACGACGGTGACCGCGCCGGTATCCGGTTACGCCAGTCGCGCGCAGAAATCCGAGGGCAGCCTGGTGTCGCCGGGGGAGGACAGCCTGCTGACCACCGTGTCGCAACTCGATCCGATGCACGTGAACTTCAGCGTCTCCGAAAGCGAGCGGCTGCGCTTCGACCGCGAGATCGCCGACGGCCGGCTGACGTTGCCCGATCCAGCCAAGGGTGGTCGGACCATCCGGGTCAAGCTCGCCGACGGGACGATCTTCCCGCGCGAGGGCCGGCTGGCGTTCATCGACGCCCGCATCAACCCGGCGACCGGCGCCTTCGACGCACGCGCGCTGGTGCCCAATCCGGACGGCGCGCTGCGGCCGGGCCAGTTCGTGCGCGTGATCGTCGAGGGAGCCGAGCGGCCGAAGACGGTCGTGCTGCCGCAGCGGGCGGTGATGGAGGGCCCGCAGGGCAAGTTCGTCTACGTCGCTGGCAAGTCCGCCGACGGCAGGGACGTCGCGCTGCCGCGGCCGGTCGTCGTCGGCGACTGGGTCGACCTGAAGGACGAGCGGCTGTGGATCGTCGAATCGGGCCTGTCGCCGGGCGAGCAGGTGGTCGTCGAGGGAATGGGAAAGATCTTCCCGGTGCCGGGAGGCACGCCGATCATGCCCGGGCCGCCGCCGGGGGCGCCGCCGGACGCAGCGAAGGCCGCGCCCGCTGCGGGCAAAGGCGAGGCGAGCGGCAGGAAGTGACGCGCCTGCATCCTGCCGACCCCGCACGAGCGGGGAGGCAGTGACTAGGCCGTCGACGACTCCTGATCCCTGCGCGTGCGGGAACGACACCCCAGGCGCGCCGCATTTCGAACGAGGACCCGCCGATGTTCTCCCGCTTCTTCATCGACCGGCCGATCTTCGCCGCTGTGCTGTCGATCTTCATCGTGCTGGCGGGGCTGGCGGCGACGCGGGTGCTGCCGGTCGCGCAGTACCCGGAGGTCGCGCCGCCGGTGGTCACCGTGCAGGCGGTCTATCCGGGGGCGTCCGCCACAGTGCTCGAGCAGACCGTGGCCGCGCCGCTGGAGAATGCGATCAACGGCGTCGAGGGCATGCTGTACATGAGCTCGAACTCGGCCTCCAACGGCGTGGTACAGATCCAGGTCACCTTCGACGTCGGCACCGACGTCGACAAGGCGGCGCTGAACGTCAACAACCGCGTCAAGCAGGCTGAGTCACGGCTGCCGGAGGAGGTCCGTCGCCAGGGCGTGGCGGTCGAGAAGGGCTCGTCGAGCTTCCTGCAGGTGATCGCGGTCTATTCGCCTGACGGCCGCTTCGACGACCTGTACACGTCCAACTACGTCACGCTCAATGCGCTCGACCAGCTCAAGCGCATCACCGGCACGACCAACGTGCAGATCTTCGGTGCCAAGGACTACGCGATGCGGATCTGGCTGCGGCCGGACCGGCTGGCGCAGCTGAAGCTCACCACCGCCGACCTGGTGCGCGCGATCAACGAGCAGAACGCGCAGTTCGCCGCCGGCAAGATCGGCCAGCCGCCGGTCGGCAGCGGCCAGGAACTCGTCTACACGATCACGACGCAAGGGCGTCTGGCCGATGCCGAGCAGTTCGGCAACATCATCGTGCGCGCCAACGCCGACGGTTCGGTGCTGCGGCTGCGCGACGTGGCGCGCGTCGAGCTGGGCAGCAAGGACTACGAGTTCATCGGCCGCTACAACGGCAGGAGCGCGACGCTGGTCGGCATCTTCCTGCAACCCGGCGCCAACGCGCTCGACGTCGCCGGCGAGGTCAAGTCGACGATGGCTCGGCTCGCCGAGCGCTTTCCGCAAGGACTGGCCTACGCGGTGCCTTACGACACCACGCGTTTCGTCGAGGTGTCGATCCGCGAGGTGCTGAAAACGCTGGCCGAGGCGATGGCGCTGGTGTTCCTGGTGGTGTTCCTGTTCCTGCAGAACTGGCGCGCCACGCTGATCCCGATCATCGCCGTGCCGGTGTCACTGGCCGGCGCCTTCGCCGGGCTGTTCGTGCTCGGCTACTCGATCAACACCCTGACCCTGTTCGGCATGGTGCTGGCGATCGGCATCGTGGTCGACGACGCCATCGTCGTGCTGGAGAACGTCGAGCGGATCATGCACGAGGAGCACATGGGCGCGCGCGAGGCGGCGATCGAGGCGATGCGCGAGGTCACCGGGCCGGTGATCGCCATCGTGCTCGTGCTGGCCGCGGTGTTCGTGCCGATCGCCTTCCTCGGCGGCCTGACCGGCGAGCTGTACCGGCAGTTCGCGATCACGATATCGATCGCGGTGGTGATCTCCGGCCTCGTCGCGCTGACACTGACCCCGGCGCTCTGCGTGCTGATCCTGAAGCGCGAGCACAAGCAGCCGGGCCGGTTCTTCACCTGGTTCAACGGCTGGTTCGACCGCCTGCGGCTGCGCTACACGGGCGGTGTTATCTGGATGATCCGCCGCGGCGCGATCGCCGCGCTGCTGTTCGCCGGCGGGGTCGCGATCGCCGCCGGACTGTGGCGGATCACGCCCGGCTCGCTGGTGCCCGACGAGGACCAGGGCTTCTTCGTCTCGGCGATCGTGCTGCCCGACGGCGCCAGCCTGCAGCGCACCGACAAGGTGGTGCGCGAGGTGGTCGAGATCCTGCGCGCCAACCCGGTCAACGAGGACGTGGTCGCGTTCACCGGCTTCGACATCATCGGCAACGGCCTGCGCAACAACGCGGCGACGATCTTCGTCACGCAGAAGCACTGGGACGAGCGCAGCGTGGGCGTGTCGCAACTGGTCGGCGAATTCTTCATGAAGACGGCGCACATCAAGGAGGGGCTGGTGCTCGCCTTCGGTCCGCCGCCGATCTTCGGCGTCGGCGGTTTCGGCGGCTACGAGCTGTACATCCAGAATCGCGGCGAGGGCGGGCCGCAGCGGATGGCCGAGGTGACGCAGCAGATGCTCGGCGCACTGAACTCGGCGCCGCTTCTCGGCGGCGCGCAGACGTTCTGGCGGGCCAGCGTGCCGCAGCTGTCGGTCGAGGTCGACCGGGAAAAGGCCAAGTCGCTCGGGGTGCCGATCGACGACGTGTTCGGCACCCTGTCGGCCACGCTCGGCAGCTTCTATGTCAACGACTTCAACAGGTACGGCCGCGCCTGGCAGGTGCTGATGAGCGCCGAGCCGGCGTTTCGCAGCCGGCCGGACGACATCGGCCAGATCTGGGTGCGATCGGAGCGCGGCGAGATGGTGCCGCTGGCAGCGCTGGCCAGCGTGAGATTCTCTTCGGGGCCGGACTCGCTGGACCGCTTCAACAACCTGCCGGCGGTGAAGATCCTCGGCCAGGCGGCGCCGGGCGTCAGCTCCGGCCAGGCGATTGCCGAGGTCGAGCGCGTCGCGCGGCAGACGCTGCCGGCCGACTTCAGCCTCGACTGGACCGGGTCGTCGTTCCAGGAAAAGCGCTCCGGCGGCACTGCGGGACTGGCGATCGGCATGGCGGTGATCATGGTGTTCCTGATCCTCGCCGCGCAGTACGAGCGCTGGTCGCTGCCGCTGTCGGTGCTGATGGCGCTGCCGTTCGGCACCTTCGGCGCGCTGGCCGCGGTGTGGCTGCGCGGGCTCACCAACGACGTGTACTTCCAGATCGGGCTGGTCACGCTGCTGGGCCTGGCGGCGAAGAACGCGATCCTGATTGTCGAATTCGCCTCGCTGAAGAAGGAGGAGGGCTACTCGACGGCCGCGGCGGCGATCGAGGGGGCGCGGCTGCGCTTCCGGCCGATCATCATGACATCGCTCGCCTTCATCCTTGGCGTGGTGCCGCTGGCCTTTGCCACCGGCGCCGGCGCCGGGGCGCGCATTTCGGCCGGCACCGGCGTGATGGGCGGCATGCTCGCCGCCACCTTCCTCGCCATCTTCTTCGTGCCGTTCTTCTTCAAGCTGATCACCGACCGCAAGCTCGGCGAATCGCGCAGCGCGGCCGAACTGCGCGCCGAGGTGGCGGAAGGCGAGCGGCGCAGCGCCGAACTTCACGCCGAGGCCGTGGCCGCACTGGCCGCCAGGTCGTCGGCGCGCGGCGCGCACGAGTGAGCGACGGCGGCGAGCCCTCTTCGCCGATCGACAACCCGGCGGGCCCGCTGTTGCAAGCTCGGGACGGCATCCCCTGTCGCCACCTCAAGAACACGCTATCCCGGGGCGGCCGGTCATGCTCTTCAAGTCATTGTTCTGTTGAATTTTTTGCGGGCACGAACGGGCGTGTCCGGAATCATCCATTAGGCTGATCCAAAGCATCCGGAAAGACGATTTCACCTCCCCCCTCCACGGCCCTAGATTGGCTTCGCTGCGGTGCAGTAGACAGCGGGTCGGCAGGATCCGAGAGGAGTTTGGAAATGAATGTTGATCGTCCCGGTCCGGATAGCGGCAGCCCGAGTCACTCTCCGTTGCCCGAGAATCCCGGCAACGCCCCGGCACAAGTCGTCGACTGGTTCAGCCTGAGCGAATCCAACGTGCCGACGAAATCCGGCGGTCCGCCGGCAGCGAACACAGCGACGCCGCAGGATCCGAGCCTTTCCTCGGTGGGCGGGCTGCGGCCGTAGTCGAGGATCGACCTTCGCCCGACGGGCGAAGTTGCGGCCCGCTCAACTCCGGTCGATCTGCAGCGCCTGCGGCTCTATCGTCGCCAGCAGCGGCTGCGCCTCGGCGCCGGCATCGAGCCAGCGCGCGCAGTCGGCCTCGCGAACAATCACCGGCATGCGGTCGTGCAGCGGCGCGATGGCGGCGTTGGCGGCGCAGGTGACGATGGTGAAGCTCGTCACGCCCGCGCCGCTTTCACGGTCCTGCCACCACTCCCACAGGCCGGCGAGAGCGAACAGCGGCTCGTCGCGCAAGGCGATGCGCCACTTCAGGCGATGGCCCTTCTCGCCGCTCCATTCGAAGAACGCGTTGACCGGCACCAGGCAGCGTCGCTTGCGGAACGCGCCGCGGAAGGCCGGCAGCTTGGCCACCGTCTCGGCGCGCGCATTGATGCAGCGGGTGCCGAATTTCAGGTCCGGCGCCCAGCCCGGCACCAGACCCCAGCGGGCGAGCACGCATTCGCGCGCATCGTGCTCATCCAGCCGCACCACGGGCGCCATATTGGTCGGCCGCCAGTCGGCGCTCGGTGCGAACTGAGGCACCGCCGGCACGCCGAACCTGGCGCGGATCGCCGCCGGGCTGTCCGACAGGTCGTAGCGGCCGCACATGCGCTGTCTGTTCGGCGGCGCCCGTTCAACCGCGGTAACGCGACCTGATGACCGCCAGTGCGGTTGCCCGCGCGGCGGCGAGGTCGGTGTGGGCGTCGACGTTGAAGCCCAGATCGATCAGCAGGCCGTCGCGCAGCGAATAGATCCAGCCGCTGACCGTGAGATCCGCGTGCTGCTGCCACGCCTGGCGCACGATCGTCGACTCGCAGACATTGCTCGCCTGTTCGAGCACGTTCAGCTCGGCCAGCACGTTGACCTTCTGCTCGGCATCGGCAACGGAGTCGATCAGCGCCGCATGCCGCTGCTGGACATCCTGCAGGTGGCGCAGCCAGTGCTCGGCCAGGCCGCCGGCCGAGCCCTTCAGCGCCATGCGCACGCCGCTGCAGCCGTGGTGACCGACGACGATCACGTGCTTCACGCGCAGCAGGTCGACCGCGAAGTCGATCACCGCGAGGCAGTTCAGATCGGTGTGCACGACCAGGTTGCCGACGTTGCGGTGGACAAAGACCTCGCCCGGGGCCAGCCCGGTGATCTGGTTGGCCGGCACGCGGCTGTCCGAGCAGCCGATCCACAGGTACTCGGGGGCCTGCTGGTCGAGCAGCCGGGCGAAGTAGGCCGGGTCGCGCGCCAGTTCGTTCTCCGCCCAGGCGCGGTTGTTGTCGAGGAGGCGTTGCAGGCGCTGGGTCATGGCGGCACGACGTCGGCTGGAACCGGTGCAGGATACGTCGCCGGGCGGCGACCCGTCGATCGCGACGGTGCGGCAGAATCCAGGCGCGCCGCACCTGCCGCGGGCGGCGGTGCAACGAATGCGGGCGGCCGCCTCGCCCGGGACAACCTGCGGGGAGACCATGCTGCAACTCGGAAGACTGTTCGTCGCTGCCTGTGCGCTGCTGCTCGCCGCGCCCGCGCCGGCGCAGAAGATCGAAGGCCCGATCAGGTTCATCGTCGGCTACCCGCCCGGCGGGGCGTCCGACCGCGCCGCGCGGCTGGTGGCCGACGCGATGCGCGAAAGGTTCGGCGTCGCGGTGGTGGTCGAGAACAAGACCGGCGCCGGCGGGCGCGTGGCCGCGCAGGCCTTCCGCGCGACGCCCGCGAACGAGACGGCGCTGATGATCGGCAACCCGGCGGTCAACGTCGTCGCGCCGCTGGTGTTCAAGAACGTCGGCTACGACCCGACGACCGACTTTGTGCCGGTGGCGCAGGTTTCGCGCTACGAGTTCGGCGTCGCCGTCGGCGCCGCCGTGCCGGTCAAGGAGTTCAGCCACCTGCTCGCGTGGCTGCGCGCCAATCCCGACCAGGCCAATTTCGGCGTGCCGGCCACCGGCAGCCTGCCGCACTTCTTCGCGCTGATGGTGGGCGAGGCGGCGAAGGTCAAGCCGGAGGTCATCGGCTATCGCGGCTCGGCGCCGCTGCTGACGGATCTCATCGGCGGCCAGGTGCCGGTGGCGATCGACACCCTCGACACCCTGATCCCGCAGCACGAAGGCGGCAAGCTGCGCATCCTGGCCATCGGCGGCGCGCAGCGTGCGCCGGAGCTGCCGAAGGTGCCGACGCTGAAGGAGTCCGGGCTGAACGTCGTCGCCGACGGCTGGAACGCGTTCTTCGCGCCGGCCTCGATGCCGGCGGCGCGCGTGCGCGAGCTCGGCAATGCGATCGAGGCGATCATGAAGTCGCCGCAGATGCAGAAGAAGTTCCGCGAAGCCAGCATGGACCCGGTGGCCGCCGGGCCGGAGGCCACCGCGAAGATGGTCGCCGCTTTCCGCGCCAAGTGGGAGCCGGTGGTCAAGGCGGCCGGCATCCAGCAGTGAACGCGGGCAGCGCAGCGGGCCATCGATGAGTCGCGACCGCCGCAACATCCTGTTCGTGATGTGCGACCAGCTGCGCTGGGACTACCTGTCGTGCACGGGGCACCCTCGGCTGCGCACGCCGAACATCGATGCGCTGGCTTCGCGCGGCGTGCTGTTCGCGCGCGCCTACTGCCAGAGCCCGATATGCGGCTCCTCGCGGATGAGCTTCTACACCGGCCGCTACGTCGATTCGCATGGCGCGGCGTGGAACAACTTCCCGCTGAAAGTCGGCGAACTGACGCTCGGCGACCATCTGCGACCGCTCGGGCTGCGCACCGCGCTGGTCGGCAAGACGCACATGGCCGCCGACCTCGAAGGCATGGCGCGGCTGGGCATCGATCCGGCCTCGGCGATCGGCGTGCGCGTGGCCGAATGCGGCTTCGAGCCGTTCGAGCGCGACGACGGGCTGCACGGCGAAGGGCCGGCGGGGAAGTACGACCCGCGCGAGCCGCGCTACAACGCCTGGCTGCGATCGCTGGGCTACGACGGCGACAACCCCTGGGACGACTGGGCCAACGCGGCTGCCGACGAGGAAGGCAACCTGCTCTCCGGCTGGCTGCTGCGCAACAGCACGCGCCCGGCGCGCGTGAAGGCCGAGCACTCCGAAACCCCGTACATGACGCAGCGTGCGCTCGACTTCATCGACGAGGCGGGCAGCGAGCCGTGGTGCCTGCACCTGTCCTACATCAAGCCGCACTGGCCGTGCATCGCGCCGGCGCCGTACCACGCGTTGTACTCCGCGGCCGACGTGCCGCCGGCAGTGCGCAGCCGAGGCGAGCGGCGCGACCCGCACCCGCTGTACCGAGAGTTCATGGCCCTGCGCGTGTCGCGCGCCTTCGCGCGCGACGACGTCCGCGCGGCGGTGATCCCCGCGTACATGGGCCTGGTGGCGCAGATCGACGACGCGATCGGCGTGCTGATCGACGGCCTGCGCTCGCGCGGCCTGCTCGACTCGACGCTGATCGTCTTCACCTCCGACCACGGCGACTATCTCGGCGACCACTGGCTCGGCGAGAAGGACCTGTTCCACGACCCGTCGGTGAAAATCCCGCTGATCGTCGTCGATCCCTCGCCCGAGGCCGATGCCGCGCGCGGCACGGTCTGCGATGCGCTGGTCGAGAGCATCGATCTCGCGCCGACCTTCGTGCGGTTCGCCGGCGGCGCCGAGCGCGCGCACGTTCTCGAGGGCCGCGCGCTGCAGCCGTGGCTGCACGGTGCGCGGCCGCCGCGCTGGCGCGAGGCGGCGATCAGCGAGTACGACTACTCGATGACCCCGGCGGCGCAAGCGCTCGGCGTGGCGCCGATCGACGCGCGTGCCTTCATGGTCCGCGATGACCGCTGCAAGCTCGTCTGGACCGAGGGCCTGCGGCCGATGCTGTTCGATCTCGTTGCCGATCCATGGGAACTCGTCGACCGCGGCGCCGACCCGGCGTACGCCGCGCAGCGTGAGCGGCTGTTCGCGTGGCTGAACCGCTGGGCGCGCCGGCAGGCGCAGCGCACGACGATTTCGGACGGGCAGATCGAGTCGCGCCGCAGCGGCTCGGACCGCAAGGGCATCCTGATCGGCTACTGGGACGAAGCCGAGCTGCCGGCCGACGTCCTGCACGAGAAATGGCGCGGCGCGCTGACCCGCGGCGAACCGGCGAACTGATCACCTGCCGCACAAAGGAACGGTCATGGATTACGACGCTCTTGCCGCGCGCCTGCGGCGCAACCGCCTCACCCGCCGCGACGTGCTCTGGCTGCTCGGCGCCGGCGTAGCGGCGAGCGCCAGCGGCTGCGCCACCTCGCCGGTGACCGGCGAACGGATCCTCGTCGGGATGAGCGAGGAAGAGGAACGCCAGGTCGACCGGCAGGTCGCGCCGCACCAGTTCTCGCAGGACATGGGCGCGGTGCAGGACGAGGCCGTTAACCGCTACGTCGCCGGCCTCGGCGACCGCATGGACGACCTGACCCAGCGGCCGAACATGCCGTACTCGTACCGGGTGCTGAACGCCAACTACATCAATGCCTACACCTTTCCCGGCGGCGCGATGGGCGTGACGCGCGGGATCATGACCGAGCTGTCGAGCGAGGCCGAACTGGCGGCCCTGCTCGGCCACGAGATGGGGCATGTCAATGCCCGCCACGCCGCCCAGCGGGAGGGGCAGTCGATGCTGGCGCAGGCGGCAGTCGTCGGCCTGTCGGTGGCCGCCATCGCGACCGACTCGCAGTGGGGAGGGCTGGCCGCGATCGGCGGCCAGATCGGCGCCAGCGCGCTGCTCGCGTCTTACTCGCGCGACAACGAGCGCGAGGCCGACGCGCTCGGTCAGGACTACATGGTCCGGGCCGGTTATCCCGCCAGCGGCATGACGCAGCTGCACGGGCTGCTGGTGCGCGAGGCGAAGGAGACGCCGTCGCTGCTGGAGACCATGTTCTCCTCGCATCCGATGAGCAGCGAGCGGCTGGCCAACGCGCAGCGGCTGGCGGAAACGAAGCACGCCGCCAGCCTGAAGGCTAACCCGCAGCGCGAGCGGTTCATGGACAGCACCGCGGGCCTGCGCCGGCTCCAGCCGGCCATCGACGCCTGCAAGAACGGCGAAACGGCGATGGCGCGCAAGCAGCTGCCGGCCGCGCAGGGCCACTTCGGCACCGCGTTGAAGCATGCGCCGCAGGACTACGCCGCCAACCTGCTGATGGCCCGCTGCCTGGTGGCGCAGGGACGGCAGAAGGATGCGCTGCGCTACGCCGAGGCGGCGCGCACTGCCTATCCGCAGGAGGCGCAGGCGCAGAAGCTCACCGGCGTGCTGCAGCTCGCCAACAAGAACCCCGGCGCAGCGGCGCAGCACTTCGAGCAGTTCGACCGGCTGCTGCCGGGGGACCCCGGCATCGCCTTCCTGAAAGGCGTCAGCTACGAGGGGGCCGGCAACCAGCGCGCCGCTGCCGAGAACTACGCGCGTTTCCTGCGCAGCGGCGGGCAGGGCGAGCCGGCGCAGTACTCGATGGGCCGGCTCAAGGCCTGGGGTTACGCGCGCTGAGCCCCCATTCGATGCCGCCCGTGGCGGCGGGCGAGCAGCCGTGCACGCTGGCGCGCCCCGACGGGGTGCGCATCGCCTATCGCCGCACGGCCGCGCGCCGGCGTGCCAGCCGGGCACCGGTGCTTCTGCTGCACGGCCTGGCCAGCAACATGACGCGCTGGTCGGAGTTCGTCGAGCGCACCCGGCTTGCCGAGGAACGCGACGTGATCCGCGTCGACCTGCGCGGCCACGGCGACTCGCCGACGCGCGGCGGCATCTCGCTCGAACTGTGGTGCGACGACCTGCTCGCGCTGCTCGACACCGAGGAGGCGTCGGCTGCGGTGCTGATCGGCCACAGCTTGGGCGCGCAGGTGGCGCTGGCCTGCGCGGCGCGCGCGCCCGAGCGCATCGCCGCGCTGGTGCTGATCGACCCGGTGTTCCGCGAGGCGCTGCACGGCCGCTGGCAATGGCTGGCGCGGGCGGCCCCGCTGTTCGTCGGCGCGGCGGCGATCGTGCGCGCGCTCAATGGGCTCGGCCTGCGTCGGCGGCACATCCCGCCGCTCGACCTGCGCGCGCTCGACGAACTGGCGCGGGCTTCGCTCGGCTCGCCTGAAACCGAGGCCGAGTTCATCCGCCGCTACAGCTCCACCCGCGCCGACCTGCGCACCTTTCGTACCGCGCACTACCTGCAGGAACTGGTCGAGATGTTCCGGCCGCTGGCCGCTCCGGAAGCCATCGTCATGCCGGCATTGGTGCTGCTGTCCACCGGCGCCACCTTCGCCGCGCTGCCGGCGATGCAGGAAATCGCCGCGCGCCTGCCGCGCGGCGAGGTGCGTCGAATCGACTGCCACCACTGGCCGCTGACCGAGCGCCCGGACGAAGTCAGGGCGACCATCGAAGCGTGGTGCGAGGCCCGGCCGTGAGGCGTGTCGCTGCTATTGGCGGCGGGGCTGCGCAAGCAGCGGCGCCAGCGCGCGCAGGCCGAGTGCCGGGCCGATTGCCAGCCAGGGCAGCACCAGGGCGAGCGGCCAGCGCTGGGCGGCGAGCGTGAACAGTTCGATGCTGACGATCGTGATCGCAAAGCCGATGCAATTGACGAAAGTGAGCACGCTGCCGACCGACTCGCGCGGGGAATTCAACGCGGTCAGCGTCGAGAACTGCGGCGAATCGCCGACCACGGTCACGCCCCAGGCGAGCAGCCACACGACGAACAGCCACGGCGGCGCGTCGAGCAGCAGCGGCGCCAGCACGCAGGCGAGGCCGCTCGCAGCCAGCTGAACCGCGGCGACTTTAGCGCTGCCGAAGCGGCGCGCCAGCAGGCCGCCGACGGCGCAGCCGAAGAAGCCGGCGCCGATGACGGCGAACGACGCCGCCGATGCGTGTTCCGCGGCGAGCCGCGTTGCGACGACCAGCGGCACCAGCACCCAGAACGCGTACAGCTCCCACATGTGGCCGAAGTAGCCGAAGGCCGAGGCGCGCACCTTGCGGTCGGTCCAGATCACCGCCAGCGCCTGCGGCCGGATGCGCGCGGCGCGCGGCATCGACGGGCTGTCCGGCACCAGCGCGACCATCAGCAGGCCGCCGGCGGCGGCGATCGCCGACACGGCCCACATCACCGTTTGCCACGGCCACTGCGCGCCGAGGGCGCGCAACCCGTGCGGCGCGGCCGTGCCGATGACGAGCGCGCCGACCAGCAGGCCGAGCGCGGCACCGAGCCCGCGCGTGTACCAGCCGGCGGCGATCTTCATGCCGACCGGATAAATGCCGGCGAGGAAGAAGCCGGTGGCGAAGCGAAGCGCGAGCAGCGCCGTGAACTGGCCATCGAGCAGCGCGCCGGCCGCGTTGCAGCCGGCTCCGGCGAGCGCGCAGAGCAGGAACACCAGGCGCGTCGAAAAGCGGTCGGCGATGGTCAGCAGCGCGAAGACCAGCGTGCCGCCGATGAAGCCCGCCTGCACCGCCGAGGTCAGCGTGCCGACCGCGGCCGCAGGCAAATGCCAGTCGCGCTGCAGGTCGGGCATCACCGCGTTGATCGCGAACCACAGCGACGTGCCCGCCAGTTGCGACAGCACGATGACGGGAAGGATCCGGCCGGGCACGGCGTGATCGGCGCTCATCGCGGCTTTGCGGGCGATTGCCTGGGTCGCTTCGATAGACGATCCGGATCTTTGTCGGAAGAGCAGGAAACCGGACGCGACCGCTCGCCGCTTCCTGCTGATTGGTGGCGCGCGCGCCGCTTGCCGCGCAGTGTGAGCCGACCCGCATGTCGACCGCAAGGAGACCGGGTCGGGCAAGCCGCCATGCCCCGTGATGACCGCCACCGCCGGCAGCCCGGTCGCCGAACACCGGAACTCGCTCGCCGCCGGTGCACTCGGCGCGGTCTGCCGCCGACCGTTCGCCACCTAGCGCCAACGGCTCGCACCCCGGCAGCTTGCGCAACGCCGCCGCCGCTTCGGCGCAACAGCGCAAGGCGGCCTGACCGGAACCGTGGCGCGACGGTCGAGCGCGGGCTTCCGTGTTCTACCCGGGCAGCGGGCCGCCCGGGCAGGCCATGCTCAACGCTGCGGCCCCACGGGCAACTGCATCTGGCCGGAGCTGATGCGGGTCACGCCCGGCCCGGCCTCGGACGCCGCGCGAAGCAGGGCACGGGCCACGAGATCGGCGTCGATCGGCCGCACGGCGCGCGGCACGAGGCCGAGGGCCGGACGCAGCAGGCGCAGCGCCCACTCCTCGCCCGCCCGCCGGGGCTGGCCGAGGCGCGCGCGGTCGCCGACGAGCAGTGAGGGTTGCGCGAAGACGACCCGCGGGTAGCCGAGTTGCGCCACGGCCTGCTCCATCTCGCCCTTGACTCGGCTGTAGAACACACGTGACCGCGGGTCGGCGCCGAGCGCCGAGACGACCAGCAGGCAATTCGCCCCCGCGGCCCGCGCGGCGCGGGCAACCGCGACGACGGCGTCGAAGTCGACGCGCCGGAAGGCAGCCTCGGAACCGGCGACCTTGATCGTCGTGCCGAGGGCGATGAACACGTCGTCCACGGGCGGCAGGACCGGCAGGGCGGCGAAATCGACCAGCGACACTTCGAGTTTCGCGTGCGCCGGCAGATCCGGCACGGCCCGCCTCGACAGCACATGCACGCGGCGGTAGCGCGGCGTTGCGAGCAGCAGGCCGAGCAGCGCGCGGCCGATCAGCCCGCTCGCGCCGGCCAGCAGGGCGCTCGATGCGCCGCGCGTTCCGGTCTTGACCCCGGACGTCGCCGCGTCGCTCGCCCTACGCGGGGCACGCCTCGCCTGCATCGGAAGTTCCCTGTCCCAAAAAGGCACGCGCGGGCGAGGTTGCGGGAAAGGCGAAGGGCAACGGCGATCGCGCGGGCATGGCGATACTCGGACCGGCGAGTCGCAGCCAATTGTGCCAGCGCCGCCCGTATGCTTTCGGCATGCATGAAGTCCCGCGCGCGGAGGTGATCGTGATCGGCGCCGGCATTGCCGGCGCGTCGGCGGCATTCGAGCTGTCCGCGACGCGACGGGTGCTGCTGCTCGAGCGCGAGGGCCAGCCCGGCTATCACACCACCGGGCGTTCCGCCGCGCTGTTCACCGAAACCTACGGCAATGCGGTGATGCGCGCGCTGACGCGCGCCAGCAAGGCGTTTCTCGCCCGGCCGCCGACGGGCTTTGCGTCGACGCCCCTGCTTTCGCCGCGCGGCACGCTGCTGGTCGCCCGCGCCGGGCAGTTGCCGGCGCTGCAGCGCAGCTTCGAGGAGTGCTCGGCGCTGGTCGGCAACCTGCAGTGGTGGACGGGCGACGAGGTGCGCGCGCGGTTGCCGTGCTTCGCGCCGGAGCAGGTCGCCGGCGGCCTGCTCGAACCCGACGCGACGGACATCGACGTGCATGCGCTGCATCAGGGCTTCCTGCGCGGCGTCCGCGCCCGCGGCGGCACGCTGATGTTCAATGCCGAGGTGCGCGAACTGCGGCACGGCGCAGGCGGCTGGCGTGTATCGACGGGGGCGGGCGAGTTCGCGGCGCCGCTGCTCGTCAACTCGGCCGGTGCCTGGGCGGACGAGATCGGGCAGCTGGCCGGTGCCGGTCGGATCGGCCTGGTGCCGAAGCGGCGCACCGCGATCACCTTCGATCCGCCGCCGGGCACGGACATCGAGCGCTGGCCGGCGGTGATCGACGTCGACGAGCAGTGGTACTTCAAGCCGGATGCCGGCCGAATCCTCGCCTCGCCGGCCGACGAGACGCCGTCGCCGCCGTGCGACGCGCAGCCCGATGAGTACGACGTCGCGGTGCTGGTCGACCGCCTCACGTCGGTGACGACCCTCACCGTGCCGCGCATCCACGCCCGCTGGGCCGGCCTGCGCTCGTTCGTCGCCGACAAGACCATCGTCGCCGGCTTCGATACGAAGGCTCCGGGATTCTTCTGGCTCGCCGGGCAGGGCGGCTATGGCATCCAGACCGCGCCGGCGGTGGCGCGGGTCGCGGCGGCGCTGCTCAGCGGCAGAGAGATGCCGGCCGACATCGCCGCGCTCGGCGTCGACGGCGAAGCGCTGTCACCGCGGCGCCCTTCGCTGAGCGCCGGCGCGCCGCAGCCTCTTGCCCGATGACGGCGGATCGCTCGGCCGCGGCGCCCGCGGTGCATCTCCCCACGGCGATCTGGGCGCTGGGGTTCGTCAGCCTGCTGATGGACGTCTCCCCGGAACCGATCCACTGCCTGCTGCCGGTATGCCTCGTGAGCACGCTCGGCGCTCGCGCGCTGACGGTGGGGCTGCTCGAGGGCGCGGCGGGGGTCACCGCGCTGATCGCCAGGGTCTTCTCCGGCGCGCTCGGCGATTGCTCGCGCCGGCGCGCCGCTCAGCGTGCGTTCGGCGCCCTGCCGCGCTCTTCCTGCGCCAGTGCGCGCAGGTAGTCGGCAAACTCCGGGTCCTCGCCGCGCAGCAGCTCGGGCAGCCGGACATAGAAGTCGTCGCGGCGTATCCACTCGCGCATGAAGTCCTCCCACGAGTTCCAGCGCCGCTTCTGCTCCGGCGTCATGTCCGGCGACCAGGCGGTCAGGTAGGCACGTTCCAGCAGCGAGATCAGCATGTCGAAGATCGCCAGCATGCGCTCGCGCTGCTCGGGGCCGAGGTCGGGTGTCGGGGCGTTCGAGCGCAGGTGCAGGTCGGCGTTGTCGATCACCACCTTGAGAAAATCGTTGTAGGCGTTCGACAGCAGCTGGTAGACCTCGTCTTCCTCGTTGGCCCGCTCCTTGCGCTGTTCGTAAAGGAACAGGCCGATCGCCAGCGGCAGGCCGATCACGGTCACCGCGTAGCTGGCCAGTTCCCAGGTCTCGAGGGCGAACATCGGCTCAGACCATGGCCAGCGGTTCGGCGCGCCGCGGCGGCGGGAAACGGTGGTCGATCGCTGCCAGGTCGGCCGCGTCGAGCCGCAGCTCGCCGGCCGCCGCCAGCGCGCGCACGTGTTCGGGCCGCACCGCCTTCGGGATCGCGATCACGCGCGGCTGGGCCAGCAGCCAGGCGATTGCCACCTGCGCTGCCGTGGCGCCGTGGCGCTCGCCGACTGCGGCCAGGGCGTTGTCACGGGCGAGGCTGCCCTGGTCGAGCGGGCAGTACGCCATCGCCGGCACGCCGTGCGCCCGCTGCCTTGGCAGCAGGTCGAATTCGATGCCGCGCCGCGAAGCCGAGTAATAGATCTGGTTGGCCGCGCAGCCGCGGCCATCCGCGAGCTTCCACAGTTGCGACATGTCGGCGGCGTCGAAGTTGCTGACGCCCCAGTGGCGGATCTTTCCTTCTCGCTGCAGGCGGACGAACGCCTCGACGGTCTCCGCCAGCGGCACGGCTCCGCGCCAGTGCAGCAGGTACAGGTCGATGCGGTCGGTGCGCAGCCGGGCCAGCGAGCGCTCGCAGGCGACGAGCATGCCGGCACGGCCGCTGTTGCCCGGCAGCACCTTGCTGACGATGAACAGGCTATCGCGACGGCCGGCGATCGCCTGTCCCACCACCTCCTCGGCGCCGCCGTCGCCGTACATCTCGGCGGTGTCGATGAGCCTGACGCCGAGATCGATCGCCAGCCGCAGTGCGGCGACCTCGGCGGCGCGGTGGCGCGGCTGCTCGCCCAGTCGCCAGGTGCCGATGCCGAGCGCGGGCACCGAATCGCCGGAAGGCAGGTCGACGGTCTTCATGCCCGGTTCACCGGACCAGCCTCGCGCCGCGCGCTCGGAAACCCGCCCCTGGTGCGGCTCGGCCGTGTCATGACCCGTACCGGCGCAGGCCGTCGAGGTCGTTGACGACGATCGCGCCGTACTCGACCTTCAGCAGCCCGGCGGCCTCCAGCGCATGCAGCGCCTGGTTCACGCGCTGCCGCGAAACGCCGGCCAGATAGCCGATCTCTTCCTGCGAGACCTCGAGCTTCCGGCCAATGCCCGGATACAGGATCGTGTTGAACAGCCCGGCCACGCAACGGGCGGCACGCGCGTCGGGGTCGTGCAGCCGCTGTGCCTCCAGCATGCCGATGAACTGGCCGAGCCGCTCGTTCAGCTGCACCAGCAAGAAGCGGTTAAATGGGAGGCTGGTGTTGAGCAGCCATTCGAACGTGCGACGCGGCACCCGGGCGATGCGCGACTCCCGCAGGGCGATGACGTCGTAGCGGCGCGGCTCGGTCTTCAGCAGGCTGCCCTCGCCGAACCAGCCGCCGGCCGGGATGCTGGTGAAAGTCGAGGCGCGTCCGGATGAGGTCGAAATCATCATCTTGACCATGCCGTCGAGCACGCCGAGCCACGCGTCGACCGGCTCGCCGCTGCGACAGACGTAGCCGCTGGCGGGCACGACGACCTCGCTGGACTCGGCCACCACGCGCGACAGTTGCTCGGCGCCAAGCGCCGCGCCCCAGCGCGTGGCGCGCAGCATCTCCTCGATGGTCTCGTCGGCCATGAGCGCGATTGTCGCCCGGATGACAACACCGGATGCGGCCGGCCGGTTACCTTGATCATGCGCAGACTTGGGGTCATCCGGCGGTTGCCGGGGAACGCCCTTCGTGTAGAGTCTGCGCGCAGCAAGAAGACCGAGGCGCGGCCAGCCGTCCCGCTGCACCGCGCCCGCCCGAGAAACAAGGAGACATCGCGATGGCGACGGCCCCGGCCGAGTTGCCGGACACCTTCCCGCGGCTGCTGCTGCACCACGCGCACTGGCGCGACAAGCACCCGGCGTTGCGCGAGAAGGACCTCGGCATCTGGCAGACGTGGACCTGGGCGCAGGCGGCCGTCGAGGTGAAGAAGCTCGCCGCCGGACTGCACGTGCAGGGCTTCCGCCGCGGCGATCACCTGGCGATTATCGGCGAGAACCGGCCGCGGCTGTACTTCGCGATGATGGCGGCGCAGTCGCTCGGCGGCATCCCGGTGCCGATGTACCAGGACGCGATCGCCGCCGAGATGATCTACGTGTTCCACAACGCCGAGATCGCCTACGCGATCGTCGAGGACCAGGAGCAGGTCGACAAGATGCTCGAGGTGCGCGAGCAGCACCCGCCGCTCATGCACATCTACTACGACGACCCGCGCGGCCTGCGCCACTACACGCAGGAAGGCCTGCTGCCCTACGAGGAACTGGCCCGGCTCGGCGATGGACTGCTGTCGGTGCAGCCGAAGTTCATCGACGAGGAGATCGCCAAGGGCTCGCCCGACGACACGGCGGCGCTGTTCTACACCTCGGGCACCACGGGCAAGCCGAAGGGCGTGGTGCAGACGCACCGCTCGCTGATCGACCGGGCGCGCGTGTGCACCGAGATGGAGGGCCTCAGCGTCTACGAGGACGTCCTCGCCTACCTGCCGCTCGCCTGGATCGGGCAGAACATCTTCTCCTACGCGCAGGCGCTGGCCACCGGCTACACCGTCAACTGCCCGGAATCGCCGTCGACGGTGACCAACGACATGCGCGAGATCGGCCCGACCTACTACTTCGCGCCGCCGCGGGTGTTCGAAGGCCTGCTGACGCAGGTGATGATCCGCATGGAGGACGCCGGCCGCCTCAAGCGGAAGTTGTTCCACTACTTCATGGATGTGGCAAAGAAGGTCGGCGCCGACATTCTCGACGGGAAGCCGGTCGGCACGGGCGATCGCCTGCTGTACCGGCTCGGCGACCTCTGCGTCTACGGGCCGCTGCGCAACGTGCTCGGCATGAGCCGGGTGAAGGTGGCCTACACCGCCGGTGAGGCGATCGGGCCGGATCTTTTCACCTTCTACCGCTCGATCGGCATCAACCTAAAGCAGTTGTACGGTTCGACCGAAACCGCGGTGTTCGTCTGCATCCAGCAGAACGGCCGGGTCAAGCCGGACACGGTCGGCCCGCCGATCGCCGGGGTCGAGGTCAAGATCGAGGACTCCGGCGAGATCCTGCTGAAGAGCCCGGGCCTGCTGAAGGAGTACTACAAGAACCCGGACGCCACGGCCGAGGTGATGGACGCCGACGGCTGGTACCACACCGGCGACGCCGGCTACCTCGATGCCGACGGCGACCTGAAGATCATCGACCGCGCCAACGACGTCGGCAAACTGTCCGGCGGCACGCTGTTCGCGCCCAAGTACATCGAGAACAAGCTGAAGTTCTTCCCCTTCATCAAGGAGGCGGTCGCCTTCGGCCACGGCCGCGACATGGGCACGGCGTTCATCAACATCGACTTCGAGGCGGTCGGCAACTGGGCCGAACGGCGCGGCCTGCCGTACGCCGGCTACATCGACCTCGCCGGCAAGCCCGAGGTGCTCGACCTCGTCGCCGGGTGCGTCGAGAAGGTCAACGCGGACCTTGCTGCCGACGACAAGCTGGCCAGTTCGCAGATCCACCGCTTCCTGATCCTGCACAAGGAGCTCGACCCGGACGACGACGAGCTGACGCGCACGCGCAAGGTGCGCCGCCGCTTCATCCAGGACAAGTACGGGGTGCTGGTCGATGCGCTTTACTCCGGCCGCAACGAGCAGTTCATCGAGACGCAGGTGAAGTTCGAGGACGGCCGTACCGGCAAGATCAGCGCCACCCTGAAGATCCGCGACGCCAAGGTTTTCGCGGCCCTGGCGAAGGCGGCGTGATGTTGACGATGAGGGACGACCAATGACGGCGCTGCGCGCCTATGAGGCGCCTTCGGCGCCGATCGGAGTGCGGCGAGCGAAGCTCATAGGCGCGCAGCGCCGTCATCTTTCATTGCGAGCGAAGCGAGCATCATGACTTCGCGGAACTGGCTTGCTCTGCTGTGCCTCGTCGCCGGGGTGCCGCTGGCGGCGTGGGGCTTCGCCAGCGGCTCGCTGCTGGCTGGTTTCGCCGGCCTCGCTCTGGTGCTGGTGTTCTGGTTCCTCGTCTGGCAGTGGATCGCCGGTGCGAGCAGGCCGATGGGGGCCGAAGGGAAGATCAGGCCGGCCGCCAACGCGGCCTGGTCGATGAAGGACGAGCCGGTGAAGCAGGGCGACACGCACAAATGAGCAACCGCGAGCGCCATATCGGCGACGTCATCCTCAAGGTCGACGACATCTCGCTCGCCTTCGGCGGCGTCAAGGCGCTGACCGACGTTTCCTTCGACGTGCGCGAGCATGAGGTGCGGGCGATCATCGGCCCGAACGGTGCCGGCAAGAGCTCGATGCTGAACGTGGTCAACGGCGTCTACACGCCGCAGCAGGGCCGGATCACGTTCCGCGGCGGCGACGGCAGGCCGCTGACCTTCGATCACATGAATCCCCGCCGCGCCGCCGAGATGGGCATCGCCCGCACCTTCCAGTCGCTGGCGCTGTTCAAGGGCATGAGCGTGCTCGACAACATCATGACCGGCCGCAACCTGAAGATGAAGAGCAACATCCTGCTGCAGGCCGTGCGCCTGGGACCGGCGCTCGCCGAGGAGCTCGAGCACCGCGCCTTCGTCGAGCAGATCATCGACTTCCTCGAGATCCAGCCCTATCGCAAGACGCCGGTCGGTCGCCTGCCTTACGGCCTGCAGAAGCGGGTCGACCTCGGCCGCGCGCTCGCCATGCAGCCGACGCTGCTGCTGCTCGACGAGCCGATGGCGGGCATGAACGTCGAGGAGAAGGAGGACATGTGCCGCTTCATCCTCGACGTCAACGACGAGTTCGGTACCACCATCGTGCTGATCGAGCACGACATGAGCGTGGTGATGGACATTTCCGACCGGGTGGTCGTTCTCGACTACGGCAAGAAGATCGGCGACGGCACGCCCGACGAAGTACGAAGCAACCAGGCCGTGATCGGCGCCTATCTCGGCGTGGCGCATTGAGACGGACGCGACGATGGGCAATCTGAAACGCAACTGGCCGATCATGACGCTCGTCGCGGGCATCCTCATCGGCATGGCGGCGCCGCTGGCGCTCGGCATGAGCGCGCCGGGCTTCTACGTCGAGGTGCTGCTCGGCGGCCTGATGTCGGGCGTGCTCTATTCGCTCGTGGCGCTCGGCTTCGTGCTGATCTTCAAGGCCTCCGGCGTGTTCAACTTCGCCCAGGGCGCGATGGTGCTGTTCGCCGCGCTGGCGATGGCCCGCCTGGCGGAGTGGATCCCGCAACTGACCGGCATCGAAAGCCGGCTCGTCGGCAACATGCTCGCCTTCCTGATCGCCATGGCGCTGATGGTCGGCTTCGCCTGGCTGGTCGAGCGCCTGGTGCTGCGCCATCTCGTCAACCAGGAGGGCGTGGTGCTGCTGATGGCCACGCTGGGCATCACCTACTTCATCGACGGCGTCGGCCAGACGGTGTGGGGCAGCGACATCTACGAGATCAACCTCGGTATGCCGAAGACGCCGACGTTGATCCTCGACGGCCTGTTCCAGGGCGGCATCCTGATCAACCAGGAAGACCTGATGGCCGCGCTGGTCGCGGGCCTGCTGGTGCTGGCGCTGGCCGTGTTCTTCCAGAAGACGGCGACCGGCCGCGCGCTCCGCGCGGTGGCCGACGACCATCAGGCGGCGCAGTCGATCGGCATCCCGCTGAACACGATCTGGGTCATCGTCTGGGCCGTGGCCGGCATCGTCGCCCTGGTGGCCGGCATGATCTGGGGCTCCAAGCTGGGCGTGCAGTTCTCGCTGACCCTGGTGGCGCTGAAGGCGCTGCCGGTGGTGATCCTCGGCGGGCTCACCTCGGTGCCGGGGGCGATCCTGGGGGGGCTCATCATCGGCGTCGGCGAGAAGTTCGCCGAGGTCTTCCTGGGGCCGATTCTGGTCAAGGCCTTCGACCTCGCCGGCGGCGGCATCGAGAACTGGTTCGCCTACGTGCTGGCGCTCGCCTTCCTGCTGGTTCGGCCGGAGGGGCTGTTCGGAGAGAAGCACATTGATCGTGTTTGACGCGATGAAGAATGACCGCTCGCTTCGCTCGCATGACGGCGGCTGCGCCGCCTGTGAGCTGCCGCCCCCCGAGCGTCGTTGCTGCATGCGCGGCGGGGCTCATGGGCGCGAAGCGCCGTCATCGCGGGCGTAGCCCGCGTCATTAGCGAAGCGACTCATGCTCTACAGAGAAAACGGCCAGTTCAAGACCACCTACCGGTCGGACCAGCAGCTGCTGCCGATCATGCAGGATCGCTTCTTCGTCTGGGGCGTGGCGGCGCTCGCCTTTCTGCTCGTGCCGCTGCTGGCCAGCGACTACATGTTCAGGGCGCTGATCATCCCGTTCCTCATCCTGGCCATCGCCGCCATTGGGCTGAACATCCTCGTCGGCTACTGCGGCCAGATCTCGCTCGGCCACGCGGCCTTCATGTCGGTGGGCGCCTACGCCGCCTACAACCTGGTGATCCGCATTCCGGGACTGAACTTCCTAATCGTGCTGGTGGCCGCCGGCCTGATCGCCGCGCTGGTGGGCATCGCCTTCGGCATACCGAGCCTGCGTATCAAGGGCCTGTATCTCGCGGTGGCGACCCTGGCGGCGCAATTCTTCATCGACTGGACGTTCGCCCGCGTGAAGTGGTTCACCAACTACGCGCCGTCGGGTTCGGTGTCGGCGTCGGACGTCGAACTGTTCGGCTGGGTGATCGACCTGCCGGTGGAGAAGTACTGGTTCGTGCTCGGCGTGCTGGTGGCGATGACCCTGTTGGCCAAGAACCTGACGCGTTCGCACATCGGCCGTTCGTGGATGGCGATCCGCGACATGGACGTGGCCGCCAGCGTGATCGGCATCCGACCGCTGCATGCCAAGCTGTCGGCGTTCGCGGTCAGTTCGTTCTTCGCCGGCGTGGCCGGCGCGCTTTGGGGTTTCATCTACCTCGGCGCCTGGGAGCCGCTGGCTTTCAGCATCAACCTGAGTTTCAACCTGCTGTTCATGATCATCATCGGCGGCATGGGCTCGATCCTCGGCAGCTACTTCGGCGCCGCCTTCATCGTCATCGTGCCGCTGGCACTGAACCAGATGCCCAACCTGCTCGGCATCCCGATGTCGACGGCGATGATCTCGCACCTCGAATTCATCATCTTCGGCTCGCTGATCGTGCTGTTCCTGATCGCCGAGCCGCACGGGCTGGCGAGGCTGTGGGCGATCGGCAAGGAGAAGCTGCGCCTTTGGCCGTTCCCGCACTAGTTTTCAGAAGCGCTCGGGCGATCCACCCAAGCAACGACCCTCGAAAGGAGACTGGCAAGATGAAACTCGCGACATTCAAGGCCCTCGCGGCCGCGGTGAGCGTCGTTGCTGCAGTGGGCAGCGGCGCGGCATTCGCTCAGGACAAGGGCAAGGCGCCGGCCAAGGCCGCTGCGGCGGCCGGGCCGATGGAACAGTTCTTTCCGGCATTGCCGTACCGCACCGGCGCCTATGCGCCGAATGGCGTTCCCTGGGCCAACGGGTACGCCGACTACCTGAAGCTCGTCAACGCCCGCGACGGCGGCATCGGCGGCGTGAAGATCACCTATGAAGAGTGCGAGACCGGCTATGACACCGCGCGCGGCGTCGAGTGCTACGAGCGGCTCAAGGGCAAGGGGCCGACCGGCGCGACGCTGTTCCAGCCGTTGTCGACCGGCATCACCTTTGCGACGACCGACAAGACCTGGAACGACAAGATCCCGCTGATCACCGCCGGCTACGGCCGCGCCGATTCGGTCGAGGGCGAGGCCTTCCCGTACAACTTCCCGCTGATGGGCACCTACTGGGACGGCGCGGACATCGCTGTGCAGCACGCGGGCAAGCTCAGCGGCGGGCTCGACAAGCTCAAGGGCAAGAAGATCGCCCTCGTCTATCACGACTCGCCGTACGGCAAGGAGCCGATCGCGCTGCTGCAGGAGCGGGGCAAGATGCACGGCTACGAACTGCTGCTGCTGCCGGTCACGCATCCGGGCGTCGAGCAGAAGGCGACCTGGCTGCAGATCCGCCAGCAGCGCCCGGACTACGTGTTCCTGTGGGGCTGGGGCGTGATGAACTCCACCGCGATCAAGGAAGCGGTGGCGACCGGATTCCCGCGCGAGAAGATGATCGGCGTGTGGTGGTCGGCCGCCGAGCCCGACGTGCAACCGGTGGGCGCCGATGCCAAGGGCTACAACGGGCTGGCGCTGCATGGCATCGGTCGCGGCAAGGTGCACGAGGACATCCTGAAGTTCGTGCACGACAAGGGCCAGGGCTCGGGTCCGAAGGACGAGGTCGGCACCGTGCTGTACAACCGCGGCATGATCAGCGCCATGCTCGGCGTCGAAGGCGTGCGCCGGGCGCAGGAGCGTTACGGCAAGAAGCCGCTGACCGGCGAGCAGGTGCGCTGGGGTCTGGAGAACCTGGCGATCGACCAGAAGAAGATCGATGCGCTGGGCCTGGCCGGCATGATGAAGCCGCTGTCGACCAGTTGCCGCGAGCACGCCGGCTCGCACTTCGCCCGTGTCCAGACCTGGGACGGTGCGAAGTGGAACATGACGTCCGACTGGTATGAGGCCGATCAGCAGGTCATCCGGCCGCTGATCCAGCGCACGTCGGCCTCCTACCTCACGGACAAGAAGCTGACGCGCCGCGACTGCGCCAAGGAACTGACGGCCAGCAATTAACAGGCTGATCGCAACCGCCCGCGCAGCCGCGCGGGCGGCTCCGGCGAGGCCACCGCTTGCGGCCGCCTCGCCGAAGCCGGGCAATTTCTGAACGAGGGCAACCGTGTCGTCACTGCTGACCGTCAACGGCATCGAGGTCATCTACAACCACGTGATCCTGGTGCTCAAGGGCGTGTCGTTGACCGTGCCCGAGGGCGGCATCGTCGCCCTGCTCGGTGCCAACGGCGCCGGCAAGACCACCACGCTGCGCGCGGTGTCGAACCTGCTGCGCGGCGAGCGCGGCGAGGTGACCAAGGGCTACATCGAGTACAAGGGCGACCGGATCGAGCGCCTGACCGCCTACGACCTCGTCAAGCGCGGCGTCGTGCAGGTGATGGAGGGGCGCCGCTGCTTCGCCCACCTGACGGTCGAGGAGAACCTGCTCGCCGGCGCCTACTCGCGCGGCGCCGCGCGCGGCGAGGTCGACGCCGCGCTGGAGAAGGTCTACGCGTACTTTCCGCGGCTGAAGCAGCGCCGCGGTTCGCAGTCCGGCTACACCTCCGGCGGCGAACAGCAGATGACGGCGATCGGCCGCGCCTTGATGGCGCACCCGAACATGATCCTGCTCGACGAGCCGTCGATGGGGCTGGCGCCGCAGGTGGTCGACGAGATCTTCGGCATCGTCCGCAGCCTCAACGAGAAGGAAAGGGTCTCGTTCCTGCTCGCCGAGCAGAACACCAACATCGCGCTGAAGTACGCCCACTACGGCTACATCCTCGAAAACGGCCGGGTGGTGATGGACGGCGCGGCGAAGGGCCTGGCCGAGAACGAGGACGTCAAGGAGTTCTACCTCGGCATCTCGCGCGAGGGGCGCAAGAGCTTC
>Ga0209254_10000529_pt1 | contig 31376 bp, 25 predicted proteins | sample FrelakmetDIP11DI_FD_187148 | JGI IMG/M metagenome (GOLD analysis project Ga0209254, IMG submission 187148) | Freshwater lake sediment microbial communities from the University of Notre Dame, USA, for methane emissions studies - DIP11 DI (SPAdes)... | ecosystem: Environmental > Aquatic >... | reverse complement strand
GACGCCGCCGCCCAGGGCAATGAGGGTGGTCTTGCGCTCGGCGCGCTGGCTCAGCAGCGCGTCGAAAATCAGGTTCAGCGTTTCCCAGTTCTTGTAGGCTTCGCCGTCGGGCAGCACCACCTGCATCACGGCCACGCCGGCCGTCTCCAGCGTCGCGGTCAGCTGCGTCAGATACAGCGGCGCGACGGTCGTGTTGGTCACGATCATCACACGCTTTTGCAGCAGATGCGGCAAGATCAGCTCGGCCCGGCCCAGCAGGCCGGTGCCGATGTGGATGGGATAGGAACGGTCGCCGAGGTCGACGGTCAGGGTTTGCATAGGCTTACATCTAGAGGGCGCATGAATTTTGATTGTAACCAAAGCCACGCATGATTACGGCCATGCAATCGAGGGGCCAAACAGATTTGCCTCACAACCACGCGCCATCCGGAAGGAGAATCCGGCCTTCGCTTTGCATCTCCGTCCAGTCAACACATAATTCACAAAACGAAGACCCGTCTGCATGAGGCCATGCACGGAATATACATCCCGAGAATCCAGTCATCCACTTAAACACCCCAAGCGAATGGACCACTTCGACCCCGCGCTGATCTCCGTCGTCATGCCTTGCCACAACGCCGCCGCCTACGTGGAGGAAGCAGTAAGCAGCGTACTCGGGCAAAGCCATCCCCATGTCGAACTCATTGTGGTGGATGACGGCTCGGCCGACGGTTCGAGTGAAGTTCTGCAGCGCTTGGCGTCAGAAAACTCCGGACGTATCACCTTGCTCTACCAGAACCGGGCTGGCCCCTTTGTTGCACGCAACCTGGGACTCGCTCATGCCAACGGCAACTACATCGCCTTTCTAGACGCCGACGACACCTGGCACCCGGATGCGCTCCGTCTCTTGCACGACGCGCTCGAAGCAAACCAGGCCGACGTCGCTTATTGCGGATGGCAGAACATCGGCCTCACCGCCACCGACCTGGAGCCCCACATCCCGCCCGCCTTCGAGGCAGGCGAGGCTGCCGGCCATTTTCTGGAGCAATGCCCGTGGCCGGTCAACAGCGTGCTGATTCGTCGCCATCTCATCGACGAACTGCGCGGGTTTTCCGAACGCGCGCCGACCGCCATGGATTACGACCTGTGGCTGAGAATGCTTGCGCGCCAACCCAGGCTCGTACGCGTGCCGGAAATACTGGCGTATTGCCGCCAATATCCACGCAGCGAAACGCATCTCCCGCACTGGCGGCAGGTCTTCGACACCCTTGATGTTCGTCGGAATTTCATCCGCCATCATCCCGAATGCGTCGCCCGTATTCCCCGCACGCGCCTCGACGAACTAATCTACGACCCACTGCTGCGCGAAGCCTATCGCTGTCATTGGCGCAACGACACCGAATCCGCCCGCCGCCTGTTTCGTCGCGCCTTCCGCAAGGCCGACTGGAAAGCGAGCGACCTCAAGCATCTCGTCGCCAGCCTGCTACCCGCCCCGCTTTATCGTAGCCTCGTTGATTTCGTTACGCGGCGGCGGAGTGCACAGTTCAATGGATAAAAAGGTTGCAGTTGTAGAACCCGCCCTCGGGCCGAAGGGACCCTGATTCACGATGAAAGTTGATCGTAGCGCCCCCTCCGGGCATTGGTGTCGCCGTTCTTCTTTACTCCCTTGAGGGAGGGGGAGGCAATTTCCGACGACACCTGTGTCCGCGACTAAATCCACGTTGCAGACGTCCACTGGCTGACGCTAGACAAGCTGATGCAGAGCGCCGGTTCCGCCCCTGCAACCCGGGCAAAGGCTTTTCGGTGCTGCGGGTCATCTACACCGCCGCCAAGGCCACCGGCCAGCCCATCCCGCGGGGCGGCGACTCGCGGCGCAAAGCTGGTTGCCGACAGCACCGCTGTGCGCCAGGCGGCGCACATCCCTGATCCGCCCAGTTACCATGGGCCGTAAATCCGACCCAGAAAAAAACGGACTAAAGACAGCAAGCACCAGGATGGGTACCGGATTGAGTCAGCGGAACTCCGATTCGCTTATCGTCTCGTTTTCGGGATGGGACCAACCATGAGAGCATAAGCGCCCAACCCCATTTTGATCGATGAATTCCAGACCACGTCCTCCACCCCTCACTGGAAATTAGCGTGAACATACTGCAGCAATTGAAGAAAATTCTGGCGCCGGCATTGCATCGGATCGGATCGGCATTGATATCGTTCGCTATCCGCCATCCGTGAGACAAATTGAGCGTCTGATCAGCAGACCTTTCAACGTACTTGGGTTTCTTATTTCGGATTTTCTCGCTCGCTGCACGAAGCCGTTCTTTATCTAGGTAGGTGCAAATAATGGAATTCGCTGGGACCCACTCCGAGATCTAATCCGTAAACATCACCTGCCGGGGTTGCTTGTTGAACCACTGCCCGACATTTTTGATGAATTGCGGAAAAATTATGTGACGGAGCCCCAGTTGCGATTTGAAGGCGCCGCCCAAGCAGCGCAGGATGGCATTCATTCCCTGTTCAGAGTCACAGCGGACGCACCCGTAGGAGACTGGGCCCAAGGTATAGCGAGTTTCAACAAGACCCATCTTGTTAATCATCTGAAAGATGGGATCGAGGAATATGAGAAGTGGATTGAGGAGGTCACCGTCCCCACCATATCCGTCGCCAATCTGCTCTCGAAGCATTCGATCTCGGAAGTTGCTTTACTCCAGATCGACACCGAAGGGTACGACTTTGAAATTCTTAAGATGTTCTTAGTTGCGGAAGTATTCCCAGATATTGTCAACTTCGAACGCGTACACCTTTCGCTCAAAGATCAACAGGCCAGCCGTCGGTTACTGATCCAGCATGATTATCGCTTTATTGATGTAGGAATTGACACTTTGGCGATTCGCGCGTCCCTCACGACCTCGTCTGAACCGGAAGACCAGTAGAAATCGGTTGGGGCAAAACGGTGTCTGATCCGACCCCGTGCTGATGCCATTTTGTTGGAAAGCCGCGGCCATCGATCGCTAGGTTGCGCGCGATCACATGCGCAGAATCGACAATGCTCACAGTGTTGCGCCCAAGCAGGGCAACCAAGAGCGCCGACGGGCCCGATTCAGGGCCTTCGATCACGATGGGCGCGCCCTCTCGTCCCTGCACAGACCTTTGAAATATTTCCCGGGCGCAGGCCTGAGGATCAGGTCCGGCTCTGGGTTCATGCGCTCGGCAGGCAGCGCACTCCCCAGCCCCTGGCGACCGGGGCAGACATTTAGGCAGTCGCTTGGCGCGTGCCGAACAGCCAGCCCATGCCCGACACGAGAAGCAACGCCTTCAAGAAATAAAAGCCGTTGACCGCCCCCATGATCACGACGGCAGCAAGCAGCGCCGCCAGCAGGGCCCGCTGCAGTCGGCGTGTCCGGCGGAGGACTCCTTGGCTGTTCAGCCACCTGCTGAAGACAAAGGCCGTGCCAGCCGTGACGAGTGCCAGGCCGAATACCCGGCCGAGCGATTTCCAACGCAGCATCCGCGCGGCCTCGGTGGAAAGCAACATTCCGTCCACCGGAGGCTGCGCCAGCGCAGGCGGCAGCAGCCGGTTCACCGCATTGATGGTCTGACGCAGCGCCACATTGGCGGCGACCCGCGCGGGCGATAGATCAGCGCCCCCCGCCAGTTCCCCCGAAAGGGAGACGAACTTCACCCCCGGCTGCGCGCGGGCCCATCGCACGTCCTCCAGCAGGGCATCCACCTCCATCTGGCTGCGGTGTCCGCGGAAGGCCGGCATGGCCACACCGCTCTCGGCGAAGTCGTATGGATGCATGACCACGACCAGGAGAACCGGGCCGTAATCGTGACGCAAGGCCCGCTCGATCACGCCACGCATCTTCTGGGGATAGACCGTGCCCGGCACGAGGGCCAGGGAATCAGTGCCTTCCGCTGCCGTGACACCCGCGGAAACCACGGTGAGCCCCGCTTCCTTAACGGCGCGGATGGTGGTGACATCGAAGGTGTTAAAGGGCGGAATGAACACGCGGACTGGGGCGGCCAAGGCGCTTTCCAGCGCGGTGCGCCCCAAGACCAGCAGCTGCCGCTGGCGATCGAGCCCGAGACCGGCAAACTCCGAGGGGCGCCCATCGGCCGTGAAGTTCGTCTGGTGGTTGAAGCCGTGCAGGGCGATTTCCACACTTCCCCGGGCCTGCATCGTTGCCAGCTGGGCCTGCTTTTCAGGCCCCAGATCGAGGGGCAGTGGGGAAGCATCCGCCGTCGACGCCGGATAGGGCTGGCCGGGGAAAGGCAGCACGCCGACGAGCACCGGGGCACCCAGGGACTCCAGCCCGGTCAGCCCACGCTGTTCCAGGACGGCGGGGCTGTCACGGGTGTAGTCGTCGTAGCGCAGTAGCACCCTCACGTCCGACTGCCCTTTCGCCGCAACGATGCTGGGCGCCGCGCAGACCCAAAGGATCACCACCATCATCACCCGCCGCGCACCGACCCCTCTGCCCGTGCCACGGTGCTGACCCACAATGCCCATCCTGCCCACCTCCGTTCGAAATCGATTTTTTTCTTGCAGTCACCAACCGGCACCCGTTCGGGCGCTGCGCGGCCGCGTCACGAAGAGTTGCGGAGCAGTATACATGCCTGGGTTGGCGCAAGGTGGCCGATGGAGTCACGTGGGGCAGTTGGCGGCAAGCGCTGCCGGAAACGCCTGCCACGCAGTTGACGACAGTTCGGCAACGTTGCTGAAAAGCAGGGGCTTGGCACCCAAGTCCACCTCATGGCCCAGCCGATCAAGCACCGTAAAATTGGATTACCGGGATGGTTACCTCTGCCTTTTTTCAGAGGGCGCAACGGGCATTCGTCTGACACCGCTCGGAGCGGCCGCGCCGGCTTGGAACATCGGACAACACTTTGCGCGTGGCATAAGCTTTGCTTCTTCCGATGGTTACGAAGAGACGCCGGCCCGTATAATGAGACCCTACCGCCACCCTAAAGACGTCATGCCTTCCAGGCGACATTTCCCTCGCAGACTTCCCTCCATGCCTCTGTCTGAGGAAGCCAGGTAGTGACACTTGGCGAAACCATCCGCCATGGCACGAAATGGCTCCTCATGGGCAGCCTCGGCGGCCAAGCGCTGCAGTTCGCCTTCGGTGTCGTGCTGGCACGGCTGCTGTTGCCGGAGGATTTCGGGCTGCTGGTCACTGTACAGATCTTCACCGGCGTCGTCGGCATGATCGCCAGCGGCGGCATGGGCGAGGCCATCGTCCAAGCCAAGACGGCGGAAGAAAAAGACTACCAGACCGTCTTCACCATACAGATCGCCATCGGCGCCCTGGTCTATCTCGGGTTTTTCCTGATCGCACCCTGGTTCGCCCGCTGGTTCGGGCATCCCGTCTACGAAGAACTGCTGCGTGTTTCTGCCCTGTCGTTTTTGATTCGGCCCTTCTCTGGCAACCCCGGGGTGCGGCTGCGGCGGGCCATGCGCTTCAAGGAAACGGCCATCATCGGGTTCATCAGCATGGTCGTTACCGGCATGTTGAGCATGGCAATGGCGTGGTATGGACTGGGCGTGTGGAGCCTCGTAGTGTCAGGCTTGATAGGCGCGATCTTGTCGGCGCTGTTACTCTCGCTGCGCGCCCCTTGGCGCCCGGCACTCCGCTACGACCGCGACAGCGCCCGTCGGCTCGGCGCTTACGGCAGCAAGAACGTGCTCAACGAATTGCTCGTCTATTCCCGATCCCAAACTCCCAACTTCATCATCACCAAGACCATAGGGCCCGCAGCGGTGGGGCTTTATAACAAGGCGGACAGTCTTGCCGAAATGCCGTTGCGACTCATGGGTGGATCCACTTACCAGACGGTGTTTCGCGCCCTTTCGAAAAGCCAGGACAACCTGGACCAGTCACGCTACCTCTACTTTCGCACTCTCACGCTGCTGGCCTTTTACACTTTTCCACTTTACTTGGCTTTGGCCTTCGTGGCCGAACCCTTTGTCGTCGGTGTGTATGGCCCAAAGTGGCAGGCCGCCGCCTGGCCGCTTGCGCTCCTCTGTCTCGCTGCGCCGTTTCGGATGCTGGAGCTGGTATCCGGCGCGCTGATCGCGGCACGCAACCGCCTCGGACGGGAAAGTCTGCTGCAGGGGCAGACCCTGTTGCTGCTGGCGGTGGGCTCCGCTCTGGCCGCCCCGCATGGTATCCACGCGCTCGCCATCGTCGCAGTGACCGCCTTTGCCTATCATGGCCTGCGCATGTGCGGGCTGGCTCTTTCCACGATCGACTCGTCGTGGAGTGGCGTAGTTCGAGCCTTGGCTTCTGTGGTCGGGCTTTGTGCAGCCGAACTGGCGGTGTTGCCCGTTGCGGAGCTGTTTTGCAGGGAGATGGGAATTGCTTCTCCTTTCCTGCGCCTCGCGATCATCGGAGGCGCAGGACTCGGCACATATATCCTGCTGGCACTTTTCCGTCCGCCTACGGCCCTTAAGAGCGAAGCCAACCGCTGGCGGAACTTGTGCCGCCTTAAACCCTTGTCTCTGTAACCGAGAATGACTGAATATAGCCGAGCCGATTTGAAAAATGCGCCTATTGTAACCAACGATACTCCATGATCGACCCCATCACCCGCCGGCTTCATGACCGCTCAGCGCCCCACGGCCCGGTCATGCTCGTGTACCACTCGCTACAGCCCGGCGGGGGTGTACCCGCGTGGCCTTGGGCAGTGTCCCGCGACCGCTTTTGCGAGCAGCTGGATTTTCTCCTCGAAGCGGGTTATGCCGTTCCGACCGTGACCGAGCTGCTTGCCACGCCCGAGCGGTTCCAGGGTAGAACTGCCGTCATCACCTTCGACGATGGTTATGTGGACAATCTTGCAGCCTGCGAGGAATTGAAAGAGCGCGGCATGAAGGCGACGTGGTTTATCTCGAGCGGCTCCATCGGCCGGCATCATCCTTGGCCGGCGGACGGGCGGCCACAGGAGCGGCTGCTTGCCGCCGATGAACTGAGGGTGATGGCCGCCTCCGGCATGGAAATCGGCTCGCATACCGTGACTCACCCCAGGCTGCCAGCGGCCAACGATGAAATGCTCGCGCGGGAACTCGCGGATTCGAAAGCCACGCTGGAAGACTGCCTGGGCCATGAAGTGCCAAGCTTCGCCTACCCCTTCGGCGCCTGGGATGAACGCTGCGAGTTGGCAGTGAAACAGGCGGGTTACCGCTCTGCCTGCCTCACCCAAACTGGCTGGGCCCTGCGGGAGCAAGACCCTTACCGCCTGCGACGGCTGACGGTGTTCAATACGGATAGCGGCTCCCGCTTCGCGCGCAAGCTTTGCTGGGCCAGCCATGACGTGGGCTGGCCCGATATTGGCCGTTACGCCGCTGCCCGATTGTTTGCGGAAAGATGATTCCAGTGCCCGCCGTTTCCGTCATCATGCCTTGCTACAACGCCGAGCGCTTTCTGCCCACCAGCGTGGGCAGCGTATTGGCGCAGACCTTCACGGACTGGGAATTGATTGCGGTCGATGATGGCTCGACCGATAGGACGGCGGCTTGGCTTTCCGGTGTCGCAGACCACCGAGTGAGCGTGGTGGGACAGCCGAACCGGGGTTTGCCCAGCGCGCGCAATACGGGGATCCACAATGCCACAGGTCAATTCTTCGCTTTTCTCGACGCGGATGATAGTTGGCATCCCGATTTCTTACAGGAAATGGTGACGGCACTATCCATCAATGCCGGTGCCGGGATCGCGTATTGTGGCTGGCAAAACCTTGGGCTTGCCGGCGGACGGGGCGCGCCATTCGTACCGCCCGACTATGAGGGAGTAAACAAGTTCGTTTCGCTTCTCGGTGGGTGCCGCTGGCCGGTTCATGCGGCGCTGGTTCGCCGGGAAGTCGCACTGGCGGCAAAGGGCTTCGACGAAACGCAGAAATCCGCCGAGGATTTCGACTTTTGGTTACGCACTGCAACCCGTGTTTCCATCGTCCGGGTCCCGCGCGTGCTCACGTTTTATCACCACCACGGCGAGGGGCAGATGAGTGCAAATCGCGCGCGCGTCGCACAGTTCCAGCTTCGCGCGCAGCAGAAGTTTCTCCGGGATCATCCGGCCTTGGTAAGACAGCTCGGTCGTCAGCAGGTCCGCCAGATCCTTTGGGGCCCCGTGCTGAAAATGGGCTGCGCGGCCTATTGGGCTAGAAACCTGACCGATGCACGTGCCATTTTCAGAATGGTCATGAGACATGGCTACGGCACCATCCGAGACTGGCGCTATATGCTGCCAAGCCTCCTTCCACTGGCGCTGCATGAGGCCCTTGTAAACTGGCGAGACCGGCGCCGGCACCCGAGAGACGTGGAACGATCCTCATGACGACTTGCGACGTCGCCTACATCGTTTTGACTAATCACAAATCCGGTCAGCTCTTACGTTTGACCAGAGCTCTGCGGTCGGGTAGCCCACGGGCCGCGATTTTCATGCACTGGGACGCCAAGGCCGGCGCACCTCCCGGGCCGGAACTTGCCGAACTAGACGTGATGCTGATCGAACCGCGAGTGCCGGTGTATTGGGGGGATGACTCCATGGTCCGCGCGATGCTGCACTCGCTGACTTACGCAAGGAATCGAGCGGACTTTCGTTACATCGCCATCCTCTCCGGGCAGGACTACCCGCTGCGGCCTCTTGCCGCCATCGAGCGCGATTTGTTGGGCGGCGGGGTGGATGCCTTCATGGAAGCGGATCGTGACCACGAATATTCCCACCGCTACCTCTACCGTTACTGGCGGCTGCCCCGCTGTCCTTATACCTATCGTGTTCCGGCGCCGATACGGCACACCATCAATGGGTTGCGTAAAGGGCTCAACCGGCTCCAGCCTTTCCTGAGGATCGAGATGTCACCATGCAAGCAACCGAGCCGATTGGGCATTCGCTGGCCCGTCCCCTTCGGCCCACGTTTTCCCTGCTACTTCGGCAGTGACTGGTTTACCCTCTCGCGCCGGGCGACGGACTACCTGCTCAGCTTTGCTGCCCAGCGGCCCAATGTCATGAAACACTACGCGCACACACTCATCCCCTCGGAGTCCTTCTTCGCCACCGTGCTCGCCAACGCCGACGGGCTTAGCGTGGTCCTCGATGACAATCGCCGGTTCATCCTCTGGCCGAACGACCATGCCGCCCATCCCGTCACGCTGACCATGGCACACTTCGATGCGATGGCAACCTCCGGCAAGGGTTTTTGCCGCAAGTTCGACATGGACCAGGATTCGGCGGTCCTAGATGCGTTGGACCGCCACTTGTCATCTACTTCGCTGGCAACATGATGACGAATCCAGAGACTGTCAGCACCATGCCATCCGAACTGGATGCTTCCATCATCGTGTGTACCTACAACCGTGCCGAGTCGCTGCGCGATACGCTTGAGGCCCTCCGGAAACAGGAGCCCGCGCCCCATCGATCCTGGGAAGTTCTTGTTGTGGACAACAACTCGCGCGACCATACCCGTGCCGTCGTGGAAGCATTTCAACAGCAATGGCCGGGACTGCACTACGCTTTCGAATCCAGGCAAGGGCTCTCCCATGCACGGAATCACGGCATTGCCGCTGCAAGGGGACGCGTCATTCTCTTCACCGACGACGATGTGCTGCCCGAGCCAGATTGGCTGGAAACCACTTTGAGTGGACTCGAAACACATAATGCCGATGCCTGTGGCGGCTTCATTGCGCCGATTTTCGAGACTCCGCCACCACCTTGGCTCACGTCCCGCTTTTATGGTTTTCTTGCCATCCGCGTCGACCGGGAAGACGACTATGAAATCACCGAGACCGGAAGGGCACCCTTTGGTGCCAACATGGCGTTTCGGCGCGAAGTTTTCGATCAGGTCGGCCTATTCGATACGGAACGCGGGCGCAAAGGCAAGGTACTCGCGAGCGGCGAAGATGGCGAGATGTTCGAGCGGATTCTCGCCGCCGGTTTGAAGGTGGTGTTCCTGGGCAAGTCGCGGGTTCATCACAAGGTGGAGAAATTCCGGCTTACCAAGGGCTACCTCCGGCGCTGGCGTTTCCAGACGAGCCGCAACATTGCAGAAAGCCGGGACGTGCCTGGACGGCGGCGGCTGTTCAACATCCCCGTTTATCTACTTCTCCAGTTTCTGCGTGCGTGCGCCAGGACGGTCTGGGCTCAAGTGGCGGCCGCTCCCGATGAGGCGGTACATCATCAAATCGTCCTGTTCCATTTCCTGGGCTTGATGCACGGGCTCCTGCGGGCTCGCCGCATGAGGCAAAGCAGGGCATACGCGCGATGACCAATCCCTACAAGCTGACGGTACTCGTATGCACCCACAACCGCGCAGTGCTGCTTGAACGCACCTTGGCCTCGCTTCACGCCGCGGCGCCTCCAGTGGGCTGGCAGGTGGAAATCCTGGTCGCGGCCAATGCATGCACGGACGAAACCCATGCGCTACTCGAAACGGAGGCGGCGCGAGGCCGCAACAATCCTGGACGGCTTCCGGTCCACTGGTTTGCCGAACCCCATCCCGGAAAAGCGTTCGCCCTCAACAGCGCGATTCCGCGTGTCCGGACCTCAGACCTCGTGGCCTTCGTGGACGACGATCAACTGGTCGATGAGCAGTACCTGATGGCGGCCTGCGAGGCGGCAGACGAGTGGCCGGATTTCAGCATTTTCTGCGGGCGCATCGTCCCCGACTGGGATGGAACGGAGCCTGCCTGGGTGCATGACGAGGGGCCGTACCGGATCCGACCTCGGCCTGTTCCGCAAAGCGGCTGGGGTTCTGAACCCCGCGAGCTGACCCCGGCCGACCCGACGCCCGGCGGCGGTGTATTGTGCCTGCGGGGTGCGGCGTTCGATCGCGTCGGGCGGTTTTCCACCGAGTTGGGGCCGCGCGGCCACGATCTCGGTGGAAGCGAGGATGCCGCCTTCATCGAACGCGCCTTTGCCCTGGGGGAGCGCTGCCGCTACGTGCCCGCCATGTTGCAGTACCACTATGTGGACCCGGAGCGGCTGCTCTTCGGCTATGTGCTGCGAAAAGCCTTTCACCGGGCCCGCACGCAAGTCATCCAGCGGCGGCGGCGCACCGGTATAGGACCCTACCAATGGCGGAAGCTGGTGATTTATGCCCTCGCGGCCATCTTCCCCCCCCACCCCGCGCGGCTGCGTTTTTACCTCGTCCATCTGGCCGCCACCCTCGGCGAAATGGCCGGGCAGCATGGGAGCCGATGGAAACCTGCGGTTCGCCCCGCAGAGCGAAGGCGGACGCGAAACTACCTTTTAACCATGGGACTGCTCGCCATCGGCGCTGCCACTGCCGGCGCAGCCGAAAGCTTTGGCTCCGGGGCCTGCGCGGCTGCGCTGGCTGCGGGGGTACTTGCTCTCTCACTGGGGCTGAAATCCGGGCGCGATTTCAGCCTGGCCGGCCCGCGACTGCCACCCGAGATCATCCGGCGCTATCGCAGCTATGGGATTCTGGCATTCGGACGCCTCTTGTTCTTTGCTTTTCTCATCGCCTTCCTGCTCGCCATTCCCGGCGTGGCGCTCCATGGGGCGGTAGCTCAGCTCATGAGCATGCCGACCGATTTCCCCTCGCAGGCGCTGGCAGGCCTATCGAGTGTGTTGATCTTCACGGTGCTGCAGTTCCTGCGTCACTTGTTGTGGCTGCCAGCAAACCTCGCCGCTTCCTACAGCTATCGCTTGAGCCGGCTGTATCCCCTGTGGCGCCGTCTGACAAACACACGATTGCATGTCGCGTCCACCCTGGCCATAGGTATTCCAGTCGCGGGGGCTGTCGCCGCCTTCTCGCAATCCATCGCCGAAGGCGATTTCGTGCGCGCCCTAGCATGGGGTGCCGGACTCGGATTCTACGCGGCGCTGACGCTGTGGTTGCGGCCGCTGGAAGCCCGCCCCAAAAAAGCCAAACCGCGCCAAGGTCAGCCCAACATTTTGCTCATTGGCGCGGATACCCTGCGCGCGGATCGCGTCGACGGCAGATATTTTCGGGACACGGCGCCCTTCCTTCGCCGACTCGGGCAGGAGAGTGTACGCTTCGACCAGTGCTTCACGCCTTGCGCGCGCACGACACCGTCGCTCCTGGCGCTGCTGACCGGATGTTGGCCACAACGGATGGGTGTGCTCGATAATTTCGTGCCTGATGAAGCGACATCGTTGACGGTTCCTGTGCTGCCGGATGTCTTGCGCAGTGACGGCTATTGGACAGGTGCGTTGTCCGACTGGTGCGGTGCAGACATGGGAAAGTTCGACATAGGCTTCGACCACGTTGACGTTCCTGAGGATCAATGGAACATCTCCTTGTTCATCCGGCAGGGGCCTAAAGATTTGCGGCTGTTTCTTTCTCTGTTCGCTCACAACCGATTCGGAAAGAATTTTCTATCGGAGATCTACTATCTGGGGGGGGTCCCCCAAACCGACGCCCTGGGCAGGGAGGCACGCCACATAATCAGTGACCGTGCGGAACAGGAGGAGCCGTTTTTCCTGAACGTGTTTTTCTCTACGACTCACGGGCCATTTGGCTCAGAGTATCCCTATTACCTGCGCCACGCCTCTCCCGACTACAAGGGGGAGTCCAAATTCGTCATGGCGCGCGTGACGGACCCTTGGGAAATCATCCGGCGTCAAGCGGAGCCAAGGGATGCCTTCGATCTGGACCAAATCATCGGTCTTTACGATGGGTGTGTCAGCCGCTTCGACGACGAGGTGCGCCGCCTGTTGGATCACCTTGAGCAATGCGGCCTTGCCGATAACACCATCATCGTCGTCTATTCGGATCATGGCATGGAATTTTTCGAACACTCCACGTGGGGACAGGGCAATTCCGTCATCAGTGACGCATCCAATCATATCCCGCTGATTATTCGTGCGCCCGGCATCGTGGCGCAAACGATCACAGCGCCCGTTCGCATGATCGATGTGGCACCGACGCTGCTCGATCTGTGCGGCGTGAATACGAAGGAGTTCGCACTCATGGATGGCTGCTCGCTGGCGCCATGGCTCAGGGAGAGGCGTGACGATCTGCAACTCGATGTGCTGGTTGAAACAGGTATTTGGTTGACCAAGCTTCCAGGAATGCCGGCTGCGCATCGGCATTATCCAGCGCTCGTGAATCTGCTCACCATTCGCGATTTCGATACCGGCACGATCTCGGTGAAACCGGAGTGGGAGCAGGCCGTATCGGAAGCCAAAGACCGCGCGATCCGGATCGGGCGCTGGAAACTCGTTTGTCAGCCGATGGAGCAGGGCTGCATGGTGCAGCTATTCGATGTCGAAACGGATCCAGAGTGTGGCCAAGACATCTCTGAGCGCCACCCAGAGGTTGTCGAATGGCTTTGGGACCGTTTGCGGGCCCATGTCGGCAATCTCTTGCCGACAGACTATACGATACGATTTTCTCACGCGGAAGCTTCTCAACCATGAACCAGCTCGCAAGATCGGCAGTCGCTGCAGCAGCGCTTTATCTGAGGACCAGCCCTTTTACTGCCGCCCGCTGGCGCGTCATTGCTCGGTTCCTCCCGGTGCTGCGTAAGCACGGCGCCTACCTCGGCGAGAAAATCGTGCGAACGCGCTATGGTTTTCGATTCCGCGCAGACCTGGGCGACTGGCTGGGACAGTACGTTTATCTGACGGGGACCTATGAGCCGCCAACGGCGCGCATCATTTCAGCTCTGCTGCGGCCGGGCGATCGATTCGCCGATATCGGGGCCAACTCGGGATTTTTCACGTTGCTGGCAGCAAGCCGTGTCGGCTGCACGGGCAAGGTCATCAGTTTTGAACCTGTTCCATCCATGCGAGCGCGATTACTGGACAACGTACATCTCAACGGCTTTAGCAACGTGGAAGCGCACGATGTAGCCCTGTCGGACCGCTGCGACACACTCACGTTCTATGTGGGTCCAGAGGGCCATAAGGGCGTTTCCAGCCTGCGCGTGATCGAGAATCCAGGCGCGCGGCTTCAGGTCAAAACGATGCCCCTCGACGACATGGCAGACGAAGTGGGACACTTGCGCCTGGCCAAAATTGATGTCGAAGGAGCGGAACAAAAGGTCCTGAAGGGGATGCAGCGCATCACGGAAAAACACCGGCCCTTCCTGTTGCTCGAAATCACGGATGCGTTCTTGCGTGCCATGGGAGATGATGCGGTCAGCCTAGCCGAAGGTCTCGCGACCAAGGGCTATCTGATGTATGCCATCACCGAATCGGGACTGTGCCCGATGACGCCGCAGCAGGCCGCGGAGCAGCGCCAGTACAACGCCCTGTTCGCGCCCGAGCGGGTCCCCGATGATTTGCTGACAGCCGATTGCCCGGGCGAAGGTATAGCCGTTCGATCGGACCAGCTTAACGGGCAGCGCCCGCCTGAACAGAGGTCATGATGTCGTCTCCACTCCCGACCTGTCTGTTCGTCAACAACAGTCCGCAACCTGGACGAGGGCAACTCGCCAAGCTCGGCGGCGGCGGCATGAGCTTGCTGGGGCTGCTTTCGGCGCTGCCATCCATGGGCTGGCGAGCCCACGTCGTGGTGCCAGGGGAAGGGCAATTCACGGACGCGGTCCGCAAGCTGGACATTCCGTTGGAGGTTTACCCCTTTGAGCCGGTTAGCGTGAGCCGGCCGGCCCAGTCGCTAAAAGGCACCCTGCACTGGTACAAAATGCTGCGAACGGTCCGACCGCAGGTCATTCACGCCAATGGCTTCGACCTTAGCCGATCTTTTGCCGTTGCGGCGGGCCTCGCGAAGGTGCCGTACATAACCCACGTGCGCTTCCCCATGGAGGAGTCTGGGGCCCGGTGGGCGCTCCGTGGTCTGCCCCGGCCGGCGGCCTTCGTTTTCAACAGCCAGGCGATGTACGATCAGTTGTGGCCTTTCCTCTCCCGCCTCGCACCCAAGGCACGGGCCTACACCGTCCACAATGCCGTCGACCTCGATGCCTTCCCCCCAGCCCCCTGGCCCGAGAGCGAGACACTGCGCGTGGGACTGGTCGCCAACTTCGCCCCCATCAAGCGCCACGAGGATTTTCTGCGTATGGCCGCAGAAATGCTGCAGACACGAAAGGATCTGGAATTTTGGATTGTCGGGGATGACACTGAAGGTACGGGCCGCCGCAGCGAGCTCGAACGACTTGCCCGCGAACTCGGCATCATGCCGCATGTGCGCTTCATGGGTCACCGTCCGGACATTCCGGCGATCATGCGACAGCTCCATCTCTTGGTGGTGCCGTCGCAGTTCGAGTCTTTCGGACGTGTTGTCATCGAGGCAATGGCGTGCGGGCGGCCCGTGATCGCTAGCCGTGTCGGGGGAATCCCCGAGATTATCGAGGACGGCAAATCCGGATTCCTGCTGGCGGTGGGAGATGCCAGCGGTTTCGCGCGGGCCGCCCTCTCTCTACTGAGCGAGCGCCAAAATTGGGAGATGATCAGCGAGCACGCAGTCACGGTTGCGCGCACGCGCTTTTCCCTGGCGGCCCACGTTGAAAATATCACGGCAATCTACAATCAAATCCTTGCCGCACGGCGTGGCTAACCCGGATATTTCACCGGATTGCGGGATTATTGCGAGGCCGTTTGAGGACAGTTTAGGGATCCTGCGCCAAGCCAACCGTCGAGCCTATTGGTGCGAAGATGCCGCAAACCGACCCCCAGCGCCCGCGAAGGTTAGATGTACAAAATGGATTTCAGTTTTACCGCTCGATTACGTTAGATTCGTGGCTGGATGCAGTCGCATTGCGGGCCGGTCCGGAAAAATATTCGGGCCGAGGATAACCACCGAACTTCCCGCTTACGGGATCTTTCGCGCGGCTAGTTCCCGCTCAACGTCGCAGTGCCTGATCCTGCTTCGAAAACGGTTTGTTTGCCGTCGGCAAATATTCGTTGCACGATTTTTTGGCAACTTCACGATCAGGAAACCATAGTTTGTCATGGTAGGGCCGGTCCAGCATCGTAACAGGCAGATTGGGGTTAAAAATGCTCGCCCAAGCAGACAGAAAAGAAGAGGTTCTAATTAGTGCATGACAACGTGCTAGCAGAAGACAATTGACCAGTGCCTCCCAGCCTTTTGTGTGATTGGATCCTTCAAATGGCCTTACGTGTACAGCACGCCCGTCTCGGCTACGATGTCGATCCTCATGGGAAATTACTGTGATGGAATTGAACTGCTGCTTCATGTGTGCCACAAACTCATCCTCGTCGCTGGCCACAAACAACATTTCAGTTTCTGGATTGGCCGCAAGATAGTTGGCGATGGTTTCAGCACAGTAGTCCCATGACACGGGAGTTGCCTCGTTAATCTTATCCGTTCCGCGATAATGCACCCCAAGTACCCGCCTGCCAGCGAAATATTCCTGAACATACGCGTCAACATAATTCTGGATAGCGCTGTTAACCCGAAAATATCTCGAGAACAAGTAGTGCGCCGATGGAATGTCCATCTGTGCCTCATAGCGGGGCGACAAGCCAAGCTGTTCCAATTCTGAAATGTGGCACACCGGAATTACGCCATTTGCGATTAGCTGCCTATCTGTTTCAGCCAATTGAAGATTGTCAAAAAACCGCTCTAGCCAGTTTTCACCAAGATAGTCCGCATACAAGTGCGTAGAGAGCTTGAGATAAGGGCGCAAGCCTTGCTGTTCGCAGTGTGCAAGGATCATCAGGCACCAGGTCATCTGTGCAAAGAAACCGATCCGTGCATCAACTTCCACAGCGAGGCAGCCATGTTTTCCATGAAGATGCCCGCGATAAAGTAAGGGTTTAAAACTGTCGTGCCACTTTCCAAACTGTGTCTTGTACCGTTGCACAAGCCTCCAGTAGCTCTCCCGAATTGGCGACATAGTTTGCCCGAGACCTCCAGTTGTGCGTGGACCGATTATAAGGGGTGGTGTTTACAATGGCATCGAAATAAACTCGGTATCTGCGAGAATCAGCGTGGCTGATGACGAATCGAATAACAGCGATGCGACGAAATCTTTCTTACATCGAGTATACCGCCAAGAAAAAAGTCAGACGGGTCGACCGTTGGCGAGACCAATGGCTAATCCTTCCGCAATCAGGCAGGGATCAGAAGTAGAGTTTTCTCGCAATAAGGAGATTCTGCAGGCAGAAGTCTGGGGCAAACTACTATCGGCAACTCGCCGAACAGGCCGAGTCAACGGCCTGTACTTAAACCAAATGGCCTCCACGAAACACGGGGCGGTTCAAGGTGTCCTTGATTTTGAGGAAGAAGTAAGCTGAGTCACGGAAGCCGTAAGCCATGCGCTTGATGACCTTGATACGGTTATTGACCCCTTCGAGGATGCTGGTGTTCATGGGGAAGCGTGCTGAGGCGAGTATCCCGCGCAGGTATTTCTTCAGTCGTTTGGCGAACAGAATGGCAGGGGCAAGCCCGCTGGCGATGGCCAGGCGATACCACTCCCGCCATCGCCTGGCGCCATCCAGTACACTGGGCGCAAACCAGATTTCCTTCAACGCAGTCTTGAGCAGATAGACCGTGGCCAACGGCGTATTGGCGGCGAGCAGTTCATCGAGTTTGATGCCCTGCGCCGCCTCCAGGTTATTGCGGTTCCTGAGTAGCAGCCAGCGGCTGCGTTTGATGACCTGGCGCGCGGCTGGCTGGTCGCGCAAGGCATTGGACTGATCCACCCGGACGCGGTCAACGACTTCCCGGCCGAAGCGGGCCACCACATGAAACAGGTCATAGGCAACCTACGCCTGCGGACAATGCCGCTGTACCTCCAGATCGAAGGCCGTGTTCATGTCCATGGCGACGGCCTCGATCGCTTGGCAGTCTCCGCGCCAAGCAATTCGAAGAAGGGGCGGATGGATTCCCGGCTGTTCCCCTCGCCGACCCACAGCACGCGCATCGTCTGCGCATCCATGACCACCGTGGCGTAGCGATGTCCCTTGTGCAGGGCGAACTCATCCATCACCAGGCGTCGCACACCGCGTGCATCAAACCGGCCGTGCAGGGCCTGCAGACGAAGTCGATCGATCTCTTTGACGGTATGCCAGTGCAGGCCGGTGAGTTTGACCACGTGGGTTATCGGCAGAATCCGGGCCAGGGCTTCCACCCAGGCCCACAGCCTTCGCGTGATCCAGGCGTGTTCCGCCAGCCAAGTGATACGTTCGGTGACGCGTGCCCCACAGTGGTGGCAGTCCATGCGCCGGACCGGCACATTCAGCCAGACGCGGCGGTCGAACCAGTCGCGTTCAAGGACGCGGCGCCAGCGTCGGTCGTGCACCAGCACGCAAGGCTGGCCGCACTGACCGCAGCTTGCCGGTTTGCTGGGTCTTCGGATAAGTCGATGAGCAGCGAGCCATCGGCTTGCTCGTGTACGGATTGAACGACATGGCCTTCCCAGAAGACCAGGCCAGACATAACATCTTGCATGACGGGGTATGTTGGTTGGGTTGGATGGTTTGGCAACTGCCAATTTACCAACCTCTACTCCGTCAACCCAACATTCCCCCAAAAGACGCGAAGAACCTTTTTTTAAGCCAGCTGGTGTTCCTCTTCATCAGATCGCAACCCATGCTGAACCCCTGCAGGGGCAGTCAAGCTCAAAACCGGAGATACGTGAGCCATGCCCTCCAATAAGCCATCCATGGGATCTTGGCCAAGTTCGCGTTCCATAGCAGGACATCACCGGGATACCGGACGAGAACCTGGAAAGCCCGCAGTTCTCGCCTGATATCGGACAAATTTCCTTGTCCGGCATAAAGTTCTCGATTGCTATATTCGGTGTACAGACATCGGGTTCTTGAGAGCGTTCTTGCGCCCCCCCGAAAGACTTCGAATTCCGCCCCCTGAACGTCCATCCAAATGAAATCAACGGCGTCGATACCGAACTTCTTTGCCCAGTTGTCGAGCGTTTCCGTTTCCACTTCAAGTGTACGTTCGAATCCGACCCAAGGATGCAGTTCAAGGTGACCTGTCGGTTTCTTGAGAGAGCCGGATTGATTCCAGTCCCCGGGTGCGGCGGTCTCGCCTTGATTCTCGCCCCCTGAACTTTGGAAAAATTCGGCGGTTCCCGTGCGGTCGGATAGAGCGATATTGAAAAAGTGAAGATTGGCGTGCTCGCCAACGTTTTCTGAAAACTGTCGCGCCGCCCTCGGATCTGGCTCGAAACAGTAGAGTTGACATTCCGGAAACACATCTAGAAACCGACGGCTGGTCTGACCTATGTTGGCACCGATCTCCAGAATGATCGGGTTTTTCTTACCTAGACAAGCCTTCAGCAGAGATTCACTGATCTCGGCCTGAACGGCAGGCGGATCTCCTTTGATGAACGAAGCAATCGGCCAATAACGGCGCTGAAGGAAGGTATAAAGACCCATTAGCCGAGCAAGTACTTTGATTGTCCGGGCGATTGATGACGATGATTAGCCAAGAAGCACTGGCTCAATGCAGCGACCCTTCTGCACAATGCCCATGCTATCGAAGTTTCCATTGAACTGGCGTGAGAAGGTGCACGATCAAATAAATCCCGGCGCACATACATGGTAATAAACGTGGTCACAGGCGGCCATCTTACATAATTCCCGATCAATCTGGACCAATTAAGGCTAGTCCGGACAGAACCGGCAATATGGGTTCTTCTTTTCCGAAGACGCAGGCGAGGGCACCTGCGTAGCCGGGGTGGAAGGCGCCAATGGGTCCGGGGTTGCGGCAGGGGCTGCCTGATGGGAAGGCAGACCCTCTTCTTTTCGGGTCTCGGCTGACCCCTCTTTCAGCGGTGCCACCGCAATCACCGGTTCAGGGTAGGGCAGCTTGCCCCCCAGACTCGCATAACGCCGCTGCAGAGGACGGCTGTCGGGGACATGACGCAATCCTTCCGTAACCACTTTGAGGGCTTCCTCGCGCCGTTTGCGATCGGCCAAGAAGTCTGCCCACCCCACGTAAGCCTTGGCAAGCCGCGGATTGCGGGTAACCGCCTGCTGAAAATCTCTGGCCGCTTCCCCGTCGCGCTTGGACAGTGCAAAGGCGATACCCCGCTCAAGGAAGCTTTCTCCGGCCAGGGAGCTGTTCGCCACGAGGTGATCGACCATGTAAGTGAACTCGTTGATGGCAAAGTGCAGCATGCTCTTGCCGTCGGCCGATGCCGGCGAACGATAATACCGATTCACAAAGTTGAGACCGGCACAGTAGTGGTGGGAGTTCTTGAACTGCTCACCCAGGAGCACAGTGCCCTGCTGGTACTCCGCCGCTCCGCCCCGCAGTTTCCAAGTGCAGAAGGGCGGAAGCCTCTTGAGCTCAGCATCTGTGGGATAAGACGCGTCGACTGCCCGCGCCGGAGTGACGGCCATGAAAACCAGGCCGCAGACCAGCATCACTACAAACTTCATTTCGCACCTCTTCATAGATACTTGACGATCACGGCAGGGTTACCGATACAAACGGCCCGTGCAGCCATGGCGCCCCTCACCACCGCATTACTGCCGATTACGGCATCATTCCCGACCACACAGCCTTTCAGGATTACGGCTCGATCGCCTATCCAGACATTGCATCCGATCTGTACCGGGCGTGTCGCCTTTGGCCCCGGCGTCTGATGGCGAAGCTCGGGTTCGATATTGTGGAAATCGGTGTCGGTGATATATGCGTCGCTGATCAGGCACAGTTCTCCGATCGACACCTTCTGCCTACAGACGATCGAGGCGCCGTTTAGAAAACAACGATCACCGATCACGAGGTCCCCCTCGACATCCAGCGACACGCCAATCAACCGGCTGCCAGCCCCAATCACGCCACGCCCGCCACCCCGAAACCGAAAGCAGCCGATAATAGACGACCCGTAGCCGATTTTCAGATTCGGATGCCGCCACATCAGGTAGCGACAACGCAACCGGCGCAGAAACGACTGTATGACCTTGATCACAGCCATTTTATGGAAACCCCATGCTCAGTCGTGAGTATGCAAGCCATCGGTCTGCTCCGCCACGACAGCCCAGTGGAATCGCTCGCGGGTACGCGCCAGCGCCACGTCACCCAGCCGCTGCGCGACCGCGCCGTCCGACAGCACGCGCTTCAATCCCTCGACCACCTGCGCGGGCTGATCTCCATCGATGCGCAGCCCGGTCACGCCGTCGAGCACTGCCGCGCCCGTGCCGCCCGCCTTTCCCGCGATGGCCGGCTTCCCGCAGGCCGCCGCTTCCACGAACACCATGCCGAATCCCTCCGTGTCGCCGTTAATCTCCCGGTTGGGCATCACGAAGATATCACAGGCATTGTACCAACGGGGCAGGTCCTCGGGCGACACGTGGCCGAGCATGTGCACGCGGTCGCTCACCCCCATTTCCTTAGCCAGATTGGCGAGATAGTCCCAGTCATCGCCGATGCCGATCAAGGCATAGCGCACGTCGAGGCCCTCACGCAGCAGTTCTGGCAGGCTGCAGATCACCATGTCGAAGCCTTTTCGGCGGGAAAGCCGCCCCACGGAGAGGATGAGCTCTTGCCCCGGCGCAAGACTGATCTGAGCCTTGAGGTCGTCGCAGGGCAGGCCTGGACGGAAACGGTCGGTGTCGACGCCAGGATAGATCAGGGTGATGCAGTCCGGCGCCACACCGCGTTTGATCAGTTGGTCGCGGGTGAACTCGCTGTTGGCGATCACCCGGTACGCGTGGCGAAGGGCGAACACCATGGCATCGTGCTTGCGGCCCTTCCAGGTAGTGAGTTCTTCGCCGTGGGCGTAGATAACCACGGGTCGGAAGGTGAGCCGCGCCACCGCCCAGGCGACCAATCCTTCGGGCAGGGCGCGGAAGGCGTGGATGGCGTCGAAGCGATGGGTGAGGGCGAGCCGGAGGCTTCTGGCGAAGAAGCGCCAGTAGATGAGCAGCGATTCTGGCTTGAGCCAGGGCACGCGGCGCAGGTCGAGGCGGTGCACGGTGTTGGGGTGACTGGTGTCAAATTCCGCCGCCCCTGGCACATCGGCCGTAACGATGTGGATTTCCCTGCCGCCGAGGCGCTTGTAAACCTCGGATGCCCAGACGGCGGTGCCACCCTTGGTGGGAAGGAAGAGTTCGGAGAGGACGAGGAGGCGGTTCAAACGTTCATCCTTTCAACATCGAAAGCACAGTACGCAGGCTTTGCCAGCCCGGCCGCGCTACAAGCGAAGGCAGCACGGCATTGACTGCGGCGACGTGCTGGCCGTTTTTGCTGAGCGCACAGCCGAGATTGTAGCGGGCGCTAGCCATGCGTGCCGCGACGCCCTCCCGCACCGGCACTGGGAAGTTCTCCGCCAGCCGCGCCAGGTCGGTGAGCGTGCGCACGTTCTCGTGCTGCGCCGCCACGGGGTCTTTTCGGGTGGCGCTGCCGCCATGGATGACGTAGACGCCGACGCTCTGGCAGACCACGCCGATGCGGCGGCTCTTTGCCACCAGCCGGGTGAGAAAATGGACGTCCTCGCAGACCTTGTAACCGGTGGGATAGCCGCCTAGTTCGGCGAAACGGGCGCGCGGCACTGACAGTGTATGCGTGTCGCCGAAATGGTCGGCGACGAAGGCGGCGATCTCGGCGGGCGCTTCCATCACCACGCGCAGGGCACCTGCCGCCTTGTCCAGCATCATGCGCCCCGATTCATGCTGCGCCATCGAGGTGCCGAGCAATTTCCCGGCATTGTTGCGGTACTCGTAATCTCCGGTCATGCAATCCAGCGTCGCGTCCTCCGCGATCCACTCGGCGTGCACTTTGATGCGATCGGGGGCATACCAGTCGTCGGCATCTAGAAACGCCAGCCAATCGCCGGTGGCCGCTGCGGCGCCGGTATTGCGGGCCACCGACACGCCGCTGTTCTCTTGCCGGATCAGGCGCACGGCTTCGCCGAAGCCGGCCGCGACATCGGCAGTTGCGTCGGTCGAGCCGTCGTCGACGACGAGGATTTCGTGGGCTGGCCAGGTTTGCGCCTGCACCGAGTCGATCGCGCGCGCCAGGGTGGCGGCGGAATTGAAAGCTGGAATAACAACCGAGAAGCGCGGGTTCATGCGCGGCCTCTTAGCAAGGCCAGCGGCAACGCCAGGCCGGTGAGTTGCGCCAGTCGGCGAAAGCGTGGGATTTCATTCAGCCGCGTGCGCCAGACTGCCAAGCGCGGCAGCAGCCTAGATTCGATCCAGACTGGGTCACGGCTGCGGGTCGCGCGCGCGAGTTCAAGCGGCGAAATAAAACGCACCGTCGGGCAAGCATCGAGGGCCGCGTTCAGCCCCGCCTCCAGGGCGGCCAAGCTGGCGTTTAGCGTTGGCAGGAAATTGAAGCGATGGGTTTCGACAAGGCAAGCGCGCCCCTGCCTGCTGCGCACCTGCAAGCCATCAACCAGGCGCTGCGGCGCATGGCCCAACGCCGGTTCGAAATAGACATCGCGCACCAGATAATCCTGCCCGGCGACTGAGCTCTCACCCGTCAGCATCGCCGCATCGACGCAGTCGGGTTGGCCGGCGGCGTTGTGGCAGGTGGCACGGCGGCCCGGGGTGATGATGGCCTCGACCCCCGCTCGTGCCCAGGCGGCCTCGACCATATCGTTCCAGACGAAGGTGGTGGCCACGGCCACCTGCGGCGCATGGCCGAATACGGCCTGGTAGGCGGCGGCTTCGGTGGCGATGGCTTGCCAGATCGCATCGGCCGGCAGCGCGCGCGACGGCAGACTGCTCGCATCTACCCAGCGGCTTTGCAGGGGCGAAGGCAGGTCTTCGGTCGCGGCAGGCTCGGCAGCGCTGAGCCACTCGCGCACGACCGGGTTGTCCTGTGCTGCGGCCAGCAGCGTCGGCGGCCAGTAGTGGCACTGGCCGTGCAGTTGCGGGGCGAACACGCCGGCCGCCATGCCGGCCTGCATGGCGGCGCGCACGGCATCGAAACGAGGATCAGCTAGGGGCAGCACGTGGTATTCGGTGCAGTGGGTGGCGGCGATGCGGGGGCCGTCGGGGACCTCCAGGATCACGCCCAAGGTCATGACTGCCGGGCGGCCGCTGCGGTCGCGGATGCGCTGCAGCAGTGCCGACAGGCGGTTTAATGCTTCGGCCTGCTGCAAGGGCCCGGCGCCCCAGTCGTCGCTTTCGATGATGAGGACGGGGTGACGCAGGACGGGTTCGCGCCAGCGGGCGGCCAGCGGGCGGGCAAAGGCGAGCAGGATGGCGGCCCATAGCAGCAGGATGGCGGCGAGCGTGAGCCCTAACACCGTCATAAATACCCCATCCGCTTAGCCACGTCCGCCACCCGCGGCAGCACGCGTTCGATCTTCTCTCGGTTGCGGCCGTCCTTCCATTTGTCGAGGCGGATTTCGGAGAAGGCGTTGTAAGGGATGTCGAGCACCTCGGCGCAATGCGCCTGCAGGCGCGCGTCGAATGCAAGGCCGCAGCCTTCGAAGACCTGGCGGAAGGTGGCGACAGGATCGCGCAGGAAGTCCTCGTAGAACACCTCGACCCATTGTTCCGCGGGCACGTTCGTTTTGGCATCGAGTATGGCCTGGTTGATGGCGTGGTACTGGAAGGCGGCAACCTCCTCGACCGGCGCGTTGACATAGTTGCGCCAGCCCTCGGTGAGAAAGAAGCACCACTGGGTGAGCGTGCCATTCTCCACCGCCACCTTCGCCGGCAGATCTGTCGACCAGGTGGCGAATTCGTCAGGTTTGCGCCATCCCTCGATCAGCGAATTGAGGTTGTCGCCCGGGCTGCGCTTGACGAAGACGAACACCGCATCGAGAAACAGCGTCTGCAGATAAGGCACGCACAGGCCGTTTTGGTTGTTCTTGTCGACCCAGCGATGTTGGCCAGTCCAACTGTAGAAATAGCGGCTGACGGTGTCGCGTTCAGCGGCGCTGGCGTCCGCCGCATCCAGCGCGTGGGTGTCCCACTGCTTGTCGGCCAGCGGGTGCAGATCGGTCCAGTAATCGTGGGTTTCGCGCTGCAGGGTGCCGAGTTCGTGCGACTCAGACAGTGTCTTGTAGACCAGGGTGGTGCCGGCACGCGAGCAGCCGACCACGATGACCGGGCGCTGCGCAGGCGTGCGCGTGAGTCCCCAACGGACACTGCGCAACCCACGCTGAACGCGCTGCGTATGCCAGGCAAGGGTTTTGCTTACTTTTTCCAGGAATTCACTCAAAGACTTGGCTTTCTGACAACATGGCAAAGGATCGCGGGTTCGACAAACAGGATTCGTGCCCAGCCGGCAAGCCCATTAATATCGGTTTTCATTATCCCGCATCACTTTGACACACGACACCATGGATGGCATTTTTGGCTGGCTGGGCAACCACGGCGCACATCAGGATTTGATCAGGCACATGGGGCAGGCAGCCCGCCTCTCGCCCGAAGGGCTGCTGCACGCACACAGCACCCAGATGCTGGGGGTAGCGGCGTGCTCGCGCTTCGGCAAGGCCTATACTCACGTTCAAAACGGGCTGGCTGCCGCCTTGTACGGGCGCCCGCGCTTTCTGGACGACGAGCTTGCGTTCATCGCCCGAGACCAGAATCCGGCCGCGGCTGTGGCACACGGCTGGGTGCGTTACGGCGAAAAGCTGCCGACCCTGATGCACGGCAATTTCGCCTTTGCCGTACTGGAGCCTACCAAGAAAAAAGCCTTCCTGGCGCTCGACCGCATCGGTGCCGAACGCCTGTGCTACGCCAAGCAAGGCAGCCAGCTGGTATTTGGCAGCAGCGCGCAAAGCGTGGCCGCCCACCCTGCCGTGGGCCATGTCATCGACCCGCAAGCGATATACGACTACCTGTATTTCCATGCCGTTCCTGCGCCACGCAGCCTGTACCAAGGCGTGCGCAAGCTGCTGCCGGGACAATATGTCGCACTGAAAAACGGCCAGGTCAGCACCGGCTTTTACTGGCAGGCCGACTACACCCCGGAAGAGGCCGATTTCGATACGCATCGCCGCACCTTCCGCGGTCTGTTGGATCAGTCCGTGCGCGATGCTGATGCCCCTGCCACCGCGGCCTTCCTCTCCGGCGGCACCGACAGCTCGACCCTGGTCGGCGCGCTGACCGCCGCACGTGGCGCACCGGTCGACACCTTTTCCATCGGCTTCGACGCCGAGGGCTTCGACGAGATGGACTATGCGCGCTGCGCTGCCGAGCGCTATGGCAGCCGCGCCCACGAGTACTACCTGAAGCCTGCCGACATCGTGACCGCGATCCCCCTCATCGTGCACGAATATGATGAGCCGTTCGGCAATGCTTCGGCGGTACCGACCTATTTCTGCGCCAAAGCCGCGCGCGAATCGGGGTTCGCCAACATGTTCGCCGGCGACGGCGGAGACGAAATCTTTGGCGGCAACGCACGCTATGCGAAGCAGCGACTGTTCGAGGCCTACGCCCATGTTCCCGCCCTGCTGCAACACGGGTTGATCGAGCCGCTGGCCCATATACCGGGTCTGTCGAACCACTTTCCGCTATCCAAGCTGAGAAGTTATGTCACCCAGGCGAGGATCGGTCTGCCGCTGCGGCTGGAAAGCTACAACTTCCTGCACCGTACCCCACTCGACTATATCCTCGAAGCGGATTTCATACACGCTGTCGATCCCGCCTCGACCGACGCCGCCTTGGTCGAGGTGTACGAACGCACGACGTCGGACCATTACATCAACCGCCTGATGCACCTGGACCTGAAATTCACCTTGGCCGACAACGACCTGCGCAAAGTGGGTACCATGACCGAAGCCGCGGGCATCGAGGTGCGCTACCCCCTGCTCGACGACCGCATGGTGGCCTTCGCCAACCATCTGCCGGTGGGCTACAAAGTGCGCGGGCAAAAGCTGCGCTGGTTCTTCAAGGAAGCACTCACCGATCTGCTGCCGGAAAAGATCATCAACAAGAGCAAGCATGGCTTTGGCCTGCCATTCGGCGTGTGGAGCAACCAGTACGTGCCGCTCGGCGAAGTCGTGGGCGACAGCTTGTCCAGCTTCAAACAACGCGGCTGGATCCAGCCAGCTTATCTGGACCACATGCTGGCCATGCAGCGTGGGGCGCACGCCAGCTACTACGGGGTGATGATCTGGGTGGTGGTGATGCTGGAACAGTGGCTTCAGGCGAACAAGCATTAGCATTAGTTCAGACGCGCACACGAACCAAGCCGCACCCGCCTTTGTAGGAGCCCCCCCCCCCGCAATCGTGAGCCACCCTCAACAAGCATGCATGCTGGCCTGATCTTCGCGGCGGAGTGCCGCTCCTATATACGCCGGCCAGCACTTTCCTGATCGAAGATGCTGGTCGGGTGCGGCAAATCCCGTCGGACCGCAGGCGCCATGCTCACAACCGGCTTCGTCTTATCAAGCACCCCCGAGAACTTCGCCGCCAGAACGAGGATGATAATTAGGTGGTAGGTCAGATCGAAATAGGCCAGCCCCAGGAAGGCACCGCCTACCCCATAGCCGACCAGGCTGACCTGGATCATCGCGGCCAGGTCAGCAGCCCATTTCCGCTCGGGATCGTTCTTGCATTCACGGATCACCTGATTGGCGCGCAGCCAAGCGAACACCGCCAGCAACAGGAACAATCCAAGTCCGATGAAACCATGCTCGCCCATCGCCTCGAAGTAGATGCTGTGCACATCATGCACACGGAAAGGTTCCGGAGCGTACCGCTGGAAAGTCGGTGGTTGGAACATCTCGAATCCGCCACCGGTCACCCTGTCTTTCGCCACATTGAATGCGGTATGCCAAGCGTTGATGCGCCCCAATGCCGAGGTATCTTGTTCGTAAGTTTTGATCGTGTTCATGCGGTCATACCACGCCTGCGGCATGACCGAAGCCATGATCGCAACCGCTATCACCATGTAGATGCTGATGACAAACTTCTTACGGCTCTTGAACCATAGGAACAGACCCATCGCCGCCATCGCCAGAAACCCTCCACGCGACTGGCTGCCGATAGCGGCGATCCCCGACAGCACCATCGCTGACGCCAATCCCCAGCGAACCCATTGCTTCTTCTCCTGCAGGTGCAGATAGCGAATCAGCGGCACGAGCATCGCCAGCACCAGCGCCATTTCGTTGTTTCCCTGAAAGAAGGTGCCGGTTGGCCCCTGCACCCTGAATTGGCCACCGTGCATTATGGTGAAAATGCCGCCTTTGACCCCGTAATAGCCGAGCGAAAGCGCGATAACCCAGATCATCCAGTGCAGGTGCTGGCGTTCTTTGATGATCATAGCAGTGAGAAAAACCATCAGCTGGATTCTCCATACCTTGCTCCACTGCTCCCACGCAAGGTCAGAGTAGAAGGCAAAAAATGTGGTGGTTAACATCCAGCCGATGAATACGAACAGCAATACCGTCTCGCGCGTCCAGACCATTTCCTTCTTTTCGCGCGAGAAAACGAAGGCCGCAATGGTTACGATGGCACAGATGAATGCAAAAGGCATATCGTAGGCAAACCCCCAAGCTTGCCGGTGCGGGTTCATGTATCCAAGCCAGCACCACAGCAGGATGCCGATCCAGGGCCGCTTGAAGATGAATGGCAGCACTCCGAATACGATGGCCGTGACTAATATGTCTCTCATGCTTGCCACACTTCCTTGAACAGGTTCGGTTTGATCGCCGCGATTTTCATGCGATTGCCTGCGCAAGCGTACCCTGCAAGCGAACGTGGCTGACGACATAGCGGTGTTTGCCCGATTTTTCAGGCGCAATGGCATCCAACAGTTTCAACTCGATCTTCAGATCGTTCCCAAGGCGGGTGCGCAGGCCTCGCTGGACAGCTTCGCCTGCGGTGTCATTCCAACGCGCATCCGGCACCACCTGCACCTCCAGCCGGTCTACTGCGTGCTGGATCAGCTTGAACTGCGCCACGCCGGGGATCGCGCGCAGCACATAAATAACGGCCAGCGCATGCATGATGCGACCGTCTGCAGCGACTATGAAATCGGTCTGCCGCCCTACCACGGCGTCCAGCACTTCGAGGCCGCGTCCGCTGGGGTCTGGTTTGCCCGAACACCGCACCACGTCGCCGGTGCGGTAGCGGATGAAGGGCTGCGCCTCGGATACCAGGCTGGTGATCACCGCCTCGCCCTCTTCCACCGGGTTACTGGCCTCGTCGAGTACTTCGATCAGATGCGTCTCGCTCATTTGCAGCAGGGTGCCATCCGGCGCTTGCAGCGCCATCAGACCTGCATCGCGGGCGCCGTATTCGACCGAGACCGGCACGCCGAACACGCGTTCGATCAATTCTCGCTGGTGCGGAAACAGCGGCTCGCCGGTGGTGCTTACCACGCGCAGCGCGGGCGGTTTAGGCCAGTTGCCGCGCGACTCGGCGTGCGCGGCCAGCAGCGCCAGACTGCTGGCATAGCCGTAGATCGCCTTAGGGTTCCAGCGCTGGATCGCGTCCAGATAGTCACCCATTCGCGAGGGCGACATCTCGAAGGCGTTCAGCAGCAGTTGATTGACCAGACGGTCGCGTAGGGTCTTGATGCGGTCGGTCTTGTTGAGTTCCACAGGCGCGCCCCACAGGTACACCTCGCGCTCGCCCGGCTCCACGCCCCACCAGCGGCGCGCGCGCAGGCGGCCGGCGGCATCAGCTGCCTGGCGAGCCCGACCGTAATAGAAGATCAACGGCTCGCCGCTGGAGCCGCCGGTTGTGTATTTGAAGACGCCGCCCGGCACATCACGCCACACCAGCTGCTCGACGTTGTCGCGGGCGTCACGCTTGTTCATGGTCGGAAGGCATTGCAGGTCATCCAGCGCAACGGCCCCGGATTGGGCCGCTTCCGCCAGCCCGGCTGCACGCAGTCGGTCGGCGTGCCAAGGGCTGTGTTTCAGTACGCTTTGCAGCAATGTGTTAAGACGACCGGTCTGATAGCTGCGCATCGCATCGCGCGGCAGCCATTGCGTGCGATCGAGTTCGGCGAGCATGGCGAAGGTGGGGCGATGCATCGCCGCTTCCTGCGCACGGAAGACGCTGCGGGCGAACCAGGCCGGGACGCTCATTTGACTGCCAGCTCCGCTTGGTCGGACGCAGGGTTCATCAGTCCGTCGAACGCCCGCAGCAACTGCGCCACGCGCTTGTCCCAGTGATTGGCCTGGGCGTAGTCGCGGATCGCTGCGCGGTCCCAATCCTTGTTGAGCGCTTCGTCCAGTGCCTGCTTCAGGGCGGTGCTGTCACCGAACGGGATGATGGTGCCGAGTTCCAGCCGGCACACCACTTCGGCATTGCCGCCGACGTCAGTTGAAATCACCGGTAGGCCGCAGGCCATGGCTTCGAGGAAAACATTGGCCCAGCCTTCGTTGCGGGTGGCAAGCACGAAGACATCGGATGCCGACAGCGGCCATTTGAGTTCATCCGACGGCAGCGCGCCGAGGAAATGCACGCGATCAGCCAGCCCCAGCCGCGCCACCTGGGCGGTAAGTTCTGCGCGATTGTTGCCTTCGGGGCTGGCACCGCCGACGATGAGATAGTGCAGATTGGGGTGAAATTTGATCAGTGCAGACATGACGTCGATGACGCGGTGCATGCCCTTGCGCTCGACCAAGCCGCCCACCGAGATCAGCACCTTGGCGTCGTCCAGGAGCCCGAAACGGGCGCGGGCGGCAGCGCGGTCGACCGGTTGGAAACGCGCGGTGTCGATGCCGTTGCCGACGACTTCAGTCCTTTCGGCAGGCGTGCCGAGTGCGTGCGCGAGCCGGCGCAGGGAATCCGAGACAGCGAACACCCGCGCGGCGGCCTTGAGGGTGCGCGCGAGCCGCGGGCGCAGCGCGGGATTCCTGCTGTGCGGCACTTCGGTGCCGCGCAGGGTGATCGTCACCGGCAGGCCCAGCCAGCGCCCCAGCCTCGTCGCGGCTTCGCCATCGGGATAGGCGAAGTGGGCATCAATCAGGCGGGCCCCCTGGCGCTTCAGTTTTCGCATCAGGCCGACACTCGCCAGCGCCATCGCCCAGCCGTCGTAGTGGCGCAACAGGCCGGGCACGGAAAGATAGCGTGGGTGGTAGACGCGGATGCCCTGCTGGATTTCCAGTGCCGGGGCTTGCGGGCGGTAGTCAGGACGCAGCAAGCGGATCAGCGACTGCCCGGGAAACCAGGGCTGCGGCGAGATGACGGCGAGCGGGCGATGCTGCGCAACGCGGAACATGCGCTCACGGATGAACAGGCCGGCGCCAGGGCGCGCTGCGCTGGGGAAGAGCGCGCTGAATACGACCAGGTCGACATGGTCGGATGTGCGAACTTCAGCCAAGTGCGGTCACCAATCCGGGTTTGACGAGGCCACCGTATACGCCACGGTAGCGCGCTACGCTGGCGGCCCAGTTGCGCTCGGTTTCAACAAACTGGCGACCGTTTTTCTTCATGCTGTCCCAGCCCTGCTCGTACTTCAGCAGTCCCACCACCTTGTTGGCGAGATCGCCCGCGTTGCCGGCATGGAACAGCACGCCGGTCTTGCCGTCCTGGATCAGTTCCTTGTGGCCGCCGACGTCGGACGCGACCATCAGGCGACCCTGCGCCATCGCTTCCAGCGGTTTC